>Ga0164242_10006112_pt1 | contig 13304 bp, 6 predicted proteins | sample OricomgcompostMG_FD_108783 | JGI IMG/M metagenome (GOLD analysis project Ga0164242, IMG submission 108783) | Miracle-Growth compost microbial communities from Emeryville, California, USA - Original compost - Miracle growth compost (MG) ...
CGGGCGTCTCGTGGCGGCCCGTGGCAGGCTGTGGCCGCCACGAGACGCCCGGGACGTGAGGGAGATGCAGGGAACGCCAAGGGTCCGGCACGCCTGCGCCGGGAACGTCACAGGGACGGCACGCATAGGCCGGGAAGGTCACGGGTCCGGCACGATCTCCACCCTTCCGTGACGGTTCCTCGACACCCTGCCGAGTGCGGTCGACCTACGTGAACCTATGGGTAACGCAGGTCGACCACGCTTCCTCGGCGCATGAGGATCTGTGACGTTCCCGGACTCTTCATCACGTCATACGCGCACTTCGTGGCATCTCCCGCCCCTCTCCCCGGCGCTCGTCACGAAGTCCCATCACTTCCCCATGGACCCGGCCTTCTCGATGGCGGCCACAGCCTGCCAGGGCCGCCATCGAGAAGGCCGGGCGCTACTCGGACGGCCGCGACGGCCCCGAACACCGCCCGCGGGTGCCTCCCCCCGGACACCGGCCGCCCGGGCGCCAGCTTCCGGGCGCCAGCCCCGGGCGAGCCCATGGCCCCCCAATGCGAAAGGGCGGCGGGACCCGGCACTTGGCCAGGTCCCGCCGCCCTGATTCGCTACTGACGCGTCGGACTTAGCCGAGCGTGATCTTGAACCGGGTCACCTTGTGGGTACCGGTCCGGACCTGCATCGTGTACTCGCCGGGCGCGAGGGAGCGCCGGGAGAGCAGGTGGGCGACGGTGCCCGAGGCGTAGACCTTCCCGCCCCGGAGCAACGTGGCCGAGTGGCCGGAGAGCTTGCGCTCCTCGGCCCGCGATGCCTTGCCGCCGTAGATGACCTTGCAGGTCACCTTGGCGCCCTTGGCACCCCTGCCGCCGACTTCGCAACGCACGGTGGCGTCACGGCCGGGGGCACCCTTCGGGCCGGCCGGGCCGGTGGCACCCTTGGGGCCCGTGGCACCGGTCGCGCCGGTGTCGCCCTTGGCGCCGGCAGGACCCGCTTTACCTTCTTTGCCGGAGGGACCTTCCTTGCCGGCCGGTCCTTCCTTGCCGGCCGGTCCTTCCTTGCCTTCCTTGCCGGTAGGACCTTCCTTGCCGGCGGCTCCGGTCGCGCCGGTTGCCCCGGTCGCACCCGTCGCGCCGGTGGCACCCGCGTGGCCTTCGGAACCCGTGGCACCGGTGGGGCCGGTCTCGCCCGTGGCGCCCTGCGGTCCGGTCGGGCCTTCGGGACCCCTCGGTCCTTCGTGACCTTCCTTGCCTTCTTTCCCTTCCTTGCCTTCCTTGCCTTCGTGCCCTTCTTTGCCCTGCGGGCCTTCTTTGCCTTCGGGCCCTTCGTGGCCTTCAGGACCTTCCGCGCCGGCGGGGCCTTCGATGACCGGCTGTTCCTGGCTCATCCCAGTGAGCGCGACCGTCTCTTCGCCCGCTTCGGTGTTGGTCTTGAAGACCAGCGCCTCTTCGGAGGTCACGTTGACGCGGGCCGGCGCGAAGCGCACCAGCACGCTGCAGGATTCACCGGGCTGCAACGTCATCGACGGGCAGGTGTCGTCGGCGACGATGAAGTCACCGCGCGACGCCGGTTCGGTCGCCCGGAGGGAGACGCCCGAGATTTCGAGCGGTTCCTGGCCGGTGTTGGTGACCGTCACTTCCTGGCCCGGACCGATCGTCCCCACCGTCTGGGTCGGGAACACCGGGGTGTTGGCGCTGAACGCCGGACCGCCCGTGAAGGGGACGATCTGGATCGTCTTCGTCGCGGTGATCGGTTCCAGCGATTCCGGACCGGTGTACTTCCGCATCGAGTCGTTGGTGACCGACACTTCGACGGTACCGGTGGCGAGGCCGGTCAGCGACCCGTCGGACGGGTCGAGGATCGCGGTCTTGCCTGCCGCCTTCGCGGCGTTCATCGCGGCCTGACCGCTGCCGATCGCGAGGTTCGGCGAGCCGCCCCAGTCGACCGACATCGGGTAACGCAGCGGCACCACGCGGGAGCCGTTTTCGACGCCCTCGGGCTGGACGATGCTGCCACCGACCACACCGGACGTCTTCACTTCGACTTCTTCCGGCGCGTTCAGGGTGATCGACTGCGCGAACGCGTGGATGTTGCCGGTCAGCCACTGCTGGGTCGGCGCGTCTTCCGGATCGATCGACCAGTCGTCCCAGCCGGTGAAGCCACCGTGATCGGGGGTCCCGTACGGGTCCTTGCCCGAGGAGGGCAGCACGACGTAGGGGATGCCTTCGATCTGGTGCACGTACGCCACCTGGGCGTGCGAGCCGACCATCGCCGCCGGCTTGCCGCTTTCTTCGCGGAACCCGGTCAGCATGTGCTCGATCAACTTCACTTCTTCGCGGTCGCCGAGCTGGCTCGCCTTGGTCGCCGACGGGTCGTCGACCGGGTGATGGGCGAAGACCATCACGTTGTGGATCGAGGAATCTTCCTTCGCTTCCGCGAGGGCTTCGCGGAACATCGGCAGCTGCTGCCAGGCGGAGCCCCGCAGGGTGCCCAGCGAGCTGGCGAGGAGGATGAACTCGGTGCCCTTGTGGACGAAGTGCCGGTACGGGGTCCCGAACTGTTCTTCGAAGTGCGCCAGGGTTTCCTGGACGTTGTTCACCCCGTAGGACTCGTGGTTACCGGGCACGTAGTAGCAGGGCACTTTTTCGGCGCCCGGAGCCGGCGTGTAGTCGGCCGGTTTGACTTCGGTCGGCGGGACGATTTCGCAGCCCGCTTCTTCCAGCACTTCCCGGGCCAGCACCAGATCCTGCGGCAGGCCGCGGTCGGTGACGTCGCCGTTGAGGACGATCAGGTCCGGGTCGGTCTGACGGATCCGCCGGATCGCCGTCCGGGCCACTTCGGCCAGGGCCGGGTTTTCGGCGGTGAACTGGATGTCGGAGATCGTCGCGAACTGGAAGTCCGACCCACCGGTGGGCAGGCTTCCCGTGTCGGAGATCAGCGGTTCCGGCGTCGGCGCCTCTTCCGGCGGGATCGACACCGTCGGAGCCACGTCGGCTTCGAACCGGTTGATCGTGATCGTGCCCGCCTTCTGTTCGGCGACCGAGGTGTTGATCGCCTGGAACGAGCTCACCGTGATCGGGTAGGCGGTCCCGGCCGGCAGTTCGAACGTCGCGTACTGCCATTCGTTCGGGGCCGCTTTGAGCGCGTTGCCGTAGATGCCTTTGGCGACGCCGTTGCCGTCGTAGAAGCCCAGGTAGGTGAGCTTTTCCGGCACCGAGATCGTCGATTTGAGTTTCAGTCGGACGATCAGCGGCTGGCCCGGGAACGTGATCCGGTTGGCGGCGCCGTTGGCGGTGATGCCGACGTTCCGCATCGCGGCGAATTCCTCGACCAGGCCTTCCGCGCCCTTGGTGCGGGTGGTGTTCGAGGTGCTGTTGTTGTTCCAGTGGCTGGTGACTTCGGCGTCATCTTCGAACGAGTACGGGATCAGGGTTTCGACGCCGATCGAGATCGGCAGCGTCGCCGTCACACCGTTCACTTCGATGTCGAGGTCGGTGCCGCCGGACTTCAGCGGCGTGATCTTCAGGTCGCCGCCTTCGGGGGTGACTTCGATCAGCGAGTGATCGTAGGTCAGGTTCAGGTCCTGCGGCTCGAGCGGAGCCTCCCAGCCTTCGTCGTCCTTGCCGGTGACGGCGATCGTCACGGCTTTCGACGGCGACGCTTCGGCGATCGAGAGTCGTTCGCTCGAGAGTTCGATCAGTTTGACCGGGGCGAGGACGCGGACCGAAACTTCGTCATCGACGCCGGCGCTGCCGGCGCGCACCTCGATCGTGCCGTGGGCGCTCGCCGGGGCGGCGAGGGTACCGTCGGCGATCGAGCCGGAGCTCGCCGTCCAGGTGACCGCGCCTTCGCCCAGCTTGACCGGGGTCTGGTGGTTGTCGGTCGCCCGCGCGATCATCGCCAGGTGCGTGCCCGGGAAGACGCGGAGGCTTTCTTCGGCCGAGCCGTCGTGCGGGCCCGGCTCGATGAACATGTGGTGGATCTGGCCGTCACCCGGTTCGACGAAGACGCCGATCCCGTTCGGGTCGGAGCGCTCTTCACCGTCGGACGGGGTGTTACGGACGGTGACGCCTTCGGCGCCGAGGGCGCGGGCGACCATCGTGGTCGAGCCGCCGCCGTCGAGGTTGACCGCGGTTTCGACCCCTTCTTCGGCGAGCTCCTGCGCCTCGACGTTGATGCCGATACCGCCGTTGCCGGTGCCGCCCGGGCCGTCCCAGGTGGCGAGCACGAGGGTGTGGCCGCCGTCCTTGAAGCCGGCCGCGGTGCGCGGGGCGATCGCCGTTTCGAGGCCGCTCTTGGGCGTCCCGTTTTCGACGATCACGCCACCGTCGCCGATCGCGAACTGGAGTTCCTTGGTGGCCGTTTCGCTGAGGCCGTAGGTGAGGCCGACTTCCTCGCCGACGGTCAGTTCACGGATTTTCGCCGCCGCTTCTTCGCGGCCGACGAGGGCGAAGCCGCCGTCCGGGATCTGGTTCGCTTCCGCGCCGCCGGTGTCGATCGAGACGACCTTGCCTTCGACGACGAGCGCTTCGGCGATGTTGCTGACGCCGGTGAAGCCGCGAGCACGGCTGTAGGTGCCCCAGGCGGGGGTGAAGGCGACCATGTCGTTGGCCGGCACACCGCCACCGTTCGCCGCGTTGATCGAGGCGACTTTGAAGGTTTCACCGTTCCATTCGGCCTGCGCTTCGGTCGCCAGGTTGGCGAGCGTGGCGAGGCCCGCCTCGGTGACGCCGAAGTGGTTGGCGACCGCGTGGTTGGTGTTCCCCGACTTGATCAGTTTGCCGTCTTCGACCTCGCCGCCTTCAGCGGCGGTCGAGTTGCCGATGTCGAAGAAGTCGCCGTTGACGCCGGCGACGGCGCCCGCTTTGTTGGCCGCTTTGGTGAGCGGGCCACCTTCGGCGACCTTGCCCGGGGTGAGCAGGTTGGTGCTGACGCCGGCTTCGTCGAGATGGACGGTCAGGACCTGCTCGTCCTGCCAACCGCCCGAGCCGAGCGATTTGAGGTGGTGAAGGGAGATGCCCGGACCGAGCGACTCGGTCGTGTTGATCAGGGGCAGCGGCGCGTTCGACGGTTCCGCCGCCCGCGCCAGAGTTGGAATCGCGAAGAGCGCCGCCAAGGCGGCGAGTAGTGACGCGCATGAGAACGCGCGCAGGGATCGCCGACGGTCGGCGACCGGTGCTGTTAAGCGCATATGGGACCTCTGTGGGTGGGGTTTGGACGAGGCTTGGAGCGGCCCCGCCACCGCGGGGTGGAGCGGCGCCGGACACTTTCGCGAGGCAGAGACTTGGTCTCGTTATCGAGCTGTTGCGAGGTTGAGACGTTCTTGTGATCGCCGATGCGATCGCCGTACCGAGCCGCCGACGAAAAGGGGACCGAGCACAACGAGGGTGCCCGAGCGGCGGCCACGCGCTTTTTCATAGCCTGGGCGGATGAGCAAGACGACCGGCGCGACCGGTGAGGCGAAGCGCGAGAAGATCGGCTTCATCGGCCTCGGAGTGATGGGCGCGCCGATGGCGCGGAACCTCCTCGCGGCGGGCTACGAGGTGATCGCCTGGAACCGCAGCGACCGGCCGCTGGAGGAGCTGGTCGCGGCGGGCGCGCGGGCGGCCGACGGTCCCGCCGCGCTGGCCCGCGAGGCCGACGTGGTGATCTCGATCGTCAAGGACGACGCCGCGGTGCGCGAGGTCCTCGGCGGGCCCGAGGGCGCGATCGCGGCGGCGCGGCCGGGCTCGCTGGTCGTCGACATGAGCACCGTCTCCCCCGCGCTCGTCCGCGAGCTGGCCGCGGAGGCTGCGGCGCGCGAGGTCGCCTTCCTCGACGCGCCGGTCTCCGGTGGCGACGTCGGTGCCCGCGAGGGCGCGCTCTCGATCATGGCCGGCGGCGACGCCGCCGCGGTCGAGCGGGCGCGCCCGGTCTTCGACGTGCTCGGCTCCCGCGTCACCCACGTCGGCGCCGCGGGCGCGGGCCAGGTGGCGAAGGCCTGCAACCAGGTCCTCGTCGCGGTCATCTTCGGCGGCCTCGCCGAGGCGCTGGTGCTCGGCTCGAAGCTCGGCGCCGACCCGGCGGCGATCCTCGACGCGGTCGGCGGCGGCATGGCCGCGAACCGGATCATGGAGATGCGGCGGGGCAACTTCCTCGGCCACGACTTCACCCCCGGCTTCAAAATCGACCTCCACCACAAGGACCTGGAGATCGCGCTCGGGGCGAGCGGCGAAGTCGACGCGCCGCTGCCGCTGACCGCCGAGGTCCAGCAGATGTTCCGCCAGCTGCGGGCCGCGGGCTTCGGCGAGGAGGACGACTCCGCCCTCCTCCGGGTCGCCGAGCAGCGCGCCAACCACCGCCTCGGCGACTGACCCCGGCGGGCCCGCGGATCGACGGCCGGCGACCCGCCCGGAACGCGGATTTTCCCCGCAGTTCACCCGAAAAGTGCGCTTGCACTTTTTTGCACAGGCTTCACAATGCGTACGTGGAGCGCGCGAGAACCGGGGGGCGGCTCGCGGCGGGGCGACGCAGGGGTCCGAGGCCGGCTGCCGGATTGCTGATCGTCGCGATCGTCGCCGCGCTGGCCGTCGTCGGCTGCGGCGGCGGAGGCGGCTCATCGACCGGATCGGGCAGGGAGCCGACGACGCTGAACGTCACCTTCGCCGCCTTCCCCGACTACATGGACCCGGCGATGTCCTACTCGGTCGAAGGCTGGACCTCGATGTGGGAGACCTACGTGCCGCTGCTCACCTACCGCCACGCCAGCGGCCCCGCCGGGGCGCAGCTGATCCCGGGGCTGGCGCGGGCGATGCCGAAGATCACCGACGGCGGCAAGACCTACACGCTCTACCTGCGCAAGGGCCTGCGCTACTCGGACGGCACGCCGGTCCGCGCCTCCGACTTCGGCGCGACGATCGAACGGGACCTGGTGATGAACTCGCCCGGCTCGTCCTTCTACACCGGCATCGTCGGCGCCGAGAAGTTCGCCGCGACCAAGCGGGGGAAGATCGGCGGGATCGAAGCCGACGACGCGACCGGGCGGATCGTCATCCACCTGGTCGAACCGAGCGGCACCTTCTCCAACGAGCTGGCGATGCTCTTCGCCGCGCCGCTGCCGGCGGCAACCCCGCGCAAGGACCTCTCGGCCGAACCGCCGCCCGGCACCGGGCCTTACGAGATCGTCTCCTCCACCCCGGGTCGCGGCTGGGAATACGAGCGCAACCCCGAATGGGCGACGCACGACGCCCGCCTGCTGCCGCAGATCCCGTCCGGCAACTACGACTCGATCGACGTCAAGGTGATCGCCAACGCGGAGACCGCGGTGAACGAGGTAAAGGAGGGCAAGCTCGACTGGATGGAGGAGCCGCCGCCGCCCGACCGGCTCGCCGAACTGCGCGAACGCTACGAAGGCAAGCAGCTCCTGATCACGCCGCAGATCGACCTCTACTACTTCTGGATGAACGTCAACAAGGCGCCGTTCGACGATCTGCGGGTGCGGCGGGCGGTCAACTACGCGATCGACCCGGCGGCGCTGGAGCGGATCTACGCCGGGACGATGGTGCCCCTCCAGCAGATCCTGCCGCCGGCGATGCCCGGCCACGAGAGCTACACGCCCTACCCGCACGACATGCGGAAGGCGAGGGAACTGATCGCCGAAGCCGACCCGACGCAGAGGAAGATCACCGTCTTCGGCAACGACTACGGGCCGAACAAGCTGGCGGCCGAGTACTACGAAGGCGTGCTCAGTGAACTCGGCTTCGAACCGACGCTGAAGCTGGTCGCGACCGCCAACTACACGACCGTGATCGGCAACGCGTCGACCCAGAACCTCGATACGGGCTGGGCCAACTGGTACATCGACTACCCGCACCCGAACGACTACTTCGAGCCGCAACTCGACGGCAGGAGCATCGCGCCGACCCTCGACAACAACTACTCGCGGTTCAACGACCCGGCGATCAACAGGCGGATCGCCGAACTCGACCGCGAACCGCTGGGGCCGAAGCAGGAAGCCGCCTACGCCCAGCTCGACAAAGAAGTGATGGCGCAGGCGCCGTGGGCGCCGTTCGGGTCGGTGACGACGGAGACCTTCGTGGCGAGCGACATCGACGTCTCGAAGCTGGTCGTCAGCCCGGTCTTCGGCCCGGACATCGCCACCTTCGCGCCGAACTGAGGGGGGCGCCCGGGGCTGCGAGAGGTGGGAAAGGGACGGGCAAGGGACGCGGCCATCTCGACCACGACCCTGGCAGGCTGTGGTCGTGGTCGAGATGGCCGGGGGTGCGGGGAGCGTGTGACGGCTTCGTGACGGGCGCCGGGAGAGGCGCGCCTTCCTCCACGAAGTGCGCGTGTCCCGTGACGAAGACTCATGGAACGTCACGGTCCTTCATGCGGTAAGGACCGGTCAAGAAGGTGTGTGTTTAGTTTCCGTTCCATAGCAACGGAAACTCGACACGCGCCAGGCGCCCCTCCCGTGGGTCACGGAAGGCATGAGGACCTGTCCGTGCCGTCCCTGTGACGTTCCCGGCGTATGCGTGCCGGACCCTTGACGTTCCCCTTGATCTCCCTCGCGTCCCGCGCCCCGAATCAACCCCCTACGGCAGCTTGGTGAAGCCGGTCTCCAGGCCGCGGGCTTCCAGTTCGGCCCGGACCAGTGGGCCGCCGTTGTCGGCTCGGTCGTAGACGCCGACGTATTCGAGCGGGTAGTAGCCCGCCGGGGCGCCGGCCGGGTAGTCGGTTTCGAACTTCCAGGTGCCGTCGAGGTCGTTCCCCGACACCTGTTCGGCCACGTGGCCGGTCGTTTCGATCGGTTCGATGTGCGGCGGCGGGTCGAAGGACAGGTAGACCTGGCTGAAGCCTTCGTCGGGCCAGTCGCCGAGGCCGGAGAGGTCGTCGCGGACGTGGACGTAGGTGATCACGTTGCCGCCTTCGGCCGGGATCGTCGGCGTCGCCATCGTCACCCCGACGATCTGCGGCGGCGTCGTGTCGCCGGGGCCGGTCGCTTCGAATTCGGTCGGTAGGCCCAGCGCTTCGAGTTCGAACCGGTCGAACCTGACCGTGTTGCCGGCGAAGTCCTGAAGTTCGATTTCGTCCACCAGGTAGGCGCCGGGGTGCGCCCATTGCGGCATCGGGAAGATCGCCTCGCCGGTCTCGTCGTCCTGGGTCCCGGCGATCCGCACGGTACCGGGCGAGTAGCCGAAGCGGTAGGGCGGTTCGCCGGTGGGCAAGGAGACGGAGACGCGGGCGCTCTTCACGCCCGACTGCGAATCGGAGGCGCGGACGTCCATCTGGATGTCGACCGGGCCCGCGCTGGTCGTGGTCACCGTCGGCGCGATCGAGAAGCCGTCGAGCGACGGCGGTTCGACGTCGGGACCCTCGTAGACCGAGAATTCGTCTTCGTCGCGCCCGGCCTCCAGCTGGGGGCGGCCGAGCACGGTCGAGTTCCCGGCGCCGTCGACCACTTCGACGCTTTCAACCTGGTAGATGCCGAGCGGGGAGCCGGCCGGGACCGGGAGCGAGCCGTGCCAGGCGGTGGGGAAGGTCTTCGCCAGCGACACCGAGCGCCAGGGCGAGCCGTCGGGGGCGGCGACGTCGACGGTCACCGACGCGACCTGGCTGAAGCTGTCCCAGGCATCGACGGTGATGCCGATCTGGCCGCCGCCCGCCGCGAGGTCGAGCGATCGAGTCATCGATAGATAGGTGAATTCCGGCGGCTGCGTGTCGCCCGGTGCCGCGTACGGGGGTTCGCCGCAGCGCGGTGCGCAGGAGCGGGCGCCGGGAGGCGCGGGGACCGTCTTCCGCGGCGTCGGGACGTTCGCCGCCGGCCCGGTCTCGCAGCCGCGCGGGGTCCCGGCACGACAGTAGTTCGAGCCGGCGCCGCCGCGCAGCAGGTTCTTGCCGGCGCCCCCTTCGAGGCGGTCGGACCCGGGCCCGCCGATCAGCAGGTCGTTGCCGGCGCCGCCCTCGAGCGTGTCGTTCCCCGGGCCGCCGATCAGGACGTCGTTGCCACCGAGGCCGACCAGGACGTCGTTGCCGCCACGCCCGCAGATGACGTCGGCCCGCGGCGTCCCGTGGAGCACGTCGCGGCCGGGCGTGCCGACGATCGTGCACTTGCGCGGCGCCGCGCTCGCCCCAGTCGGGGCGAGCGACGCGAGGCAGAGCAGCAACGCCGCCGCTCCGACGGCCGACCCGAAGAGAAGGTTGACCGCCTTGAAGAGCCTCATCCGGGCGCGCACTCTAACGCGCTCGGGACTCGGTCTACCAGCGCGAGGTGAGGACCTTCTTGCGGGTGTAGAACTCGACCGCGTCGGTGCCGTTGGCGTGCAGGTCGCCGTCGATCGAGTCCTTCCAGCCGGAGAAGGGGAACCAGGCGATCGGCGCGGCGACGCCGATATTGACGCCGATCATCCCCGCCTCGACGCCGCGGCGATAGGCGCGGGCGGCGCCGCCGGAGGTGGTGAAGATCACCGAGGCGTTGCCGTAGCGGGACGCGTTGACGCGCTCGATCGCGCTGTCGAGGTCCGGCGCGCGCAGCACGGTGAGGACCGGGCCGAAGAGCTCCTCCTTGGCGGCCGGGGCGTCGGCGGGGACGCGGTCGAGGATCGTTGGGCCGAGGTTGGCGCCGCCGGGGCCGGAGCCCGCCTCGCGGCCGTCGAGCACCGCCTCGGCGCCTTCGCCGAGGGCGCGCTCGATCTCCCCCGCGACCCGCTCGCGCGAGTCGCTCGAGACCAGCGGGCAGACGTCGGTGGCGGCGTCGCCGCCGGCGCCGACGGTGAGCGCGCGGCTCGCCTCGACCACGGTGGCGAGGCTCGCGTCCTGCTCGGCCTCGTCGCCGACCAGCACCAGCAGCGAGCCGGCGAGGCAGCGCTGGCCGGCGGCGCCGAAGGCGCTCGAGGTGACGCCGGCGGCGAGCACCTTGGGATCGGCGTCGGGCATGGCGACCATCGCGTTCTTGGCGCCGCCGAGCGCCTGGGCGCGCTTGCCTCTCTCGGCCGCGCGGGAGGCGACGTAGCGGGCGGTCTTGGCCGAGCCGACGAAGGAGATCGCGTCGACGTCCTCGGAGTCGATCAGCGCGTTGACCGCGTCGTGGGCGCCGTGGACGAGGTTGACGACGCCGGGCGGGAAGATCTCGTGCTCCTCGATCAGCTCGAAGGCGCGGACCGAGGTCAGCGGGTCCTGCTCGGAGGGCTTCAGCACGAAGGTGTTGCCGCAGGCGACCGCGAAGGGCAGGAACCAGAGCGGGATCATCGCCGGGAAGTTGAAGGGGGTGATCGCGCCGACCACGCCGACCGGCTGGCGGACCATCTCGACGTCGACGCCGCGGGCGACGCCTTCGAGGTTCTCGCCCTTCAGCAGGTGGGGGATCGCGATCGCGGCCTCGACCGACTCGATCCCGCGGCCGACCTCGCCCGCGGCGTCGTCGAGGGTCTTGCCCATGTCGCGGGTGACCAGCGCGGCGAGCTCGTCGCGGTGGGCGTCGAGGACCTGGCGGAGCGCCATCAGGTGGCGGGCGCGGACCTGCGGTGGGACCTCGCGCCAGTCGCGCTGGGCGGCCTTGGCGGCGGCCGCGGCGGCGCCGACGGCGGCGGCATCGGAGAGCGGCACGGCAGCGAGCACCTCGCCGGTGGCGGGATCGCGATCGACCAGCGTCTGCGCCCCGTCTACCTCGACCCACCGGCCGGCGACGTGGTTGCGGAGGGTGGTCACGGCAGGGGCGTCAAGCGTCGTGTCAGACATGTTCAACAGTGTGACAAGCGTGCCCGGGCGGCGGCAAGAGCCATCCCGGCACAAACCGGCCCCGAGCGTTGTCCGTCCAGGGTGAGTTCGCAGTTCTCCGTAATGGATACGGCAAAGTGCGAACGCACTCGCGCGTAGGGCGGGTCAGACGTCGGCGGTGGCGGGGGTCCAGCCGATCGCGGGGGCGACGTGCGCGGCGATGTTGCGCAGCAGCTCGGCGTTGTAGTCGACCCCGAGCTGGCTCGGGACGGTGAGGAGGATCGTGTCGGCGAGGACGACGGCGGCATCCTCGACCAGCTCGGCGGCGATCCGATCGGGCTCCCCGGCGTAGCTCTTGCCGAAGCGGGCCAGGCCGCCGTCGAGGTAGCCGACCGTGTCGCCGCCGCCGGCCTCGCGGCCGAAGTAGGCGGCGTCCATGTCGCTGACGATCGGCATCACGCTGCGGCTGACCGAGACGCGCGGGCGCCGCTCCCAGCCCGCCTCGCGCCAGGCGTCGAGGTAGAGCTGGATCTGTTCGGCCTGCAGCTGGTCGAAGGGCACGCCGGTGTCCTCGGTGAGCAGGGTCGAGCTCATCAGGTTCATCCCCTGTTCGGCGGTCCAGACACCGGTCTTGCGCGTGCCGGCGCCCCACCAGATCCGCTCCGGCAGGGTCTCCGAGAGCGGCTGGATCGGCAGCCTGCCGATGCCGCCGGCCATGTTGGCGTCGGCCTGGACCAGCGGCGCGCCGGAGATCGCGGCGCGGAAGAGCTGCGTGTGCTGGCGGGCGACGTCGGCGTCGGTCTCACCCTCGGCCGGGACGTAGCCGAAGGCCTCCGAGCCGCGCAGCGCCGGCTCCGGCGACCCGCGACTGATCCCGAGCTGCAGCCGTTCGCCGCCGAGCAGGTCGGCCGCCGCCGCGTCCTCCGCCATGTAGAGCGGATTCTCGTAGCGCATGTCGATGACCGCGGTGCCGATCTCGATCCGCTTCGTCGCCGTCCCGATCGCGGCGAGCAGCGGGAACGGCGAGGCGAGCTGGCGGGCGAAGTGATGGACCCGGAAGAACGCCCCGTCGATCCCGATCTCCTCGGCCGCCACGGCCAGCTCCACCGACTGCCGGAGCGCTTCCCCCCCGGTCTGCGTCTGCGACCCCCGTCCCCGCGACCAGTGGCCGAAGCTGAGAAAGCCGATGCGCTTGCGATGCGGGGTGTCGTCGCTCATCGGCAGATCGTTGCAGGCGCGACGGCTCGGCTCGGTGACGCGGCTCACGCCGGGGAAGCCGGTGCCCGGGGGGTGAGAAAGGGACGGGCAAGGGACGCGGCCGTCTCGTCCACGGCCCTGGCAGGCTGTGGCCGTGGCCGAGACGGCCGGGGGTGCGGGGAGAGGTCACAGGGACGTGAGGTTCGTGACGGTTCCGCGAGGGATGTCACGCTTCCGTGCGCCTTCCGTCGCAGGGACCCGGACGACTGGTCAGTTGAGCCGGTCATGGGCGGCTCAGGTCGACAGTCGTCGGGACGTGCGCACGGAGGTGTGACGAAGGTGCCGGACCTGTGACGGGACATGGGAGTTCGTGACGGACCCTCGGCGACTTCCCGTAATCCCTCGCACGTCCCGGGCGTCTCGTGGCGGCCACA
>Ga0164242_10006113_pt1 | contig 13303 bp, 9 predicted proteins | sample OricomgcompostMG_FD_108783 | JGI IMG/M metagenome (GOLD analysis project Ga0164242, IMG submission 108783) | Miracle-Growth compost microbial communities from Emeryville, California, USA - Original compost - Miracle growth compost (MG) ...
CAGCTACCTCGCCGCGCTGCGCCAATCCGACGGCACGGCACACGTGTTGCTCAAGAGTGGCCGCTACCCACTGACCGGCCGTGGCGACGTCAACACCTACAGCGTGTTCGCCGAGAACATGCGCACCGTCACCGGCCCGCAGGGCCTGGCTGGAGTGATCACGGAAACCCAACTAGCCACCGGCAAGACGACCGCCCTTTTCTTCGCCGATACGCTACGCAGCCAACGGCTATACGCGTTCTACGACTTCGAAAACGAAGCCCCGAAGATCTTCCCCGACATCACAAACCGAGTGCGCTTCGCCGTCACAGTCATGACCGGCACCCAACGGAAGATCAAACGCACCAGATTCGCGTTCCTGAGCCGACGCATCTCAGACCTGCCTGAACGCCGGTTCGAGCTAGCACCCCAAGAGGTTCTGGCACTCAACCCGAACACCGGCACCCTGCCGATGTTTCGGAGTCGCGTCGATGCCGACATCACTCTCGGTATCTATTCCCGCCACCCGGTGCTTATCCGTGACGGCGATCCCGACGGCAACCCCTCGGGATTGTCATTCGCGACGCTGTTCCACATGGCCAACGATTCCGGATTGTTCCGCCAACCCAACGACCTCGCCGACGCCACGTTCAACGGTTGGTCCTATGAACGCGACGGCACCGAGTACGTGCCGCTGTACGAGGCAAAGATGCTCAGCCACTTCGACCACCGGTTCTCGAGCTATCGCGGTGCTACCCAGGCTCAGTTGAATAAAGGAACCCTGCCGCGGCTGACCGATGAACAGCACGACGATCCGAACCTTGAATCACTCGCTCGGTATTGGGTGAAGCGGTCCGAGGTCGACGCGGTGCTGGGCGAACGTTGGGATCGCAAGTGGCTGCTGGGGTGGCGGGACATCACCAATGTCACCAACGAGAGAACCTTCGTACCGTCGGTGCTGCCGATATCAGCAGTCGGGCACGTGTTCCCTGTGGCCTTCTCCCCCGACTACGCGTACCTCCCCCTCCTGCATGCGACATGGACCAGCTTGTGCTTCGACTACCTCGTGCGCCAGAAGGTCAGCGGGACACACATGACGTACAACGTCGTGAAACAATTCGCCTGCCCCGCACCGGAATACTTCACCCGCCCCGCACCCTGGCACCCCGCCACCATCCTCACCGACTGGCTGATCTCCTACGTCCTCGAACTCTCCTACACCTCTTGGCGTTTGCAGCCCTACGCCGTCGACCTCGGCGATGAAGGCCCGCCGTTCCGCTGGGATTCCGAGCGCCGCGCTCTGCTGCGCGCCGACCTCGATGCCGCCTTTCTGCACATCTATGGCCTGCGCCGCGACGAAGCTGAGCACGTCCTGGACTCGTTCTTCGTGGTCCGCAAATACGAGGAGCGCGACTTCGGCGAGTACCGCACCCGTCGCCTCGTCCTGCAGGCCTACGACCGCATGGCCGCCGCGATCGCCAACGGCGGCACCGGCTGGAAACCGTTGGCTGACGTTCCCGCAGGTCACGGCCCTCGGCACCAGCAATGAGGTCCGCAGCAGGGCTGGCGGTGGTTGCCCGTGGCATGACAGAGGTCACTTCTACACTCAGTACAGCGCGACACAACGGTGGGAGGTGAACGATGGCCGGATCCGGTGAGCACGTCAAGGCGCTTGTCCGCAGCCACGCCAGCGGCGATGACGAGGCCTTTTACTCGGTCGCACTGCAGGTAGCCGCTCAGGCCGCCCGTCAGGGCCACCATCGGCTCGCCGCAGACCTCAAAGCCGCCGTCGAAGCCTCACGCACCGGCCGGCCCGCCAAGGTCGTTTCGATCGCACAGCCGCGCGGCGACCTGTCAGAGCTGGTTATCGCGACACATCCCACGGTCACCCGCAAAGACCTCGTCCTGTCGGAAAAGCTGGACGCCCAGATGGTTCGAATCCTGACCGAACAACGCCAACGCAAGCACCTGCTCGATCACGGATACGCACCGGTCCATCGACTGCTGTTCGAAGGCCCGCCGGGGACCGGCAAGACCATGAGCGCGGCCGTCCTCGCCCATGAGCTATCGCTTCCGCTGCTCACGATCCGGCTGGACTCGCTGATGAGCAAATTCATGGGCGAGACGGCGAACAAGCTTCGAATCATCTTCGAGGCGGCGGCACAGCAGCGCGGGGTTTATCTGTTCGACGAGTTCGACGCGCTTGGCGCCGACCGTACCGGCAACGACGTCGGCGAGGCCCGACGTATCCTCAATTCGTTCTTGGTGTTCTTGGAGAACAGCGGTAGTGAGAGCATCATCATCGCGGCGACCAATCACCGCTCGATCCTCGACCGGGCACTCTTCCGTCGATTCGATATGGTCCTCGACTACGCCCTTCCCGACGCTAAGCAAGCCGTTTCGGTGGTCCGTGGCCGCCTCGGAACACTGGCCAAGGGCATCCGTTGGTCAACCGTCACGCCCGACATGGCGGAGCTTTCCCACGCGGACCTTGTGCGAGCGGCCGAAACTGCGGCCAAAGCGGTCATCTTGGGCGGAAGAACCCGGGTGACCACAGAAGACCTGCGGACTGCGCTGCGGGCACGCAAGGCGGCAAGTCTTGGCTGATGGCCCCGAACAGGCCCGCAACCCGCTGAGCCATCTCCTGGTCCAGAATCACGCGAGCGACCAAGAGTTCCGACGTCCGGGTGGCGGAAATCCTCAGATTCGACCGGTCGAAGACCGTGCCGCCCACGGCCGTGGCCTGATCGACGAGCTCCAGTCGACGTTTGAATCCGGCGATGAAGTCCGCAACTCGATAACCACCGATGAGGAACTACGCGCACTCGGCACGATAGTCACCCTCGAAGGGCAGGATCCGGCCTACCCACTCAAAGTTGACTCGCTGCAACAACTCACGCGGCACCGAACATCACCACGCCAGCCGAAATGGCTACTGCTCTCCGTCCTGCCCACGAACTCCGAAGCTGGCCTCCCGGAGCGTGCGACGGTGTGGGTGAGCGACGCCTACCGCGCCGAATTCCTCCAGTTGTTCGAGAAGTATCTCCAGCGCGACACCCCGACCGGTAAACCTCAGAACAACGAACTGGTCGCCAACATCGCCCGGATTCGCTCAACCGTGCTACGCGACCTGTGGCAATCCGACGGCGAGCCCGAGTCAGCACTGGCCTGGTGGGAAGTGTGGCTGCACCGCACCTCCGACGGTCCCGATCTGTTGCGGCACTTCGCGGAATCAATGAACGTTCGTGTCGCGCCGCAGACGCTTCGTCTGACCGACCGCGACGTAATGTGGGTCGAAGCCACCTGGGTGCAACTTGAGGTGCTGCCATTCACGGCGGTTCCCCTCGCTGAAATCAGGCGCCCCGAGTTCATCGACTCGATCGAGGATCTGCCCGTCGAAGAACAGTCGGAATACGTCGACGATCTCGCCGGACGACTTGAGTCGGCAGCGGAGAACCAACCCGCCGTATGCCACTTGGACACCGGAGTCGCCCGCACACACATCCTGCTCGAAGGATCATTGGCGCCGGACGACCTGCACACCGTTATCGGCGTCAGTGGATTCGATCAAGATGGGCACGGCACCACGATGGCGGGAATCGCATTGTTCGGCGATGAGCTGGATCATCACCTCGTAGGCAGCCATCACATTTCCCTGCGTCACCGCCTTGAGTCGGTGCGGATCCTGCCCAACCGAGGTGAACCGCGGCACCACCCCCGAACCTACGGTGACGTCACCGGCCAGGCCGTTTCGCTGCCGGAGGCCACGTCGCGCCGGCGCCGAGTGTTCTGCCTACCAATCACCACCAACAGCGACAGCCCCGGGATGCCCGGCCAGCCGACGCTGTGGTCCGCCACCCTCGATGCGCTCGCCGTCGGCACAGCGGTGGTCCGCACCGGCGATGAGCTGCAGCTGCTTACTCCGCCGGACCCCGCAGCCGCACGGCTCATTATGGTGTCGGCAGGAAACGTCGACCGCTACGTGGCGGCGCATCTCGATGAATCCGACACCTCATCCGTCCGCGACCCCGGCCAGGCGTGGAACGTGCTGACCGTCGGCGCACACACCGAGATGACCGACCCGCCATCCGATCCGGCTTATGGCGGGTGGACGGCCCTTGCGGCTTCGGGTGAGCTGTCACCACACAGCAGGACGTCGCTGCCGTTTGGCCCACGCCCGTGGCCGGTCAAGCCCGACATCGTGTTGGAGGGCGGCAACGTGCTGCACGATGGGGGCTCGCTGTTCGAGCCGAAGCACGCCGCACTGTCGCTGCGAAGCACCGGCCACGCCAACGACCAGGCCCTTGCCTCGGCCATCGCGACGAGCGCCGCGACCGCGCAGGCCTCCCGGCTGGCCGCCTTGGCGATGGCAACTTACCCGACCTACTGGCCGGAGACGATTCGCGCACTGCTGGTGCATGCCGCCCAATGGACTCCCGCCATGCGCAATGCCCTCGACTCCGCCCGCGCACGGGGCTTGCAGGCCCAGCAGATGCTACTGCGACGGTACGGGTGGGGCGTGCCCACCGAGGATCGCGTGCTCTACTCGTCCGGTCAGGCGGTAACCCTGGTGGTGCAAGACGAATTCGTGCCATTCAGCGGAGACACGTTCGCCTCGCCCGCATTCCGACTCCACGATCTGCCGTGGCCGCGAGAATCGTTGCGCGACCTCGGTGCGGCACCGGTGACGTTGCGGGTCACGCTCTCCTACTTCATCGAACCGACCGCATCGCGGCGGGGCTGGCGGCAGCGTTACGCCTACCCGTCGCACTCACTGCGGTTCGAGCTTCAGGACCCATTGGAGTCCGAACGACATTTCATCCAGCGGGTGAATCGCGACGCCAGTACCGAGGAGTCCGGTGGCCGACCCACATCCAGTCAGGTGAAGTGGACTGTCGGGGCGAACCAGCGCAATCTCGGCTCGCTGCACCAAGATGAGTGGGAAACCTCGGGTATCGAGCTTGCCCAGTCAGGAAAGCTTGCCGTGTACCCGGTTGGCGGCTGGTGGAAGTACCGGCGACAACCCGACCGAGTCGACACCCCGGTTCGCTACACACTCATCGTCTCGCTGCGGACTGCCGAGACGGATATCGACCTCTACACGCCCATCGCGACGCTGTTGAATGTCCCTACGACGATCCCAATCGAATGACCGCACTGGCCAGGCTGGACATGCCCGTCGTCAAGCGCGTCAGCAAGGTGTTCGAGGAAGCAAATCGTGCGGAACGCCAGTCGTTTCGACCGTGTACCGGATCATCACACCAACGGCTTCGGCGTAGCGGTTGATCGTGGCCATCGTCGGATTGGTTCCCCCTGACTCGAAGCGCGTCACCACACTGCGATCGACCCCCATCGCCCGGGCGACGTCGACCGGTTTGAGGCCGCGCCGTTGGCGCGCGGCTACCAGCTCACGGATTAGGTGGTTCACGGATCGCGACAGCTCGATGCTGAGCCGGTCAGCGGCAGGCACTCGGTCTGCGACACCCATCGCGTTCACCTCCATCTCGCAGGACGATGCGTTGACATATAAGTCAACGTTATACCGGCTGGGCCCGCTGCGCCCAGCCGGTTTGCACGTGAGCGCGCGAGCAAGGCCTGTCACCCAGATCTCCAATGGTGGCGGTACCGCACCGCCCGCGACAGCACCGGGAGAACCATGCCCACGCTAGCCACCGAAAAAATCCCGGAACGGCCTCATTGGAGGCGGTTCCGGGATTTAAGACCATCCGCTACAGCGTCGTCCCACACCCTATGTGAAGCGGTCCCGACCGTCTACTGAAAAGGAAGCCATGCCAACCCTCGCCATCGACAAGGGATTCCTGACCGACCTGGCCAGGCTGGACAAGCCGGTCGCCAAACGGGTCACTGAGGTCTTCGACGAGTTCGACGCCGCGACCCACACCGGGCTGCACCTGGAGAAGATCGCCAAGGCCCGCAACCCGCGGTTCCGGTCGATCCGCATCGATCAGTTCTGGCGCGGCATCGTGCTAGCCCCCGAGCGCGGCGACGTCTACACCCTGCTCAAGGTGCTGCCCCACGACGACGCCTACGACTGGGCGCGGCGCAGCAACATCTCGGTCAACGCCGCCACCGGCGGCATCGAGATCCGCGACGAAGCCGAACTCGACCGACACATCCCCGCACACGCCGACGCGGCCCCGACGGCGGCGGTCCCGCTGTTCGCCGACATCGGCGACGGCACCCTGACCACGCTCGGCATCGACGCCCAGGTACTGGCGTTCGCCCGTACCGTCACCGACACCGCCCAACTCGACGCCGCCAAGGCGTTCCTGCCCGGCACCCAGTGGGACGTGCTGTTCGGGCTGGCCGCCGGCTACAGCCCCGAAGAGGTCTGGGCCGACCTGGGTGCGGCCATCCTCGACGAACCGGTCGACACCGAGGACCTCGACGCGGCGATCCTGCGCAGCCGCGACCGGGTGGTGCTGGTCGACGGCCCCGATGAGCTGATGGACGTCTTCGCCTACCCGTTCGCCACCTGGCGGGTGTATCTGCACCCCACCCAGCGCGCCGTCGTAGACGTCAACTACAGCGGGCCGGCCCGCGTCACCGGCGGCCCCGGCACCGGCAAGACCGTCGTCGCGCTGCACCGCGCGCACCGGCTCGCCCGCCGCGGCGACGGCAAGGTGCTGGTCACCACCTTCACCTCCACCCTGTCCGAGAGCCTGCAAGACGGCCTAGACATGCTCATCGACGACGAGGACGTCGAACGCCGCCTCGAGGTCATCCACGTCGACAAGCTGGCGCACCGGGTGTTTCGCGCCGAGCACGGCGCCCCGCACCTGCTGGGCCACGACGACGAGACCGCGCTGTGGTCGGGCCTCGTCGACAAGCTCGGCCTGAGTTTCACCCCGGTGTTCCTGGCCGAGGAGTGGCGGCAGGTGGTGCTGGCGCAGCGCATCGACACCGCCGACGCGTACCTGGCGGCCAAGCGGACTGGGCGCGGACGCGGGCTGGGGTCGGTGCAGCGCGCCCAGGCGTGGCAGGCGATCTTCGAGTTCGAGCAGACCCTGACCGAGATGGGCGTGTGGACCCACGAGACCGTCCGGCGCGAGGCCACCCGGCTGCTGGAGGCCACCACCGACAAGCCGTACCGGCACATCGTCATCGACGAGGCCCAGGATCTGAGCCCCGACCAGTGGCGGCTGCTGCGCGCCGCAGTCGCCGAGGCACCCGACGACCTGTTCATCGCCGGCGACACCCATCAGCGGATCTACCACAACCGGGCGAGCTTCCGCGAGGTCGGCGTCAAGATAGCCGGCCGCTCGGCGCGGCTCAACCTCAACTACCGCACCACCGCCGAGATCCTGGCTTGGAGCATGGGGTTGCTGCGCGGCCAGCCCATCGACGACATGGACGGCGGGCTGGACTCGATCGCCGGCTGCACGTCACATGTGCACGGCTCCGCGCCGCGTCTGGAGGCGACCCCGAGCGCCGACGCCGAGGCCAAACTGGTCGCCGCCGTCGTGCGCGACTGGCTCGACGGCGGTGTCGCCCCCGCCGAGATCGGGATCGCGGTGCGCGCCAAGTGGTTCGCCACCAAGATCGAAAAGGCACTGGCATCTGCCGGCATCGCATCGGTCCGCCTGGCCGACGCCTCCGACGCCGACGACGACGCGGTGCGGATAGGCACCATGCACCGGATGAAGGGGCTGGAATTCCGCTGCATGGCCGTCGCCGGAGTCAGCGCCAAACAAGTGCCCGAACCCAACGCTGTCACCCCCATCGAAGATGATGAGCAAACCCACCGGCAGAACCTGGAGCAGGAGCGCTGTCTGCTGTTCGTGGCCTGCACCCGGGCCCGCGAACAGCTGCTGGTCACCTGGCATGGTGCGCCCAGCCCGTTCCTGGCCCCGTTGATCGCCGAATGAACTAGGAGAGACCGATGACCCGTCTGTCGACGCTGCTGGACGAGATCGACTCCGGCGCAGTGCTGTTGCCGGAGTTCCAGCGCGGCTACGTCTGGAACCGCGACCAGGTGCGCGGGCTGATGCGTTCGCTATACCGCGGCTACCCGGTCGGCGGGCTGCTGATGTGGGAGACCACCTCCGAGGACGTCACCGTGCGCGGGTCGGCCGGCGGTAGCGGCACCCGACAGCTGCTGCTCGACGGCCAGCAGCGGGTCACCTCGATGTACGGGGTCATCCGCGGCACCCCGCCGCCGTTCTTCGAGGGCGACCCCGGCGCGTTCACCGGGCTGCACTTCAACGTCGCCACCGAGACGTTCGAGTTCTACGCCCCGATGAAGATGGCCGACGATCCGACCTGGGTCAACGTCACCGAGCTGTTCCGCCGCGGCCCGTTCGAGTACCTCACAGCGTTCCCCGACGTCGAACGCGAGGTGCTCAACGTCTATCTTGAGCGGCTCAACCGGATCAAAGAGATCGAGAACCGCGACTTCAACCAGGAGAAGATCACCGGCGCCGGCAAGACCGTCGACGAGGTGGTCGACATCTTCAACAAGGTCAACTCCGGTGGCACCAAGCTCACCAAGGGCGATCTCGCGCTGGCCAAGCTCTGCGCCGAATGGCCGGACGCCCGCAAGGAGCTGCGCGAGAACCTGGACCGTTGGCGTGGCGCCGGTTTCCGGTTCTCCCTGGACTGGCTGCTGCGCAATGCGACTGCGGTAGCCACTGGCCGGGCGCTCTTCTCCTCGCTGGGTACGGTAGGAGCCGGCGAGTTCGAAGTCGCGCTCAAGAATTCGGTGAACCATATCGGCACCTTCCTTGATGCGGCATCGGGCCGCCTCGGACTCGACCACGACCGAGTTCTGATGGGCCGCTACGCCGCCCCGGTGATCACTCGACTGCTGCACCTCAACGGCGGGCGGTTCGCCGACAGCGCGCACCGAGACAAGGTGCTCTACTGGTATGTCCACTCCGCCTTGTGGGGTCGGTTCAGCGGCTCCACCGAGACCGTGCTACAGCAGGATTACGAAACAGCGGAGCGCGGCGGTATCGACGCCCTGATCGCAACACTGGAGCGCGCGCGGGGCGGACAGCTGGCCGTCGGACCCGACGACTTCGCCGGCTCGACTCGCGGTGCACGGTTCTACCCCCTGTTGTACCTGCTGACCCGTGTCGACGGAGCCCGCGACTTCGGCAGCGGGCTGGAACTACGCGCCGAGCTGCTCGGCAAGCTGACTTCACTGCAAGTGCACCACATCTTCCCGAAGGCGCTGCTGCGCAAACACGGCTTCGACCGCGGCGACATCAACGCCTTGGCGAATTTCTGCTTCCTCACCCAGGACACCAATATTGCGATCGGAATGCGTGACCCAGCGGAGTACCTGCCCGAGGTCGCCGCCAAGCATCCGGGTGTCCTTGACTCGCAGTGGATTCCCACTGACCGCGATCTGTGGCAGGTCGAGCGGTACCGCGATTTTCTGGCTGCCCGGCGTGAGCTGCTGGCCGAATCCGCACAACGGTTTCTCTCAAGCTTGCTGAACTCAGCAAGCACAACGGACGGTGCGGTGTTGGAGCCCCTGCAGGTCGCCGACGAGGTGGTGGATGAACCGCGTGCTGAGCAGGTGCAGGCCGTGATCACAGAGCTGACCTCGCGCGGCTTCGCCGCACCTACCGTCGACGCCGAGATCGCCGACCCGGTGAGCGGCGTTCAGCTGGCGGTCGCCGAGGCATTTTGGCCCGACGGATTGCAAACAGGTGTGGGCGCGCCCGTCGTCCTCGAACTCGACCCCGAGGACGCTGATCTGCCCCGACTGGAGGAACTCGGCTACCAGGTGTTCACCTCGGTTGACGCCCTGCGCGGTTTCGTCGACAAAGAGAGCACCGACGCCGCCGGCGAGCAGGCCGAGGTGATCGAAAGCCCAGAGACCACCGACGACAACGACGTGCACCGGGAGTTCGCCCGCCGCATGAGCGGCGTCTACCGGCGGGGGCGTGACGAAGCCGGCTACAACGCCACCTATTTCCGCACCATGCTCGCCGAGCACGGCCCGCTCGCCACCGCGCACAAGCTACTGGCGGCGCCAGCGGTGTCCGACGGCTTCGCCGCACTGTGGGAACGCGGACGGATGGACCTCACGGTGGAAGCCGTCGTGGTCGAGCCGCAGTTCGCGGAGTTGTTCAGCGCCGACGAGATCGCGGCCGCGCAGCGGCGGCTGGAGCAGTTTGGGTATGTGCCCGAAGGCTGAGGTGGCTTGCCGTGGAAGCGCCGTAGAGTACGAAAGCCGTCAAACCAGCTTGACTTGGTCGCAGTAATCTGAATGTCCCTGGACCACTCGAGAGACATTACGATCTCTTATCTTCGGAAACTTGCTGCCAAATCCTCGCAGACCTGCAGCCGTGCTGCCCGCTTCAACGACCGCGTAGAGGTGCTTCAACACCTTGTCGTTGGTGGAGTAGTAGTTGTAGACGGCATCGCTCACCGCATCGTTGAGGGCGCGCCAGTCCCCTTTTGCGCCCAGTGCTGCACCAAGCAGGTGAACGGTGTGAACCCTCGGGGCGTCAGGGTCGGTGGCAAGCGTCTGCGCTGCGGTCGCCATCACTCGGGCTCCGAGGCTGTGGCCGACCAAGACGTAGTCTTCGGCATTTGTGCGGCCCAACAAGCCCGCCAGGGCGACTCCCGTCGAATCGGCCCGTACTTTCGCCGTGTGCCAGGGGTTCATGGCCAGACCGGCCGCCATGAAAGCTGCCCCAGCCCCGGGAATCAGCTTGGCGGCCCGCTTGCTCGCTTTGGCAGCCATTCCCTTTACCGCTGCAGCCGCGGCAGCTTGACCTCCCCCGTAGCCCAGCAGCGTCCCGAGCGCCCGGAGCTCCTTGCTTCCCCAATGCACCCGGTAGACCGGTGCCGCCGGGTAACGCCGTCGGATGATCGGCTCCCAATCCCCCCACGAGTCACCGCCCGCCGTGAGAAAGCCGCTCGAAACGATGACCGGCGTGCCGACGCCGTCACCGATCTTGTCGATCCGAAAAGACTTGTCGGCGCCGATATAGGCGGTGGTCACCCTGGCGCCTAAGCCGCCGCCCAGCACCGCTCCCATTCCGGCGACAACGGCAGTTCCGCCAGCCATACCCAAGCCGCCTGCGGCTAGCGAACCACCGCCCAGGAGCGCCAGCCCGTAGCTGGTGGCCGCTGCTCCGGTGTAACCGCCGACCAGGCTGCCGACAGCCCCGCCGATCGCCGGCGCCAGTGCCAATCCACCGGTACCGATAACCACGCCGGTAGCGGTGAAAGCGCCTGCGACCCTGGTACCGAGCGCCAGGTTCTTCTTGTCGTAGCTCAGAAAATCCCTGTAATTTTCCAGCGCGCCGAACTTACTGTTGACCTTGGCGAAGCTCGGAATCTCATGCCGGTGCTCGGCGCAGAACCGGGGAATGTGGAGGGAGCCAAACCCTCGGGTTGCCATGTGTTCGCATCCTGGGGCGGCACAGCCAAGGGTGGGGGCGCCGCAGCCTACGCACAGATACCCCGGCAGGCTGCGTGCTCCCGAGTTCAACTCCCGGTGATCCGTGCGCCGGAAGCATGCCGAGCACCAAGCCCGGCGCGTGGCCGTGCCTTCGATATCGATCAACTTCGCCATCGCAACGGCGATTACCTCGTGCGCAGCGGCCTCCTTGGCATGGCTAGCACGTTTCTCTGCATTCCGCAGGATTCGGCGCTGCTTCTCGTGCTTGCCGAAGGCCCACAGGTTATTCACCAGGGTCTGGTTACGCGTCATCGCGGGATCACCGCTTGCGCCCGGCTCTGGGTCGGAAAGGTCACCGGAAAGTGCCAAAAATCTTCCCTGTGGGGACCTGATCGAGCAGGACAGCCGAGTCCCCTTTGTCGAGGTGAAAGACACCCTGTGCGCCACGCGCATCCCTCCTTCGCGTCCTGCAAGTCGCCGTCACTAGGCCTCTGGCCGCCACCCGGACCGAAGCGAGTCAAGCGTATCGGCATCCTCCGACGACCAATGTTCAAATCACAGCGTCGCGGTGCACCGCAGCTAACCGCCTCAGGCTGCCCGGCGGCTGTACTCCCATGGCATGTTGTCGCCGTTAATTAGGATCATCGGCAAATATTTCGGAAAGGTGCGCGGCGTGGGACGTTCCAACGATTCATCGGATTGGGACGGCGCGGGCATATTCCTGATGGTCATAGTCGCCCGGCTGTGATCGGCGGAATCACTGCGGTCGGCGCAAAAATCGGCGGAATGATTCCAGGCCTGGGCTGGCTTTGGCTGCCGATTCTGTACCTCACCGGTGCCACCTTGGCGGTCATGCTGGTGGCGAAGGCGCGGGAGCGTCGGCAAGCAGCATTGGAGGCAGAAGAGCTGCGCCAGCGCGTCGCGGCAATCTAGGAGCGTCGAAAAGAGCAGCGGCGAAACGAGGAACGCGAGGCGGCCCGCAAGAAGGCCGAGGCCCAAGAGCGCGAAGTGGCCGGCAAGAAAGCCAAAGAGGAAGAACGGCGAGCGATCGCCCAGCAGAAGCTCGATCGTCGAGGGCGCGTAGATGAACTCGGCGAATCCGCCGTCAAACTGATTGAACGGGCCGAATCGGCGTCGAAGCGGGTGATGGAGACCGAGGCCGCCTCCATGGGTTGGCTAGGTGATCCTGACGAATTGGATTTCAGCCCTGATCTCACGATGATCACCACGAACCTGAAGGCCCGAGCGCAAATACGCAAGGTTGCCGCCGAACTCAAAGCGCTACCCGACCACAGCGATGCAGACCGCGAGCGCCTCGACGCCGCTAAGCGCAGCGCCGGGAAGTTGTGGCAGCAGGCGAATACTCGCGCAAAACTCCTTGAGGAATGTGCGGCCCGAGCACGCCGTATCGATGAATCCCTCAAACAGGAACGCGAACGTGCACGGGATCGCCGAGCAGCGTGACGACGTGGCCAGCCGGTTGGATGCGGCGCTGTATGGCGTTGCCGCCACACCCGAGGGTCCACCGTCAGACAGCGCTGACAAGGTGATCGCCCTCGTCGCGGCCTATCACGAGCTCAAAGGCACGCTCAAGCTCGACCGCCAAGGCCGATCCGATGACAAGGGCGACGACCGAACGGATCCACCGGGCGGTAACAGTTCGTCATGGGGTGTCCTCACCCCGGTCAACCGGGCATGGCACTGGGCTTCCGGATGATGTCTGAAGGCCCGGCTTTCGCCAGCTCCTACCCCAGCACCTTCCCGTAGGTCTGGCGTCCCATCAGATAGGTCGCCTCGACCGCGACGTCACGGAGATCGGCCGGCGGGATACGCCGTGGGTTGCGCGACAGCACCACCAGATCGGCGTACTTGCCGGGCTCCAGGCTGCCGATCTCGGTGTCCAGCCGCAGCTGCCAGGCGGCGTTGATGGTCTGCGCC
>Ga0164242_10006114_pt1 | contig 13303 bp, 10 predicted proteins | sample OricomgcompostMG_FD_108783 | JGI IMG/M metagenome (GOLD analysis project Ga0164242, IMG submission 108783) | Miracle-Growth compost microbial communities from Emeryville, California, USA - Original compost - Miracle growth compost (MG) ...
CTGCTGCGCGGCGACTACAGCTTCTGGTTCGACCAGGATGCCGGCCATGCGCGGCTCGGGCCGATCCTCTCGCGCAGCGGCGTCTCGGTGACCCGCCGCGTCGAGCGCGTCAGCTTCGGCGACCTGACCCGGGCGAAGCGCGGCCGCATCAGCGGCTGGTGGTACGTGCGCCCCGAAGAGCTCGGCCTGCCGGTGAAGTCGATCGGCATCGACACGGACGGGGGAGTCGCCCCGGCCTGGCGGTTCAACGGGCCCAAGGGCGACGACGGCACTCGCAGCGGCAAGTGGGCCATCCACGTGCACGGGCGCGGCACGCAGCGCCAGGAGTGCCTCAGGGCCGTCCCCGTGTTCCGGGAGCACGGCTGGACATCCCTGGTCATCTCCTATCGCAACGACGGCGACGGGCCGCGCAGCGACGACGGCCGCTACGGCCTCGGCTCGACCGAGTGGCGCGACGTCGAGTCCGCGATCGACTACGCGGTCGCCCATGGCGCGACCGACATCGTCCTGATGGGCTGGTCGATGGGCGGCGCGATCGTGCTGCAGGCCGTGACCCGCTCGATGCACGCGGGCCTCATCCGCGGCGTCGTGCTGGACTCGCCGGTGATCGACTGGGTCGACACGCTGCGCTACCAGGCCGGTGAGCTGCACGTCCCCGACCCGATCGCCGAGAGCGCTCTCAAGCTCCTCGACGCGCCGTGGGGCGGACGCCTCACCGGCCAGGCCGCGCCGATCGGGCTGCCCGAGCTGGACTTCGTGCATCGTGCGGATGTCTTGAGCAAGCCGATCCTGCTGATGCACAGCGACGACGACGGCTACGTGCCGGCCTACGCCTCGCGGGCGCTCGCGGCGCGCCGCCCCGACATCGTCACCTTCGTCCGCTTCACGCGGGCGCGTCACACCAAGCTGTGGAACTTCGACCCCAAGAAGTGGACGAAGGCCATCGGCAGGTGGCTCGACGCGCTCGACGTCGGCGACGGGACGCCTACGCCGCCCGACGCTTGAGGCCGACCTGGTGCTTGGCGCGCCCCAGCAGTGCCGCCATGCCGCGCAGGCGCAGCGGCGACACCGCCTGGGAGAGGCCGATCGTCTGCGGGTAGTCGTCGGGCACCGCGAGCACCTCGGCCGAGGTCAGGCCCGCGAGGCCCTGGACGAGGATCGAGGCGAAGCCGCGCGTCGTCGGCGACTCCTTCGGCGCGGTGACGAAGAGATGCACGACATCCGCATCGTCGACCTCGACGAAGAGGAAGACGGGGGACTGGCACTCCGCGACGCGCTCGAAGAGGTCGGGATGGCCCTGGTACCGCTCGGGCAATTCGGGCAGCTCGTTCGAGAACTCGAGCAGGAGCTGCAGCCGCTCCTGCTGCCCGAGGGCGAGGAACTCGTCCCGGATCTCTGCGAGCGCGTCGGGGAGTGCGGAGGTCATCTACTGATTATCGGGCGGGGACGGCGCCGGGCTCGGCGCCCTGCACGATCGGGACGCGCACGGCCGAGCCCCACTCCGTCCACGAGCCGTCGTAGTTCTTCACGTTCTCGAAGCCGAGCAGGTGGGTCAGCACGAACCAGGTGTGGCTCGAGCGCTCGCCGATGCGGCAGTAGGCGATGACGTCGTCGCCGGCCTCTAGGCCGGCGCCGTCGAGATAGACGGCCTCGAGCTCGTCGCGCGTCTTGAACGTCGCGTCCGGCGCGGCGGCCTTCGCCCACGGCACCGACGCCGCCGAGGGGATGTGGCCGGCGCGCAGCGCGCCCTCGGTCGGGTAGCCGGGGATCTCGGTGCGCTCGCCCGAGTACTCCTCGGCGCTGCGCACGTCGATGAGCGGCCCGTTGCCGAGGTGGACGAGCACGTCCTCCTTGAAGGCGCGGACGGCGCTGTCGTCGCGGGCGACGACCGGGTAGTCGGCGGATGCCGCGGCCGTGGCCTCCGTCGTCAGCTCGCGCCCCTCGGCGATCCACTTGTCGCGGCCGCCGTCGAGCAGGCGCACGTCCTCGTGGCCGAACAGCGTGAACACCCACAGCGCGTAGGCGGCCCACCAGTTGTTCTTGTCGCCGTAGATGACGACGGTCGTGTCGCGGGCGATGCCCTTCGAGCCGAGCACGGCGGCGAACTGCTCGGGGGAGACGTAGTCGCGCACGACCGGGTCGTTGAGGTCGGTGTGCCAGTCGATCTTCACCGAGCCCGGGATGTGGCCGGTCTCGTACAGCAGGACGTCCTCGTCGGATTCGACGACGACCAGGCCCGGTTCGCCGAGGTGCTCGGCGAGCCATTCGGTGGAGACGAGGCGCTCGGGGTGCGCGTAGGCGGCGAACTTCTCGGACGGGTCGATCGCGACAGACATTCAGGACTCCTTATTAGGCTGGGAACACCTCTCCCGCAACGCTATGCGCGTGCGCGCGACCGTGCACGGGCTGCGGGTAAGAGTTCGACATCTTCCCTTCCAGGTGAGCCCTTCGATGACGACGGATGCCCTGCGCACCAGCCCGCTGACCAGCCTGACCGAGCTCGACCCGCCGATCACGGGCGAGCAGATCGTCGCGAGCCTCGTGCCGCCCGCGCAGTTCGCCGGCGCGTCCTTCGACAACTACCGGCCTGACGCCGACTACCCGTCCCAGCAGGAGGCGGTCGAGCTGCTGCGCGGTTTCGCGGCGGGCCCGGCGGCACCCGAGCGAGGCGGCTTCTTCGGCTTCGGGCGGAAGAAGAAGGCCGATGCGGATGCCCCGAAGCCCGGCGTCTACCTCGACGGCGGCTTCGGCGTCGGCAAGACCCACCTGCTCGCAGCGGTCTGGCACGCGGCATCCGGCCGCAAGTACTTCGGCACCTTCATCGAGTACACGGCCCTCGTCGGCGCGCTCGGCTACGCGAACACGGTCGCGCTGCTGAAGGGCTGCAGCCTGATCTGCATCGACGAGTTCGAGCTCGACGACCCGGGCGACACCATGCTCATGACGCGCCTCATCGGGGACCTGGTCGCAGGCGGGACCCGCTTCGCCGCCACGAGCAACACCCCGCCGAACGCGCTGGGCGAGGGCCGCTTCGCGGCGAGCGACTTTCTGCGCGAGATCCACGCCATGGCCGGCAACTTCCGAACCGTCCGCATCGACGGCCTCGACTACCGACGCCGCGCGACGACAGGCGCCGCCCTGGTGGCGGATGCCGCGGGCATCGAGGCCGCTGTCGACGCGTGCCGGGCCGCCGGCGGCACCGCGACGCGCGACGACTTCATGGCGTTCGTGAACCACCTCGCGAACGTGCACCCCTCCCGCTATCTGAAGATGGTCGACGCGGTCGACCTCATCGCCTTCGACGAGGTCGTCGAGCTGCACGACCAGATGCAGGCTCTGCGCCTCGTCGCGTTCATCGACCGGGCCTATGACGCCGAGCTGCCGATCGTCGCTGGTGGCGTCCCGCTCTCCGAGGTCTTCGACGAGGCGATGCTCGGCGGCGGCTACCGCAAGAAGTACCTGCGGTCGGTCTCGCGCATGATCGCGCTCACGGCCGCGGGCGGGGCCTCCGCAGCGCGCTGACGTCCCCCGGACGCGTCTCAATCGCCCGGTGCGAAACAAGGTGTTCACGTCCGGCCGCAACGCGTAACCACGCCGAAACAGTCGCCGCTCCGAGGCGAAACGTGCCGTCACGAAACTGACAGCGTTCTCGCCCCTTAGAGAGAGGTGACCCGCATCATGTTGGTCCTCGCCGCCGATCAACCGGCCATGCCGGCTGACGTCAATTCGCTCTGGCTGCTCGTCGCGGCAGCCCTCGTCCTGTTGATGACCCCCGGGGTCGCCTTCTTCTACGGCGGCATGGTCCGCGCGAAGTCCGTCATCTCGATGATGATGATGAGCTTCGGCGCCATCGCCCTGGTCGGCGTGCTGTGGGTCCTCTACGGCTACGGCCTGTCCTTCGGCAAGCCGCTCATCGGCCACTGGCTCGGCAACCCCTTCTCGGCGGGTGACAACCTCTTCGCCTTCACGGATCTGCTCGGCATCGACAAGACCGGTGCGATGAACCCGGACATGTCGGGCCTCGCTTTCGCCGGCTTCCAGGCGACCTTCGCGATCATCACCGTCGCCCTGATCTCGGGTGCGATCGCCGACCGCGCGAAGTTCGGCGCGTGGATGCTGTTCGCCGGCATCTGGGTCACGGTCGTCTACTTCCCGGTCGCCTACTGGGTGTTCAACCTCGGCGACGGCTGGGCCCCCTCGATCCTGCACGTCAACGACTTCGCGGGTGGCACGGCGGTCCACATCAACGCGGGTGCTGCGGCCCTCGCCCTCGCCCTCGTCCTCGGCAAGCGCCTGGGCTTCAAGAAGGGCATGGTGAAGCCGCACAACGTGCCGCTGACCCTGCTCGGCGCCTCGCTGCTGTGGTTCGGCTGGTTCGGCTTCAACGCCGGCTCCGAGGGCGCGATGGACGGCGTGGCGGCGATCGCCTGGATCAACACCCTCGCCGCCCCCGCCGCCGCGACGCTCGGCTGGCTCATCGCCGAGAAGATCAAGGACGGCAAGCCCACCTCGATCGGCGCCGCATCGGGTGCGGTGTCGGGCCTCGTCGCCATCACGCCGGCCTGTAACATCCTCACGCCCGGCTGGGGCATGCTGCTCGGCATCATCACCGGCTTCGTCTGCGCCTACGCGATCGACCTCAAGTGGCGCCTCGGATTCGACGACTCGCTCGACGTGGTCGGCGTCCACTTCGTCGGCGGCTGGATCGGCACGCTCTTCATCGGCATTTTCGGCTCGGGCATCGGCCTGATCGACACCGGCTCGTTCAAGCAGCTCGGCGCCCAGTTCGTCGGTGCGGCGGTCGTGACCATCTGGTCCTTCGGCATCGCATGGCTCCTCGGCACCGCGATCCAGAAGACGATCGGCTTCCGCATCAAGAGCGAGGACGAGCTGGCCGGCGTCGACACGGTCGTCCACGGCGAAGAGAGCTACGTGCTCGAGACCGCCTAGCAGGAAGGGCCGCCTCCCGTCGGAGGCTCTTCGGCAGCGGGGTGCGGATGCCTGAGGCATCCGCACCCCGAAACATGCCGTTCACATACGCGCCACGCCCGAAACGCGGCCGAAACACAATGCCGCACATCGCGAAATCTCTGCTGGCGAGACTGAGCCGGTCCCGCACCACGACAGAGACGAGCACCACCCATGTCGGTCTTCGCCGCCGCCCTGACGACCGCGCCCTCCGCACCGAGCGACTCGAGCACCCTGCTGTTGCTCGTCGCCGCGGCGATGGTGCTGCTGATGACGCCGGGACTCGCCTTCTTCTACGGCGGCATGGTGCAGTCGAAGTCCGTCATCAACATGATGATGATGAGCTTCGGCGCGATCGCGCTGGTGAGCGTGCTCTGGATCGTCTACGGCTACTCGATGTCGTTCGGCGTCTCGGGTGACGGCGGCCGCGTCACCGACTGGGTGATCCCGCATGTGCTGCTCGACCCCTTCGCCAACATCGGGCTGCACGACTACCTGCCGCTGCACGCCGACGGCACGATGTCGGCGATGAACGCCGGCGACGCGCACAGCCTCGCCTTCGTGATCTTCGAGGCGACGTTCGCGATCATCACCGTCGCCCTCATCTCGGGCGCTATCGCCGACCGGGCGAAGTTCGGCTCGTGGATGATCTTCGCGGGCCTGTGGGTCACGATCGTCTACTTCCCGGTCGCGAGCTGGGTCTTCTCCGACGGCGGCTGGCTCAAGAACCTCGGCCTGCACGACTTCGCCGGCGGCACCGTCATCGAGGTCAGCTCGGGCGCCGCGGCGCTCGGCCTCGCGCTCGCCCTCGGTCGCCGCATCGGCTTCACGAAGGGCATGGTCAAGCCGCACAACGTGCCGCTCACGCTCATCGGCGCGGCCCTCCTCTGGTTCGGCTGGTTCGGTTTCAACGGCGGCTCGGCCGGCGCAGTCAACACGACCGCGGCGCTCGCCTGGGTGAACACGCTCGCCGCCCCCGCGGCCGCGACGGTCGGCTGGCTGATCACGGAGAAGCTCAAGGAGGGCAAGCCGACGTCGATCGGCGCCGCCTCGGGCGCCGTATCGGGGCTCGTCGCGATCACGCCCTCGGCCGACACGCTGACCCCGCTCTGGGCTCTCGCCGTCGGCCTCGCGGCCGGCGTCCTGTGCTGCCTCGCGATCGAGCTGAAGTGGCGCTTCGGCTTCGACGACACACTCGACGTCGTCGGCATCCACCTCGTGGGCGGCCTCGTCGGCACGCTCTCCATCGGCTTCGTCGGCGCCGGCATCGGCCTGCTCGACACCGGCTCCTTCGTGCAGCTCGGCGTGCAGGCGCTCGGCGTGATCGCCGTCGGCGCGTACTCGTTCGCGATCGCCTACGGCGGGGGACTGCTGCTGCAGAAGACGATCGGGTTCCGCATCACGAGCGAGGACGAGAGCGCCGGCGTCGACACGATCGTCCACGGCGAGGAGTCGTACGCGATCTGACGTCGTGCTCAGGTGCGCCCGAGCCGGCTCGCCTAGGCTCTCAGCGTGGATTTCGCGCGCGTCTTCGTGCTCATCTGGGGCGCCCTCGCCATCAGCTGGGGCCTGTTCCTGATCATCCGGCGCAACTGGATGTCCGAGCTGGCCCAGGAGCTCAAGCGCACCAACGGGATGCGGCTCGCGATCGGCTCGCAGTCGCCCGTCTGGATGCTCGTCGGCGGGATCCTGTTCCTCATCGCCGGGGTCGCGTGCCTCGTGTTCCTCGCCTGGGGCCTGCTCACGTAGCCCGCTCGACGCTGTTCCACAGCGTGAGCTTGTCGGGGTTCATGACCATGCGCAGCGCCGCGACGCGGCCCGCGCGCACGTCGAGGGTCAGCACGCCGATGATGATGCCGTCCTCCCAGATGGCGAAGCCGAGCCCGTCGTGCGTCGGCTGCGGCAGCACCACCGCGTCCGGGCGCTTCTGGGCCACCCCGAGCAGGAAGCGGGCCACGCGATCGGCGCCGACGATCGGCTTGAGAGCCGAGGACACCCGCCCGCCGCCGTCGGAGCGCAGCACGACATCGGGGTCGAGGGCGGCGATGAGCGCGTTCAGGTCGCCCGCGGCCGTCGCGGCGGCGAACGCCATCACGGCGGCCTCGTGCTCGGCGCGCGTCACCGTGCGCATCGGCGCGGCGGCGATGCGGCGGCGTGCGGATGTCGCGAGCTGGCGGCACGCCGCGGGGGAGCGCCCCACGACCTCCGCGATCTCCCCGAACGGCAGGGCGAACACGTCGTGCAGCACGAACGCGACGCGCTCGGCGGGGGTCATGGACTCGAGCACCACGAGCAGCGCGGAGCTGACCGAGTCGTCGAGCGTGACCTGGTCGAGCGGGTCGATCGGCGCGGCATCCGCGAACACCGCCGGAGGCACCGGCTCGGGGAGCCACGGCCCGACGTAGCGCTCGTGACGCGCCCGGGCCGAGCCGAGCACGTCGAGGCAGATGCGGCTCGCGACGCGCGTGAGCCATGCAGCGGGGTTCTCGATCGCCGCGCGCTCATCCTCGCCGAGCCGGTACCAGCGCGTGTACGTCTCCTGCACGGCGTCCTCCGCCTCGGCGACGGTGCCGAGCATGCGGAAGGCGAGCGAGACGAGCTTGCGCCGCTCGGCGATCACCGTCTGATCGAGCTCCTCGTTGTGCGACATGGATGCCTCCTCCCACTGATGCGACGAAACGGCCGGCCGGAATGTGATTCCCGCCTCACACTGTGGGGCCCCGCGTCGTCGGAACGGGTATGAACACACCATTCCGCCGCGTGGTGCTCGCCGTCGCCGCGGCGTTCGGCCTCTTCGTCGGCATCTGGGCGCAATTCTTCCCCGAAGGCTTCTATTCGTCGTTCCCCGGCCTCGGCTTCCACTGGGTGAGCGAGAACGGGGCCTTCGACGAGCATCTGATCCGCGACGTCGGAGGGCTCTACCTCGGCCTGTCCGCGATCACGCTCGTCGCCATCGTCGCCCGCGCCGCGGAGGCCGGCAGGCTGGCGGGCCTCGGCTGGTCGGTCTTCGGTCTCCTCCATCTCGGCTTCCACGCGACGCATCTCGTGGGGGAGACGACCAACCGCGTGGCGGCGATCGCCTCGTTGAGCATCGCCGCGCTGGCCGGCCTGCTGGCGCTGTTCGCGCCCGCGCGCCGCCCCGAGCCGAAGGGGGCGGACCGATGAGGGTCGCAGTCGCAGGCGGCACCGGGACCGTCGGACGCCATGTCATGAGCGGACTCGCCGCCGCGGGGCACACCGCCATCTCGCTGAGCAGGTCGGCCGGCGTGGATCTGACCGACCCCGGGTCCGTGACGCGCGCTCTCGAGGGTGCGGATGCCGTGATCGACGTCGCCTCGACGCAGACCATGTCGGCCAAGCGGAGCGCAGCGTTCTTCGGGACGACCACGAGGAACCTGCTCGACGCCGAGGCTGCGCAGGGCGTCGGCCACCACCTCGCCCTGTCGATCATCGGCGCCGCAGCCGCCCCCGCCAATTACTACGCGGGGAAGAAGGTCCAGGAGGAGCTCGTCGCCGCCTCGCCGCGCGGCTGGACGATCCTGCGCGCGGCTCAGTTCCACGAGTTCGCGCCGCAGACCGCCGCTCAGGCGTCCTTCGCGGGGTTCGTCGGCGCGCCCAAGGGGCAGACCCAGCCGATCGCCGCGGCGGAGGTCGGGGCCGAGCTCGTCCGGCTGGCGGAGGCCGGCCCGCAGGGCCTGGCCCCCGACCTCGCCGGGCCGCAGGAGGAGTGGCTGCCCGACATGATCCGCCGGTATCTCGCTGCGGCGGGGAAGCGGGCCCGCGTGATCGAAGTGCCGCTGCCCGGCGCCCTCGGCGCGGCGATGCGCGACGGAAGGCTGCTGCCCCGCCCCGGTGCGAAGCTCGGCACGCAGACCTATGCCGAATGGCTCGCCGCGCTCTGACCTCCGCCGACGGGAAAGGGCCCGGCTGGAAAGCCGGGCCCTTCTCGGTGGAGCGGATGACGAGACTCGAACTCGCGACCCTCACCTTGGCAAGGTGATGCGCTACCAACTGCGCTACATCCGCATCGTCTCCGGACTGTCGCCCTCGGAACGTGTCAACCATAACCCACGCCGGCGACGGGCTCAAAAGCGACACGCTGCAGCAGGCAACGAGATCGCCTTCATGCCCCCGGCGGCATACATGAAGAAGCCCGGTCAAGATCTACGTCTTGACCGGGCTTTTCTTGTTGTGGGCGATGCCGGGCTCGAACCGACGACCTCTTCCGTGTGAAGGAAGCGCGCTACCAGCTGCGCCAATCGCCCGCATCAGGTACGTGTCGATGTTAGCCGACGAGCCGGCCATTTCACGAATCAGAACACACCGCGGCCTCGATTTGCACCCCTCGCAAAACGTGGGTTATGGTTGAGAAGTCGCCGGGGCGGCCGCGAGGAAGCCCCGAAAGACACAATGCGGATGTAGCGCAGTTGGTAGCGCATCACCTTGCCAAGGTGAGGGTCGCGAGTTCGAGTCTCGTCATCCGCTCGAGTGTGAGGTCAGTTCGGTCCAACGGCCGATTCGGCTGATTTCGCAGGCCTGGTGGCGTGGCCGAGAGGCGAGGCAGCGGCCTGCAAAGCCGTCCACACGGGTTCGAATCCCGTCGCCACCTCCACACTCGAAGACACAAACTCCTTCCACAGCACTAGTGTTGTGTGAATGAGCGCGATTGGCGCAGCGGTAGCGCGCTTCCCTGACACGGAAGAGGTCACTGGTTCGATCCCAGTATCGCGCACAGATCAGAGCATCTGACAGGGACCCCCGGCTTCGGCCGGGGGTTTTCTCGTTGTCGGGCCGGCTTCTGCCGTTCGGGCTTCCCTGCCGGGCTGCGCACGGCGGGGGCCCTCCATCTTCGAGGGCCCCCGCCGCTGCCGTCAGCCGATCAGAGGCTCAGCCCTGCTGCTGCCACGGGCCGTACTTGTCGCCGGGCGCCTGATTGCGGGTCCACCACTTCGCGGTGTACTTGGCGCCGTTGTACTCGACGACGTCTCCGGTGTCGAACACGCGGCTCGGCGTCCACAGCGCGGTGCCATCGGGCGCGGTCGCGATCTGCTCCCACGGGCCGTTCGGGTCGCCGGGCTTCTGGTTCTGCGTCCACCACTGCGCCTCCCAGGTCGAGCCGTTGAAGCTCACCAGGTCGCCGGTGTTGTAGACCTCGGCCGCGCTCCAGGCGTTCGGCGACGGCAGCGTCAGGCCGACGACCACCGGGTCGTGGTCCGACGCGGCGAACGGTGTCGTGCCGTCGAACAGCTGCGAGGCGTTGTAGTTGTATCGGCTGTAGGCGTAGGCGACCGACTCCTGGGCGTTGATCTGCCAGACATCCGCACCGGTCACCATCTTGAGCGCGGCCGCGTTCGCGAGAACGTGGTCGAGCGAGCCCTCGAGCCCGTTGTACGAGTACGTCTGCTCCGTCGGGTCGAAGGTGCTGCCGAGGTCGGTGAAGCCGGCGCCGTAGAGCGTCTCGAGCGGGTCCTCGTGGGTGTACGAGTTGAGGTCGCCGAGCAGGAAGACGCGGTCGGTGCCCGCCTTCTTCGCGGTCGCGTCGGCGAACGCAACGGTGTCCTGCGCCTGGTGCACGCGCGTCGCGTTGAACGCGCCCTGGTCGACGGCGGGGGACGACGTGTCCTCTGCGTCGCCGGGGTACAGGCCGTTCGCGTCGGCGCCCTTCGACTTCCAGTGGTTCGCGACCACCAGGAAGTCGTCGGAGTCGGGCGCGCCCGCCTTCTTGAACGCCTGCGCGAGCGGCTCGCGGGCGATCGAGAACGGCTCGCCCGCATCCGAGTCGCCGGTCAGGATCGTCGCGTCGCCGACCGTGCTGATCGCGGCGGGCTTGTAGATGAACGCCGAGCGGATGACGTCCTCCTGCTCCACCGGCGGGCGCTTGTCGGCAGCGGGCGACGGCACATAGGCCCAGACATCCGCACCCGCCGCCTTGTTCAGCGCGTCGACGAGGCCGGCGAGCGCGTGATCGCGGTCCTCGCCGAACTTCGCCGAGTTCTCGACCTCCTCGAGCGAGACGATGCTCGCCCCGAGGCGGTTGATGCCCGTGACGATCTTGGACTGCTGGCGCAGGAAGTTCGTCTCGTCCGCCGCGCCGCGGGGGCCGGGGCCGCCGTCGGTCGTGGTGCACGTGTTGACCGCGATCCTGTTGCCGGCGCGGTCGGTGTAGTAGGAGCACTTGCCGAGGCCCGAGGACTCGAACTTCGCGCCCGTCATGTCGAAGTAGTTCTCGACGTTGAAGGTCGCGAGGCGTACGTCGCCGCCGACCGAGGCCGGCTGCGCGTTGCCCGTGCGCAGATCGCTGAAGGTGGCGACGGATGCCCCGTCGTCGGTGACCTGAGCGGTCGGCTGGAAGTTCCACAGGTCGTAGCGGTACTCGAGGATGACCGGCTCGTGGAAGGTCACGGCCGAGCCGACGGTGACGGGGTTGCCCGGGGTGAGCCAGGGGAGCGGAGTGTCGACGTTGGCTTTGGCGCTGTAGTTGTTGCCCGAGCCGTCGTCCAGGGTGATGGTGCGCGCGGCGTTGTCCGCGGCGACCGCCTGGGCCGCGGCCGAGCCCGCCGTGCCCGCATCGGTGGGCTGGCGCAGCGGCGTCGCGCCCGCGGCGAGGGTGAACGAGCCGTACCAGTTCGCGTCGTAGTTGTCCGAGACGGTGAAGTCGCCCTGGGGCGCGATGAGCTCGCCCTCGTGGGCCTCCTTCTGCGCGTCGGTCGTCAGCTCGGACCAGGGGAGCGTGTCCGGCTCGACGGGCGCGAGCGCCGTGGCGAGCTCGGTGACCGTCGGCGAGCCGATCTCGGTCGTGCCCTGGTACTCGGAGACGGAGCCGGTGACCGTGACGCTCTCGCCCACGTGCACCTGCTTGGCCGAGTTGCTGCCGTAGACGAAGACCGCGTCGGACTCGCCCGGCGTCTTGTCGTCGGCCGCCGAGCCGCCGGCGCCGGCGGTCTCGAGGTAGAAGCCGTTGAAGCCGCCGGTCGCGTACACCGCCGTGACGACGCCCTCGGTCGTCACCGTCTTGCCCGCGTAGGGCGAGGTGTCGGTCGAGCCCTGGATCTCCGCGATCGAGACCGTCGCGCCCGGGTCGGTCGCGCCGCCGTCGCCCGGGTCGGTGCCAGTGCCCGGGTCGCCCGTCGGGGGAGTCGGGCTGCCGCCGTCGGCGCCCGAGCCCTGCGGCGTCGGGGCCGCGACGGCGAAGTCGGCGCTGTTGTCGTCGGTGTCCGTGCCGGCGGCGTCGCGCTGGTAGCTCAGGACGAGGCTGTTGCCCGAGGCATCCGCACCCTCCGGCGCGTTGCTCGTGCCCCAGCCGATGCGGTCGATGACCCTCGCGTCCGTCGGGACGACGCCCGCCGTGCTCTTCGCGATGTAGAGCGTACCGCCGCCCGCGCCGGGGTTGATCGAGCCGCCCGTGGACAGGTCGACGCCCGTGAGCTCAGCACCCGGGTTCGAGCTCGCGTTGTTGCTCGGCAGCTGGATGAGGAAGTGGCCGCGCGCGGCCACCGTGCCGCTGAGCGCGAACACCTGCGAGCCGCTCGGCGTGACCGTGCTCGTCGGGGCGCGGTACTGCAGGGTGTCGCCGGCGAGGTCGATCGCCGCGGCCGTCGGGTTGTACAGCTCGACGAACTTGTTGAGGAACGCGGCGCCGGACGAGCCGCCGTTCACATACGCCTCGCTGATGACGAGGGCATCGCCGGTCGGACTTGCGAACGCCGGAGCGCTCAGGCCTGCACCGAGCAGGCACGCCGCGGTCGTCGCGGCAGCAGCGAACGCGAAGGTCCGCTTTCGGATCGAGGGCATCGAGGCCCACCTCCAGGGCTTGTGGGATGTGCATGAAGGGATCTGCCGCGCGGGACGCGGCAAGAGATCGACGCTATGGGGCGGCCGCGCCGTGCGAGCGATCACGGGGTGAACGGCAGATGACGGATGCCCCGAGCGGGGGCCACGGAGGAGGCATCCGCATGCCCCGCTAGAGTTAGGACATCCCTGTCAACAGCGCTTTTTAGGAGTGGTTCCATGGCCGACGGCTTCGAACTCTTCCCCGACCGGAAGGTTGTCGCGATCCGCGTCAACGGCGAGCTGAAGGACAAGGCCACCACGACGACGCCCGACGATGCCGTCGAACCCGTCACGATCGATTCGCCCGACGGGCTGAACATCCTCCGCCACTCGACCGCGCACGTCCTCGCGCAGGCCGTGCAGCAGGTGAACCCCGACGCGAAGCTCGGCATCGGGCCGCCCGTCACCGACGGCTTCTACTACGACTTCGGCGTCTCCGAGGCGTTCACGCCCGAGGCCCTCAAGGAGCTCGAGAAGACGATGCAGCGCATCGTCAACCAGGGCC
>Ga0164242_10006115_pt1 | contig 13299 bp, 7 predicted proteins | sample OricomgcompostMG_FD_108783 | JGI IMG/M metagenome (GOLD analysis project Ga0164242, IMG submission 108783) | Miracle-Growth compost microbial communities from Emeryville, California, USA - Original compost - Miracle growth compost (MG) ...
CCGTGAGAGCCAGACGTCCAATAAAGGTTCATGGAGCGTGTACTTCGGAGAAGGATCACAATACAGCGTCAATGGCTGTATAGACACGGATGGACATTCGGGGAACTGGTTTCAGACACTCGAGGCTTTGTCGCAAGCCACCACCATTATTCGGACACTTGCCGCCTCCCATGACAAGATTCGCCAAGTCACGGTTGCTAGTTTCGCAATGGGTATCTTGAAAGCGTTGATGGGTGAGAGCGACCAGTGGAGCACGTATGTGAAGACCGCTCGCGAGGACTTACTGGATCTGAAAAGGACACATGGGATTGCTGTCAGCTTTTGGATTTTGTATCATGGTAAATCGGCGCAAGGTCAAGCTGCCCAGGCTCTGGCAGCCCACGCTCTTACCTCGGGGGAGAGTTAAGGAAGGATAGCCATGCCTCCGACGTATATTTCCTGGCCCTGACTCGGAATAGGGGAGAAGAACAGGTTCATTCGACAACCAAGAATAATTATTTGGGGAAGCTAGTATGTGGCACCTGTAAAGAGTGTGCAATAAATTGTATCTCCCGATCTCGCACCTCTTATCGTGCTTCATTAGGCTCCGTCAGGAATCCTCTCGCCTCCCACCACTCTGTTCTGTCATTCATTTTTCCCATTGTGCAGCAAAAGAGATTCGGGTTTTCTGTCGTCTTCCCAGTCCTTCCCATCGTTTTGGTGCCGATCTAGAATGGAGGCTGGCGCTGACCTCTTGCCATTCCTCGGTTTTGGTTCCGTGCGAGAGTCATCCGACGACTACAGGACTAGCGCACGAAGCGAAGAATCGACCTGCACTACCGGCGGTACACGTATCAACTTACCCACTCTCGAGGAGCTTCTCAAGGTCCCGGGAGAGACACCACCCGCCACTAAATCTTCTAAGCGCCCAAGGTTCATGTGGCAGATAGATTCTCCGCCGACGAAGGGACGACGCACTTTGCGGTACCTAAACGAGTCCGAGCCTGACTCAAAAAGTCATTATTCTAGTCTTCAAGATTCACAGCCAAAACCCAAACCAGGCTCAAAAAGCAGCGTGCCCCGTGCCTAACACGGACGGCCAACGGATCACCATCTCGAGGAGGGTAGTCCCACCAACCCTCTCACAAGCAGCTCATCTGACATGCACTAATATATTTAACCCTCCCTTCCCGGCGTCAGGTCTGTTCAGGGGTTCACAGTGACGACGAGAAGCTTCCCCTGCCGTTCTTGCACTCCCGCGATGCCAGTCATTCCCAGGCTGCGTCTGTCTGCGTCCATCCTGATAGCACCTCCTTGACGGGCAACCAACCCCTTATCACCGAAGATTTCGTTCTACCAAGCCTAAATCTAGGGTCCCACCGCCCTGGTGGCAGTTACAAGTTAGGGGCAGGGGTTTGCGCGTCAGACTAAATATTTAGCAGCGGAGCTCTGATGGTGCCGGTAGCCTTCGCACCTCCCCAGCGGACTTGGCCGGAACCCTACAGACCTATCGACCTCACAAGATTTCGGAGGCTGGGCCTAATAGTACTCGTCATGCCATGGAATTATACGTCCATCAGGAGAGTCAACCGCATTAACCAAGGCACCGGTCGTGGGTGCTAGATCTGCCCGGTCCAGGGACTTTGAATGGCTAGCCTGTATGGCAACTGTTTTGACGCAGCTTTTGTCGATTAGTATCCACCGCCGCTGTGCCTAACGAGTGTCGTCTGGCCAAGACGATGGGGCCCAATCATGCACACCTGGCTAAATTAGTCAAGGCCCGGCTAAATTGGTGCGGAGCTCCTCACAGTGGATGAGGACTACTCCCGACATCACGAACCTTTGCACCTTGGTAAGCCGTGCTTTATAACATTGTTTGACCTCGAAAATCTATTCGTGATTCGCATTTACCGTTCCAATCTCATCGGCCTGTCACAGTATGCCTCTCGTTCGAAACCCAATCCTTCCGGGATTCAACCCGGATCCCTCCATCCTCCGGGTTGGGGATGACTACTACATCGCCACATCAACGTTCGAGTGGTTTCCCGGAGTCCAAATCCATCACTCCAAGGATCTCGCAAATTGGGAGTTAGTTACCCGGCCGCTGAATCGAAAAAGCCAACTGGACATGAGGGGAGACCCCGACAGCTGTGGCGTATGGGCGCCGTGTCTTACGCACGACGGTGCTAAGTTCTGGCTTGTTTACACCGACGTCAAACGGAAGGATGGGTCCTTCAAGGATGCACACAACTACATCGTCAACTCGTCAACAATAGAAGGCCCCTGGTCCGATCCGATCTATGCCAACTCTTCCGGATTCGATCCCTCACTTTTCCATGACGACGATGGACGAAAGTGGTTCGTCAACATGCTTTGGGATCATCGCCGTCGGCCTATGACGTTTGCCGGGATTGTACTGCAAGAATTTGACCCCAAAGCGGCAAAGCTTGTTGGTCCGAAGAAAAATGTCTACCAAGGGTCAGACTTGGGTCTTGTTGAGGGACCTCATCTCTACAAGCGAAATGGGTGGTACTACATGCTCACCGCCGAGGGGGGCACCGCCTACGAACACGGCTGCACACTGGCCCGCTCGCGCGACATCTGGGGCCCTTACGAGAACCACCCGCAACAACAAATCCTCACTTCCAAGGACGCGCCGTTCGCCGCGCTGCAGCGGGCCGGCCACGGTGACCTTGTGGAGACTCCTGAAGGCAGGACATACCTAGTCCACCTCTGCGGCCGACCAACGACCCAGCAGCGGCGATGCGTGCTGGGACGAGAGACGTCTATCCAGGAGGCGTACTGGGGGGATGATGACTGGCTATACGTTAAGAACGGGCCCGTTCCTTCGCTTCACGTCGACGTCCCTGGAACCCGTGACGATACCGCTTACTGGGCGGAGCGTAACTATCGGTTTGACGGCGGTCTCCACAAGGACTTCCAGTGGCTTCGCACCCCAGAAACAGACCGCATTTTCTCGACAGACGGTGGCAAGCTGACGCTCTTCGGCCGCGAGTCCATTGGGTCCTGGTTCGAGCAGGCTCTCGTGGCTAGGCGGCAGACTCACTTCTCGTACGACGCCGAGACGGTCGTCGACTTCTCTCCAACCGACGAGCGGCAGTTTGCAGGGCTTACGGCCTATTATTGCCGCTTCAACTTCTTCTATTTAGTGGTGACGGCCCACTCCGACGGCGAGCGCGAGCTGGGAATCATGAGCTCAGAAGTCTCGTTCCCACAAGGCGACCTGCAGCATCCTTTGCCCGAACCAGTGTCGATACCTAACCAGGGCAAGGTGAGGCTGGCGCTGAAGATCAGGGGTCGGAAGTTGCAGTTTTACTACGCGATGGATGGCGATGGGCAGGAGCTCAAAGAGGTGGGCCCCGTGTTTGACGCCTCCGTCGTGTCTGATGAGTGTGGTGGACACCAGGCACACGGAAGCTTCACGGGGGCGTTTGTGGGAGTGGCCTGTTCTGACCTAAATGGGACGGCCGCCGCCGCTAGTTTCGAAAGCTTCACATATCGTCCGGTACATCACGAGAGTGATCGCTATGAGATTTGATACCCGATTAGTATATGCCTTGCTAAGTTATAAGAATGTTACACGCCTTTGGCAACTTCACTTAAAGAGTTACGTATTCAGACGACCTTACAATAGGGCGCGAACGGGTATCTGGAGGACGGCTCTCAAGACATATCGAAGGAGTTAAGACTATCTCCCACCTAGTTTGAAATACGACAGGTACTATTTTGCAAGTAAGAAGTGCCTTGATTGAAATACCCTGAAGTTAGACTCCATTGAAAATCACTTTTACTCCGGAATATATATTTTTTTTCTGGAATCACACGCGATATGGTTATCTTTTTATTGATGAATCTGACATTATTTTGACCTACCTATATTCGACGATCCCTAGAAGCCAAGGTATTAAAAAGCAAGTTGATAGCAACTCCTTCTAAACCTGTGAAGGAAAGTACATTAACAGGTATTCTAAAATAGTACTCTACGTGGTGTATCTTAGCGACTAAAATAATACGTCTTCCAGGTAAGCTGAGGATAGATACTTTTCAGGGGTAAAGCATATTCCTCGTGATAAACAGGTGCAATGCCCTAACGTCGATTGACTTCCCTATCTGCATTAGTTAAAACATTAGTAATGATATAGCAAGTACTCCATGGCTCTGGAGAATTCCCGGGTTCTCGAGCCAGCGTTGTAGCCTCTCTCCAAATATTGGTAAGCTAAGCGCACAATTAGTAACGTTCCGTGATTCACAACGGCCCTCCCATCTCACTGATGAATTGCATGTACGCAACGTCCACGGCATCCTCACTCCTCTGTGCGTGATTTGCCCGGCGCCAGGGAGGGTTTCGCCACGGGACACCAGGTTTCCTGCTCGGACAATCGCAGGCGACATGGCCGGTACCACTGCAGGAATAACAGACAACACTAGTTGCCCTTGGACTGTTCAAGTAACCATGGCCCTCGTCGTCGCGAAAAGTTCCGTTTGCTATGGCGACGGCCCGGAGTTGGCCGCGCTTCCTTTCATTAGCGTACTCTGGCGTAGTAGTAGCAGTCTCGATAACAGCCTGCACGAGCGTCTTGGCCTTGTCAATCTTCTCTTGCGTGTCCGCCGTGATGAGGCAGTGTAATGGTTCCTGCTGGTCGTGGTCAGTTGCGATATTCGCATGGCGGCTGCCCCGGCCCCGGCCTCGGCCCTCCTTGACGGAGCCCTTCCCCCGGATGGAGATTGTGGCGCTGGACTGGGTGTTCATTTCGACAAGACTGCGTCCGCGAGGACCTAGGAGCTGGCCGATGAAGTTCACCTCGGGGAAGTCCTTCGACGGTATGTAAACCTTTTCTTTGATCATGTACAGCCGACCACTACGGGCGACGTAGCCCACGGGTGCGCGATAGTTGGGAATGGTGCGCATTGCAACCTGGATTAGGGAATGACGCTCATTCTCTAGACGCTCTCGGTGGCGGCGATAGCGCGTGTTGGTACGTCTGCCCGAGTCATCGTATTGCGGTTCGGGCGAGGGACACCTACGGTCTCGGTCAGGTGGGAGAACATCGTCAATTCTGAGACGTTGGGTAATCTCTTCGATGCGCAGGTGCAGGGCGTATGCCTCGATCTGTTCGCTTGTCATGGGTGTGGTGATTGCGGCCTGGAGACCCGTGAGTTTTGCGGCATTGCCTGGCGGGCCCCATCGGGATCTCCTGCTCTTGCTCGACGTGGACGCCATGCACGTGTCCGATGACTCGATGGTCTGTTTGATCGGTTCCGTGTCTTCACTAAGAGCCATCCTTACGTATTCGTTGGGGTATTAGTTCGTCTGAGAGAAATGCTAGAGTAAGAGTTGCTTAAGGGGAATGATTGAGGTGTTGAGAGTTTGGAGGGTGGCAAGATTTATATACGAAGAATGACGAGGTTTGAATTTTCGTTGGGAGCTCAATGCAGAGTAAAATGCTAATCACCTGCCTGCGCACCACACAAGCTACTATGCGTATGCCTTTAGTTACCTCAAGCTTGGCGGCAACACGAGGGCAGTCTCTGTCCAACGTCAATTTTAAGTTGATTGCAGCCGGCCGTCCTGGGGAGGGGTGGAGCTGGTGGCCGTTATCGCGCTAAGCCCTGGGCACAACCCGGCCCACGGCATCGCCAATGTCGAGGTCATGGCCTTTCCTGACCGCCATCTGCCACTCACTAGGCAGCAGTAGGGGAGGATTGGCCAATTGATCAGAAGGATCTGTTGCATTGTTGCGGCTGAAGGAACCTCCACGACGCCGACGCGTCATCAAAGTGTGGGGTGGATACGGCCAGATCTGCTGTGATTGGATGACCAGGAGCCCACGCACATGCAGTGCATGTTGGAACTTACGCCAGCGTCAGCTGCAGAGCGACCTTGTTTGGGGCACACGATGGTGCTTAAAGCTGCCCGTGATGCCAGTGCCTGTGTTTACTGGGTTTCCTTGTCTAATGTGATTTGTTGCTGAGTAGGTTATAGTACCGCAATAATCTTCGTCGCGTTTTCGGCAACATGGTGCAGAGCTTCACAGCCGCAGGACTGTCGTCCATGTGTGGTGCGATCGCTCACCGCTCCATCAGTACCGCCACTGAGCTGGATGAAGCTTCAAACACACAGAGCCACGCCGACCAGCTCTTCTTGAATCTATCCGCGGGTCTTCACGAGCTCCACAAGAGGGCGGAAATACTCGGGGCCAACATCTCAAAGTCACCGGTACTCTCGCGCACTTTCCAGGCGGTTCTTGCCAAGTCACTGGATGCCACTGGGTTGGCTGTTGCCGCGGTCGAGAAGCGGGTGAAATCAGCGAGCCCCGAGACTATTGGCAACCCAGCGCTCACTTCAGCGACCTGGATTGAGTACGACTCATGGGCTGTCCTTCAAATACAAACATTCCAAACTCTCGATGCAATCACAGCTAAGTGAGTGACCTTCTCTACAGACACGGTGACAGAAGTTAACGGTGATAAAAAAAATAGGAAAGAGGTTATAGAGCAGGATGAGATGCTTGCGGACCTCGATATCCAGGCGACACTGGCACAAGGCGAATCTGCGTCCCGAAGCCTGGTAGATTCCAGGACAGATTCCACGAATGGTGACAACGACCAGCCTCCTGGCTACACTGACGACGCCTCTGCAAATGGCTACCCTAGAGATATTAAAGATCCTGCATTATTCGAACGACCGTCATCAGGGACTGCATCACCGACCTCGCCCGGGCCCTCTGCCGGGCCTTTTCGACTCCAAAAGAAAGCTGGTCTTTCAAAAGGGTTGGCCTCTCTCTCAGAATCCTTTAGGGCTATGACTGCACCATTCCGGTACAAGCCCGAACCGCTCGTGGTAGCACTTTGTGAGGCATCGGCTAGGGGCAATGTCAACCACATATCCAGCCTTCTTGGAGAGGGCGCCAACGTCGACGGTAGGGACATGGACGGCAAGACGCCCCTTGTCCGGGCTATCGAGGCTCAGGAGTACGACGCTGTTGTAACCCTGCTTGACCGAGGCGCATCTAAGGGCGTTGCTGACTCGGCAAAGAAGATGCCGCCTCTTTTCTGGGCCGCCGATGTGGGCGACCTCCGCATCGCCACGCTACTTCTCTCGCGAGGATGTAGCCCGCGTGACCGCAGCGTCTATGGGAGGCCATATTTTGTGGATACATGCGCCAACGCCCCAATCGAGATGGTTAGGCTCATGCTTGACCACGGTGCGGACGTATCCACTAAGGACGCCTATGGGAAGGAAGTCATAGTCCATGCCGTTGAGAAGGCCAACCTGCCGTTGGTTTTGCTCCTTCTCGAGCGCGGCGCCAGTCCAGCCGCCCGAAATACCAGCGGGACCCCGATCGTCGTTCTGGCATTGCAGGAGTATGAGAAGAGGAAGGACATTTTCCACCTGTTGGTAGAACGAGGTGCGGACGTCAACTCAAAGGCGGGAACTGGAGGACCGATGGTGGTGACGGCATTGCAGGATTACGATAAGAATCCAGAGGTCTTTCGACTGCTTATCGAGCGGGGGGCCGACGTCAACTCAACATCCATAAGCGGGACACCTATGGTGATAGAAGCCCTGAAAAGCGGCCGGATCGACCTGGTCGGGTTCCTGCTCTCCCGTGGCGCCAATCCTAACACCCACGATGTAATGGGCACCTCTATGATTCTAATCATAATCAAGGATCTGAAACTCAACCCCGTCGAGAGGATGGCCATCATCAAAACCCTCTTGGAGTATGGCGCGGACCCGAATACGGTCGACAGTTGGGGTTGGACCGCCATGGACTACATCCTAGACAAGGGAATGTCGGAGTTCATCCCCCTGTTCCTTCAGCGCGGTGCCGACCCGAACAAAAAAGTCTCAACGACGGGACTTACGCTACTAATGCATGCCATCGACACGAGTAACTGGGATCTCGCCTTGCAGTTGCTCAAGTACGGCGCAAACCCGAATGTAGCTGATGCCAAAGGCAGGACGCCGCTATTAGAGACTCTTCGCCGGCGAGAGTTCGCGACTACTAAGATGTTAATCGACCACGGGGCGGACTTGAACAAGGAGGGCATGATCACCCCTCTGGCATTTGCGAAGGCTTCGAACCAGGATGATGTTGTCAGACTCTTGATATCACGAGGTGTCATACCAGAAGCCGATATCACTCCTCCGCCTCCCCGGCCTATTCTTTCGCCTGTCGTTCCTTCTTCCTCGGCTTCTCGTGCTTCTCCTAGTCCGTCTGGTCGAGTTCCACATCAAGCTAGAGATAGAGAGGATCAACCACCGGATTATGAGAGTTCAGTGAAACATTAATTACAACCTCAAAGTGACCAAAGGGGATTGGGAGTCTAAACCATTATGTACAATTGGGATATTTTATCATGATGTTTGTAGCGTAGTTGTTTGTGGTTACAGTCGAAATAGTCTTGGTGATATTAAGAATGTACTCTACGATATCCCCCAATCACTCTTCAATATCGAAGAATAGCGTGCCATCTCTGGCTCTAGTTCCCACAGTCACCATCCCATGACCTTGCTGCCTTGGGAAAACCAGACGAAATAAACTTTTGAGGAACTTTTGTGGTGATAGTGTGCTGCACGACCGTACCTAAGGAAAGCATAGTACCTCGCAACTTAACAAAACTGGGGTTTAGGCCGCAGCTGGAGGCTTTGGAGCCTTCGCTTCGGAAGTCGTCGTCTCAGGGCTAGTCGTCCCAGAGGCCGAAGCCTTTGGCGAGTTCGGTTTCCTCCCGTAGCAGCAGTACCTAACAACCCATACGAGTTAGCGACAGCTCGACTGTCAAAATTGGCTTTCTCAAATGGCCTAAAGGAAAGCCAGAGGTACACTTACACGGGCCAATAAGCGTGGATGCGTGTGTCTCGTAGTTCCTTCCTCCCCGCCGCACACAGCACCATGGTTTCCTCCTTCGACATGCCCAGCCCGCGCGTGAACAGCGCCATCCACATGGCGTCCCAGCCGCCGTCGACGTTAGCCAGCGACCACCTTCCGATCGTCTTCATCTTTTTGTCCTGGGGCCATGTGTTCGTCGGCCACTTGTAGGGAATGAATTTAACGTCTACAAAACCGGCCTTCTCGAACATTTCTTTGTAATGCGGGGATAGGTTGATGGGGCGGCCGAGTTTGGCCGATGCTTCGGAGGCCATTTCGGATATTTTGAGGAGCAGGCTGTCAGGCTTCATGGTGTCGTCATCGCATCTTATCGGGAATGAGCCGTCGTGCATCTCCAGGAAGCCACCAGGCTCGAGTTGGCTCGAGGTTAGTCAGAATGGATACAGTGAATGGAGTTCAGGGGTCGGAGTTGTCGACAGGGGATAGCCGTACTTATAGCTTTTCTGGATGATTGACTGCAAGTCGGCAAAGCAACCGAGCATGGCTCTGCCATATATGAAGTCGAATTTATTTGACCATGTCCATTCCTTTTCAAGGTCATCCACCTCGAAGGAGCAGTTAGGAGGAACACTGGACCAGTTAGCCCCGAAAGAAAGTCACAGATGCCTTCGCGAAGGATTGTTATCGTACAAATCGGATTGAATAGGACTCAGATCAACGCCAATCACCTCGGCTTCTGGGTGGTCATCGGCTGGCATATGGATCAGTCAAGACAATGTTAAAATCGAAACTGGGACAACCGACCATATTCCATCGCCCAAATGCCGGTCCCGGTCCCGAGGTCTAGGACACGTTTCGCACCGTCCTTTTTGGGGCAAACGCACAAGTCACCATCCCAGGTTAGGCGATGGGCATGGTGCTGGAGATCTGCATGGCGGCAAACCTGAATTAGTCCGGGGGCTATCATGTCGGAATATGTGAAAAAGGTTTACCGAGCCGCTCGCACTCAGGCTTAGCGAAAGTATGTTAATACTATTGCTCATAGGCCCACTGGGGACTGGGGTGAGACAACGCACATCGTCATTTGGAAGCCAGTATTCTAAGCCGCACATCGCATATTAGCTCGCGGTAACCGGGACGAAGCGTAGGTAGATTGGAATGACGAAACTCACTTCCGGCACTTAGAGAATGATACGTTCGTCCGTTCTCTTCACGAAACTCGCGTACGCTCTCGGATAGAGATGTCAAGGAGCTCCCCATATCCGACTGCCGTTTTAGTTCAGTAAACTGGAGTGGACCTCGAGTCTTTGACGGGAGTGCCACTTACACCAAGGGCGGAATCTGCATCGCTCAAATCGTTTGGGTCCGCCTCCTGCGGCCATTATTAGCACCGGCCGAACAAGGTGGTCTAGATTGGCACCCCTTATCTATTTGATGCGTGGTCCACATACAATTGGAGGTTGCTGTCCGCTTTCGATCATGATCGCTGCTTCTTGCCTGTTGTCTATATTTTGCGATTTGGGGCAAAGAAGCTGGGATAGTGCACAATGGCAGAATATTTACATTTTTTAAGGGCATGAGCTAAGAGATACCCCTCATATCATACCATTGTTCGCATGACCCGTTGTTTGCTGGTCAAGTCTGGGCGGGGATGCGAGCTAGTCTCAGGCAATTGTTTCCGTGTTAGGCTTGAGGCGCTGGGCTCCGACGGACCGTAACGCTTGTTACGGGTGTTAGCGCCGCGTGGAATGGAGCTATAATAGTCGGAGTGACCTATCACATCTTAAACTGTAGAATACTCGTCTATTCGGCGGACTTTGCCGTGAACTAAGCTGTGCGTTGACCGCCAAGATATGGTTTTCACGAGCATGTAAACCTCAGGTGAAGTGGTTACATCTTGTTTTATTGGTATTCTCCTTACTGGCTCTGAAGGGAAGTAAATCCGAGATATTGCCGGACTACGAAGCTGGTACAACCTGGGGAGTTAATCTTGAGTTGCAAACCAAGACGCTCAACGCTTCGTGTGTTACCGATGCCTTCCTGCATATTCCCAGTTACCAGGTTCGTGGGACATTTACGCCACGCTCCAGTTCAGGCTAGTTGTGTTCCTCAAAAGTCCTGCTGCTTCTATACTTAGGCGGGGTAGAGGCGCGGGGGGTTGTTTCTATCCTCAAAGATCGCTGTTTCCCCAGTACTTGCCGCGCTTGCTACTCCGAGATGCTAAAGAACATTGCTATCAGAAATTGTCGTTGGCGGTGCTCAGTTTGCCAACTACGAGTGTCCGGACCCCGAGACAGGAACGAATGAGCAGCATGCGGAGTACTCCGTACTAAAAATACTAACCTGTGGGAGTCAATGGGACCGTGCGATGAGATGGCTCGTTTGATTTGCGAGCCGATATGACATTGTCAGGCATCCTGGCATCTGACTCGTTGCTGCACCAACACAGTAGATTTTCGTAGCATCCGTACATGAACAGCCAATAGTATCGCGGTTTCAGCTTTCAGCTCAGGCGCTCATTAACACGCGTGATATTCTCCCCCCCAGCCACCCGTCGAAACATTCCTCCGATATTATGAGTTAGCCCTATCCCCGCATTACCAAGTCGTCACGCCTTCAACACCAAGCACGAACAACATAGTTGGCGTATAATAGCCAGCGGCAAACCTTCGGCGCGACTACGATGGCTCCACGACGCGGCGGCGGCGGTGGCATCGGTACGGGCAACGGGGGTGGGGGCTCGTCTTCGTCGTGTACCTCCGATTATCCCTGCACGTCCGATCTGCAATTTATTTACGGCTACCGCTTTACCAGCCTCTACTCGGATAGCGATGTCATCGGCCAGATCGTCCTATTCGCTATCTGGAGCGTTGCTCTCATCGCCTTGCTACTGCTTCTGAACCACAGATGGAAGAGTGCGTGGTTGCCGTTGCTGATAAGCATGGGCTCCTTCCTTGCAAGCTTCATCCTGCTTTCAGTACGATACGGCCTCATCGTCGGCGAGAGGAGTGTACCAATTGAGTATCGCTACGAATCGTCCGTCGTCGTCCTCCTCCAACGCCTAGCCATGGTCTTCCTGTTCGCGACCGTCCATTGGGAGTTGCAGCCGAGAACGCTATCCAAGATTGTCTATTGGATTGGCTTGGCAGCCTATGCAGCGCTAAACGTCGCCTATCTTGTATACGATTTCATCGTCTCCTCTGAGGCCCTCAAGCAGTTCAAGGACGACTTCGAATGGCACCTGAGCGACCGTGATTTTAGCTTAACATGTACCCCGGGCATGATCGAGAAGCTGAAGACCAGCTCTCTTGGGGGTAGCCTGGCACCGGACTACATCGAGTTAAGAATGTTCGATCCTGCCGCGACCGATTACCTCCATGACAGAGACATACAAGTTAAGATCGGGGTTGCAGCAGATGCCCTGGCAGTTTTGCTAGCGTTGGTGATTGGAGTACTGGTACTGATAACTTGGTGGCGATGGCGCAAGAACAACCTCCTGAGTCGAACTGTGAGTCATACGAAAGTGCATTATCTTCTGCTCAGCTTAGCGGATTTGATACTAATATGAGAACACAGTTCTGGCTCCTCGTCGCGACCGCAGGGCTGTTGCTTACCACGCTCTTCCGTTTGGTGATAGTTGTGCACTATGTGTTCCATAACTGGAAAGTGGTTACCGATACCACAGCCTGGGAAAACTGGGCCAGATCTTACCTTTTTGCGGGGAGCACCTCGCCGGACGGGTTTTTGGAAGGTTATCGCGCTACAGTGCATGGATTCCCAGTTGTGCAAGCTGTTCTTGAGCCCCTTGGAATTGTGTTGGCTTGTGCTGCGGTTATATTTCTAATGAGAGTCGAGAATAAGACATCACGGCAGGTGGTGAAGTAACGCGGGACTAGTGAATAGGACCACGAGTGCAAAGGATGTAAGGTAAGTGTTTACGAAACTCATTCTTCAAAGTTGCCTACATACGCTCTTTTTTTTTGTTTTTTGTAATACAACCTCTCTAGATACGAAATTAGTTATCTTACTTATTCAGCGAGCCCGAAAATTTTCAACATGACTGGTCATTGACCGGCGCAATGTGGCCAACCCCCTGACCAAAGAAGCCCTGGAGTTTCGTACCATCGCCGTACACCTCCTGTGTATACGCTGCCGAAGGCACGCCCGACACGTTCTTAGTCAACTCAATATCCAACACATTGGCCCATTGCGCCAGGGCCTGCCGCGCGCTCTCAGGTCGCACGAGTGTGTCCGCAAGCCATGGAAAATCTGCATGCGTGGTCGCCTCCCCGTATAGCCAGGGAACGAGTTACGCACGAAATTCCCCCACTCCTCCGTCGTGTGAGTTATCTGACCTTGTGCACACGTCTGATTGGGTGACATAGGTGTCGCCGACGGGGCGCCCGCGAAGCAAGCGTGTGGTGTGCCGGAGAAGGCGGCGCCGGCTTCGAATACGTCTGGGTAC
>Ga0164242_10006116_pt1 | contig 13299 bp, 13 predicted proteins | sample OricomgcompostMG_FD_108783 | JGI IMG/M metagenome (GOLD analysis project Ga0164242, IMG submission 108783) | Miracle-Growth compost microbial communities from Emeryville, California, USA - Original compost - Miracle growth compost (MG) ...
CGCAGCGTCTCGGCGGTCGGAGCACAGTCGACCACGATCACGTCCCACCGGCCCGAGCGGGCCTGATCGCGCAGCTCGAGGAGGGCGAGCACCTCCTCGGCGCCGGGGATGACGGTGAGCTCCTCGGCCGCGACGGGGTCGACCCCCGCGACCTCCAGCACACTCAGGAGATAGCCCTGGATGTCGGCCCAGGACTCCTCGAAGCGACGCTGTGCGTCGATCTGCTGGACGAAGAGACCCGGTGCGACCTCGGTCGGCGAACCGTCGTCGATCGCCTGCCCGTACGCGTCGGCGAGCGAGTGCGCCGCATCGGTCGACATCACCAGCGTGCGGCGACCCGATGCGGCCGCCTGAGCCGCGGTGGCGGAGGCGACGGTCGACTTGCCGACGCCACCCTTGCCGGTGAAGAGCAGGACGCGCATCTTTCCCTCCGAGCTCACCGAGCCTTCCGTGCCCGCATGGGTCACAGCGACTCGACGCGCGTCTTCAGCCCCCGCAGCGCGGTCTCGATGAGGATCTTCTCGCCCTTGCGCTTGAGCATGCCGATCAACGGGATGCTCAGGTCGAGGACGAGCTGATAGGTGACCTCCGTCGAGCCGTCGCCCTGGTCACGCAGCGTGTAGGCGCCGTCCAGCGTGCGCAGCAGCTTGCCCTCGACCAGGTGCCAGGAGACCTTGCGGTCGCCGTCCCAGGTGTAGGCGAGCGTGTAGTCGTCCTTGATCGGCGGCACGTCGAGGACGAACCGGACCCGCTCGGCCCGGCCGTCCGCGGTGCTGCCGTGGGGCTCCGCGACCGTCATCCCCTTGGCCCAGGCCGGATAGGCCGGGAAGTCGGCGATCACGTCCATCACCGCGCTGGGCGCAGCCTGCACGACGATCGAGGAGGTGGTCTGTTCGGCCATGGGATGCCTTCGCGTTTCGGAACTCGAGGAAGGACTCGGTTGACGAGCGCCGACCAGGGTCGGACAGACTGGGAGCCTACCGGATCCCCATGCCCCGCTCCTGACGCCTGGCTACTGGGGAGTAGTGTGCCGGAGGTTCACCTACCAGCAGTATGTGCGGAGGAAGTAGTGCGCGAGTTCTCCACCCCGGCCACCTTCGAGCTCCAGGCCACGGGCAACCTGACCGACGACGTGGTGCTCAATGCCCGCGACTTCGCACAGACGGTGGTCTTCAGCCGCCCCGGCGCGACCGGGGCCTGGGAGGGTGTTACCGCCCAGCAGTTCCACGCTGAGGTCGTCGCCGTCGCCAAGGGTCTGATCGCCGCCGGCATCGGGCAGGGCGATCGCGTGGCGATCTTCTCCAAGACCCGCTACGAGTGGACGCTGCTCGACTACGCGATCTGGTTCGCCGGCGCCGTCACCGTGCCGATCTACGAGACCTCCTCGGTGGAGCAGGTCCGCTGGATCCTCGAGGACGGCGGCGTACGCGCGGTCCTCGCCGAGGGCGGCGACCACATCGCTCGCGTCCGCGAGGCGCAGCAGGGCCTCGACGTCTCCAACGTCTGGTCGTTCAACGACAACGCCGTCGCCACCCTCACCACGCTCGGCGCCGACATCGCCGACGATGAGGTCGAGAAGCGGCGTACGTCCGTCACCGCCGCCGACGCGGCCACGCTGATCTATACCTCGGGCACGACCGGCCGCCCGAAGGGCGTCGTGCTGACCCACGCCAACTTCATGGTCGAGCTCGGTGTCGTGGTCGAGGAGCTGGACCGGCTCTTCAGCATCGAGGACGCCAGCACGCTGCTGTTCCTGCCACTGGCCCACGTGTTCGCCCGGATCATCCAGATCGGCTGCGTGAAGTCCCGCACCCGGCTGGGGCACTCCCCCGACATCAAGCACCTCCTGGACGACCTCGGCGGCTTCCGTCCGACGTTCATCCTGGCCGTGCCGCGCGTGTTCGAGAAGGTCTACAACACCGCGTCGCAGAAGGCCGCCGCCGACGGCAAGGGCAAGATCTTCAACCTCGCCACCGACGTCGCGATCGCCTACTCCCGCGCCCAGGCGGCCGGCCGCGTGCCCGTGACGCTGCGCGCCAAGCACGCCCTCTTCAGCAAGCTCGTCTACGGCAAGCTTCTCGCCGCGCTCGGCGGCAACTGCCAGTACGCGGTCTCCGGCGGTGCGCCCCTCGGTGAGCGGCTCGGCCACTTCTACCGCGGCATCGGCCTGACGGTGCTCGAGGGCTACGGCCTGACCGAGACCACCGGCGCCCTGACGGTCAACCTGCCCGACGCCATCAAGGTCGGCACGGTGGGCCGGCCGATCGGCGGTACCACGGTACGGGTCGCCGACGACGGCGAGCTGCTGTTCAAGGGCGGGCAGGTCTTCGAGCGCTACTGGAACAACCCGACCGCCACCACCGACGCGATCGTCGACGGCTGGTTCCACACCGGCGACCTCGGCGAGGTCGACGACGAGGGCTTCGTCCGGATCACGGGACGGAAGAAGGAGATCATCGTGACCGCGGGCGGCAAGAACGTCGCTCCGGCCGTGCTCGAGGACCGCCTGCGCGCCCACGTCCTGGTCGACCAGTGCATCGTGGTCGGCGACGGCGAGCCGTTCATCGGTGCGCTCGTCACGATCGACCCGGAGTCGCTGCCCACCTGGGCGGCCACCCACGGCAAGCAGGGCGGCGTCGAGGAGCTCTTCGACGACCCCGACCTCCACGCGGAGATCCAGCGGGCGGTCGACGACGCCAACAAGGCCGTCTCCCAGGCTGAGGCGATCAAGAAGTTCACCATCCTGCCGGACGCCTGGACCGAGGAGGGCGGCCAGCTCACCCCGAGCCTGAAGCTCAAGCGCAACGTCGTCATGCGCGAGTTCAAGGATGAGGTCGACGCGCTCTACCGCCGTTGAGCGGCAGGCATGCCCCTTTCCCAGAGCGACCCGGCCGCCTCGGTTGTCGATGTCCACCATCGTCGCGCCGTCGCGCTGGCGCGCGGCTTCACCATCGCCGCGATGCTGGTCCCGCTGCTGTGGGCGCGTGACACCGGTGCCCTGGTCGCACTCGCGGCGATCACGCTGATCTGGGTCTCGATCACGGCGCTGGAGTGGCGCGGCGACATCGGGCTCGACGTCCTCGGCGGCCTGGAGGCCGCCGGGGTCGGTCTGCTCTCGGGAATGGTGCTCGGCCACCAGCCGGCCGCGCTCGCCGGCCTCGCGGTCGTGCCGTTCGCCGCCGGCGTCTACCGCGGCGCCTGGGGCGTCGCCATGGCCCTGTCCACCGTGCTCTTCGCCGTCATCATCGCGGCGCTGGCCGCCTCGCACGGCGTCACCCCGCACCAGGGCTACAACATCTTCACGTGGTGCCTGACTGGTCTCGGCGTCGGCCTGATCGGCAGCTTCCTGCACACCGCACTGCAGCAGCGTGCCGACCCGCTTGCGCCCTACCGCTACGCCCAGTCTCTGCTGCGGCGTCTGATCGACCTGAGCGACGACTTCGACGAGGGCCTGGACGCGATGGCGCTCGGCGGCGGGATCCTGGCCCAGGTCCACGACGAGATCCCGACCAGTGCGACGACGCTCTTTATCCCCCGTGGCGAGGCGCTGATCCCACTCGTGGCGAAGGAGAACGGCGGCAGCCTCGGCGCCGAGGCCGAGGACGTAGCCCTCGCCGCCTGGGCCGACGCCTCGGTCCAGCGCGACGGGGCGCTCTTCGCCATCCCCCTGCTCTCCTCCCACGACGCCGGCGTCTCCGCGGTCGTGGTCGGGACGCTATCGGATCGGGTGTCGGCGGAGGGGCTCGATCTGTACGGCCGGCTCAGCCGGCTGCGTCGCCACCTGCAGTCGAGCGCGGTCCACCTCGACACGGCGCTGCTCTTCGCGGCGTTCCGAGACTCCGCCACCGCCGAGGAACGTCGACGCCTCGCCCGCGAGATGCACGACGGCGTCGCCCAGGACATCGCCGGCCTCGGCTACCTCGTCGACGCCCTGGCTGGTCAGGCCACGACGCCGCAGCAGACCGAGCGCATCGCGATGCTGCGCGAGCGGATCACCGCCATCGTCGCCGAGATCCGCCGCTCGCTGGTCAACCTGCGCACCTCGGTCGGGACCAGCGAGAGCCTCGGGGCCGCGATCGGCTCGATCGCGCGTAACCTCACCGAGGTCTCAGGCGTTCCTATCCATGTGACCCTGGACGAAACCACGGACCGGCTGCGCCCCGAGGTCGAGGCGGAGCTGTTCCGGATCACCCAGGAGGCGATGAACAACGCCATCAAGCATGCTCAGGCCTCGGCGATCGAGGTGCACTGCCAGGTGCGGGCGCCGTACGCCCGGATCACCGTCAGCGACGACGGGCGCGGCATGCAAGCGCCGCGCCAGGACTCCCATGGCCTGTCGATCATGCGTGAGCGCGCCTTGCTCATCAACGCGAGGCTGGCCATGGCGGGTCGTGACGGCGGCGGCGTCGACGTCACCGTCGAAATCATGGGGACGTAGACGTTGCCTCTGCAGAGGCGGGAAGGCCGAGGTGTGAGCGCGTGACCACGGTGCTGTTGGTGGATGACCATGAGCTGATCCGCGAGGGACTGGCTGGCGTGATCGACCTCGAGGACGACCTCGAGGTGATCGCCCAGGCCAGCACGGTGACGAACGCGCTGGCCCTGTACGAGCGTCTGCACCCTGACGTCGTCATCGTCGATCTTCAGCTCCAGGACGGCACCGGCCTGGACGTGCTGCGCGCCATCCGGCGTGGCAGCGACAAGACCGGCGTGGTGGTGCTGACCATGCATTCGGGCGACGACCAGATCTTCGCCGCGATGGAGGCCGGAGCCTCCGGCTTCGTCGGCAAGGACGCCCCGTCGCAGGAGGTCGTCCGCGCGGCTCGGCACGCCGCGGTCTCTCCACGTTCGTTCGTCTGCTCCGGCCTCGTCGGCGCGATGATGCGCCGCCAGTCGAGCGAGTCCACCCGGCTGTCGGATCGTGAGCACGAGGTCCTGCTGCTGCTCGCCGACGGCCTGGGCGCCGCCGCCATCGGCGACCGGCTCTATCTCTCGGAGTCGACCGCGAAGTCCCACATCGCGCGGATCTACCAGAAGCTCGGCGCGGCGAACCGTGCCCAGGCACTGGTGACGGCGATGCGGATCGGGCTGCTCTCCAGCATCAAGCCGACCGGCGTCTGATCCGCTCGACCTGGCGCTGGCACGTAGTTCGAAAGGACTAGCACCATCGGCACCATCGCCTGATCCGACAGAGCGGTGCGACGCGAGACGATGGCGGCGTCGGGCGGTGCGGCCGCACTGCCCAGGCAGATCGAGAAACGAGGGGGACTCCCGATGCTTGACCGCCTGCGCGCCAAGCGCACCGCGAGCCGGGAGCGCGGCGCCTCCGCTGTCGAGTACGCCCTCCTGGTCGCCGGCATCGCCACGCTGGTCGTTGTCGTCGTGGTCGCGTTCGGCGGCCGGATCGCGAACATCTTCAACAACACCAGCGACTGCATCGCGGGCAACGGCAACGCCAGCTGTGGCACCACCGCGCCCGCCTCCCCGGCGGCCACCTCCTGACCACCATCCTGAGGGAGCATGAGGCGCCGCAGCAGCGGATGCGGCGTCTCGCCTCGGCCGCCGGCGGGCCTGGGGAGGACCGCCGGCGGCTACAGGCCGCCACCGTCCGGGAGGGATGGATGACCGACGCGCCCTCTCCACGGCGCCGCGAGCGGGCCGCCTCCGCGATCGAGTACGTCCTGCTCGCGGCCGGCGTCGTCGCGCTGGTCCTCCTGCTGATCTACACCTTCGGCGACAAGGTCACCGGCTAGTTCCCCCACCGCTGCCCAGCACCCGCTCCGCGAGCGCGATCCGTTGCAGGGCGGTCGGGTGTGACCCGAAGACGAACTGGGACCACGTCGGCGGCGTCGGATCGGCGAGAGCGCTGATCGCCAGCCTGGTCTGCAGTGCCACGAACGAGTCCTTGTCGTGCGTGGTGGTCAGCGCCACCACGTCCGCGCGAGTCTCGATCTGCCGACTGATGGTGCTCTGCACCGGCAGCGCGAGCGCGGAGGCGAGGGCGAAGAGCGCGAGCAGCAGCGGCACCAGCTCCGCCGAGTGCGCACCTGCCTCACCGTACCGACGCCGGGTCAGCGGGCCGAGCAGAAACCCGAGCACGCCCACCCCGCAGAACGCCGCCGCTACCCCGAGCAGCGTCCCGCTGAGCACGTCGTCGTGCTTGGCATGCCCCAGCTCGTGGGCCACCACGGAAAGCACCTCGCCCCGCGGGAGGCCGTCGATCAGGTTGTCGTAGAGCACGACCCTGCGCGTGGAGCCGAAGCCCGTGACGTACGCGTTGAGCTGCGTGGTGCGCCGCGACGCGTCCGCGACCAGGACGTCGTCGAGCCGGACGCCTTCCTGCGCCGCGAGCCGCATCACCTGGGTGCGCAGGCTGCCCTCGGGCAGGGAGTGGAAGTTGTTGAACAGCGGCTCGACGAGCACGGGGTAGACGAACGAGCCCAGCAGGACCAGCACGGCCAGCACCGCGCCGGCGATCGCCGGCCAGGCGCGTCGCCAGCGTCGCATGACGGCGAGCAGCGCCAGCACCGCGATCGAGGTGGCCACCACGGCCAGTCCCGTCCCGATCGCCACGTCGGACAGGTAGGCGGCCCAGCTCTGCTCCGACAGCCCGTAACGCCGCTCCTGGTGCTGCAGCGCGATGCTGAACGGCAGCGTCACCAGCCGTCCGATCACCGTGACGAGCAGGACCAGCACCACGGTACGCAGCCACCAGGGGCCCCGCAGCCGCGCGGTCACCGCCCGCCCGAAGCCGCTGAAGCCGAGCAGGCAGGCGACAGCGATCGAGACCAGCAGCGAGCTGCGACCGAGCCACCGGGCCGCGTGCGAGTACGCGCTCGCCTGGTGGATCTGGGCGGGACTGAAGACGGTGTCGGCCGCCGGCGGGTGGAGCGCCCCGCCCGGGTAGGGATGCCACGGCACCAGCACCGCGGCCAGCACCACGAAGGCGATGGCTCCCGCGGCCGCCATCGCCACCGAGACGCCTTTCACCGACGTCATGCGTGCGCCAGCTCGGTCAGCTCCTGGCGCCAGCGCGCGGTGAACGCGGTCACGCCGAGGCCCATCTCGCGGCGCATCGTGGCCTCCAGGCCCGCGCCGTCACGGACCGCGTCGTAGAGCCGGACCAAGGCCTGCTCGCCGCCGATCCGGGCAAGCAGGCGGCAGGCCAGCCACGCCGCCTCGTACTCCGCACCGAAGGTCTCGGACTGGTCGTTGAACTCCGCTGCGCCGGGCAGGTGCCGGGGCGCGCCGTCCTGGCGTACCTCCGCCAGGATCTGGCGCGCGGTGGTGCTCAGCGGGAGCGGTACGTCGCGCAGCGCGACGTAGTCAGCGAACCCCTCCAGCAGCCACGGCGCCATGGCGGTGTCCGTCACGTCCGTCGCCGCGTGCACGGCCTCGTGGCTGAGCACGATCCGCGCCCCTTGGCTGTTGAGACCGCCGATCACCTGCGGGTTCACCAGCACGTGCACCGGCCCACCGGTGCTGCCGTCCACGCTGGCGGTCACCGCCGCGACCCCGTGGTAGCTGCCGATCGCCGCGCCCATCATCCGCTCGACGCCGGCCTCGTCGGCAGGCACCTCCAGGACGAGGTCCGGATGTGGCCAGGGCAGCACGCGCCGCACCGTCGCCACCGCCCCCGTGGCGAGATCGGCAACTCATCGGCCCGCCGCTCGGCGGCGGCGCCCGTCCCGGCGACCACCACCATCGTCTCGCCGGTGCGCCGCACCTGCACGGGCCCGGTCAGCCATACGGGCAGCCGGTGGTCGGTGTCGCCGAAGGCACTGATCTCGACGGCCCGTGATCCGGCCGGGCTGAAGGTGACCCCGACCTCCTCGGCCGCGGTCGCGGCGTCGACGCCGCCGAAGCGCCAGGTCAGGTCCACGTCGGCGGTCCAGGTTCCGTCGTCAGCGACCGCGCCGGACCGGGCGACGTAGCGGGCGGAGAAGTCCTGGAGCCGCAGCCTCGTGGCGTTCTCGGTGGCCGTCCGCGCCGCAGATCCGGGCGCGGCCTCGGGACGCCGCGCGGCGACGGCCTGCTGCCAGGCGGCGAGGGCCGCGGCCGCCTGGCCGGGCTGCTCGGCGGCCGGTCTCGCGGACGCGGCCTGGCCCGTCGGGACGACGTACGTGTCCTGGCCGTGGCGCCACCAGGCGAGGCCGCCAACAAGCAGGGCCGCGACCACGACCGTGGCCACGACGATGCCGGGCCGGGAAACAGCACGGACCGCCCCTCGCGAGGAGGGGCGGTCCGGGGCAGTCATGGCGCCGAGTCAACCAGACCCGGCCAAGAGCCATTCGCGCAGGTCAGCCCGGGCGGACGGCGCCGACGTAGGGCATCGAGTGCAGGCTGGTGACAGTGACGCCGACACTGGGGTTCTCGGCGTTCACGATCATGCCGTTGCCGATGTACATGCCGACGTGGCTGATGGGGCTGTAGTAGAAGACGAGGTCTCCCGGCTGCAGCTCGGATTCGGAGACGTGGCGACCCGAGCTGTACTGAGCGGCGGAGGAATGCGGCAGCGAGACGCCGGCGGCGCCCCAAGCGCGCATCGTCAAGCCGGAGCAGTCGTAGGCGCTGTCGCCGGCGGCACCGTAGACGTACGCCTTGCCGACCTGGGCCATGGCGAAGGAGATCGCGGTGGCGGCGCTGCCGCTCGCGTCGATGTCGGTGGTCGAGACCCGGGTCGAGTCGCGGGACAGCAGCGCCTCGCGCTGCTGCTCCTGCAGGCCGTCGAGCACCTTCTTGGCCTCGGCGAGCTTGTCGTCGATGTCGGCCTTGGCCTTCTTGAGGTCGGCCTCGGTCTGGGCGACCTGCTCGGTGCGGTTGGCGGTCGCCTCACGGCGGAGCTCGAGCGCGTCGACCTGGTTGGCGTAGTCGGTAAGCAGGCTGTTCTGAATGCCGTCGTACGCCGACATCGTGGACAGACCTGCGAGGAACGCCTTCGGGTCCTCACTGGTGACGACCTGGCCGACGGCGGACATGTTGGAGCCCTCGAACTGGCTCAACACGGAGTCACGGACCTGGTCACGCACCCCACTGAGCTCTTCACCCTGGCGCTTCTGATCGGCCTGGAGGTCGGCCAGCTCGGCCCGCAGTTGCTTGAGTCGCAGGTTGGCGGCGTCAAACCGCTCACCGGCGACCTCCGCCTGCCGGTAGAGGGTGTCGACCTTCGCCTGGACGTCCTTGATGGATGGGGCCGCCTGAGCGGGGGTACTGGGCAGCATGCCGACGACGCCTGCGACGGCGAGCGTCGCGACACCAGCAGCGATGAGTCGGTTCCGGCCGTGCGTCACGAGCGGGCGTTCTCCCTTGTTTCTGTCGTACGCCTACCGGGTGAGCTGACGGATTCGGACACGACCTGCCCTACGCCCGCTCCTCGTGCCCGATCGGGCACTTCTCACGGGTGATTCACCCCAGATGGCGGCCAGGCCGCCGTTGGTTCCCCGGCTCGTGAGCCACCGAAGCGACTCACGACTCAGCGCGGTGCCCGCGCGGATCCGGTGTGATCCACTGCCTCGGGCACCAAGTGTCCTAGACCATAACCGAGTCCCTCGGTGCCGTGCCAATCCCTCGGACCGGTGTGTTCGTGTTCTGCGCGACTCATTGGTCACATAGGTCACATCTTCCCCAGCGGTCACGCGAAGGGCGCCCGATGAGCGTCTCAGGCGGACTCCACGATGGGCCCCTCAGCCGGTGACACGAGCCGGAGCGGCGGGATCAGTCCGCCATCGGCCAGGACCTCGAGCGCCTGACGCTCGTCGTCGTTCATCGTCAGCTCGGGCGGCAGCCCGAGCAGCACGGTCACCACGCAGTCGTGGCACTCCAGTCCTCGCACCACGCAGGTGCCGCAGTCGATCGTTGTGCTCATGGCAGGGACGCTCGCAGGGCCCACCGACAGTTTTTGATCGCGGCGTGTCAGCGGCGTGTCGACGCCGTGTCTCTGCCGGGCCCCGCCTGCCCGGACGGCACCTGGCCCACACTGGACCCATGTCCTTGCAGGATCGCCGGCGGGTCCGCCGTAGCCGGACGGCTCTGCGGGGCGTCGCGATCCTGCTCTATCTCGCCCTGTTGACGCTGTGGAGCGTCACCATCGGTGTGCCCTCCGACCCACTCGGCCTGTTCCTCTGGCTGTGGGCGGCGGCGATCGCGTGCCGCGCCGGCGAGCCGCTGCGCTCGCACGCTGCTTTCGCACGGGACTGGTCGCTACCGGTGCTCTTCCTGCTGCTTTACACCTACAGCTACGGCCTGATCTACCTTCTCGGCCTGCCGGTCCACATCGAGCCGGCGCTCGCCGTGGACCGCTGGCTCGGCGGCGGAGAGATCCTCGCGCAGCGCCTCCAGAACGCGGTGTGCGGCGGGCCGTGCGGCCCAGATGGGGGTACGTGGGTCGACGCGGTCCTCACCACCGTCTACCTCTCCCATTTCGTCGCGGCCTGGGTTCTCGCCTGGGTGCTCTGGATGCGCGACCGCCCGGTCTGGAGACAGTGGATGACGCGGTTCGTCGCCCTCAACCTGACCGGACTGATCGGCTACGTGCTCTTCCCGATGGCTCCCCCGTGGATGGCCTCGGAGCACGGGTTGCTCTCCAGCCCGATCGGGGCCTCGCCGACGCGTGGCTGGGCGGACCTCGGGCTGCGTCTCACCCGCATCCTCGACGGCCCCCTGACGAATCCGGTCGCCGCGATGCCCTCACTGCACGCCGCCACCGCGATGCTGATCGCCCTCTTCGCGATCAGCCGCAGCACCCGCTGGTGGCGTTGGCTGGCGCTGCTCTACCCGGCGCTGATGTGCTACGCGCTCCTGCTCTACGGCGAGCACTACGTGCTCGACGAGGCCGTCGGCCTCCTGCTGGCACTCGGGATCCACCGCGTGGTCGGCTACCTGGAGCGCCGGCCCGCCCTCAGCGCAGCGCCTGGAGCAGCAGCGACGTCGGCACCGGCCGACCTCCGCTGAGCGCGACGTCGTGCGCTACCGCCTGGTCGTCACTGACCACGAGCAGTACGCGGCCGGCCGGCTCGGCCTCGACGAGGTCGCGGATGACGTCGTCGGCGATCACTCCCGGAGGGCTGAAGACCACGCGCACGCCCCGCGGCGCAGCAGTGACGTGCCGGGCCGCCGCCGACGGGACCGCGGCCGCGTCGAAGACGACGGTCGTCTCGGCACCGGTGCGCGCGACGAGCGGCGCGACCGCTTGCAGCAACCGGATTCGCTGCGCGTCCAGCGCCGAGGTCGGCCAGGCCTGCTTCGTGACGTTGTAGCCGTCGATGATCAGCCGTGCACGAGGCATGGCGAGGTAGCCCTCGAGCTCCCCGATGCTCGTCACCGTGCGGGTCCGCCCACCCGGGTCGGTAGGCGCCGCCGCGTACCGGGACTCCACGCCCTCCCCGGGCGTGGTGCTCGCCGGAGGCAGCGCGAGCTCGCGCTGGAGCCCGGAGGACGCCTCCAGGATGGTGTCCAGCAGCAGCCTGGCGCGCAGCGTCGCCTCCTCGCGCTCTGAGCGGACGGCGCGCCGCTCATCGCCGGCCGCCGCCTCCAGCTGCGCGACCCGGGCGCGGAGCTGGCGCACCTCACGGGCGAGTGTCTCGGCACCCGCCTCCGCCTCGGCCTGGGCGGAGCGTGCCGCCGCGACGGTCGCCTCGACGCCGGCGAGCGCCTCGCGGCTGCTCGAGCGTGCCTCGCCGAGCCGGCGCCGCAGCAGCGCGTTCTCCTGTTTGGCGGCCTCCGCGTCACTCCGACGCCGTTCCCGCGCCTCGCGCACCTCCGCCTCGAGCTGTTCCACCCGACGCTGCAGTCGCGCCACGTCCTCCTCGACCACGAGGGGGCGGGTCTGCAACGCGGTCAGCGCGGATGTGAGCTGCTCGGCCCACTCGACCGGTCGGGCCAGCCACGCGAACGCCGCGACCTCCAGGGGCTCGGAGCCGATCGGGAGCTGCTCGGCCGCATATCGGGGCTCGGTCGAGCGCAGCTGCACCGCCGCCCTCTCCCGCAGACCATCCCGGTCGTCGGAGTCCTGGTCGAGTGCGGTGGCGATCGCCGTACCCCCGCTGCGGGCCCGTCGTGCCGGCGCGAACGCGGCCACGCGGCGCAGGCTGGGCGGCAGGTCGGGCACCTTCGGCAACACCGCCGCGACGAGCGTGACGATCCGGGCGCGGACCGGCTCCGGAAGCTCCGCCAGGGTCGGCACCGGGCCCGCTGCTGTGGTCACGCGAGAAGGATAGGTCCGCGCACAGCGTGCCCTTCCCGGAATTGTCGGTGGCCCCCTCTAGCGTCGCTGGCATGAGTACCGCACCGGCAGCGCCCAGACCGTCGAGCGCGTGGGAGACCCAACGCAGCTTCGACGAGCTGGGGCGGCCGCTGCGCGACATCACCTTCTGCGTGGTCGACCTCGAGACGACCGGCGGCTCGGCGGAGGGTGGCTCGATGATCACCGAGATCGGCGCGGTCAAGGTCCGGGGCGGCGAGGTGCTCGGCGAGTTCCAGACGCTGGTCAACCCGCACACCTCGATCCCCTCGTTCATCGCCGTCCTCACCGGGATCAGCGACACCATGGTGGCCGATGCACCGGGCATCGAGTCGGCGCTGCCGGCGTTCCTGGAGTTCGCCGAGGGCTGCGTGCTGGTGGCCCACAACGCACCCTTCGACATTGGCTTCCTCAAGCACTTCGCCGCACGCCAGGATCGGCCGTGGCCGGCCTTCGAGGTGGTCGATACCGCCAAGCTCGCCCGCCGCGTCATCACCCGCGACGACGCCCCCAACTGCAAGCTCTCCTCGCTGGCGCGCCTCTTCCGTTCGGGGACCGAGCCGAATCACCGGGCTCTCTCGGACGCCAGGGCGACGGTCGATGTCCTGCACGGGCTGATGGAGCGCCTGGGCGGCTTGGGCGTTCACACCCTCGAGGAGCTGCAGACCTTCTCCGCGCGGGTCTCCACCGCGCAGCGCAAGAAGCGCCACCTGGCCGAGACGCTCCCCCATGCCCCGGGCGTCTACCTGTTCCGCGATGACCACGAGCGGGTCCTCTACATCGGTACGAGCCGCGACCTCCGCACGCGCGTTCGGTCCTACTTCACCGCCTCCGAGACCCGCTCGCGGATGGGCGAGATGGTCGGGCTGGCCTCCACGGTGACCGGCATCGAGTGTGCGACCACGCTCGAGGCCCAGATCCGGGAGCTGCGGCTCATCGCCGAGCACAAGCCGCGCTACAACCGCCGCTCCCGCTTCCCGGAGAAGATGTACTTCGTCAAGCTGACCCGTGAGCCGTGGCCCCGTCTGTCCCTGGTCAAGCGCGTCCTCGACGACCAAGCC
>Ga0164242_10006117_pt1 | contig 13299 bp, 16 predicted proteins | sample OricomgcompostMG_FD_108783 | JGI IMG/M metagenome (GOLD analysis project Ga0164242, IMG submission 108783) | Miracle-Growth compost microbial communities from Emeryville, California, USA - Original compost - Miracle growth compost (MG) ...
ACAGTATTCTATAAAATTTTAATCCCCAGGCAAAACAAGGGTGTATGGCCACCCAAGGCACAATTTTCTGTATTATTTTGTTATTGCGCTGGGTTTATGAAATGCGTATGGAATACACGGTAGCCTTTCTGAAAAGAATCTATATCTGTCCTTATCATGCCCGTTAAGATAGGTAATCCATAAGAACAGTCGTATCCGCCTATTATTGAGCAGTTAATGACCATCAGTATGATTAAACAGTAATTATTAATCCAAAAGTATTTTCTCCCTTTTCAATTTTCAACTCACCATTCATATTTTTTACCCGCCTTTGCATATTTGCAATCCCTCTCCCGCCAATAGCACGGCTGCTTTTTACCCGATGGTCGAAATGATTGGTAATCTTCATGCAAATTTTATCTTCAATATCCAGAATAATATTAATTATCGAGCCGTTTCCATACTTAATAGCGTTATTTATCGCTTCTTTAAACAAGAGAAATAGATTCTGGCGAACAATCTGGCTTACTTTCGTCTCCCTGGAAGCATTTGAAATGACCATTTCAATCGCGATATCATAGTCATTTTGCAACTGATAAACATAGGTTTTCATTCTGACCAGGAGTTCCTCCAATGTGTCAAATTGAGCATCTATTGACCAGACCATGTCGCTCAACATGGCAATCGCTTCCTGACTCGTAGCAGCAATATGTTGCAGCTTTTTCTCCTCCGCCAGTTTCTCTGCCGAGAAAGTACTGCTTATGGCATCTGGCTGTACGCGCTGTGCCTGATGCCAAATTCTTGTCAGGGAGCTGCCTATTTCATCGTGTAGATCACCGGCGATTTTCGTGCGTAGGTGCCGCTCTTTGTCTAGCTGATTTTGCCGCAGGCGTATTATTAAATAGGTGATTCCTGTAATGAATAGCAAAACCAGAACCTTGAACCAGACAGTCTGGTAATAAGCCGGTAAAATAGTAATGGGGATTTGAAAGACGGAAGCTTGCAGGTGTTTATCATTTATATGACGCGTTAATTGCAGCTCATATTGCCCCGGCTGCATCTTATTGAAGGTAATTTCCCTACGAGAGCCCAAATTCACCCACGTTTCTTTGGGACCGAATCTATAATAATAGGATGCATTTTTGTCTTGATCTCCGGGGTTGTCAAAAGTCAGTGAGAAGTAACGGGCATTAGCCGGTATCTTGATATTAAAAGAATCTGGCGACAGATAGGCCAGATGGTACAATGTCTTTAAATGATTATCCTGATCAGCAACGGTAAACTTGTTGATATGTATTTCAAATGGCAATGCTCTTTTATCAAGGCTTTCCCTATTTTTGTTCCACCAGACAATACCATTGAGCGTCCCCAGGAAGGCCTCTTTCCCATCTGTAAATGAAGCCGCCTGATTAAATTCATCTGAATACATTCCGTCCGAAGCTTGATAGCTCAATACACTGCTATCTTTTAAATCCAGGACATTCAATCCCTTATTCGTTCCTATCAGGATATAGGTGCCCGATTTTACCATGGAATAAATCGTATGACCGGTAAGCTTGGAATTTAACCATTCCATGAAATGAAGTTTATTTGATCCATCTATCGCGAGCATACCTAAACCGCTTGTGCCCATCCATATTTGACGATTCAATGTAAGAAAACAATGTACATTTGACTGTCTGATTTCCTCTGCCGTACTGTCGGCAAGTAAATAGCTTGTCTGTCCGTTTTGGCTGTTTGTAATAAAAGCCCCTGCCTCTGTACCTACTAAATATTGCTTATTGGTTGAATAGCCATTTAATGAGTAGGGGGCAATTGCATTTATTTTAACGGCTTGCATATTTTGCGCCGATGGATTTGAAAATATGGGAATCAATTTTTTACCGACCGGATCTATTAGATGAATGCCGCGCGTTGTACCCTCTAACAGCTGATGTTCGTTTACTCTATGAAGGGCCGTGATAAATTTACTTTGATAAACACTGGCCGCTTGTGTAAGATTAAACTGATTACCGATATGCGTCAGGTTATTTTTGGATGGTTCATACCAACAAAGGCCGGCGCCTTCCGATCCAATCAATAAGGTATCCTTTCCCCATGGAAGAATGGAATACACGTAAAGCGTCTTCAAAGGAGTGATTTTTCCCGTTGATTTATTGAATCGTAATAAATATTTCTGATAGGAGCCTATATACAAATCATCTCCCTCGGCATAAATCGCGCGTATACTATTGATATTATCTTCACTATTTAATTTCATGTCAAAGGGTAAAGCTCTGGCATGAATCGCTGTCAGCCCCCCTCCTGAATTAATATAAGCATCCTTACCAGAGGCACGGGAAGATATGGAGTGGATTAATTCACCCGGATACCTGGCAATATATGATTGCGCATTCCGCCACCATTTATTAGTGGAAAAATCATACATATAAATATACCTGAACAGGCCTTTATCGACAATGGGAATGCCTATCTTCCCGCCAGGTACATAAAAAAGTAGTGAATAATTATCGGCCTGTAAGCTATCAGGTAAGGCAACAGGATCAATAATTGTTGAAAATTCGCTGTTTAAGCCGCTTTGCCTTCTACGTGTTTTTTCCTTATATAATTTTTTGATATCAGAAAGATAAATGCCCTTGTCACCAACAGAAAATAAACATCGCCCGGATGTATCATAACAGATATTAGTGATTTCCACTCCCTCGTTTAGCGCAAATTTGTATAATGTAGGTTTGCTATACCCATTTCTGTCTTTATTGATACTGACCAACATCCCGTCCCCCGTGGCGAGCCACAGCTGTCCTTTCACCGGTTCCTGAATATTATTTATGGCGGGTTCTTCCAAGGCGGGCCCAGTCGGCTTAAAACTTATTTTCCCAACGCCCAGATCAGTCACTTCCACCAGACTATCAGACTTTACCACAAATAATTTACCACTTTGCGTCCCAAAATACACGTCTCCATCTTCCAGACAAGCTATGGCAGTTATCTTCTTATCATGCGAGTTATAGGAATGCATGCTAAGCGCATAAAGAGGAGAAATAGACCAGTGTTTTAAATCAAACCTGGCCGCACCATTTTTAAAGCCTAACCATAGATTCCCCCGCTTATCTGCACATAATGCAGTAATCGACAGACTAGGCAGTGCAGGTGACGTCCCAATGCCGAAATGAAGGACTTCCGTTCCATCATAACGGTACAGGCCATTTTCAGTAACGAACCAAAGCAGCCCCGCTTCATCCTGTATAGCCATACTGATGTTATTGTCTGCAATTGGCTTAGGCAAATGGATCGTATTAATCGCCAAATAGCTTTTTTGAGCATGACCTGTAAAAGGAATGCTGGCAAGCCAGCTCAATAACAGGCAAAAAAAAGCATTTTTCATCAGACGGGATATTTGGAATAGAATTTTGATCAAATATATAATATTTTGTTAGATAACAGGCATTGTCAGCAGTGCATAGGATTAAGTCTCACCAAGAATTCGATAAATTTAAAATAAAATCCAGTAAAATGGCACCTGAATAATTTTATATCAGACTGTCATTCAATCAAAACCAATTGCCAGCGTAAAAAATAAAGTGGATGAGTAATTTGTCTCATCCCCCTAGCGGGTGATATTTTATTCCCACGGGCTTTGTAATTTAGCAAAATGATTAAATTAGGTATAATTGAAGACGACGAAATGATACGACAGTCCCTGGTCGATTATTTTACAAACGAGGCAGGATTTGATGTTATATTAAATGAAGGATCCGTTGAACATTTTATAGGTAACTGGGATGAAAATCAATACTTTGATATTATCCTGTCTGACATCGGCCTTCCTGGAATATCAGGAATAGAAGGCTTACGGTTAATTAAAAAAAGAGCCCCCAAATGCCAGATAATGATGTTGTCTGTTTATAATGACACACAACGAATATTTCAAGCCCTATGCGCCGGAGCTTCAGGCTATGTCTCCAAACAAACCGCGTTTACAAAAATAAAAGAAGCATTACAGAGTATCTATAATGGAGGAGCCTTTATGTCTCCTGATATAGCAAGAAAGGTAACAGATTATTTTAATCCCGTTCATCCTTCAAAAATCCAGGATCCACTCACACTTCGCGAAGAACAGGTACTTAACGCCATAGAAGAAGGGCTGACAAATAAAGTGATTGCAGAACGCTTAAGCATTTCCATCGAAACGGTAAAATCCCATGTAAAAAAAATATATCAGAAGCTGGAAGTAAATAACCGCTTAGATATCGTAAGAGGTAAGTACAAATAGTATCTCATTAAATCACCAAACAGATTATTACAGTGTCCCCCGTGGGGGAAATGTTTAGGTTGTTTTATAGATACACCGTTGTAATATGAATTTTGGGTACATTTCTTTTATAGTAATCCTTCTATAGGCCTCCAATAAAGTCAGTATCTGGGATTTCATTGCCGGTACAGGCTATATTCATCGTAAACCGCAGGAGAGGCGCACAATGACGATGCCCTATGTTTTGTTTTAACCGGCAATGCTTGGGACTGGCATTATCAGATTTTAAGGCAAAATATTGTAGGATATTATCCTCTATTGGCGGGACCGGCGAAAGTACTTTCACAACAATCTCCTCTAACGATAGTCATATTCCAACTATCAAAATACTTGAAGTCATTACCTCTTTTAATTTTATGGCCATAATTCCCGCGCAAAATGAATCTCAATCAGTATAGCAGAAGCATGGCTGCCGAAGAAAACGATAATTTGAATAACGCCGGAGTTTAAAACATAGCAAAATCGGAACTTTGGATGCCATGCTTCCGGACACAAGAAAATGAACGGCACCGGTTTCACCAATTATACCAACTTCTAAGAAGAGCTTCTAAAGCTGGCCTTTATCAACTCAAACTTCCTCCTCAACAATGCTCTTTAACCCCTGGAGGACCGGCATCCAGGTTTCTTCCGCATGCAGCATTCGTTTTTCACTGTCGAGATTCTGTTGTATGATCGAAAGAGCGACTCCATCTTCTTCCTTTTTCAATTCATAAGTCAAAATCTGGTATAACTCAGGTTGATCAGGCAGACCGCTCATTGTGCTCCAATAATTATAGACAAGCTTTTCATTGGGAATGAATTCAAGAACATTCCCCTTATCTTCATATGTCTGACCTTGCCACTCTCCCCGGAATATGATTGGCGAACCAACCTTCCAATCAGTAATAAGATTAGTTCCATAAAAATATCTTTTCACCAAGTCAGGGTTGGTGAGTGCTTCCCAAATCTTTTCTTTTGAAGCATCAATCAAAATTGAAATTTTTGCAGTGAATTCAGTCATACTATTAATATTAGGTGTTTGTTTAAATTTCCGACAGGATTCTCTATGCCCCTATCAAATATACGTAATTTCCCGAACACATCAATGCATTAACAATTCATCTATCGAAGCAAGTATAATCAAAAAATCAAATCGGACAGACGAAAGTCAGACCGGAAAAATAAAAAACAAATAATTAATAGAGAATTAAACAACGAATAACAGACGCTGACAAAAGTTTTGAAAAAACTCATGTGTCATTTATGTGTCAACAACGCATATGCTATTATACCAGCCCTGAGCCGTTCGTTTTCTGCTGGCTTCGTCCTTTATAATTAGTGCTTAATATTGTTTGTAAAGCGCCCGGATACACTATTTTACCACATCCTGATGCTAATTAAGTGTCCGGCTACTTTTTTGCCGCCGGACACTATAAATATTTAAAAATGCAAATCGCCAACTAGGATTTCAACTATCCTAAACCTGTGCCAGGCTGTCTTCCAGGCTCGAAATGTCCTCGGCAGTCTTCTCAAATAAAGCCTTTATTTTTTGCCCAAAATCCGGATCCGGGTATAAAGCGTAAAATCCCTGCTCCTGTGCTTTAAACCGGGAATTAACCTCACTGAGCATCCTTGCGGGGTCATGCCGTTGTTTACAAATGACAAGATCTACTTTATCCGGCACACTGTAATGCGCCTCCGCATAAGAAAGCGTGCTCTTTGCATATTGCATAAACTGATCCAGCTCCTGATTTGCACGCAGCGTTTCCAGCAGATCTATAATCTGCCGGTAAGTACCACAAATCGCCTTTGTGCTGCAGGCCAGTTTTTGTTGTATTGATTGGTTTACTGCTTGGCCCATGTGATTGAATCCTGACTAGTTATATTATTTAGAAAATGATTGTATACAGAGGTATTTGTATAATCCCTGTAGACGTTAGGCACATAAATTTGTTCCAGCCCGCCATCCAGATGATAGGATTGCATATAATTATCATAATACACATTATCCGTACCCGCAACCGGCTGTCTGGCAGCCACCCCTTTCCAGACTTTCATGGTATCCCCTTCAGGAAGCGTATAAACGACCATGACTTCAAAAGCGTTCCAGGCCGGTTGCACGGCCGTACCTCCAATCACATCTGCATAACCAGTCGGTTTATCTAAGACCCAATAACCACCTGTGGGATAGGAGCCAGCACCACCGATAACCCGATACATAACAGCACCAGCTCTTAGGACCGTATCTTTCGCTGCCACAAAATTGGGCGCCTCACTGGCCGGCAGATCCAAATCGGCAGAGGCAGGGCTGGCGTTAATTACCGTCGAAGGCAATCCATTAGCGACATAAGCTCCTTTTGTAATCCCTGGAATTTCTTCGACCCTGTCTGAGACTATGACACGCTGATCATAAATGCTCTTGGCATTATACAGTGCATTGTAAAAGTCGGAGTCATGCGGATACAAGGGCGCGGTGGCTTCCATACTGGCAGAATTAAGCCCGGCATCGATCCACGCCCGTAGCTGCACCTTCTGACTGGAGTCAATGGTGTTATCGAGGTGGTCAATCCAGTCACCACCTGCAGTAGTGACGTCATTTTTACTACATCCTACTACAAAAAACAGCCCTAGCAGGAAAATGCCGGGCCGGAGCAACATTTTGTTTAACATGATAATATAATTTATGAAAATGATTAATTAGTCAAATATATGTTATATATCTGATTAATAATGAATAATAACGGAATTTATTCACGAATTATCAGAGAAAATAAATTGAATGGCATTGCAGAATTGTCCTCCTTTAAAACATCAAAACTGGATAAATGCATAAATGAGGCGTAAAACGCGAGTAAATTAAATCATTTTAGGTCTATATCTGGAACGACTGGGTTCCTTTAGGGTATTGCAACATGGAGTACCATATAAAAAAATTCTACAACGGCTACGATGAAGTCAACCTGTATGAAATGCCTAGACCATTTAACCTAAGCGGTCCTAGACGCAATGATAAGAAAATATAATCAAAAGCGTAGAGCAAAAGAACAAGGCAAGGCGACATGGACTACTTAGACCCCACAATGAACTTTAAAATATTAAATTTTTTATGTAAAAAATACTAACTTCGACGTAATTGTTCTATTTTTAATAGATTAACAAAAATGCGAAAATTATACATTCGCCGAAAAACAAATTTCAAAGGAGGTGGCGTTGTAGTCACTGGGCGTACAAGCACTGCTAGTGACCTGTATATTATTGCTTCCGAGTTTTTCTATTGCAACTGCACATAACAAAGTGCAGCAAATGGAATCTTGAGTGCAGTAAATGAATATAACCATATGGGGACATTTACTGGAAGCGTTGGAAAAACGTATAAATATAGCTTTACCGCATATGCTAGTGCTGGTCCAACACTTGATGCCGTCTCAGCGAGTTTTTCAAATGGGGGCGCCTCATACAACAACGGAGTGGCGATTGACATGGCTAGCTTCAATCCTCTTGCCAATTCTGGAATGCAAATTTTTGGAGTGACGACTAATGCTAATAGCATCAAGATCGATGAAGGCGCAATTGGTTCAATATAATAGTGGGCCTGGAACTGTTTTAATGGCGTTGGCAATTGTATTCCAAGTCAAAGTGAAACCGATTATTTTCAGAATGTTATGGCGCATGAAATAGGGACATAGCAGGAGCAGCAGATATGAGTGGAGCAGAATCAAACATAATGAATCAAGCTGGCTGTTACTCCATTTCCGGTGTCAATGATTCAGGTGATATTACGTTAGCTGGTACTATAGATTCTGGTACGTCTAAGTGGATAGTTGATCAGATGTATGCATCAACTTTACAAAGCGGAGTAGCTGGCAATCAGTATATGAAAAATTCTTTCATAACAAGATAAAGAATAAATTATGAATGGAAAACAAGAACGTTTTTTACTACAAGAATTGTCTAAATACAATAACTGTAACTTTCAAAAAAATTCTATTGTATGAATAAAATAACTTTATTTATATCACAAGTTGTCTTTTTTCTTTGTAGCACATTAGTTGTCTCAGCTCAATCGACATTAAACAAAGATGATATAAATCTTGAAAAAGCGTTCACCAATAAAGATACAGCTGCTGCAATACATATATTGGAAAGTTGGTCAAAAGAATCAAAAAGGAAAAAGGAAGTTGCACATAATGATAATGAAAGACTTGTATATGATGTTTATGCAAGATTCATGGACAATATTTTGACTGGCAAATTAGCCGGATCTAACGATTATTATCTTAATAATTCTCGATATGTTTTCTTGCAGACGGCTATCAATTATTGTATTGCAAATGAGTCTGCAAATGCTAATGTTATTAATCAATTGGTAGATACTGCTATATTGGATTATAATGGATTCGGATTAGAAAAACTTCAGTCTTATGTGAATTCATTTGATGGAGAAAACTGTACTATTAACCAATTCCATGCCTATTTAAATAAAGCTTCATTAAAAAATGACACGAAAAGAACTATATTTTATGATGATAAGAAAAGAAAATGTGTGACCGACTTTTTAGGGTTTGAACGGGGGCGAGGTAGCATTATATACCATGAAAGTAATGAAATAAGAGAAAAGAAAATTGAATTTTTCAATTCAATTTTGGGAATTAATAAAAACCTAGAAATAGAGTATAGACGGCCTTTTGTATCTGAAATTATTTTTGATAAAGGGAAAAATATTGCTATTGTAATATACATTCTAAATGAAGCTACTTATTGGGCGTTTTATGATATGTCCAAAATTAGAAGATTAGATTATTTTGCTAAATCGATACTCATAAGTAGAAGCTAATCATAAAACGAAAAACATGAAAAGAAAATAAAACTTGTCTTTGAGGAAATGACATCTGGGGTCCTTTTTAGCTTCCATAACTTCAAGGCTTCTATATTATATCCTTTTTTGCTCCTGATTTTCATGGTTGGAGAAGGTGAAAATTTCCGTTGCTATTCTTTTTCTGATAGTAGTACGATTGGCACAAGGAAAGTTGAAAGTAAACTCATTCCTTAACCATTAAATTTAAATTATTTTATTGAAACTGGTTTTTGAATACTTCTATTAACTCAAAGGCGTAAGGATTTTCCTTTAATATCCTTTCAATATGTTCAGGATTATTACCTGCATCAGGCGTTATTGACAAGCCTTTTTTTATAACAATTACTCTGGTAGTTGTAACTTTTTCTTCCAGGCCGCTTTTTTGATTAGTTCGGTTTTCCGAGTGCTTTTTTATGAACGTAATCCTGTCTTTTTCGCTGTTCCATAAGTACAGGGCATCTTCATAGTTGTCTTCTGTTCTGGCATATGCTTTTGTTTTAAAAGGCGTACCAAGCTTTTTTTGAAAATAGACGATGAGTTCATTTGCTTTTTTCTCATCAAGCAATCTTAAAACATAGCCAATAAACTTATTTGTTTTGTAATTGTCAACTAAAAGATAAAGCTCGTTCACCTGCTCGTAAGATATGTTGTCATATTTGTAATTACTCAGGGAAACACTGTCGACATTAAAACCATTTAGTTTGTCTGTTTTGTAAGCAGGCATCGTTGTTTCCTGTTCGCGGTCTTTGTGCATCGTTTTTATACTAGCAATAGTCGGACTCAAATCCTGATCATAAAGAATCGATTCTAAATCAATTTGTGCATTGCATGATATTACGAACATACTACCTATTAAGATCATAAGGTATTTTTTCATGAATCAGTATTTTTATCAGACGGATATTGGACTCGAAACCAAATAGCCCCAGTTCTTTAATAGCGTCAAAAGGTTCTATGAGCTTATACCACATGATAAGGTCAAGTACCTGTCAGCCACAATTGAGTCGCTGCGGATTAAGAGTAAACGAAAGCTATTTTGCATTCTCATCATTATAATAAGTATAAACAGACATGTCATATACCCGGACTTTGAAAGAACAGTTATTGCGATGAAGGAACAACCAGTATTCCCGCTGGCCTTCATAGTGCGAGATGTACCTTTAAATATTATTCAACTTTTGTTGCGCAAGGCCGGCACTTGATAAAAGAATAATAGAGGCAACCACACATACTAATTTAAACAATAGATGGTCTACCACCATTACAGGATCTTTATTTTACCGCACCCCATAAAAGTTACGCCCTGATAGCTAAAATAAATTTCATGCGTCGGGTTTTCTTCTTCCGTTATATCAAGATCGCAGCACCCGTTCGCTCTTCTTATAACACCGAACACATTTTTACTTTCAAAAGCATAGGTTTCGGAATGGGCCTGTTTTTGAGAGAAGACCAACGTATCCTTTTCTGTTTCATTGTTGCAGCGCAGAATGAAAGTATTTCCTTTAATCTCAAAATCCCAAAAAGGCTCGTTTCCTTCAAAATAGCCACTCATACGAAACTGGACGACCTTTTGCCTCAGCTCCGAGTGCGGATATGAGATAAAACAGATTAGCCCAAAAAGCAATAGTGCCAAAAATCTCCAACGTCCTTTTTTCATCCTTTGCCATTTGATGTTTGAAAAGTCTCTAATTGCGCACAATATGGATTATAGGATCTAAGGAAACGCACTCAAATAAGTGCCTCCCCTTGCGAAAGTTAACATTATGCAAATTAAGAAAAAACCTTTAATTTTTTCGTTTTTTGGGGTGTAAATATTATCCAGAACGAACTCAATTCAAATAATTTCAAAGATATTATCCGTGAATATATTGAAGCCTTACTTCCGTTTGAATATGGTGGTCCTCAAAGATGTACCTTCTTCTCACTAACCTTTCCATCCCTTTAATTTATTAAGTACTTCTGTACATAATCCATCCATTCTGGAAAAAGCAAACCACTTCTTGCCTAAATCTTTCAGAGAAGCTCCGATATGATACAGCTCTTTTTCATCAATAATCATAAAACGATCGTGGCTGTCCGGCATTTCTTTTAGTCCTACGATCGGATATTGGCTATTATGCTTTTCTACATCTAATTGCAGACTTTTACTTATTTTCTTAGTATACAGTGTACAAGCCACTTGCTTTTTTCGTTTGGTGAAAAGCGTCAATACCGAATCATCTAGATAATTATCAATGACAATTATAGATTTCGTAGCTTTCCTAATAAGCCCGGCTGCAAAGTGATAGGCGTCAAAAACCTGTCCGTCATAAAAAATCCCTTTTTGGGGGAGGTTATTTTCCTCTAAAGCGTTAAATAGTTGATGAAATTTTTGATCATGCTCAAGAAGTTTGTTTTCAATATTGTCTAGCCGTAATTTTTGTATGGTGTGCTGCCCGATTAATCTACGCATCTGAACGAATGCATTCATAATTTGCACACTAACACTTATAGCGACATCGCTTCGTAGAACAGCTGACAGCATTGCCACTCCCTGTTCTGTGAAGGCGAACGGAGGGGTTCGCCGTCCTCCATGGCCTGGACTTGAAGTCACAATTTGTGACCTCAAGTTCTCATACTCATGATTGGTCAGTTGAAATCGAAATTCTTCTGGAAACCTGGCTAAATTCCGCTTAACTGCCTGATTAAGTACTTTGGTCTCTACCTGGTACAGCTCAGCTAAATCATTATCCAACATAATCTGTTCATTACGGACAACATATATACAATTCCCGATTGACTTTTCCGATAAGAACTCCCCCTTATTCATATTGATTCGTTTCAAGTTTTTTGTTATTATCCTATTTAACTAAGCGTCATCCCACAGCCGCTACCCAAACTCAACCTTCAATGTGGTAAAGCGCTTAGCAGAGGCGAAGCCATCCTCAACACCCAGTAAACCTACATATCGTCCAGATTGCAGTGGATAATTGTTATTTACCTACTACACGATAATCCAATTCCGTCAGCAGCGGCACAAAATACAACTACATTCTCATATTATCCCAATCGTTGACAATAATCGTCATTACCTCCACCTTACCGAACTCTCCATCAACAAACTGCTCAAGAGATATCGTTTTTGTTCTTTAGGGAAAATTGGATACAGAAGCTCAAATTGCTATTTAGTCAGATACTCGGCCTTAGATTATATGCCAGACTTTCCTCGAGGCGCTCCTCGGCCTGTGCAAAAGGGCGAATCTGAATAACATTTCCCCCATCTCCCCATTTTCATGTAAATAGTCATCCACCCATATATATATTAAGCGCAACTCGCAAGTGACGGCTATACGTTCAAAAAAAGGTATATTAGGCAACGCAATACCATACATTTTCTTTAGACCCTTTAATAGTTGGAAGCATTAGTATTATGTATTAGGACCGAAATCATTATAATATTAGATAAATCGTTTTGTTGACTGCGAGAATAGCCCGTTGTTCAATGATGGCCTCCGATTGTTTCACTTTGATGAGTGCCAGCGCTTCCTTGTTATGCGCCTTTTCAATTGCATCTTTAGGGTTTGTATCGATAACAACACCGGTAAGGGACGCTGGCCTTTCTCCCGTCCAAAATCATAATAGAAAGTGATTTTATCGCCCTTTTGGTTTTTTCTTTTTATCAGGTTCATGGTTGCAAGGTTTTAAGGGTGAAACCATGAATGTCCAATAGGTGTGCCCGCAGGGTGCCCGTGTCAGGTGCATCTGCCGGTGTTTTTTGCACATTTTCTAAAAACGAAAAAATGTGACAAAAAGAGGGATTAAAAAACTTTTCAGTTTTTTTAATTTCCGAACGGAAATGCCGACGGGCCTGCAATTCAGGCAGTGACAACCTGCCAGTTTTGGCAGACTGCCGTGTGTCATTTTTCTTCAGTTTCGTGTGTCGTTGGAAGTGTACCCGTATTGTTCCGGTTCGATTCCGGTAAGGCTCGTGTGTCAAATGTCGCCCGTTCAAAAACGGAAATTCAGGCTGGCCGGGGGCGACAGAGAATTTGGTGGCCGAAAGGAGTGCCTGAAAGACCATGTGTCATTTTACGCATTTTCTTGTGTCTTTTGAGAATCAAAAAATAGGGGAAAAATGCGTCAAAAAGTGCCAAAAATCAACGAAACCTAAATTAAAAAAGCCTTGTAAGTCAAT
>Ga0164242_10006118_pt1 | contig 13298 bp, 10 predicted proteins | sample OricomgcompostMG_FD_108783 | JGI IMG/M metagenome (GOLD analysis project Ga0164242, IMG submission 108783) | Miracle-Growth compost microbial communities from Emeryville, California, USA - Original compost - Miracle growth compost (MG) ...
CGACCGTTCGTTCGTGGACCGGCTGCCGGAGGATCGCAACGACGCGATGGTCGCGCAAACCATCATCGGGATGGGAAGAGGCCTTGGCCTGGACGTGATCGCCGAAGGCGTCGAAACCGAAGCGCAGCGCAAATTCCTGATGGCACAGGGCTGCGACGCCTTCCAGGGGTTCCTGGTCGCGCGGCCGATGCCGCGCGAAGCATTCGAAGCCATGCTGGACCAGCGGGTGGATGCGCGGAAAGTCGCCGGCGGCCAGCGCCACCCGGGTGGGCCGCTTCCCCGCGTGGGGCGGCGCCACCGCAATGCCGGTTGAGCCGGCATGGCGCGTGCGTCCCGTCACGGATCGCGGATCACCAGCAACCTGCGTTCGGTCATGTCCTCGATCGCGTAGCGGATCCCTTCACGGCCGAAACCGGAAAGCTTCACGCCGCCATACGGCATGTTGTCCACCCGGAAGCTCGGGATGTCGCCGACTACCACGCCGCCTTCGATCAGCGTGTCCCACGCGCGCATGGCGTGCGTGAGGTTGTCGGTGAACACGCCCGCCTGCAGGCCGTAATCCGAATCGTTGACGATGGCGAGCGCCGTATCGAAATCGTCGAATGGTTCCAGCAGCGCGACCGGCCCGAAGGCCTCCAGGCAACTGAGTTTCGCCGCGTGCGGCACGTTTTCGAGCACGGTCGCATCCAGCATGCTGCCGTTGCGCTTGCCGCCGCACAGGATCTTCGCGCCGGCCTTCTTCGCTTCCGCGGTCCAGCCTTCCAGGCGCTGCGCAGCGGCTTCGTCGATCATGGGGCCGAGGAAGGTTTCGGGATCCTTCGGATCGCCGGCCTTCAGCTTTTTCGCCGCCGCGACGAAGCGCTTCTTCACCTCGTCGTACAACGACGCGTGCACGAGGATGCGTTGCACGCCGATGCAGCTTTGCCCTGACTGATAGAAGCTGCCGGAGATCAATCGCGAGATCACGAAGTCGAGGCGCGGCTTCTGGTCGACATCCACGATGCACGCGGCGTTGCCGCCGAGTTCCAGTACCACCTTCTTCTTGCCGGCGCGTGCCTTCAATTCCCAGCCGATCTGGCCGCCGGTGAACGACAGCAGTTTGAGGCGGTCATCTTCCACGAACGGATCGGCATCCTCGATGCGGCACGGCAGGATCGAGAACGCGCCTTCCGGCAGATCGGTTTCCGCCAGCACTTCGCCGATGATCAGCGCGCCGATCGGCGTGCGTTCGGACGGCTTCAGCACGAACGGACAACCCGCCGCGATCGCCGGCGCGACCTTGTGCGCGACCAGGTTCAACGGAAAATTGAAGGGCGTGATGAACGAACACGGCCCCAGCGGCACGCGCTTGACGAAGCCGCGATAGCCTTTCGTGCGCTCGGAGATTTCAGGATTGACGATCTCGCCGTCGAGGCGGGTGGACTCGTCGGCGGCGATCCGGAAGGTGTCGATCAGGCGTTCCGCTTCGCCTTGCGAATCCTTGATCGGCTTGCCGGCTTCGACGCAGAGCGCATAGGCGAGTTCGTCCTTGCGCTTGCGCATGCTTTCCACGCAATGTTCGAGGACCGCGCGTCGCCGGTATGGCTTCATCGCGGCCATGGGCGCGGCGGCTTCCGCGGCGGCGGCGATCGCCTGTTCGATGGCCGCGGCGTCCGCCATCGCGACCCGCGTTGCAGGCTCGCCGGAATATTTGTCGAGTACCGGCAAGTCCGCGTTGGCTTGCACCGGGCTGTTGGCGAGGTAATAGGGATAGCGCGGTTTCAGTTTTGGCGTCCTGGACATGGAGCTCCCGTGGCGGGGCAAGGGCGATGGAAGGTGAACACGGATTGTTGCCGAAGGGTTGTTTCGAATCCGTATATGCCTGCCCGGATGGACAAGAAAGGCATACGCGGGTCTCAGTGTCGATCCACCGGATCCACCCGCAGCGGCAGTTCCCCGTCGGCGAGCCGTGCACGGAGGACCGTGCCCGGTCGTGCACCGCGCGCCGAGCGCAGCACGTTTCCGGATTCGTCGAAGAGGATCGCGTAACCGCGCTTCAACACATCGAGCGGATTGACCGCGTTCAAGGCGCGCGCAAGCCCGGCCAGCCGTTGCCGACGACGCTCGCCGCCATGCTCCCACGCGGCAAGAAGCCGCCGTTGCAGATCCGCGTTGCGTTGCGCCAGCTGTTGCAGGCGCGCCCGGGGGTGCCGGGAAAGCAGCCGCGTTCCGGCGTGGGCGAGGCGAGCCGCGGCGCGTTCGCGCGCCATGATTTGCGCGCGAAGCAGGCGCTCGCGCAATTCGACCAGCCGCTCGCGCCCCATCGCGAGCCGTTGCTGCGGCCGCTGGGTATTCAGCCGCGCGGCGAGATGATCGAGTCGCTGCATCAGGTTCTGCGCACGCCGTCGCCAACCCGTGCGCAGCCGACTGTCGAGGTGTGCCAGCATGCGGACCAGCGCATCTCCGTCCGGCAGGATCAATTCCGCCGCAGCCGAAGGCGTCGGCGCGCGCAGGTCGGCGACGAAATCGCTGATTGAGAAATCGACTTCGTGCCCGACGGCCGAAACCACCGGCACCGGGCTCGCGGCGATCGCCCGCGCGACCGCTTCGTCATTGAACGCCGCCAGGTCTTCCAGCGAACCGCCGCCGCGGGTGACCAGCAGTACGTCGTATCGCCCGGACTTCGCGGCATTGCGCAGCATCGCGGCGATCTGCGCCGGTGCCTCCATGCCTTGCACCAGCACCGGCAGCACTTCTATCGCCGTTAGCGCGAAGCGCCTGCGCGCCACCGACAGCACGTCGCGGATCGCGGCGCCGCGGGCCGACGTGATCACGCCAAGCCGGTGCGGAAACGCCGGCAGCGTGCGCTTGCGGTTTTCATCGAACAGGCCTTCCGCCTGCAGTTTGGCCTTGAGCTGTTCGAAAGCACGGCGCAGCGCACCTTCGCCGGCGTCTTCCATCTGTTCGATGACCAACTGGAAACTGCCGCGCGCCTCGTACAGGCTGACCCGCGCGCGCGCCAGCACCCGCGTGCCGTTGCCGGGCCGGAATCGCAGCCGCGCGTTCTCGCGTGCGAACATTGCGCAGTGCACTTCGGCCGCCGCGTCCTTCAGCGAGAAATACCAGTGTCCGGATGCGGCGCGCGTGAAATTGCACACCTCGCCCTCGATCCAGACCATCGGCAACGCGCCCTCGATCAATTCACGCACCAGCCGGTTGAGCGCGGAAGGCGTCAGCACGCGACGCGGATCGGGCGTGGGCATTTCAACGGTCATGATCGGCCCGGGCCTTGGTGACGGCATCGGGAACCGCGCTGGCAGGCGACACGCGCTTCCGGCGGTTGCGCATGCGCAGCCAGCGCGCGGCGAGGCTGACGCCGACCCACGCCGCCAGCGCGCCCAGCGGCCACGCCAATGCCCACGGCCACAGTGCGGCCACGACGGCGATCGCCAGCAAGACCAGGGCACCGCCCAGCAGTGGACGTGATTCGGTATCGCTCAACACGCGGCGATTGCCCAGCGCAGCGCCCAGGGTGGTGGCCATGCGCATCGCGCCGACTGCGCTGCGTCCCGCGCTGCCATGCCCGCGGAGGCCGTGGTGCGGCGGCGGTGTCGCGGGACGCGCGCGGCGTCGCGACAACACGATTTCGGTGGCGTGTTCGAGATCGCGTTCGTATTGCTGCGCCAGTTGGCGGGCGAATTGCTCGTTCTCGATGGCGACGTCGATTTCGCAGTTGCCCAGCCAGCTCGCGATGTTGAGATTGGTGGATCCGACCCGCGCCCACTGGCTGTCGGCCACTGCCGTCTTCGCGTGCAGCATCGGGCCCTTCCATTCGTAGATGCGGATGCCGGCTTCCAGCAAGGCGCGGTAGCCGGTCCGCGACAGCGCGGCGACGGCGGGAATGTCGGACGCGCCCGGCACCAGCAGGCGCACGTCCACGCCATCGGAGGAAGCGTTCATCAGCGCACTGAGGTACGGCGCGACGCCGATGAAATATGCGTCGGTCAGCCACAGCCGTTCGCGGGCCAGGGCGGCGATGAGCTGATCGATCCGGAACGTGCCGGCGCTCGACGGCAGCGTGGCGATCACGCGCAGCGCCACATCACCCGCGGACTCGATGCTGCCGTTGGCGGGCGAAGGCAACGGTTCGCCCAGCGCCGCCCAGGTTTCCGCAAAGGCGTGCACCAGGTCGGCCACCGCGGGGCCGCGCAGGGCCACGCCGGTGTCGCGCCAGGGTTCACGGTGACGCGCCGGATCGCCCAGCCATGCCGCACTGACGCAAACGCCGGACACGAATCCAACCCGGTCGTCGACCGTCAGCAATTTGCGGTGATCCCGGTTCACCCAGCCGAACGGGCTCAGGGGGTCGAACGGGTTGTAGGTGCGAACGTCCCCGCCCGCGTCACGCAGGGGCTGCCAGAAGCGCGATCGGGACTGCCCAAGGCAGCCCAACCAGTCGTGCAGTACGCACACGTGCACGCCGGCACCCGCGCGTTCGGCGAGGGCCTCGACGAATTCCCGGCCTACCTCGTCGTCGCGGAAAATGTAATTGCCGAACAATATGTTGTGCTGCGCAGTTCTTATGGCTTCTAGCCACGCATCGAAATTCGCGCGCGCGTCGATCAGCAGATCCACTCGGTTGCCGGTGGAAAGCGGGGCGCCCGCCGCACGCGACAGGGCTTGCTCGGCCAGCGGACGGAACGGGTGGGACGGGGGTTGGCGCGAGCCGTGCATGACTGATTTCACGGGGACCATGTTCGGCGGCCTCGATCTCCGGTTCAAGGCTAGAATGGGAGAGTTTCGACGCAAAGTGTCGGGCCGAAACCACAGGGGGTTCGAAGCCGCGATGGATAACTACCAACGCCTGATTGAAGATTTGCCCGCCCGGCTGCCGCCGGGCCGTTCGCAACGGACAGGCGAAAAATCGATCCGCGAAGCCGTCGCTGCGTTGCCGCTGGCCAATCCCGTCCAGGCGGTCCGCGAGGTCGACCAGCTTCTCGACGGCATGCTGGCGAGGACCTGGTCGGGTGCCGAACGGATCGCGGCGTTGGAACACCTTCGCGCGCCCGTGGAAAGCCTCTGCGGGGGAATCGAACGCCAGCTCGCCGCCGAGCCGCACCCGTTCGCTCCGGCCGCGGCCGAGTGGGCGGCCGCCGCGCAACGCGTCCAATGGATGATGCTGGGCGGCTATGCCGTGGGCCTGCATGAACTTTGTTCGCCGGCCGGCAAGGTGCCGATGTTCAAGGGCAAAGCCGCGGCGACGGCCGTGGTGCGGGCGCTGACCCACGCCGACCGGATGCTGACATGGTCGTATCGCCAGTATGCGTCGCCGCCGGGCGGCGTATGGCGGCGGATCCATGCGCTGCACGCCTTCGCGGGCGAACTCGCGCTGGCCGACCAGCCCGTCGAAGACGCGCTTGCCGGGGACGTGCCGCTGACCGCGCGGGCGGCCTACGCACAACTGCTGCTGCTGGCCATGAGCAATCCGTATCGTTTTTCCGCCCGCGAACTGCAGGAAGCGCGGCAGGTGGTCCGCTGCGTCGCCGCGCAGTGTTTGCTTGCGCGCGCCGGCGGCGAGGGCATCGGCGTCGATACCGACAGCGACGCCGGTCCGGGCTACATCGCCGAGGAGCGCCTGTCCACGGGCTCTGGCGTGCTGGCCGTCGATGTCTCGCCGGTCGAGCGGATGTTCGAACGCAGCGCATTGCTGCCCGCGGACATGGACGCGATCGACCTGCCGCAGCCGGGCGGTGGCGTGGTGACCACCAGCGTGCGCTTCCTCGATCGCCTGCGCATGGCGTGGGGGCCGGCGCCGCGGGGCCATGCACGGCTGTCGGCGAAGCACGCGCTCGACGTCGTGGTCGGCATGCATGCCTTGCACTACGCACTGGCCGGCAATCTCGATTTCGGGACCTTCGTGCGTCGCGTCCATGGTGACGCGATCATGGTCGGCACCCACGAATTGGCCTCCGCGTGGCTGGCCACGTCCGATACCACGCGTCCCCAGGTTTTTCGGGCTGACGTGCTGGACCAGAGCGGTGGAGGCTACCGGATGCGCCTGCATGGTGCGGAAGGCCTGCGGGTGCGGATCGGCGAGGTGATCGGGCTGTCGCCGGTGGACGACGAGGACGATCGCGACTGGATGGTGGGCGTGATCCGCTGGCTGCGCCACGACGGCGAAGGCGAATTGCTGGGCGTGGAACTGCTGCGGCGCGAAGCCCGCGCGGCGGGCCTGCGTCCCGTCACCGCAGAGGGCGAAACTCTGGCCCCGCTCCGGGCCGTTGAACTCATGGACTGGGGCGAGGTCGACAATCTGTCCGTTCTGGTGACCAGCGGGCTGGCCCGCAACATCGTCGCCGCGGAGGTGGTATTGCCGGCGCGCGCTTCCGACTGGAACTCGCACGCGTCGGTCGCGACCTGGCGCACGGGCGATACCGAGCCGCTGGGGCCGGCGTGTTTTCGCGTTACCCTTGAACGCGACGGAACAAACGCGGTTTGAACGCGGTTTTGAAGGAGGCGACATGGCGCTACAGATGCGCGGCGAATGCGAGCACTGCCACGCGCAGGTGACGCCCGAAGGCGAGGCCTGGATTTGCGTGTTCGAGTGCACCTTCTGCCCCCGATGCGCCGAGCTGATGCAGTACGTATGCCCCAATTGCGGCGGAGAACTCGTCCGCCGGCCGCGGCCAAATCCCGCGCGTGCCACCGGACAACCGATTGCGTGAACGTCGGGCCGGATTTCATCGTCGCGATCCCCGCGCGCCACGGCTCGACCCGGTTGCCGGGCAAGCCGCTGCGCTTGCTGGGCGGAGAACCGCTGGTCGTGCACGTGGCCCGGCGTGCCCGCGCCGCCGGTGCGGCGCGGGTGGTGGTTGCCACGGATGACCGGCGCGTCGCGGATGCGCTGGACGGCCGCGGCATCGAGATCTGCATGACCCGGGCCGACCATGCGAGCGGCAGCGACCGCCTTGCCGAATGCGCCCGGAAACTCGCCTGGCCGGACGACGCGTGCATCGTCAACCTGCAGGGCGACGAACCGTTCGCGCCGGCGGCGGGCATCCGCGCAGTTGCCAAAGCATTGCGCGAGGATTCGGCGCCGATGGCGACGCTCGCGACGCCGGTCGAATTGGCGGAACAATGGTTCGACCCCAACACCGTCAAGGTGGTTTGCGATGCCCGCGGACACGCGTTGTATTTCTCGCGCGCCCCGGTGCCGTGGGCGCGCGACGCACTGGCGCGCGATCGTACCCGCGTGCCGCCGGGCGTGACCGTGCTCCGCCACATCGGCATCTACGGTTATCGCGCAAAATTCCTGAAGGCCTTCGCCGCGCTGCCGCCGACGCCATTGGAGCGGGCGGAATCGCTGGAGCAGTTGCGTGTGCTGGAACACGGCTTCGCGATCGCGGTGCGCACGACGCCGGAACCGTTCCCGCCGGGCGTCGACACCGAAGAAGATCTGGCGCGCGCCGAGTACGCGCTGGCCGCGATGAGGGTGCAGGCATGATCCGGCCACCCGCCGGCGTACTGTTCGTCTGCCTCGGCAACATCTGCCGTTCGCCGACGGCCGAATACGTGGCGCGCGCGGAATTCGAAAAACTTGGACTGGAGATACCGGTGGCTTCGCGGGGCCTCGGGAATTGGCACGTCGGGCAGGGTGCCGATCCGCGCGCCGTCGCCGCGGCACGCGCGCAGGGATTCGACCTGTCGCCGCATCGCGCACGCCAGTTCCATGAAGATGATTTCTCGCGCTTTGCGACGGTGCTGGCGGTGGATCGCGCCACGCTGGACGAATTGCTCAGGCGCGTTCCGGACGAGACGCAGATGCCCGAGCGTTTCCTGGTCGCGGCGGGCCTGGCATCGCGGTTCTCGACCGACGATGGTGACGTGCCCGATCCGTACACCGGTACACCGGACGATTTCGATGCGGTGCTTGGCTTGATACGGCGGGGCGTCGACGGACTCGCCGAGCGCCTGCGAGCGGGCGGGGCCCCGCGATGATCGTCGGCGACATTCCGTTCGATGCGACCCGCCCGGTATCGCGCCCCGTGCTGCCCGAATTTCCCGAGGCGCTCCGCTGGGTCAATCGCCGCGAGCGCTTGCGGTTGACCGATTGGCGCGGACAAATCGTGCTGGTGCTGTTCTGGAACGGGAGCAGTGTCAGCAGCGCCAACATGCTTGGCGAGTTGCGCCAGCTCGAAAAGAAAATGCCGGGTGCATTCGTATCGATGTGCGTGCACACGCCCCGCTTCGTGTCCCAGCAGTCCGACGCGGCAGTGCTGAAGGCGGCCCATCGCAACCGCTTGCGGACACCTGTCGCGAACGACGGCGACTGGTTGGCCTGGAAGCAGTTTTCGATTCCGGCCTGGCCGACGACCCTGCTGATCGACGCGAACGGCGGGTTGGCCGCGCGCCTGGTGGGCGAAGGACGCACCCAGGAGATCGAGGATGCGATCATCCAGCTGCGCGACGAGATGCATGCGGAAAGTTCCGCGATGCCTCCGCCCACGCCGGCACCGCTGCGCGACGTCCGCGCCGAGCCGGCAAGTCCGCTGGCATTTCCGGCGCACGCGCTGGCCACCCGCACGCGCCTGTTCGTCAGCGACTCCGGCCACCACCGCATCCTCGAGTGCAGCCATGACGGACGCGTGCTGCGGCAATTCGGCTCGGGCACGCCCGGCAGTTGGGACGGGCAACTGGCGGCATGCGGATTCCAGCTCCCGCAAGGACTGGCGATCGACAACGACACGCTTTACGTCGCCGATGCCGGCAACCATTGCGTGCGCCGCGTGCGCCTGGACGCAGGCGAGGTCGAAACGGTGCTCGGTTCGGGGCGGCCCGCCTACAGCAACGTCGAGGAGCAGGGCGGCGGCTTGCGGGTTGCGATCAATGCGCCGAATGCCGTCGCCGTCGACGGCGACATGTTGTACGTGGCGGCGTCGGGCCAGCACCAGATCCTGCGCGCCGACATCCACCACCAGCGTGTGGAAACGGTTGCCGGCGATGGCCGCAGCGACGTGCGCGACGGTATCGGCGGCCAATCATCGTTGTCGCAGCCACTCGCCCTGGCATCCATGCCCGGCCAGATGCTGATTGCCGATGCAGGTGGCAACGCCGTACGCCGTCTGCGTTTCGCCGACCTTGCGCTCACCACCCTCGTCGGCTCTTCGCCATGGGAACCGGGCCGGCACGACGGCGCCGGTCGCACTGTGCGGCTTGCCTATCCGGCAGGAATTGCCGCCGCCGAAAACCGCGTGTACCTGGCCGACACCTGCAACGATCGCTTGTGTGTGCTCGATCCCTACAGCGGCGAGGCCGCGACCCTGCAACTTGATTGTCCGCTGCACGAGCCGCAGGGTTTGTCGTTCGGGGCGGGCGCGCTGTGGGTGGCCGATCGCAATGACCACGCCATCCTGCGCATCGACCCCGCGCGCGGAACCTGCGAACGGGTCGCGGTGGACGAGTGACGTCGCGACGACGTGTCGCCCCGGCAATCCGTCCGAGGCGGCCGATGTGATCGAGGGCGTGCGGTCGTTCTAGCGGGCTGGACTTCATCCGGGACGTCAGTCGGGCTTCGCTGCGTTCGGCGTCAATCTGCGAAGGGCGCCATATCCGTGCATCGGTGACGACGGGGCCAGGCACCGCGACGGCGCGGCTACAATGACGCCATGCAGTCCGATGCAGCGGCCTTCGACGGCAAGGCCTTCGTTCGCAACCTCACCACCTCGCCCGGCGTGTACCGCATGTTCGATGCGGGCGACGCGCTGCTGTACGTGGGCAAGGCTCGCAACCTCAAGAAGCGGGTCGGCAACTATTTCCTGAAGCCGAACCTGGAGCCGCGCATCGCGTCCATGGTTTCGCAGATCGCGCGCATCGAGGTGACGCTGACACGCACCGAAGGCGAGGCGCTGCTGCTGGAAGCGCAACTGATCAAGTCCCTGAAGCCGCGCTACAACATCATGTTGCGCGACGACAAGAGCTATCCGTACATCTTCGTGTCGGATGACCCGTTCCCGCGCATCGTGTTCCACCGCGGCGCCAAGCGCGAGAAGGGCCGTTACTTCGGGCCGTACCCGAGCGCGCATGCGGTGCGCGAAAGCCTGGCACTGATGCAGAAGCTGTTCAAGGTACGCACCTGCGAGAACAGCTATTTCCGCAATCGCTCGCGACCGTGCCTGCTGTACCAGATCGGACGCTGCAGCGCGCCATGCGTCGCGCTCATCGATCCGGAAGAGTACGCCGAAGACGTTCGGCACGCGGTCATGTTCCTGGAAGGCCGCAACGACGCGGTGCTGGGCGAACTCGCCGCGCGCATGGATGCCGCCAGTGCGAACCAGGATTACGAACGCGCCGCACGCCTGCGCGACCAGATCGCGACGTTGCGCGGTCTGCAGGCGCAGCATTACGTGCACGGCGCCACCGCGGACATGGACGTGTTCGCGTGCCGGGTCGAGGACGGCGTCGCCTGCGTGTCGGTGCTGTTCTTCCGCAACGGCATCAGCCTGGGTTCGCGCGCGCACTTTCCGAAGCTGGCGTTCGACTCGGCGCCGGAAGACGTGCTCGGACAGTTCCTCGCGCAGTACTACCTCGACCAGCCGGCGCCGAACGAAGTCGTGTGCGATCGCGAGCCGGCCGACGCCGGGGCGCTTGCCGAGATGCTGTCGGCGCACCGCGAACGAGAGGTGGCGTTGAAATGGCGCGTGCGCGGCGAACGCGCGCGCTTCGTGGAAATGGCCGCGCGCAACGCCGAGGCTGCGCTGCTGGCGCGGCTGACCAGCCGGCAGACCCTGCACACGCGCTTCGAAGCGCTGCGCGACCTGCTGGAGCTCGACGAGACGCCGCAGCGCCTCGAATGCTTCGACATCAGCCACACCATGGGCGAGGAAACCGTGGCGTCGTGCGTGGTGTTCGGCCCCGAGGGCCCGCTGAAAAGCCACTATCGCCGCTTCAACGTCCGCGGCATCACCGGCGGCGACGACTACGCGGCGATGCGGCAGGCGCTGGAGCGACGCTTCAAGGCGCTGGCGCGTGGCGAGGGCGAAGCCCCCGACGTGCTGCTGATCGACGGCGGCAGGGGCCAGGTGGCACAGGCATTGTCGGTGCTGCAGGACCTGGGACTGAACGGCATCGAAGTCGTGGGCGTGGCCAAGGGGCCGTCGCGCCGCGAGGGCGAGGAAACCCTGGTGCTGGGCGACAGCGGGCGCGAGCTCGAGCCCGGTCCCGATTCACCGGCGCTGCACCTGATCGATGCGGTGCGCGACGAGGCCCATCGCTTCGCGATCACGGGCCATCGCAAACGCCGCGAGAAGGCACGCGAACGGGGCGTACTGGAAGAGGTGCCGGGGATCGGCGCGGCGCGCCGCTCGGCATTGCTGAAGGCGTTCGGCGGCCACGCGGGGGTGATGGCAGCCGGCGTCGAGGAACTGTGCCGCATCCGCGGCATCAATCGCGAACTGGCCGAACGCATCCACGCGTTCCTGCACGGTTAGTGCGATCGTCCGTGGTCGCGGCGCCACGAGCGTCCGCTGCAGGTCGGGCGACCCCGCTCTGCGAGTCCGGAAAGGCCTTCCATGGGCCCGGCTTCCCGCACGAACGCCTTGCAGGGCAAGGCCGCTGGCGGGGCTTGATCCGTTCTCGGGCCCCGGATCCCCCCCCCGCCCCTGACGATCGTGCGCGCGTGTGCGACACTGGTGCGGTTCGTTCGGAGCAAAACCGTTGCGCATCAACCTGCCGACATGGATGACGCTGTTCCGCGTGCTGCTGCTACCGGTGATGGTGGTGGTGTTCTACTCGCATGAAGCCATCCCGTCCGTTCCGTTGCGATTCGCCAACATCGCCGCGGTCGCGGTGTTCGCATTGGCTGCGCTGACCGATTGGCTGGATGGCTGGATCGCGCGGCGCTGGCACATGGAATCCGCGTTCGGTGCATTTCTCGACCCCGTCGCCGACAAGTTGATGATGGCGGTGACGCTGTTCGTGCTGGTGCAGAGCCATCCCACCGCCCTGCTTGCGGTGACCAGCGCGGTGATCGTCGGCCGCGAGATTGCCGTGTCGGCGTTGCGCGAGTGGATGGCGTTCGTGGGCGAGCGCGGCCGCGTCAAGGTGCAATGGATCGGCAAGTTCAAGACGGTGATGCAGATCGTTGCGATCCTGATCCTGCTGTGGGAACGCGACAAGGAGGCCACCTTCCTGCGCGGCTGGTACGTCGGCGAGGTTTTGCTGGTGGTCGCGGCGATCCTGACGATCTGGTCCGGACTCGCCTACATGAGGGCCGCGTGGCCGGTATTGCAGAGCGGCCGAATGCCGGGCACCGAAAGACCCCCGGAGGCTTGAACCGGATTGCGGCGCCACGTATCATTGCCGGCTCGCGCGGGAATAGCTCAGTTGGTAGAGCACGACCTTGCCAAGGTCGGGGTCGCGAGTTCGAGTCTCGTTTCCCGCTCCAGGTTTTCGAGGCCCCGGCCATGCCCGGGGTCTGTTGTTTCGGGGCCGCGCAACGCGGTTTCGATTGGAACGAGCCCCGCAAGCGCCGCCGGGTCGTTCCGGTCACCTGGCCAGGTGGCAGAGTGGTCATGCAGCGGACTGCAAATCCGCGTACGCCGGTTCGATTCCGACCCTGGCCTCCAGATGCTTGGCGATTCGGGGCGTCCACCGCCTTCGGGGCTCGCGGCATCGAAACTCCAGTTCGACGCTCCCGCGTCTTTGGCGTTCCCCCCTTTGCGTCACCTTTGACGTACGACCCTTCCGGCGCGTACGCGCGGGGCATCGCCCCACTGTTCCTTGCATGCCTGTCACCGGCGGATTCGGTATGTGGAAAGGTCGCCAGCCGCGGGTTGGCATCGACTCCGCCGCCGTTAGACGTCGGGGCGTGCTTGGTGTAAAACATGAGGTCCGGACGCCGGGTTGTTGCATTTGGACACATACAAAGAGGGTGTCTCTTCGGTGGAACCGGGTCGCACATTCGCCTACAGGGGTAGAACAACAACACGCGAAGGGAGGGAACCGTGGATGCTTCCGTCAACCGCAGCGCCGTCAAGCGACCGCTGGAACTGCTTGGCATAGGCGCGACCGAGGAACGCGCCTATCGAGCGTTGATTGAACGTCACAAGGCCACTGCGGCCGAAATAGCCGGGAGCCTCGGCATTTCGTTGCGCGTGGCGAGAAAGCTGCTGGCCGATCTCGAGGCACTCGGACTGGCCACCCACACACCGAAAGTTCCGAGGGTCTACGTCGCCGCGCCACCGGAGTTCGCCGTCGCGGCCCTCATCAGGCAGCAGCAGGCCATGCTGGAACAGGTGCGGGTGGCGATTCCCGACATCGAG
>Ga0164242_10006119_pt1 | contig 13297 bp, 11 predicted proteins | sample OricomgcompostMG_FD_108783 | JGI IMG/M metagenome (GOLD analysis project Ga0164242, IMG submission 108783) | Miracle-Growth compost microbial communities from Emeryville, California, USA - Original compost - Miracle growth compost (MG) ...
CACGAATCGCCGAGGGTGCAGGCGCGGCCGTCGTCGCAGCTCGTGCCATCGGTGGTGATCGGGTTCGAGCAGAGGCCGGTGGACGAGTCGCAGGTCCCGGCGATGTGACAGGCGTCGATCGCCGAGCAGGTGACGGTGGCGGTGGGTGCGCCGCAGACGCCCGCGGTGCAGGTTTCTCCGCTGGTGCAGAGGTTGGCGTCGTCGCAAGCGGTGGCATCGGCCTTGTTGGTGTAGATGCAAGCGCCGGTGGACACATTGCAGCTCACGCTGGCTTGACACTGGGTCGGCGCAGGGCAATCCGAGTCGATGCTGCACGTGCAAGCGGACAAATCGCCGGCGACGCACTTTCCCGATGAGCAGTGATCGGCGGTGGTGCAGGTGCGACCGTCATCGCAGCCCGCGTCGTCGGCGGCGATGGGATCGGTGCAGCCGCCGTCGGCGGGGATGCACGTTCCGACCACGTGGCAAGCATCGGAGGCGGTGCAGGTGACCGGATCGGCTCCGACGCAAGCGCCGGCCTGACAAGTATCTGCCTGGGTGCAGGCGTTGGCGTCGTTGCAGGCGGTGCCATTGGCCAGCGTTGGATTGCTGCATGAACCCGTGGTCGGGTCACAGGAACCAGCGCTGTGGCATTGGTCAGACGCGGCGCAGGTGACGGGTGCGCCGCCACACGTTCCGTTGGTGCAGACATCGCCACGGGTGCAGGAATTGGCATCGTCACAGGTCGTGCCGGTGGTGGGTGTACACGTTCCATTGACCGAAGCGCCGGCACCGACCGAGCACGCCTGGCAATCGGTGGTCGAGCCTTCGCCACAGGCCGTGTCGCAGCACACGCCGTCGGCGCAGAACCCCGACGCGCACCACGCGTTCTCTTGGCAGTAGTCGCCCAGCGGGAGTGGGACATAGGTCACACTGAGCTGCACGTGGATCGCTGATCCGTCTTCGCCTAACTCCAGCAGGGGAAAAACCCGAACGCCACCTGGAGGAAGGGTGTTCACCGGATCTATGACGATGACCGACAACGGCTCTAACGGGCCGCCCGGGTAAATTTCTTCGTTCGGTCCGGGGCCAACTTGCGCGGGGGTAACGATGCCCTCAAGCTCACTGAACCAATAGGGCGTGCCGCCGTTGTCGAGGATGTCGACCTGACCGTCCGGGAACTGCGTGGAGACGTAGATCTTGGCGCCGCTGTAGATTTGGGAAACGGACCGGGACACATGCCGCTGGACAGGGGGAATGATCTGAGCAACTGCTCGAGCGGGCACCAGCAAGGAAGCGATGACCAGCAGCGGCGCCAGGGCAATGAGGCGCGCGAAGGGTGAGGGTCTGGGTTCGCGCTGCAGGGCGGGACGAGCAAGAGCACTGATCCAAGTGTGCAAAATTGCCTCTGTCTCCCCGGTTAATTTGTGTGCGAGCGTGGTGCCCCCGGAGGGGGGCAGGGTACCTGGTTCCCCTCCGCGAGTCGCGAGTCGCCCTCGTTGGCCAGGGTGGAGTCGGCCAAAGTGGCCATCAGGTCTTGGCGTCGTGAGCGCGCTTGTTCCGGGTGGCGAGCGGCTTCCGCCACCGCCCGGCCGGCTCACTCAATCGTAAGTCCTCGCCCGAGCCCGTCGTGACCGCGAGCTGAGGCCGCGGGAGAGTTCCTCCGCTCAGGAGGAGCCCATGGACGCGCGCGACGAAGGTGCACAGCTCCGCAAGCAGGTGGTGGCTCGGACCCGCCGAAGCAGGTTCTCTCCCGAGCTGGCGGCGCGCATCTGCGGGCACGTGGCCGCGCGGCGAGCTGCTGGCGCGACGATGCAGCAGGTCGCGAGCGAGGTCGGCGTGGCGCATTCGGCGCCTCGTTCGTCTCGCCGCGAATCATCACCGTGCCGACGGTGTCGTAGGCGGCGAGCAGTTCCTGGGTGAGCTGATCCGATCGCAGCTCGAGCTCGCAGTCGGTCGGCTTGGCCGGAAACACCGCGCCCATGCGGACCGTCGAGACGTCGTGTGTTGCGCCCGCGGCCGTAGACTGCGGTGATGAGCGATGGGATCGAGGTTTGCGGCGGCCGCTTCGCTTCGACCAGGCAATGGCTGAAAGCGGTGGAGAGCACAGGTTGCCGGGCCGCGTTCAAGCCGCGCGACCGCTCGCCGGTTCTGGGCGGCGAGCCATGGCTGCGCTTCCAACACCCGTCGATCGCGAAGGGACGAGAGGTCGCTGTGCAGGTGTCGGTCCGCATCGTCGTCCCAGCGGCCGACGCACCGAAGACGGTCGTCGCCCAGCGCCAGAATTACCTTCGAGAGCTGCGTGAGCAGAACGCGCCACTGACGCTCCGCACGCACGAAGCGATGGTCGTGGGCTGGCTCACGGGCGGAAGAGAAGGCGTTCTCGAGGCGCTGGTGGGCCTCATCGAAGTCGAGCGGCGCGCGGGCGCCACCAAGGGCGATCTGGTCGAGCTCGAGCGCAGTCGCACGTACTGGAAGAAGCGGAGCGCTGCGTTCGTCCAGAGCGTTCTCTTCGACACGAGCACCAGGACGCGCGCGGGCCTGCTGGCCACGCGGATCCTGGCCATCGCCTATGCGGCCGCGGCCGGCGGTCGAGTGAAGGCGTTCGAGGATCTTCCTGGCTGCGAGGCTGGCGCCGTCGACCGGATGCTGCCGATGCTTGCCGCCTGGGAAGCCGCATTCGCGGGCCGTCCTCCCAAGGAAGTGCTCTTCAACGGATGGGAGAACCTCCCCGGTTGACCGCGGCGACGTGCCGCACGTCACCTTCACCGCCCGAGTATTGCCTTCCTCGGCCGCGACGCCGTCGTCGCGCTAGATTCGCCGGCCATGGGACTCCTCACCTTCAGCCTCAACATCACCCTGGACGGATGCGTCGACCACCAGGAGGGGATTGCCGACGACGAGACGCACGCCTTCTTCACCCGTCTCATGGACGAGTGCGGGGCGATGCTGTGGGGTCGCGTCACCTACGAGCTGATGGAGAGCTACTGGCCGGCCGTCGCCCGCGGCGATGAAGAGGCGCCGCCGGCCATGCGCGCGTGGGCGGTCAAGCTGGAGGCCAAGCCGAAGTACGTGGTGTCGTCGGCGCGGAAGGAGTTCCCCTGGACGAACAGCCACCACCTCGCCGGCGGCCTGGGCGAGGGCGTGCAGAAGCTCAAGGACGCGATACCGGCTGGGGTGCTCCTCGGAAGCGGAAAGCTTGCGAACGAGCTCGACCGCCTGGACCTGATCGACGAGTACAAGCTGCTCGTCCATCCGAGGATCGCCGGCCACGGCCCGACGCTGTACCAGGGAGGGCTGCCCGGTACGCGCCAACTCGAGCTGCTCTCGGCGAAGCCGCTGCGCAACGGCGCGGTGGCGCTGCACTACCGCCGAGCGCGCTGAACCGGAGGCCCGCTGATCGCCAGTGGGCCGGCATCGCGCCCGGCGAGTGCCGCCGTCGCCTCAAGCCCCCAGGCTTGATGGACCTTGATGACACCTACCGGCCGCGGCGAGTCGCCTGGTGCGGTTGCCGGTCCGCATCCAGGTCGGGACGCCGCCCGCGAGTGCGCGCATCGCCGGCGCGTTTGACGAGCTTCAGGCGATCTCTTGGTCCGTGCGCTGCGGGCTCGCCGACACCAGCCGGGCCACTGCGTGCAGGAGCGCGTCGGGCTCGACCGGCTTGGTCACGTGCAACTGGAAGCCCGCATCCAGCGCCCGGCGCCGGTCTTCCTCGCGGGCGAAGGCGGTGAGCGCCACCGCGGGCAGCGCGCCGCCGTCCTCCGGCGCGCGCTGGCGCAGGGTGCGGATCAGGCTGTAGCCGTCCTCGCCGGGCATGGCCACATCGGAGACCAGCACGTTGGGCAGCTCCTCGCCGATGGCCTGCAGCGCCTCCAGCGCGCTGCTCGCCTCCGAGACCACCGCCTGGCAGGCCTCGAAGGCCGAGCGCAAGAGCTCGCGGGTGTCCGGGTCGTCGTCCACCACCAGCACCCGGATCCCGGAGAGCGGCGGGGCCGATGGCTTGCCGTCCCGCTCGGCAGTGGGCGCCGCGGCCACCGCGTCCGGGAGGAGCGCCGCCACCGGCTGGACCGCGGGCAGCCGGACGGTGAAGCGGGCTCCCTTCGCCAGCCCGTCGCTGGCCACCTCGATGCTGCCGCCGTGCGCCTCCACGATGTGCCTGCAGATGGCCAGCCCCAGCCCAAGCCCGCCGGTGCTCCGGGTGGTGGGCGTCTCCGCCTGGCGGAACCGGTCGAAGACATAGGGCAGGAACTGCGGGGCGATGCCCCGGCCGCTGTCGACCACCTCGATCTCCACCTCGCCGCCGCCCTCGCGCAGCGCCAGGTGAACCCGGCCGCCCTCGCCGGTGAACTTGATGGCGTTGTGCACCAGGTTCCAGACCACCTGCTGCAGCCGCCCGGCGTCGCCCAGCACGGTGCTGCTCCGCGGCGGCAGCGTCAGCTCCAGCGCCACCCCGCGGGCCTCCGCGGCCAGGCGCACCGTCTCGACCGCGGCGTGCACGAACTGCAGCGGGTCCACCAGGTCGTGGGCCAGCTTGAGCTTGCCGGAGATGATGCGCGAGACGTCGAGCAGGTCCTCGACGAGCTGCGCCTGGGCGCGCGCGTTCCGGTCGATGACCTTGATCGCGTGGCCGCGCTTCTCCTCGGGCACCCGCCGGTCGGCGAGGAGCGCGGTCCACCCCAGGATCGCCGAGAGCGGCGTGCGCAGCTCGTGGCTGATCACCGCCAGGAAGTCGTCCTTGGCCCGGTTGGCCTCCTCCGCCGCCTGCCGCGCCCTCCGCTCCGACGCCAGCAGCCTGGCCCGCTCCTCGGCGGCGCGGCGCAGCTCGGCGCTCTGCGCCTCCACCTGGCGCAGGGTTTCGCGCATGGCGTACTGGCGGGCGCGGGCGCGCAGGGCGGCGCGCACCGCGGCCATGAAGGTGGCGATGGCCACCGGCCGCTCCACCAGGGTCACGTTGAGCCGCTCCAGGATATCCGGGCGCTGCCGCACCGTGCCGCGCATGGCGTCTCCGCCGGTGAGCAGCAGCAGGGGCAGGTCCGACCAGGGCGGCTGCACACCAAGCGCGTGCACCAGGGTGCGCAGCCCCGGGTCGTCGAGCGCCTCCTCCACCAGCACCACCGCGCCCGCTCCCTCGGCCAGGCAGGCGCAGAGCCGGTGCAAATCGGGCAGGTTCTCCGCCGCGATCTTCCCCCGCGCCATCGCCGCGCAGAGCAAGGGACCGTCGCGTCCGGTGGGCGCACAGACCAGCACCCGCAGCTCGGCAGGCTCGCTCACCGCTTCGCCTCGAGGAGCACCTCGTGCTCGCCCCGGAAGGTGGGCACGCCGGTGAGCACGCCCTGGAAGTTGGCCAGTGGCTCGCCGATCACCAGGCCCTTGGAGGTGAGCTGGCACTCGCGCAGGGTGCGCTCGTGGCTGCCGGAGCGCTTCTTCATCGCCGAGATGGCCTGGCGTACCCGGCCATCGGCCTCGAAGTAGCGCATCATCAAGACCGAGTCGGCGAGGTAGGTGACGTCGACCGGCGTGTGCATTCCCGAGCCGAGCAGCCCGTGCTGGGCCACCACCAGGAAGGCGTTCACCCCGTGCTGGTTCAGGTAGGTGAGCAGCTCGTGGAGCTGCACCACCAGGAACCGCTCCTCGGGCATGGAGTTCAGGTACCCGTTGAGGCTGTCGATGACCAGCACCCGGGTCCCTCGCTGCTCCACCGCGTGGCGAACCAGATGCACAAGCTCGCCCGGGGAGATCTCCGCCGGGTCGACCTGGTGCACGTCCACCGTGCCGTGTTCCACGAACTTCTCGAGCGGCAGGCCCATCCCGCGTGCGCGGGAGAGCATGACCCCTTCGGTCTCCTCGAAGCTGACGAAGCACACCCGCTCTCCGCGGAGCGCGGCGGTGTGCCCGTACTGGGTGCAAATGGTGGACTTGCCCACGCCCGCCGGCCCGAGGATCACCGTGCTGGTGCCGCGGGTGAGCCCGCCGCCCCAGAGGGCATCCAGCGCCGGGTTGCCGCTGGGCAGGCACTCCCCGGTGTCGAAGTCGAGGTTGCCCCGGGGCACCATCAGCCGCGGGTAGACCACCAGCCCGGGCTGCTCGATGCGGTAGTCGTGATAGCCGTCGCGGAACTTCAGCCCGCGCATCTTCACCACCCGCAGCCGCCGCCGCGCCGCCCCGTGTTCGGTGGCCATGCTCTCGAGGGTGATCACCCCGTGGGCGATGCTCTGGAGCTGCAGGTCGGAGGGGTCGGTGGTCCGGTCGTCGAGGAAGAGCACGGTGGTCCTGCGCCTCGCGAAGTGCTGCTTCACCGCCAGCACCTGCCGCCGGTAGCGCAGCGGCTCGCGGGCCAGCAGCCGCATCTCGGAGAGCGAGTCGAAGACCACGCGGTCCGGCTTCACCTTCTCCGCGGTGGCCAGCACCTGGGCCATGGTCTCGTTGAGCTCCACCTCCGAGGGGTTGAAGACGGTGTTGTCGGCGTCGGCCTGGAGCGCCGACTCCACCGCGGAGAGCTCGTGGAGGGTGATGCCCTCGAGGCTCCAGCCGTGCGAGTCGGCGACCTCTCGGAGCTCCTTCTCCGTCTCGGAGAGGGTCACGTACAGGCACCGCTCCTCGCGCTGCACGCCGGCCAGCAGGAACTGCAGGGCGAGGGTGGTCTTGCCCGTTCCCGGCTCGCCCTGGATCAAGTAGAGGCGGTCGGCGGAGAGGCCGCCCCCCAGGATGTCATCCAGTCCATCTATCCCGGTGCTCAGTCGCTTCGGCGTCACTGCGCTCATCGCGGTCCACGCTCCGCCCCCGCTCTCGTTGCGGATGAAAATTTCTCCGCGCCGCGGTTTATTCCACCGCGAAATCGACGATCCATCTTCAGCCTTGACGGTCCATTCGAAGCGCCACTGTCCGGTCTTGCATGATCAACACCAGGGCCGTCCGGCCGTCATCCTCAAATAGGAATGATTCTCGCCATCCGCATCCCCCGCGAGGTGCGGTCTCACCGGCCGACCCGCGCGTTTCGGAGGTCGATCCGAGGTGAAGTGGGCTGGCCGGCGGGATCGCGCGCCCGGGCGTTGGGACCGCGCTCCCAGTTCGCGGGAGCGCGCGGTCGCCTTCGCCCGCTGAGTTCATCCCCCACAAACCACGGGGCTGAAGGTTGTGGGAGCCACATCCATGTGGCGAGCTTGGGTCATGGCGCAATGGCAGACCTGGGGTGCCGAGCCGATCGCGGTCGAGCGACTCCGGCATGGATGCGGTGGTTCGCGCAGCGGGTCAGTGAAAGGCGGCCGCGTTCGAGAATCCGCGCGCCACACCGTCAGCAGCCGGGCCGAGTCCGCGCAGTTGGTGCGCGAGGAGGATCAACCCGATGGTCGCCACGACGATCGCCGCCAAGCCGATCTTTCGCCATCGATGCAATGGCCCGCGCCGCCGCCCTGCGCGCCACATGGCAGCGGCCGCAGCGATGCCAGCCACAAGGACGATCATGTCGGTCGTGGAGATCACGCAAGGAGCATAGCCGCGGTGACAAACAGAGCCATGGGGCGCGGCGAGGTCAGCTCGGCATCCACGATCTGCGTCCGTTGTGGCGAGCTCGGGGCACGGCTGAAGGGGCCAACGGCGCCAGGAGCAGGCCCGAGCAGTTTCCTTGTGGTTCGCGTTGGGTGACGATGAGCCGTCGGCCGCGCGCCGGTCCCCATGACCCACAGCTCCCACGCCACCGTCGCGCCCGAGCTCCCCGCGGTCCATGTGCTGTCCTGCGGCAAGTGCGGCGCGCCGCTGCCGCTCGGGGCCGGCGAGACCATCACCTGTCCCTACTGCGGCGCGCCCACCCCGATCCCCGACGACCTTCGGCGGCTTCGCGACCTCCACACCCGCGACGCCGCGGACCACGCCAGGGCCGAGGCGCTCTTCGCCCACCTCCAACGGCCGCCCTGGTACGCCACCCAGGTGCTGGCGCGAATGTTCGACTGGTCGCTGGTCGGCTACGTCCTCGCGTTCATGATCCCGGTGCTGGTCAGCGCGATGATGTGCGCCAGCATCGTGCTGCCGGCGGTGTTGAAGCGCCTCCACCTTCCGCCCGCCGATGACAACGACGCCACCGAGACCCTCTTCGCCGGGCTGGTGGTGTGGGTGGTGGTGTTCATACCGCGCGCGCTGGGCGTGTACGCCCATCGCCGGACGCGGGCGCGGGCGCTGATGGTGGACCTCTTCCGCGCGCGGCCGCCGCTCACGCCGGGCGGGCCGGCGAGGTGTCGGCGGTGCGCGGCGCCGCTCTCGGTGCTCCCCGATGCCGCGCTGGCGCACTGCAACTACTGCGGCGCCGACAGCGCGGTCCGCCTGCGCACCGCCGCGCTCCAGACCGCCGAGGCCGACGAGGCCCGCGCCCACGCGACCCTCGAGCTCGCGTCCGCGACGAACCTCGAAGACCTGCGCGCCCCCCGTCGCGAGCTCATCCGCGAGCTGTTCCGCTACACCTTCAAGCTCGGTGTGGTGTTCGGGCTCTACGCCCTCGCGCAGTCGGGCGTATCCCAGGATGAGTTCGGGATGGGCGACATCTCGACGACCAGCACCTTCGCCATGTTCGCGCTGGTGATGGCGATCATCGGCTTCTTCATCCAGGCGGCGTTCACAAGCGGCGGGAGCGACGACGCCAAGACGCGCGGAGAAGCCAACCCCGTGCCGATGTGGGTGGCCGCGCTCGGGCCGCTGCTGGCCTGGTTCGGGTTCTTCAAGTTCATGGGCTACTTCATCAGCCGCCCGGGGTGACGGCGCTCACCCGAGCGGCCGCCTTCGAAATTGGAGACGGCTGAAATTCGCCGCCAGGTCGAAGCAATCGCCGCTGGGAAGCGGCTCCCACAACCACAACCACTCGCCTTCGGAGAACGGCCCACCTCCGGCGACTCGAACCGCGGTCATTCACCGCCAATCTGATACAAGCAAACCCGACGACAACGAGGAGCGCACATGGCCAAAGGCCAGCAGAAGGTGAAGAAGAACAACAAGGTGAAGGTGACCACCGCCGAGAAGCAGAAGCGCAAGAAGGAGAAGAACGCAGCCAAGCGGTAGCGCCTCCGAAGCCGCGCTCCTGCCGACGCTGTCATCAGTGGCGGGCGGTCGTTGCGCCTCGACCTGGGCAGCGAGCGCGCATCCGCGCAGGGTATGCGCCGAGGCCGCGGAGCCCAAGGGCGCCCGGTTCACCGAGGATCGAGCGACCGCTCTCGGCGCAACCTTGCGCGCCCCGCGAGCCCGCTCGGATCGCTCACCTCATGTCGAATGCCCCGCCGAGGCGAAACCGGCGATCGCGCTGCCGCACGTGGACTTTGTAGCAGGCGTCGGCGTCGGCATCGACGCACCTGAGCTTGTAGCAATCGAAGTCGTCGCCTCGACACGCGGCCTTGTAGAACGACCTCGCGCGCGCCCGATCGCGCGGGATGCCGGTCGCTCCGACCCGATACAGATCGCCGAGCGCATCGCAGCCGCGGACGTCGCCGCCCTCGCACTCCCCGGCGAACGTCTTCAGCGCCTCGGCGGGTGCGCTGCCGATCTGTGCCCGGCCCAGGTCGAAGCAGGCGTCGACGTCGCTGTGGCTGCAGGCCTTGGCGAGCAGCTCGCTCGCGCGTGCGGGGTCCGGCGGCAGCCTGCCGTCGAGAAAGGCCTCGCCGAGGTCCCTGCAGCCGCCCCACGCGCCACGGTCGCAGGCCTTGGTCAGGAGCGCGGTGCCCCGTGGAGGATCGGCGTCCACATAGTCGCTTCCCGCCAGGAACGCCCGGCCGAGCTCGCGACAATGGCCGTTGTCGCCGGCGTCGCACAGCTTGGTGAGCAGCCCAATCGCGCGCTTCGGATCGGTGTCGAGGTACGCGTGCACCAGCTTGTCGCAACTGCCCATGTCGCCGGCGTCGCACAGCTTCGCGAACACAGGAGCGGCCCCCGCCGAATCGGAGGCCTCGCCGAGCTCGCGGCAGGCACCGGTGTCGCCGCCGTCGCACGCCTTCTGGAGCGCGCTCATGCCACCGTCGCGCGTGAAGGGATCGTCGCGGACCCCGTTGTAGCTGCCGACGACGACCATGTGGCCGAACCGGGCGCAGCCGGTGCGGTCCCCCAGCTTGCAGGCGCGGTCGAAGTAGTCCTTCGCGGTGGTGGCGTTGCTGAGCAGGGTCGCGACGAGCCCGTCGGTCCTGGCCTCGTAGAACTGGCCAACGGCAAGGCATGAGCTCGCCGAGCCTTTGCGGCAGGCCCGCTTCTCGGAGCGACGCCGAAGGTCGAAGCCCGAAACCCCATAGATGACGAGCGCTATTGGAAACACCACGATCATCAGCGAGGTCGCGAACCGCGCCTGCGCCAGGTCCAATCGAAAGTTGCTCACGGTCTCGCAATGATAGGCCAAGCGCGACGGGCCCGAGGTCCTGGCTGCTCGAAGCGGCCACCATCTTCGGAATGATCGTCTTTCTGCAGCAGGAGGAAGACGATCCGGAACTTCCGTTCTGCGAGCGCTGTGGCGAGTGGACCGCCCCGGTGTTTCAGCTCGAGCTGGTCGCGAGCGCCGACTCCGCGGCCGCGGAGCACCTGAGGCGTGGAGAGGCCGCGGCGTTGGCCAAGCTGCCTGCGCGGGCACCAGGCGCCGAGACGTACACGTTGGTGTGCCTGTTCCGCTCGGTTCGCTCCCGGGAATCTGCATGAGCCGGTGAATCTCGGCCCGACGCGATCAGATGCCTTCGGCGCGAACGGGGAGTGCGGGCGAATGCAGTCGGACCCGGTGGAAAGGGGCGGCACCGGACGCAGGCCACTCGAACCTGAGCTCCTCGCGCAGTTCCGAAGGTCGAACAGGGACGAAGCTCAGCTCGAGGATTTCGTCCGCGTCGTCCCAGACGACCATGGTCTCGAGATGGAAGTCCTCCATGGGAGTCGCGATCGCGTGCTTTCGGAGCTCCGCCGCGGCCATGGCTGCGATCTCGGGGAGCGCGCCGATCACGCGATGCGCCTCGGCGACCAATCCGGGCTCCGGGGCCAGCCCGTCTCCGCCCAGCCAGAAGCGCGTCGGTCGCGTGCCTCGGTCGAACACCCGCTCGCCATCCCATGCGCACCACTTGTGCTCACGGCCGGGGCGGACCGTGGCGGTGAGCTCTCCCAGCACGGGATCCTGAAATCGCTTGCACACCGGCTTGCCGAACAAGACGTCTCGGATCTTCATTCAGTGCCTTCGGCTGCTGCCCTTGTGCGTGGATAGGGCGGATGAGGCGTCATGTGAAGACCGTCCGGCCGAGGCGGTGCGAGACACCGGAAGGCCCAGGAGAGGAGGTCCGCCGGTCACGCCCGGGATCTCGCCGTTCGGGTCGCATGACGCGTCACCGGACCTGCTCGTCGGCGGCGCGGCGGGCACGTACCTACGGATTCAGGTGGTAGTGGCGCAGGGAGATGTTCCCGCCGCTCCACGCCGTGTCGTCGGAGGAGACGACGCTCAGCGTGCGGCTGGCCGCCTCGTAGGCCGACATGGGGAAGGCCATCACCGTCCCGGGCGAGAGGGTGACCGAGCGCTCCGGGACCACGCTGCCGCTCGAATCGACGGCGATGAGCAGCGCCTGCCGGTTGGCGTCGTTGCTGGTCACGTAGAAGAGGCCGTCGGCCTCGAACATCGTGGGGAAGCGGAAGTCGCCGCTCTGGATCACCTGGTTGAACACCAGGCTGCCCTGCAGGTCGGTCTTCATGAAGTGGACCTGGCTGCCGTCGAAGTAGCAGACGAAGAAGCCGTCGGGGCTGGCAATGACGTCGAACTGACCGCTGAAGGTCTGCGACCAGGCCCCGACCACGCTCGTGGCGGGGACCTGGATGTCTCCGAGCGGCCCGACGCGCGCGAAGTACATCTCCGTGCCGATGATCGCGAAGACGCCATAGCCCTGCGCCGCCGCGCTCCAGGCGATCTTGGTGCGGGCGTCGTTGCGCGCGTCGGAGCCGTTGGAACCGGCGACGAGGACGTTGTCGCCCGGGCCGCCGTCGACGAAGTCCGCGTTGGCGTCGAGCGCCCGGAAGTAGAGCGCGTCGTAGCTCACCCACGCGGTGCCGAAGCCTGAGCCGCTCCACGCGAGCACCGGATGGCCGTTGTGGCCGGTCTCGCCGTACACCAGCGACGGGCTCACCACGCCGCCGTCGCGCGCGTACACCCGCCGGTCGATGCAGTTCCAGCCCCAGCCCACCTGCCACGAGCCGTTGTCGTCGCAGTTGTACTCGTACAGCGCCTGGATGAGGCCGTCGTGAAAACCGAGCTGGATGTCGGTGTAGTAGTAGCCGTCGGCGGTGTAGAGCGCGTGGGTGGCGAGCGGGGTTCCCTGTGCGTCGACGATGTGCACCTCGGGTGTGACGTTCTGGCTGCCCATGGGATTGCAGCCCACGGCGTAGACGCCGTCGGCCGCGACCACCGTCGGCGGCTGGTAGTTGCCCGAGCACACCACCTGGGCATCGGTCAGCGCGACCACCGGCGGACAGCCGCCGTCGTCTCCCGCGAAGCAGCCGGCGTCTTCCGGACCGGCGTCGGCCTCGCCCGCATCCTCGGGGCCGGCGTCCATGGGGCCGGCGTCGAGCTCCCCCGCGTCCTCGGGGCCACCGTCGGTCGGGCCCGCGTCGATGTCGCCGGCATCGCCCATCCCGGAGTCCAGCGCCCCGGCGTCGCGCACGCCCGCGTCGCTTTCACCCACGGCCGCCTCGCCGCAGTTGCAGGCCGGAACGGCGAGGACGATGGCCAGGGCGATTGCAAAGGCGCGCATGGGTCTCCGAAGCGAGCTCCCTCTCTCGCACGAAACGCGCGTCCGCGTCATGCGCCCGCATCGTCGAGCTCAGCGTGGCCGCGCTGGACTTTCCGGATGAGCGATTCCGCCCTCCGCCTCGGACGCTACGAGCTGGTCGAGTTCGGCCCACTGGCGAGCTGGATGCGGACCGGCAGCCTCTTCGGACCCACCGAGCTCCGGTAGCGAAGTGCTGCGTCCCAGGCCCGTCGATATTGTTGCGACTCTGGTGAATCGTGAATCTCTGATGCCAGCGAGGCGCCGTTTTCGAACCACCAGCGCGTTCAGCCGCGAGCTCGGCCGCATGCACAATCCGCCTCAGCATCCGGCAGATGGTTGGTGTCAAGACCCGCGCCAAAGGCGCGGGCGAGGCTACCACGTGCACCGGGACGAAACGGGCCTTCGTCCCGGTGCAGCTTGTAGATCCAAAACTGCAACGTCGCGAACGGCAGCTGCTTTTCGTCCGCGAAGTCGCGCTGCGTGAGCCCCGTCCCAGTGAATTCCTCAACCAACTTGACCCATGCTTCGCGTCCAAGGCGTGCCATTCGCGCCGGAAATGGCACGAACGA
>Ga0164242_10006120_pt1 | contig 13297 bp, 10 predicted proteins | sample OricomgcompostMG_FD_108783 | JGI IMG/M metagenome (GOLD analysis project Ga0164242, IMG submission 108783) | Miracle-Growth compost microbial communities from Emeryville, California, USA - Original compost - Miracle growth compost (MG) ...
CACGACGGACCGCGCGAGTCCTCGGTGGCCTGAGCGCCGCCATGGCCATCGAGAACGGCCTGTCGGTCGATGTCGAGGACTGGTTCCAGGTCGGCGCCTTCGAGAAGGTGATCGACCGCGGCGACTGGCCGCGCCTCGAATCGCGTGTCGAGCGCAACACCGATGCGGTGCTGGCGCTGTTCGGAGAGGCGGACGTGAAGGCGACGTTCTTCACGCTGGGCTGGGTCGCCGAGCGGGCGCCGGCGCTGATGCGGCGGATCGCCGCGGCGGGGCATGAGGTCGCCAGCCACGGCGTCGACCACCGACGCGTGTTCACGATGACCGCGGCCGAGTTCCGCGCCGACCTCGCGCGCGCCCGCGCCACGCTGGAGGATGCGACCGGCACGCCCGTCACCGGCTATCGCGCGCCGAGCTTCTCGATCGACCGGCGCACGCCCTGGGCGCACCCGGTGCTCGCCGAAGCGGGCTATGCCTATTCGTCGAGCGTCGCGCCGGTGGTCCACGATCATTATGGCTGGCCCGAGGCGCCGCGCTTCGCCTTCCGCCCGGTCGCCGATGCGCCGCTCGTTGAGCTGCCGGTGACGACGGCGCGGATCGGCCGGCGTAACCAGGCGACCGGCGGCGGCTTTTTCCGGCTGCTGCCCTCCGCCTTCACCAATTGGGCGGTGCGGCAGGTCAACGGCGAGGGACGCCCGGCGATCTTCTATTTCCACCCATGGGAGATCGACCCCGGCCAGCCACGCGTCGCCGATGCACCGTTGCGCTCGAAGCTCCGGCACTACAGCCGCCTTAATGCGATGGCCGGCAAGCTCACCCATCTCGTCCATCACCATCGCTGGGGCCGGATCGACACCATCGCCGCGCACGAGGCGGCGCGACTGGAGCCTGGCTTGAGTGAAGGCTTGTCACCCTCACCCTTCTGGCGCCCCGCGCCTCCCTCCCTCTCCCAGCGGGAGAGGGAAGGGGCCCGCGAGCCGAAGGCGAGTGGGAAGGGTGAGGGTGAAATGCGCCAGAGTTCGGGATGACCGCGCCAAGCCTCACCCTGCTCGACCTCGACGCCGGAGCCGCGCGCGCGCGCGCCGACACCTTCGTGCGCGCGCATCGCGACGCCACGCCGTTCCATCTCACGGGCTGGAGCCGTGGAATCGCGCGCGGCGCTCGACAGGCGAACCGTTATCTCGTCGCCGAAGAAAACGGTACGATTAAGGGCGTCCTGCCGCTGACGCACATCCGTTCACGCCTGTTCGGCGACGCGCTGGTGTCGAGCGGTTTCGCGGTCGACGGCGGCGTGCTGGCGCATGACGACCACACCACCGCCGCGCTGATCACCCGAGCCTGGGAGCTGGCTGAGCAACTCGGCTGTCCCACCCTCGAACTACGTGGCGGCCCGATCCCCGACCACGGCTGGCACGTCGACGAGGAGACCTACATCGGCTTCGCCCGTCCGCTCGCCGATGACGACGAGGCCGAGTTGAAGGCGATTCCGCGCAAGCAGCGCGCCGAGGTACGCAAGGCGCTGGGCAACGACCTCTCCGTCGAAACCGGCAACACCCCGCGCGATCTCGCAGCGCATTTCGCCGTCTACAGCGAATCGGTGCGCAACCTCGGCACGCCGGTCTTTCCCGCTTCGCTGTTCCGCGAGGTGATGGCGGCGCTGGGCAACGGCGCCGACATTCTCACCGTCCGCCATGCCGGCAAGCCGGTGGCGAGCGTGCTCAGCCTCTATTTCAACGGCACCGTCTATCCCTATTGGGGCGGGGGCACGCGGGCCGCTCGAGGCTTGCGCGCTAACGACCTCCTGTATTTCGCGCTGATGCGCCACGCCCGCGCGCGAGGCTACGCACGCTTCGACTTCGGCCGCTCGAAGGCCGGCACCGGCGCCGCCGCGTTCAAGAAGAACTGGGGGTTCGAGCCGCACCCGCTGGCTTACGCCAAGCACACCGCCGCCGGCGAGCACCCGCGCGAGATCAACCCGCTGAGCCCACGCTACCGCCTGCAGGTGGCGGCGTGGAAGAAGCTGCCACTGTGGCTCGCCAACCGTGTCGGCCCGCCGATCGCCCGAGGGCTCGGCTGATGGGCGACGTGCTGTTCCTCGCGCACCGCGTGCCCTATCCGCCCGATCGCGGCGACAAGATTCGCAGCTTCCACCTGCTGAAGCACATCGCGCGCCATGCCCGCGTCCACCTCGTCGCCTTTGCCGACGACGAAGCCGATTGCGGCCATCATGGGGCGCTGGCGCCGTTCACCGCGACGCGCACGATCGTCCGGCGCAGGATCGGCAAGGGCAGGGCAATGCTCGCCGCGCTGGCGAGCGGCAAGCCGGCCTCGCTTACCGCTTTTGCCTCTCGCGCCGCTTCCGAGGCGATCGCCTCGATCCTCGCTGGTCACGATATCGAGACGATCTTCGTCTTCTCCGGCCAGATGGCGCAATATCTGCCTGAAGACTTTGCCGGTCGCATCGTGATGGACTTCGTCGATATGGATTCGGCCAAGTTCGCCGCTTATGCCGACGACGCCCATGGCCCGATGCGCTGGCTGCTCCGCCGTGAGGCGCGGCTGCTCGGTACGTTCGAACGCGATGTTGCGGCGCGCGCCGACGCCAGCCTGTTCGTCAGCGCCGCCGAGGCCGCGCTGTTTCGCGCGAGCGGGGCAGGGGGCAATATCCTCGCGGTCGAAAACGGCATCGACACCGCGCATTTCGATCCTGCTGCCGCCTTCAAGCCGGTGGAGGAGACGGGCCCGTTGATCGTCTTCACCGGCCAGATGGACTATCGCCCCAATGTCGACGCGGTCGATCGCTTCGCCCGGCGCATATTGCCGCTGGTGCACGAGAGCATCCCGCAGGCGCGCTTCGCCATCGTCGGGCGCAAACCCGACCCGCGCGTTCGTTCGCTCGCCGCTCTGCCGGGGGTGCTCGTCATCGGAGAAGTGCCGGACGTGCGCGGGTGGCTCGCCGCCACGGCGGTCGCTGTGGCGCCGCTCGGCCTCGCGCGGGGTATCCAGAACAAGGTGCTTGAGGCGATGGCGATGGCGCGGCCGGTGGTCGCCTCGCCCGCCGCCGCCGAGGGGATCGACCATGCCGGCACGATCCGCGTCGCCGACGGCACGCCGGCCTTCGCCGCCGCCGTGATCGAGTTGATCCGCGATCCCGTTGACGCCGCCGCGCTCGGCCGCCGCGCGCGCGCCCAGACCATCGAGCGCTACGGCTGGGATGCCCGGCTCGCCGCGCTCGATCCGTTGCTGGGCTTCTCCGACCGTCCCACGACAAGGAGCGCGGCATGACCGTCGCCATTCCCGCCGCCGATTTTTCGGTACCCTCGCGCGCTGCCTGGCATCGCCACCTGATCGCGCTCGCCCTCGCCACGGCCGCGCTGCTGCTGGTGTTCGGTCACGACGTCGCCACGCTCGCCAGCCTGTGGTGGACCAGCACCACCTTCGGCCACTGCTTGTTCATCGGTCCGGTGCTCGCCTGGTTGGTGTGGCAGCGGCGCACCGACCTGTCCCAACTCACCCCCGCCGCTTGGTGGCCCGGCCTGGGCTGGGTCGCGGCCGGCGGCGCGACATGGCTGATAGGGGTGGCGGCCACTGTCGCCTTGTTCCGCGAGCTTGGCCTTATCATCATGCTTCAGGGCGCGGTACTGACCTTGCTCGGTCCGATGGTGGCACGCGCGCTGCTGTTTCCGCTCGCTTACGCCTTCTTCCTGGTCCCCTTTGGCGAAAGCATGGAAGGACCGCTCCAGACCGTCACCGTGGCGATGGTGATGCCGATGCTCCATGCGGTTGGCGTGCCGGCCAGCGTCGACGGCGTGCTGATCACGATTCCCAACGGCTATTTCGAGGTCGCCGAGGCGTGCTCGGGCGACAAGTTCGAGATCGCGATGATCGCCTTCGGCACGCTCGTCGCCAACGTCTGCTACGTCTCGTGGCGGCGGCGGATCGCGTTCATGGCGGTGGCGCTGACGGTGCCAATCGTCGCCAACGCGGTGCGGGCGTTCGGCACGATCTATGCCGCGCATCTAACGTCGGTGGCCCAAGCGACCGGCTACGATCATATCGTCTACGGCTGGATCTTCTTCGGGCTGGTGATGGCGGCGGTGCTGGCGATCGGCTGGAAATGGTTCGACCGCGATCCCTTGGCGCCGTGGGTCGACGTGACGGCGTTGCAAGCGACGCCGCGCCACCGCGTCACGCCCTGGGCCGGTGCACTGCTGGTGTTCGCGGTGCCGCTGCTCTTCGTCGCCTGGAGCGCCGCGATCGCCGGGCGCGTCGAACGCCTGCCCGATCAGATCGAGCTTCCCGCCGTACCCGGCTGGCAGCGCATCCCGCTCAGTACCCGCGCCGCCTGGACGCCCTATTATCCGGCCGCCGATCGGTTCCTCTACGGCCGCTACGGCGACGATCGCGGCGATGCCGTCGACCTGTCGATCGCGGTGTTCGGCAGCCAGCACGACGGCAAGAAACTCGTCACCTTCGGCACCGGCGTGCTGCGCCAGAACGACGTCTGGGTGCGAGTCGAGGACCTAGCCCCGATCGCCGGCGGCAGCGCGATGCGGATCACCGCACCCGGCGACGTGCAGCGCGTCGTTGCGACATGGTATCGCGTCGGCGATGTGCTAACGGCCGATCCCGTCATGGTGAAATTGGAGACACTCAAGGCCCGGCTGTTCGGCGGCCCGCAACGCGCGGTGGCGATCCACGTCTCGGCGGTGGTGCGCCCCGGCACCGATCCGCGCGCCGGGATCGAGCGCTTCCTCACCGCATTGGGCTCGCTCGACCGCCTCGCCGATGCCAGCGCGGGGATGGGCGCGCCGCCGCCCGTCGCCCGCGTGCGCACCAGCGCGGCACGTCCGGTCGGCAGCTGATGTGCGGCATCGCCGGGCTGTTCTACCCGGCAACGCCCAGGCCCGTCGATCCCGCCCGCCTGCGCGCGATGACCGATGTGCTGGCGCATCGCGGCCCCGACGGCAGCGGCATCTGGACCGCGCCGGGCGTCGGCTTTGGTCATCGGCGGCTGTCGATCATCGACCTCGGCGGCGGGGCGCAGCCGATGCTGTCGGCCGACGAGAGCGTCGTCGTCACCTACAACGGCGAAATCTACAATTTCAGGGAGGTCCGCGCCGAGCTGGAGGCGCGGGGCGCGGTGTTCCGCACCGACAGCGATACCGAGGTGCTGATCCACGGCTGGCAGGCGTGGGGCACGGCGATGCTCGAGCGGCTCAACGGCATGTTCGCCTTCGCGCTCTACGATGCCCGCCGCCAGTCACTGCTGCTGGCGCGCGACCGGCTGGGGGTGAAGCCGCTGCACTATGTCGAGCTGGCCGACGGCGCGCTGGCGTTCGCTTCCGAACTCAAGGGCCTGCTCGCCCATCCGCTGCTCCGCCGCGCGCCCGATATCCGCGCGGTCGAGGACTTCATGGCGCTCGGCTATGTGCCCGATGACGCCTGCCTCGTCGCTGGCGTCAAGAAGCTCGCCGCCGGCCATTGCCTGCTGGTCGAGCGCGGCAAGCCGGTGCCCAAGCCGAGCGAGTGGTGGGACCTCGATTTTTCCACCCGCGCCCGCGGCTCGGCGCGCGCGCTGGAGGAGCAACTCGTCGAATTGATGCGCGCCGGGGTGCGCTCGCGGCTGGTATCGGACGTGCCGCTCGGCGCGTTCCTGTCGGGTGGGGTGGACAGCTCGGCGGTCGTCGCGCTGATGGCCGAGGCGTCGAAGCGTGCGGTCAAGACCTGCACGATCGGCTTCGACGAGGCCGATCACGACGAGCGCCGCCACGCCGCCACCATCGCCGCCCGCTTCGCCACCGAGCACCGCGAGAAGATCGTCGCCGCCGATGATGTGGCGCTGGTCGACACGCTGGTCCCTGCCTTCGACGAGCCGTTCGCCGACGCCTCGGCGCTCGCCACCTATCGCGTCTGCCAGCTCGCCCGCGAAACGGTGACGGTGGCACTGTCGGGCGACGGCGCCGACGAGGCGCTCGCCGGCTATCGCCGCTACCGATTTCAGGCGGCAGAGGAGCGCGTCCGTGCCCTGCTGCCGGCCGGTCTCCGAGCCAGCCTGTTCGGCACGCTCGGCCGTCACTACCCGAAGGTTGATTGGGCGCCGCGGCCCTTCCGGGCCAAGACTACGCTGCTCGGCCTCGCCGAGGATGGCGACACCGCTTATGCCCGCGCCGTCGGCGTCACCACGCCCGAGCTGCGCGCCCGGCTGTTCAGCCCGGCGGCTCACGCCGCGCTCGGCGGCCATTGCGCCGAGACGCGCTACATCGAGACGATGCGCGACGCGCCGGCGCGCGATCCGCTCGACCGTGCGCAATATGCCGATATCAAATTGTGGCTGCCGGGCGACATCCTGACCAAGATCGACCGCACCAGCATGGCCGTCAGCCTCGAAGCGCGCGAGCCGCTGCTCGACTATCGCCTGGTCGAGTTCTCCGCGACGCTGCCGGTGTCGATGCGGCTGCGCGGCGGGCAGGGCAAATGGCTGATGAAGAAGGCGATGGAGCGCTATCTGCCGCGCGATATCCTCTATCGCCCCAAGATGGGCTTCGTGACGCCGGTCAGCGCCTGGTTCCGCGGGCAACTTGCGGATGCCGCCGCGGACCTCGCCCATTCGCGCACGCTGGGGGCGAGCGGCTGGTTCGACATGGCCTCGATCCAGCGCCTCGCCGACGACCATCAGTCGGGCCGCGCCGAGCATGGCCGCACATTGTGGCAGCTGATGATGCTCGAACGGGCGATGGCACGATTGTTCGGCTAGGCTTGCAACCGTTCGCCCTGGGCGCAATCGAAGGGCTGGTTGCATCAATGTGCTTCGACTTCGCTCAGCACGAACGGGTGAGATTTGGCGCTCGGTGATTAAAAACTATAAACCAGCGAGGCGCGGCTGATCGTGTCGGTGCTGACCGAGCCGAGCGGCGGCTCGCTTTCATATTGCACGTTGTACGAGAACTGCGCCGACAGCGGCCCGAACACCTTGGTGTTGAGCGCGGTGGTGCCGCTGATCGTGCTGTTGAAGCGCTCGTAATAGGCGTCCGCCTGCTGGGTGATCGAGATGCTCGGCGTCACCTGCCACTTGAAATCGACCGATCCGCGCGTGGCGAGGCTCGATTGCGCCGTGTTGTCGGTATAATTGGTATAGCGATAGGCCGGTCCCAACTCCAGATCGAGCTTGAGGTTGGGCCGCTTCAACACGCTGTAGCCGGCACCGATCGATTCGGAGAAGCGGTCGTAATAGCCCGAGAATTTGTCGCTCTCGAACTGCGTCGAGCCATAGATGTAGGAGCGGTCGTCGACTTTGTAATTGGGCTCATAGGATGCGAGGAAATGCTCGCGTGTCGCGACATGGTCGCTTTCCTGGTAATCGGCCTGGAGGTGGAGCTTGTGGCGCCACTGCAGCCCGTCGCGCTCGAGATCGACCACGCCGCTGAGCCCCACGTTGGGGCTGTTGCCCGTGTTCACCCAGCCGCCGAGCGTCGCCTTGCCAGTCCATAGATCGAGGAAATTGGCCGCTTCGACCCTGGCTTCGTGCGCTTTGGTGCGCGCATCGCGCCAGGCGATCACCTCGTCGGTGATCGTCTTTTCGCTCTGCGGCGCCGCCTTGACGGCATATTTTGCGATCGTGCCGACCTCGGTATCGTTGCCCGAGTTCATCGCGGCCGTCAGCATGTCCTGCAGGTCCGGCGGCACCGGCGCGCCGCGGCTCGTCTGCGGGTCGCCATCTGCCGGCGCAGCGGAGGCAGCGGACGCGGCAAGGACTAACGCGATCAGCATGACGAGCCGTGTAGCTCCGGTTTTGGGCGCTGGGAAGGCGTTAATATGACAATTCGCCGCAGTGCGGAATCGATCGGGTGCTCAGCCAAGATGCGCGGCGAACGCGGCGAGAACCTGTTCGTACAGCGCCTTCTTGAACGGCACGATCATCGTCGGCAGGTCGGCCGGATCAGCCCAGCGCCAGGCGCGGAATTCCTGATGCTCGGTGACGATGTCGACATCTCGGTCGGTGCCCAGGAAGCGGAACAGGAACCAGGTCTGCCGCTGGCCACGGTAGCGGCCCTTCCACAACTTGCCGATCAGGTCGTCGGGTAGGTCGTAACGCAATTCCTCCCCGGTGGTAGCGACCAGCTCGACCTTGTCGGCGGCGATCCCCGTCTCCTCGCCCAATTCGCGCAGCGCCGCGGCCAGCGCATCCTCGCCCGCGTCGATCCCGCCCTGCGGCATTTGCCAGGCCTCCAGCGTCGAATCCATCCGCTGACCGACGAAAGCCTTGCCCTCGGCGTTGATCAGCATGATGCCCGCGGCCGGGCGATAGGGGAGCAGTCCAATGTCACTCATGCCGCCGCCTGCGCCATCACCCGCTCGCCCTCTGCCTCGACCACCAGCGTCTTGAGGGCGGCGAGCAGGCCGGCGGTATCGCCCTGTGCCGAGGGGATCGCGCGGCGCAACGTGACGAAGCCGTGGATCGTCCCCTTGGCCTCGCGGAACACCGTCGGCACCCCGGCAGTGATCAGCGCAGCGGCATAGGCGCGGCCCTGGTCGCGGATCGGATCGAGGCTCGCCGTCACCACCAGCGCCGGCGGCATCCCTGCCAGATCGCCGAGCAGCGGCGAACTGCGCAAGCTCGACGGATCGCCCTGATAAGCCGCCAAAAACCAATCCATGCTGTCCTTGGTCAGCATGAAGCCGTCGGCGAATTCGATATAGGATGGATAGGGCTTGCTGGCGTCGGTTGCCGGATAGATCGGGCATTGCGCGATGACCGGCGCCGCCGCGGGCGCGTCGCGCAGCGCCATCGCGGTGACGATCGCCAGATTGCCGCCGGCGCTGTCGCCGGCCACCACCAGCCCGGTCGCCGGGCGGTTGAGCGCCGCCGGGCCGCCGGCGATCCAGCGCGCCGCCGCTTCGCAATCGTCCGGCGCCGCCGGCCAGGGGCGCTCGGGGGCGAGTCGATAGTCGATTGAGACAACCGGCAGGTCGGTGATGCGCGCCATCTCCGCGGCGAAGCCGGCGTGGGTCTCGATATCGCCGATCACGAATCCGCCGCCGTGGAAGAAGGCGATCACCGGCCCGGGCGCGCGCGTCTCGCGGGCGTCGAACAGCCGCGCCGGAATGTCGCCCGCAGGACCGGGAATGGTGAGGTCGCGGACCACCGCCAATTCGCCGATCGGCAGATCGGCGACATCCTTCATCGCGTTGAACAACTGGCGCGCGGCGGGGGCGTCCATCTCGTGCATCCGCGGGCCCGGCACGCTGTCGAGATAAGCGAGGAAAGCGTGCACGTCGGGGCGAACGAAGGGGTCGGTCATGGGGCTCCTCTCGTATGCGGTCGATTCATTACGTAAGCACAGCGGTTCCGCTCGTCCATCGCGCCGATCGGGCCGTTGATCTTCACTTTGCGCAAAAGAAGCGATTGCATGGGCCCGTGCAATTTCTACTTTGGGTTGGGAGCGCGCCGGGCGTAGAGCGCGCACATTGATCGTTTGCAGGAAAGTTCCATGGCTACCGCCGTCCACAAGGTGACTCGCGAGGAAGCGAGCGCCAATCCCCCCGCCGAATCCGTCGTCGTCCGCTTCGCTGGCGACTCGGGCGACGGGATGCAGCTGACCGGCGGCCAGTTCACCCTGTCGACCGCGCTGGCCGGCAACGATCTTTCGACCTTCCCCGATTTCCCCGCCGAAATCCGCGCGCCGCAGGGCACGCTGTTCGGCGTCTCGGCATTCCAGATCAACTTCGGCTCGACCGCGGTCGACACCGCCGGCGACCAGCCCGACGTGCTCGTCGCGATGAACCCGGCGGCGCTCAAGGTGAATGTCGAGCATTTGAAGCCGGGTGGCCTGATCATCGCCGATGAGGGCGAGTTCGGCGAGCGCAATCTCGCCAAGGCCAAGTACGACGCCAATCCGCTGGAGGACGACAGCCTCGCCAAATGGCAGGTGCTGAAGCTCAACATCTCGCAGCTGACGCTCGATGCCGTCAAGCCATTCGGGCTCGGCAACAAGGAAGCGCTGCGCTGCAAGAACATGTGGACGCTGGGGCTGTCGCTGTGGATGTTCGATCGGCCGCGCAAGCCGATCGTCGACTGGCTCACGGCCAAGTTCGCCAAGGCGCCAGAGCTGGCCGAGGCCAACATCGCTGCATTGAACGCCGGCCATGCTTATGGCGAGACGGCGGAGCTGGGCCGGATGGTCGGCCAGCTCCACGTGCCGGCCGCGCCCGCCGAGCCGGGCCTGTACCGCACCGTGACCGGTGCCGAGTCGATCGCCTACGGCCTCGTCGCCGGCGCGCAGCTTGCGCATCTGCCGATGTTCTTCGGCGGCTATCCGATCACCCCGGCCTCGGCGATCCTGCATCATCTGTCGCGGCTCAAGGAGTTCGGGGTCACCACCTTCCAGGCCGAGGACGAAATCGCCGCGGTCGCCTCGGCGATCGGCGCTTCCTATGCGGGGCAACTCGGCGTCACTTCGTCGTCGGGGCCGGGCATCGCGCTCAAGACAGAGGCGATCGGCCTGGCGATCATGACCGAGCTGCCGCTGGTGGTGGTCAATTCGCAGCGCGGCGGACCGTCGACCGGCCTTCCCACCAAGACCGAGCAATCGGACCTGTACCAAGCCGTTTACGGCCGCAACGGCGACGCGCCGATGCCGGTGATCGCGGCGCGCTCGCCGGCCGATGCGTTCGACTGCGCGATCGAGGCGTGCCGCATCGCGACGCAGTACATGACGCCGGTGATGCTGTTGACCGACGGCTATATCGCCAATGCCGCGGAGCCGTGGAAAGTACCCGATATCAGCGGTTACGAGGCGTTCCCTGTCACCTTCCTCGAAGGCGTGCCCGAGGGCGGTTTCCTGCCTTATGCGCGCGACGCCAAACTGGCGCGGCCGTGGGTCAAGCCCGGCACGCCTGGCCTGCTCCACCGCATCGGCGGCATCGAGAAGCGCAGCGGTACCGGCAATATCGACTACGCGCCGTCGAACCACCAGGAAATGACCAACCTGCGCCGCGACAAGGTGGCGGGGATCAAGGTGTCCGACCAGCAGGTCGATCTCGGCGAGACATCGGGCGAGCTGGCGGTGGTCGGCTGGGGCTCGACCTTCGGCGCAATCCACCAGGCGGTGCGCCGCGCACGCCACAAGGGCCACGCGGTCAGCCATATCCACCTGCGCCACATCTGGCCGATGCCGACGAATCTGGGTGACTTGCTCAAGGCTTACGACAAGATTCTCGTGCCGGAGATGAACACCGGTCAGCTCAAGACCGTGCTGCGCGATCAGTTTCTCGTCGATGCGCAGCCGCTCAACAAGGTATCGGGCCAGCCGTTCCGTATTGGCGAAATCGAAGCCGCGATTGAGGCGGCGCTGGCAACCTAATCCGTCACCCCAGCGAAAGCTGGGGTCTCTTGCAACGAGGAGATGCCAGCCTTCGCTGGCATGACGTGGAGAAGATCAATGAACGAGATGACGCCGATCAAGACCACCATCAAGGATTGGGAGTCCGACCAGGAGGTCCGCTGGTGTCCCGGTTGCGGCGATTATGCGATCCTCAAGGCGGTGCAGCGCACCCTTCCCGAAATCGGCGCCGATCCTGCCAAGACGGTGTTCGTCTCCGGCATCGGCTGCTCGTCGCGCTTTCCTTATTACATGGAGACCTATGGCTTCCACACGATCCACGGTCGCGCGCCGGCGGTGGCAACGGGGGTGAAGCTCGCCAATCCCGAACTCGACGTGTGGGTCATCACCGGTGACGGCGATGCGCTGTCGATCGGCGGCAATCACACGATGCACCTGCTGCGCCGCAACCTGAACTGTCAGGTGCTCTTGTTCAACAACGAGATCTACGGGCTCACCAAGGGCCAGTATTCGCCGACCAGCCGAGTCGGCACCCGCTCGCCCTCGACGCCGTTCGGCTCGCTCGACACGCCGGCACGGCCCTGCGCCTTCGCGCTCGGTTCGGGCGCCCGCTTCGTCGCGCGCGGCATCGACGTCCACAAGAATTTGCCCAAGGTCTTGAAGGCCGCTTATGCCCACAAGGGCACCGGCTTCGTCGAGATTTTCCAGAACTGCATCGTTTATAACGACGATGTGTTCGCCCCCTTTACCGCCAAGCCCAATGCGGCAACCAACCAATTGTGGGTCGAGCACGGCGAGCCTTTGCTGTTCGACAACGGCACCAAGGGGCTGGCGCTCGACGGCGAGCGGCTGACCCTCAAGGTGGTCGATGTCGTCGATGGCGATTGGCAGGGCGCCGGCGTGATTCGCCATGACCAGACCAACCGCGGCCTTGCGCATATGCTGGTCGAGATGCCGGCGGTCGGCTTCCCGGTCGCGCTCGGCGTGATCTACGACGATCCCGCACCGAGCTTCGAAAGCGCGGTCATCGAGCAGAACCGCGCCGCCAGCGAGGGCAAGGTGCCCGACCTGCAGAAGCTCTTGTCCAAGGGCCAGACCTGGCTGGTCGACAAGCAGCCGCGGGCGGAGTGAGCGGCGCCTAGCCCTCAATCCGCTCGAAATAGTTGGTCGAGAAGTCGCTCACCAGCAACTCGGCGATGCGCTCGCCGACCACCTCGGGCGGCTTCACCGACTGCGGGTCCTCGCCGGGATAGGCGCGGGCGCGCATCTTGGTACGGGTGGCGCCGGGGTTGATCAGCGCGACGCGGACCTTGCTGATGTTCTCCACCTCGTCGGCATAGGCGGAGAGCAAGGTCTCGAACGCCGCCTTCGACGCTCCGTACATGCCCCAATAGGCGCGCGGCTCCCGGGCGACGGTGGTGGTGAGGCCGATCACCCGGCCCGCCTCGGCCTTGCGCAGCGCGCCGTCGAACGCGGCGATCAGCGCCGCCTGCGCGGAGACGTTGAGGGTCAGCACCTGCGCCAGCTCGCGCTGGTCGATCGCCGGCACCGCGGCGAGCGTGCCGAGCCGAGCCGCGCTGAGGATCAGCGCGTCGAGCTTGCCCCAGCGTTCGGCGACCGCGGTGGCGAGGCGAGCGATGCTGTCCGTCTCGGTGAGGTCGAGCGGCGCGATCGTCGCGCTGCCGCCGGCGGCGAAGATTGCATCCTCGACCTGCTCGAGCTCGTCGGCGGATCGGGCGGTGAGGACGACATGCGCACCGCGGGCCGCAAGCGCCTTGGCGGTGGCAGCGCCGATCCCGCGGCCGGCGCCGGTGACGAGGGCTATTCGGTCGGCGAGGGGCTTGTCGGTCATGTCACTCCTTCGGCCCCGGACTTGATCCGGGGTTGTCGAAGCCCGATTGGCGCAGAAGATGCCCTTCGACAAGCTCAGGGCGAACGGAAGGTCAGTTCACCCGCTC
>Ga0164242_10006121_pt1 | contig 13290 bp, 9 predicted proteins | sample OricomgcompostMG_FD_108783 | JGI IMG/M metagenome (GOLD analysis project Ga0164242, IMG submission 108783) | Miracle-Growth compost microbial communities from Emeryville, California, USA - Original compost - Miracle growth compost (MG) ...
GCCTCCGCCGGGTCTTCGGAGCTCGAGCTCGCAGGCGAAGCGGGGGTCGCGCTCTCGTTCGAGTCCGCTCCGCGCCCCGCGCCGCGGAAGGAAGTTCCGCCGAGCCCGCGCCCGAGCACTGCCATTCCGCTCGAGCTCGATGACTCCGAGGTGGCGAGCGAGATCCTCGGCAAGCTGGAAGCGCCTCGCCCGGTGGTGCCCGGCCCGCCGCCGCCGCCCTCGCGGATCATCGTCAGCAGCCATGCGGCCCCGCCGGGCCTGCGCCGCAAGACGGAGAGCGAGCTCCCCGCGGTCAAGCCGAGCGCCACGCCGCCCGGGCGAGACCGGCGTGACCCATCCGAGCTTCGCGCCAGCTTCGCCAACTTCTCCGCCTTCGACGAGCTGGAGCCGGGGGACTTCCCGCTCCCCGGGCCGCGCGCGCACAAGGGAGAGCCGCCGGTCGCCGCGCCCTCGCCGTCTTCGAGCAGCGGAGCGCGCGCGGGAACCTTGGCGCCCGTGGCGAGCGCGGCAGCAGCGAGCGCTTCCACGGCAACCGCCGCAGCAGCGAGCGCAGGTTCGGCGAGCGGCGCGTCGTTCGGCGCGTCGTCAGCGGGCGCTGCGTCCGCGAGGGCCGGGAGCGCGGAGCTGGGGGGCGCGGTCGCCGCGGCCACGATGCCCTCTCCGGGCGCCTCGACCACCGGCCGCCCGCCCGCCGAGGGACGCGCAGGCGCCGCAAGGCCCGCGCAGGCGGCGCCGGCCGAGATGGCCTTCACCGAGCTGGAGCTGACCGGCGAGTCCCTCTTGCACGCGGTGGAGCTGGCCGCGCAGCAGGCCGGCCTGGCCGCGGCGGACGAGGAGCCCGCGGACCAGCCTTCCCCCGACGAGGAGCCGGCGGATGCGGGGCCTCCTGAAGACGAGCTCCCACGCATCCCGCTCTTCTCCGATCTCCCGCAGGAGGCGTTCATCGCGCTGTTCGAACGTTCGCCTCTGCGCCGGCTCGGGATGGGCGAGCGGATCATCACCCAGGGCTCGGTGGGGGACGCCTTCTACGTCATCTGCGAGGGCGCGGTGCGGGTGGTGCGGGAAGAGGACGGGCAGGAGCGGGAGTTGGCCCGGCTGGCCCATGGCTCCTTCTTCGGCGAGATGGCGCTCCTCTCCGGCGCGCCCCGGACCGCGTCGGTGGAGAGCGTGGAGGAGGACACCCAATTGCTGGAGATCTCCGCCCCGGTGCTGTCCGAGCTCTCCCGCGAGCACCCCCAGATCGCCACCGCGCTGCGGAAGTTCTGCCGCCAGCGAATGCTCTCCAACGTGATGGAGAGCTCGTCCTTGTTCCGGCCCTTCAGCAAGAGCGACCGGCGCACGGTGATCGAGAAGTTCCGCGCGCGCGAGGTGAAGCAGGGCGACGTGGTGATCCAGGAGGGGCAGCGCAGCGATGGGCTGTACGTGGTGCTCGCGGGCGAGCTCGAGGTTCGCCGCCAGGATCAGGTGCTGGCGCAGCTCAAGGAGGGCGAGCTCTTCGGGGAGATGTCGCTCCTGGAGAAGACCGCAGCGAACGCCTCGGTGCGCGCGCTCAAGCGGACCTCCCTCTTGCGCCTGCCGCGCGAAGCCTTCGACGCGCTCATCCTCAGCCACCCGCAGATTCTGATGCTGATCTCCGAGCTGACCGAGGACCGCCGCCGCCGCAACCAGGCCTTGAGCGTTCCCTCGCCGGCCGCCTTCCCCGTGGGGGCAGGGGAAGAGGAGCCGGTGGTCCTGGTCTAGGGCTTCCCGGCGCCGCGCACCTTGCGGAGGTAGTCCTCACGGGTGAGCAGGCCCTTCTCGAACATCAGCTCCAGCATGTTGCGCAGCACCCGGGTCTGCGCCCCCAGCGCCTTCTCCAGCTCGCTGACCTTCCGGGTGGCGTCCTCCAGCCGCTGCTCCAGCGCGGGCTGGATCGGGGCCATCGGCGGGCCGCTGTAGGCAGAGCCGGTCTCGATCTCGAACAAGCTCTCCGCGCCGGTCGCCGGCACGCCGGTGGCCGAGGCTTCGGTTTGCTCGCCGTAGTACTGACGGCGGATGGCCTTGTCGATCGCGGTGGCGCCGGCGACCGAGAACTGGACCCGCATCCCGGTCTGGAACTCCAGATCCTTGAGCATCTCCTGGTTGGTCGGGTCCGACGTCGCCAGCTCCAGCGTCCGCTTGTGCGGATCGCCCTTGAGCGGGAACACGCCGTAGCGCTCGGCCAGATCCACGCGCAGGAGCTGGAGCGCCTCCTTCGGGCTCTCCACCGTGTACAGATCCACCGCGGGGAGGGCGAGCTGCTCGGAGAGGGCGTGGACCATCGCGTCCTCCTGGACGAAGCCCATCTCCACCAGCGTCCGGCCCAGGCGTCCGCCCCACTTGCGCTGCTCGGAGAGCGCCGCGGAGAGGTGCGCGTCGTCGATCAGGCCCGCGTCAATCAAGAGCTCGCCCAGGCGGCGCTTGCGGTTCGCGCTCAGGACGTGCGCCTCAGGGGCGTTCCGGGGCGCGCTCACGTCCACCAGCCGCGGCCCCTGCGGGGTCGGGCGCCGGTCGTTGGGCAGCGGTGGAGTCAAAGGGGTCACCGGCTCCTCTCCAGGATGCGGGCCTGCTTCAGCTCGGCCTTGGTCAACTTCGGGTTCTGGAGGAGCTTCCACGCGCCCTTCCCATTCTGGAGCGTGAGCACCGCGGCGAAGCCATGGGCGGTGGTGCCGTCGTTCATCCGCCACCCCTCGGCGCCCACCGGGCCGGGGTTCAAGAACAACGAGCGCACGAAGGTGTCCTGCGGCACGCGGGTGGTCCCGGCCAGGTCGGTGGCGCGCCCGCCGGCCTCCTTGATGTTGGAGAAGACGCCGAAGGCGATGTGGCCCTCGTCGATCACCTTGTTGATCGCAGGATCTCCCACGTTGCCGCCGGACTCCGCGTAGTCAATCGCCTGGCTGCCCTCGCCGCGCGGGGGACCGTGGGAGACCAACACCACCGGCGCCTTCGAGGCCTTCGCCAGCTGCGCCACGTCGTGCAGGGTTCCCTGGGTGTAGCGGCAGCCGGTGTCGCAGTTGATGTAGTTGGGATCGTGGTAGCCGGGGAGCGAGACCAGCGTCGCCTCCGGGAAGCGGACCTCGCGGATCTCGTCCAGGTTGACCACGTTGGAGAACTTCTTCTGCGCGGCCTTCACGCCGTCGTTGAAGTCCGCCCGGCACTCGCGGTTGCCGATCACCACCAGCACCGGGAGCTTCGTCTGGGCCAGCTCCTCCAGCGCCCGCTCGATCCCGCCGGCCACCTCGCCCACGTCGCCGGTGACGACGATCGCGTCCGCGTGGTTCTTGGCGAAGAACGCCTCGTCCTTGCGCAGGGCGAGCAGGTTCTGACCGGAGGTCTCATTGATGGGCCCGAGCACGCCCAGCACCAGCTTCCCGTCCTTGGCAGGCTCCGGGAAGGTGAGGGTCGTCCCCTCGAGCGTGGCCCCGCGCGAGCCGACCTGGAGCGACTGGGCAGGTCCCGTCCGCGCGGCCACGGCGCAGCCGGCTTCGGCGGGCGGATAGGCGTCGTCCTCGGCTGGAGCGGACATCGAAGCGACAGGCGGCGGAGGCCGAGACGCCTCCCGCGCCGGCGCAGTGACAGGCGGCGTGGGTTCGGTGATCGGTCGCTCCGGGCGCTGCTCGTGGCAGCCGAACGCGAGCGTCGCGGCGAGGGCCAGGGCCGCGGTCCGGATCTTCAGCATGAAGGAGCTCCGTCAGAGGTGGGTTGAGGTGTGCTCTTAGTCCGACCTGGGGACTGAATCCAGTCGGCGACCGACATTTGATATGGGGGGCAGGTGCGAATCACTCTCTGCCTCGCGGGTTTGGGATTGTTCCTCTGCGGCTGTAGCCACGTCGCCTTGAGTGGCTCGGACCTGGATCAGGTCAACCGGCCGGTGTTCCTCTCGCGGATCGACGAAGGCGCAGGCCCCGAGTCACGCGTGTTCCGGGACGACGCCACCTACGCGGCGAAGCTGAAGACGCTCGCTCCGGAGGAGGCGGACCGAAGGCTGAGGCTGAAGCTGGTGAAGGCGGTGAGCCGCTTCGCGCTCTCGGACCGGCTGCGCGCGGACACCCTGGCCTTTCTTCCGCAAGAGCGCCCGTGGACCAACGTGGTGGACGCGGCCCAGGTGGCCTCCGCGCTGGACAGCTTCCTGGTGGAGGAGGTCCCCGCGCACGAGCCGAACTACGCGCTGCTCAAGCCGTTCGGCGCGGACTCGGTGGTGGAGTTCGTGGTGGAGCACTACGGGATGCGCAGCGAGGGCGGGAAGGCGGGCGCCTACGTGAAGGGGTTCGCGCGGATGTTCCGGATCGACTCCGGCCAGGAGATCTGGCGGCAGTCCTTCTCCAAGGACGCGGTGGAGGCGGGGATGTCCAACCTGGATCCGTTCTGGGTGGGGAAGAACCCGCTCCTGTTCCGCAACCAGATCGACCTGCTCCTCGACGACGCGGCGCGCGGCTTCGCGAAGGAGCTCAGCCCGGCGGACCGCCGGCACGGCGCCGCGCTGAAGCCTGGTGCCGGAGAGCTGCAGACCGCGCCGGACGACACCCAGGCCGCGGGCACCCAGACGCCAGCCGCCCCCAGGCCGCCGCCCCCGCCCCCGGACGACGAGCTCCCGCCTCCCGACGGCGCCGCGCCGTAAAGCGAAGGCAAAGGCCAAGCGTCAGCCGAAGAGCGCGTGCTCGATCAAGAGCGCGCCCAGGCCCAGGATCAGGCTCAGGACGGTGACCGGCACGCCGTAGCGGAGGTAGCTCCAGAAGGAGAGCGTGGCCTTGCCCCGCGCGCCCTCGAAGACGATCAGGTTGGCCACGCTGCCGATCAAGGTGAGGTTCCCGGCGAGCGTGGAGCTGAGCGCGAGCACCTCCCAGCCCAGCTTCGGATTGGCCAGGGTGGGCACCCAGGTGCGGGCGAGCATCACGAACGGCACGTTGCTGAAGAGGTTGGAGCCCACCACGGTCAAGCCCGAAAACCCGAACGCCTGGCGGGTGGGGGAGCCACTCATCAAAGGCGCGAAGGCGTGGCGGAGATCGCCCACCAGCGGGGTGGTGTTGATCCCGTAGACGAGCACGAACAGGCCGGCGAAGAAGACGAGGAGCGGAAAGTCCACCCGCTCCAGCACCGTCCGGGGCGGGCGGCCGGCGATCACCATCACCCCCGCGGCGCCGGTGATCGCGCTCCAGCTCATCGGCAGGCCGAGGAAGAAGGCGATCATCACCCCCAGGAGGCCGGTGAGGGTGATGGCGAGGAGCCTGCGGTCCACCGGCGGGTGCGGGGAGGCCTTCAGGGGCGCCGTGGGCAGGCTCTTGCGGAAGGCGAAGAGCAGGACCGCCACCACCACGCCGACGGAGAGCGCCGCGGGCAGCGCCATGAAGGCGGTGAAGCGGGCGTAGCCAAGCTTGCTGGCGACGCCTATCAGCATGTTCTGCGGGTTGCCGGTGAAGGTCGCAGCCGATCCCGCGTTGGAGGCCATGGCCAGGGCGAGCAGGTAGGGGACCACCGGCAGCTCGGCCTCCAGCACCACCGTCAGCACCAGAGGGGTGAGCATCAGGCAGACGGTGTCGTTGACCAGAAACGCGGAGAGGACGGCGCTCACCACGGCCACGCCCACCAAGAGCCCGCGGGGCGTGCGGGTGTGCCGGATGACGAAGGCGGCCGCGGCCCGGAAGGCGGCGGCCTCGGCCAGGTAGACCGAGAGCAGCATCATCCCCAGGAGGAGGAGCAGCGTGTTGGCGTCCACCGCCTGGTGGAAGGCCTGGTCCGGGGTGACCACCCCCAGGACCACCATCGCCACCGCACCGAGCAGGGCCGCGCCCACGCGGTCAATGCCCAGCCCTCGCCACTGCACGCCGGCGATGAACACATAGGCGACGACGAAGATCGCGAGGGCCACCGGGGCGCGGACACTACCCGACCTTTGGGGGATACTCCCGCGCCACTTCGGTGGGAGGAGATCTTCGTGGGCGAGGAAGTGGAGATCGCGCTGGACGGCTCGGAGGGCGGCGGGCAGCTTTTGCGTGCCGCGTTGTCCTTGTCCCTGATCACCGGACGGCCGTTCCGCCTGCGCGGGCTCCGAGTGAACCGCACGCCTCCGGGGCTCCGGCCGCAGCACCTGGCCTGCCTGCGCGGCGCGGAGGCGATCTCCGGTGGACACAGCGAGGGCGCCCAGGTCGGCTCGGACGAGGTGGCGTTCCGCCCCGCGCCGGTGAAGCCCGGGCCGTACCTCCTGGAGATGGGCACCGCGGGCAGCGCGAGCCTCTTGTTCCAGTGTCTGTTCTATCCGCTGGCGCTCGCCGGCGGCGGGGAGCTGACCGTGCGCGGCGGGACGCACCTGCCCCAGAGCCCGGCCTATCCCTATCTGGGCTGGATCTGGCTCCCCACGGTGGAGGCGTATGGGTTTCGCGCGTCGCTGCAGCTCATCCACGCGGGCTTCTACCCGGAAGGGGCGGGGGAGCTGCGGGGCGTGATCAGCCCGAGCGTAGAGCCTCCAGAGCGCCTGTCCCTCCCCTCCCGGGGCACGCTTCAGGAAGTCGTGGTGACCTCCTGGGTCGGGGGGCTGCCGCCGGAGGTCGCGGAGCGGCAGAGCCGGTTGGCGATCTCCGCGCTGCGAGAGCGGGGGATCTACGCCCAGGCTGAGACCCTGCGGCTGCCCACCACCCGGTCTTCAGGGGGCGTGGTCTTCGTCCGCGCGCAGTTCGAGAACACCGCGGCGGGCTTCACCGGGTTGCTTGAACGGACGGGGAAGCCGGAGGCCGCGGCGCAGGCGGCGGTGGACGCGTTTGGCCACTTCATGGCCAGCCCGGGCGCGCTGGACGAGCACCTGGGGGATCAGATCCTGTTCCCGGCCGCGCTCCTGGCCGCGGGGAGGCTCGGTGGCCAGGGAGACGCGGTGAGCCGGTTCACCGTGGAGCGGGTGACCGGGCATTTGAAGACGCATGCCCGGGTGCTGGAGGCGTTCCTGCCGGTGAAGGTGAGCGCCTCCGGGGAAGGGATGATCGAAGTGGCCCCGGCCAGCGCCGCGAGCCAGGCCCCGCCCCCGCGGCCCTGACTTTTTTCGCGGCGCCCGCTCAGCAGGGCTTGGGCGTGCAGACGCCCCACAGCCCGCGCGCGGCGCCCTTGGCCTCGGTCTCCAAGGAGTTGAATTCCTCGAGCACGTCGTCCCCGTTGGGCGGGATGTGCAGCACGCAGGCGAAGCCCCGCTCGACGAGCACGCGGTTCACCTCCGTCCCGTCCACGCTGACGTAGGCGAGCAGCCGTTGGTACTTGTCGGTGCACTCCTGGTCATAACGGAGCGTGACGTGCTGCCCGAGCACCAGGCTGCGGTTGAAGGCACGCGCCTCCGGCCCGTAGCACTCCACCTCCTTCGTCGTCTCCGGCGTGTCCACCATGAGGTAGCGGACCTTCTCTCCGGTCGCGAGCACCACGGTGTCTCCGTCGATCACCTCCGCCACGTCGCCCTCGGAGGGGCCACAGTGGTTCGTCGTCCCGCCGCAGCCCGCCGCCAGAATGGAGACGGCCGCCAGCGCCAGCGCGGAGCGGCTCAAGGCGCGCAGCTCGCGTTCGCCGCGCCCGGCGTGCCCAGGTTCCCGTTCGCTCCGTAGGAACCGGTGGCGGGGCAGAAGAGGGCGGGGTCGCCCGGATCGCTCTGGGTGGAGACGCCCTCCGTGGACGCGCCATAGGTGTTCGCGTCGATCACCGTGCTCCCCATGGCCAGGGTCACGGTGCCCCCGCTGTTGGGGAGCGACATGGAGATCGCCTGGAACACCGCCAGCCCATCGTTGAGCGCCGGGTCGGACTCGGGGGCGAAGACCGCGTAGCTGCCGCTGGTCAGACTCAGGCAGTCGTCGCTGGTCAAGGTGGCGCTCCGCGCGCCCGAGGAGAGGGTGAGGCCGTTCAGATCCACCGGCGCGATCGCCTGGATCTCGAACCACTCGCCGTCGGTGTCGCTGACCACCGCTGGGTTGGCCATGATCTCGGTGATCCGCAGCTGGCCTGGGGTGGGAGGCACCCGGTCGCGCAAGGTGGAGGTCCCGGTGTCCATGCACTGGTCTCCCACTGGAGGCGTGCCACAAGCGGCGTTGTCCGCCCCCGGGGTGCCCAGATCGCCCGCGCCGTAGGGCGTGGCCGCGTCGCAGAAGTTCGCCGGATCGTCGTTGGAGACCGTGTCGTCCTTCGCCGGATCCAGCTGGCTCGCGGCCCCGGCGCTGGTCTGGGTCCAGCCGACCTGGTCGAGCAGGGTGTCGCCGAGCTTCAGCTGCACCGCTCCCGAGGTGTTTCCGAGCGATCCGGTGAAGACCGCCATCACCTGCGGCAGGCCGCCGTTGGTGGCCGAATCCAGGCTCTTGGCGAACAGCGCGTACCCGCCCGCGGGGACGTGGAGGCACGCCTCGCCGCCCAGCTCGGTCGACGAGGCCCCCGCGAACAAGGTGACGCCGTTGAGGTCCACGTCCGCCGTCGCTTTGACCTCAAACCACTCGCCCGTCGCGTCGGACACCGCGCTCGGATCGGCCATCACCTCGGTGATCAGGAGCTGGCCGGCGCTGGGCGGGACCGCCGCCCGGAAGCTGTCGCCGTCCTTGCACTGGCCCGCGGGCGGGATCACCGGACAGGCGGTGTTCGCCACGCCCGGCGTCCCCAGATCGCCGCTGCCGAAGGCCACGGTGGCGCGGCAGAAGCTGTTCGGGTCGTCGTTCGCCTCGCTCGAGAACTTGCCGGGATCGAGCTGGTCGGCCACGCCCTTCTCCACGCTGGTCCAGCTCACCTGATCAAGGGTGGTGTCGCCGACGCTGATCAGGATGGAGCCATCCGTGTTGGTCAGGGCGCCCTTGAACGTGGCCAGCACGTCGGGGAGGCCCCCGTTCACCGCCGGGTCCGCCGACTTGGCCAGCACCGCGAAGCCGTCCTTGGGGACCCGGAGGCATGCGTCGCTGGTGATCACGGTCTTCTGGGTGCCCACCTGCACCGTGAGGCCGTTGAGATCGAAGTCATCCAGCGCGGCCACTTCGAACCATTCGCCATCCGCGTCCGCCGCGGCGCCGGAGGAGGCCATCACCTCCGAGATCACCAGCGCGCCGGCCGGCGGCGAGACGATCTCGCGCTCCTGGCCGGACCCGTCGAGGCACACCCCGCCCACGCCGCCGCAGGCGTCGTTCCGCGCGCCCGGCGTTCCGAAACCGGTCCCCTCGGAGAGCGGGCGGGTGGCGGGGCAGAAGTTGCCCGGCTCGTCGTTGTTCGAGGAGTCGGGGACCAGGCTCCCGTCCAGCTGCAGGGCCGCCCCCGGGGGAGCGTTGGTGTAGGTGACCTCGTCCAGCGTCTTCGCGGCGCAGCGCACCCCGAGCAGCCCCGCGGTGTTGGGGAAGGCGCCCAGGTTCGCGCCGTAGCTGTCGTCCATGAAGGAGGGCAGCTCGCCGCGCGCGTCGCCCGCCACCCAGTACGCACCCGGAGCGATCGTGCCCTGGGTCAGGAGGTCGCTCTTCTCCTTCGAGCCATCCGGCGCGGAGACGTAGAGGGTGAGCCCCTTGAGCGGGATCTCCTTGCTGGAGGCGTTGTAGAGCTCCATCCACTCGAGCCCGGTGTCGCTCCCGTCGGGGTCGATCATCGCCTCGGAGAACACCAGGTCCCCGGGCAACAGCGCCTTGCAGGGGTCGACCGTTTCGGTGCCACCGCCGCAACCTGCGAGCAGCCCCACACAGAGGGCGGAAATCATCCAGCGTGACTGGGTCATCGAAGGGCTCCTTGAAGTTCTAGTTGGCATCGAGATCGAGCCCGGCCGCAGACGGCAGGTCGCTCTGGGAGGGCTGGGTGGAATCGGGGGGTGGCTCGGCCGGGTCCTGGTAGCGCGCGCCGGGAGAGTCAATGAGCAGCTTGTCCAGGTCGTCGCTGGGGACGATCACCTGACCGGGGAGGCTGACCACGATCTGGAGCTGCTCCCGGTTGCGCCGGCGATCGAGGTACTTGCTCACCCGGCCGCGGATGGTGACGTACTCGCCGCGCTGGAGCGCGAGCCCGGTGCCGAGGAACACGTCCTTGTCGAAGAACACCACGTTCACGCTGCTGGTGCGGGTGCGCGAGAGCTTCACCACCGTGGGGCCCTTGTCGCCCAGCTTCACGTCCTGCACCGCCGCGAAGAGGTGGACCTCCTTGCCCACGTGCTTCTCCAGCTCCCCGAGCGAGTTCCAGCGGGTGAGCGAGATGTAGTCCGGGTGGCCCTCGGCCTCCTTCTCGAAGGCCTGGATCACATCCCCGCGGTGGTCCCACCAGGCGAGCCGCTCGTCGTAGTCCACGTAGTGCTGCTTGGTGGGATCCCAGATCCCGAGCTTCTCCGCCCGCGCGTCCGCCTGCGCCTTGCGGAACTCTGCGTCCCAGCGGCGGGAGCGCCCGTACTTGGTGAAGTAGGGGCTCATCCCCGCGCGCACCGCCGCCAGGTTGTAGTTCACCCACTGGCCGTTCTTCTGGACCAGCACGTAGACCAGATACCGGTTGTAGAAGCCGCGGATCTCCCCGGGGTGATCCCGCACCAGCCGGACCTCCTTCACCCCGTCGAAGTACTGCCGCGCCCACTCCATGGCCTCCATCCCCATGGGGGTGGCGAACTTGGCCGGCTTGGGCTTATCGCCCCGCATCTCCTTGAGGTACCACTCCCACCCGCGCGCGTAGGCCTCGCGCTCGTTGGCGTGCTTGAAGGTCTCCTCGGTGTCGATCCCCAGGAGCCGCATCGTGCTCTGCAGGCCCTTGACGCGGATGGTGTCCCCGTCGAGCACGCAGTTCGATCCGTCAATGGGGAAGGTCCCGAGCTCGAGCCCCACCCGCTCGAACTTGGCGAGCGTGGCGGCGGCCTTGTCCTTGGAATAGCGGTGCGCCTGTTTGGTGGTGGAGCACCCGGTGGTGAGCAGGAGCAGCGCGGCGGCGATCGCTGAGGGGAGTCTCGTCATCGTTGTCATCCGTGGGTTCAGAAGCGAGACGACACTTCCAGCAAGAAGCGGTTCTCTGGATTGGGGGTGCGCGCCAGCGTGGCTTCGCGCTGGTCCAGCCAGTCGAAGAAGTCGTAGCGCGCGCGGACGTCCAGCCGGGGCAGGAGCCGCCAGCTGACCTCGGCGTAGGTCCACCACGAGGTCTCCAGCGTGGTGTCGTCGCCCAGGTCCTGGTCGAGGAAGGCCGAGCGCACCCGGATCTGGAGCCGGTCGTGGGGCCTTCCGCCCAGCTCGGCCCAGACCCTGCGATCCTGGCGGAAGTCCTCCGGGTGGGTGGGATCATCCCGCCAGGTGTGCTGATAGGAGAGCTCCAGCCAGTAGCGCTTGCCGAAGGGCATCAGCCGTCCGCCCGCGGCCAGCTGGTAGAACTCGCCCGCGCAGGGGAGCGGCACGCCGTTGTCGTCCACCAGGAGGGAGTAGGCGCCGGAGTAACAGAGCCCTCGCCCGCCCCGGGCCAGGTCCTTGTTCTCGTATTCGGCCCAGCCGGTCAGCGTGAGGAAGCTCCAGCCGGCGTAGTCCCCGCGGGCGAGCAGGCGGAGGTTGGTGGTGCCCGCGGAGCCCGCCGCCTTCCCGTCGGAGGGGTTGCCCCAGAAGTCCACCAGCGCCCGGGCCTGGAGGTCCGGCACCACCTTGGTCAGGTAGCGCAGGCGCACCCCGGACTCGTTGCGCGCGTTGAGGCCTTCGAAGCGATCCGACGAAGAGATGGGCCGGGCGAAGGGGTTGAGGAACTCCCGTCCGAAGTAGCGGAAGGACAGCTCCAGCTCCTGCTGCTTGAGCCCGAGCACCGAGCGCTGGAGCAGCCCGAACCCGCCACCGCCATCCAGGGACTGAGCGAAGGTCCGGGTCACCTCGAGGGAGAGATCGACCGGGCCCAGCTGCGTCTGGCCGTACACGCCCGCCGCGCCATAGGGGCCAACCGGGTAGGGCGCCCACTCCTGGTAGCCCAGATCAATGCCCTCGACCGCGGAGAGCTCGTTGGCCCAGTAGCCGGTCAGCCCGATCTGGCTGCGCCCCTGGAAGGAGAGGGTGAGGTTTCCTCCGCCGGCCAGCTCGTTGAAAGCGCCGGGGAGGCTGGAGAACTTGATCCGGCTCACCGGCGCGGTGGGATCCGGGGAGTCCGCGTAGACCGGCGGCGCGTCGCACGCATCGCCCTCGCCGCGGGGGTCCTCGCAGATCCCGCGATCAAAGACCTGGTACTGGTACACGGTGCGGCTCTGGTAGGAGAGGAAGCCGGTCGCGGCCAGCTCGGCCCCGTCTCCCAGGCGGATCTGCTGCAGCCGGGCCGCCACCCCGCGGAAGCGCTCGCGCCACTTGAAGTCCGGGGTGACGTACTTGTTCTCGTCGTCCAGGTTGCACGGGGTGTCGTCCAGATCCCCCGCGCTCTCGCGGCAAGCCGTGGAGAGATCGGCGACGGAGGAGATGGTGTAGTCGGCGTAGATCCCGTTCGGCTCGTAGCGGCTGGTGTTGTCCAGCGTGAGCCGGTTCCCGAAGCCCAGCTGGAAGGAGCCCACCACCACCTGCGCGGTGTGGGACTTCCACTGGCCGTACCACTTGGGCACCTGGAGCGAGTAGGCGGGGAGCTGGGCGCGCAGGGCCTGACGGAGCTCGTCGTAGCGGACCGCCCCCAGCCGCTGGCGGGTGGTGATCAGCGCGAGCCCGCCGCTGAAGCCGTGAGGCCCCTTGACGCGCGCCTGCAGGAACGCGGTGGGCGCCAGGGTGTCCCCCAGCGCGGTCCGCGTCCCCGCGCGGAGGTTCCCGTTCACCAGGGACGGGGAGCCGCGGTCCTCGACGAGCAGGAACGGGGCGATCTGCTTCAGCTGGTCCGCGGTGATCGCCCCGGCGGCCACCAGCTGCGCGGGATCCGGGATCCCGGCGTTGATCTCGCGGAAGCGGAGGATCGCGTCCACGTCTGCCAGGGTGAGGTTGGGCAGCTCGTAGAGATCGTCCCGGCTGGCGCTGTTCAGATCCACCCCGGTGTCGAGCAGCTCCAGCAGGGTCTGCAGGGTCTCGTCGGAGAGGACCCCCTGGGACTTGAGGTCCTGGAGGTCCTGCTCGGTCTCCACGTCGATGGTGGTCTCGTATTGGATCGCCCAGGCCGTGGGCGCCCAGACGGCCAGCGGGAGCAGAAACGCCAGTGCCGGCGCAATTTTCTTTCGGAGAAGGAAGTGCAAAGTGACCGCAGGGTACAAAACCTCGGCCCACTTCACATCCCCTGTTAATGAAATCCCTTCAGGGCCCCGCATCGTCTCCTGGGTGGCTCTTGACTTGTCCCCGAGTCACCGTCGCATAGAGTAACCGGAGCGCATGTCCACCGAGTCCGACACCCCAC
>Ga0164242_10006122_pt1 | contig 13289 bp, 18 predicted proteins | sample OricomgcompostMG_FD_108783 | JGI IMG/M metagenome (GOLD analysis project Ga0164242, IMG submission 108783) | Miracle-Growth compost microbial communities from Emeryville, California, USA - Original compost - Miracle growth compost (MG) ...
GTGTCCGTGCCGGTCGCCGCCGGGCACAGCCGGGCAGAGACTGCCGCCGAACTGCCGCCCGAGGAGCCGCCGGGCGCCAGCGGGGCGTTGCCGCCGTCCTTCCTGCGCCACGGCGAGATCACGTTGCCGTAGTACGAGGTCTCGTTGGACGAGCCCATCGCGAACTGGTCCATGTTGAGCTTGCCGAGCATCCCGGCGCCGGCATTCCACAGCTTCTGGCTGACGGTGCTCTCGTACTCGGGGATGAAATGATCGAGGATGTGGCTCGCCGCGGTCGTCTGCACGCCCTTGGTCGCGAACAGGTCTTTCATGCCGATCGGCACACCGGCCATCGCTCCGAGCGGCTTGCCGGCCGCGCGGTCGGCATCGACCCTGTCGGCGGCTTCAAGCGCCTTTTCAGGGGTGGCGACGATGAAAGCATTCAGGTCCTTCGCCGCGGCGACATTGGCGTTGAACGCCTCGGCCACCTCGCGCGCGGTGAACGCGCCCGAGGCGACCCCGTCACGGATAGCCTTGACGCCGAGTTGCGTGAGGTCGGTCACAGCTTCTCCCCTCCCGCTTGCGGGAGGGGCCGGGGGTGGGTGAGTCCGCGGAGGGTGATCATTCCCTCCCCTAACCCCTCCCGCAAGCGGGAGGGGGATGTCCGATGCACAAACCAGGCCATCACTCGATCACCTTCGGCACCGCGAAGAACCCGTGCTCGGCCACCGGGGCGTTCGCCAGCACCTCGTCGCGGATGCCGCCGCCGGTGAGCGGGTCGGCGTCGACCACGTCGTCACGCAGGCGCAGGGCCTGCGGGACCACTGCGGTCATCGGCTCGACGCCGCTCGTGTCGACCTCGCCGAGTTGCTCGACCCAGGCGAGGATGTTGTTGAACTCCGGCACCATCCGGTCGAGGGCGTCCTCGTCCATCTCGATGCGCGCCAGGCTGGCGATCTTGGCCACGGTTGCACGGTCTACCGACATGGAGCGCGCCCTAGCCGGGCGGGCGTGGCGCTTCAAGCTAGTCGAGCGGCTCTCCGACCCGACGCCCATCGACGAAGATGTAACGCTGCTCGATCGCGCGGATTTCGACGTTGCTCGCGCGATCGAACTGCGATGGCACGTCGTACCGCGCGTTGCCCACATGAACCCGCGTATCGGCAGGCAGGGAAACACGCTGATAGCCATACTGCTCGACCAGAGCGACATCGCGTTTTCCGTCCCGGTCCTTGCCGAGATCGAGCACCACGCAGAATTTCAGGCAAACCGAACGGTGGGTTTGCAGGTAGTCGATCACAAGCTTGTGCAGCGCCGGGTCTTCCGACTGGATTCGCACATCGATTTGCGCCTCGGTGCGGAAAGTGGTGTCGCCGCCGTAGGCATAAGGCCGGTCCGGCTGCTTCTGCGCCAGCGCAGCCAGCTCGGCGACGCGCGCGTTGTCGCTCTTCGCCAGCCGAGCGAGCGCCTGCCTACCCCCATCGCCGAAGTCCCAGCGCAAAGCGGCATAATCAAACTTGTCCGGTGTGACCTTGCCGCTCTCCAGCCGGTGCAACTGGTTGGCGGTCGAAATGCGCCCGAAATCGAGGATCGGCAGCGCCAGAAACAGCGCCAGCGCACATGCGCCGATGGCGAGCAGAAAGTTCGCCTGGCGCAGCTTCCCCGCCCAGTCCGCCTTGCGCCCGGCTATCAGCGCGGCCCAATAGCCTGCGCCCCACACACAGGCGACGATCACCGCGACCATGCCCCACAGCCGCTCCGGAGCGAGGCCGTACTGGTTGAGCCTGAGGCCAAGCGAGACGGCGGCAAACACCGCCAGCGGCAGGATCACCACGGCAAGCGCCAGCGCGGCCAGGCGCATCACGCGATTGCGCGTCACGGCCGCGTCGTCCTGCCGCACGATCACACAAGTAAGCACGAACGCGCCGGCGGCGCAGGCGAGCAGGGTCGGCGTGGCGTTGCGGGTCGCCTGCCACAGCACGCCCGGGCCGGAGATCGCGGTGGCGAGGAGGAAGAACACCAGCCCCAGCGCCAGCGGCGCCGCGAGCAGCGACAGCACCAGCAGCACGACCGTGCGCAGCATCCCGAGCACCTTGAGCTCGTTCCTCAGCACGCCGAGCGCGGCCCCGAAGGCGAGCGCGGAGAAGGTCCAGCCGAACCAGCCTTCGTTCATCAGGTCCTTCAGGAAATCGAACTTGAGGAGCTGGAACAGTTGCGAGAGGATCGCCAACGCCACCCACGACAGGCCGGTGAAGGCGAGCGCCCCGGCCGCGCTGATCGCGTCGGTCCAGATGTGGTGGTAGATTTCGGCGTAGGGCGTCCTCAGCCGCGTCTTGAGGAACCCCGCCTGGAACAGCGGCAGGGCCAGCGCGGTGGCGACGCAGCCGCTGGCGAAGCCGTATTGCTCGTCCGGCAGATGGTTGCCGTAAGTCACCGCGCGCCAGGCAAGCCCGGCCATGACGAGGCCGATCACCAGCGCGAATGCCGCGGGCTCCTTCCAGCGCTGCCGCTCGATGGTAAATGCTGCGCCGAGCGAGCCGAAGAACAGGAACGCAGCCACCGCCATGCGCCACGGCACATCGTCCTTCTCGTGCGTAACGAGATGGATCAGTAATCCGGCCGCGCCGAGCAGGCCCGCAAGCAGCCAGGGGCGCAACGGCCAGTCGGGCGCGGTCGCTTCACTATCGCCTTGCTCGTCGTTCACACCAGCCTCCCCAACTCAGGAAAGGCTAGCATGCCGCTGTTTGCTCACGAAGGCATGAGCAAATCGTGAGGAATCGGCAATTCGACCTTCCCCCTGTCAGGGAACCTGGGAGGGACGTCGCCGATTAGGCACGGAATCCCCTCAATCGTCATCTTGGACTAGCTGTTGGGCGGCTTATTGCCCCGGCGCAGGTGCGGGCGCGGGCGCGCCCGAGGCACCGCCGGCGCCCCCTTGCTGCAACTGCTGCATCATCTGCTGTTGCTGCATCATCCGCATGACTTCTTCCTGGCTGCGGAATTCCAGCAGGTCGACGTCGAAAACCAGATCGCTGTTCGCCGGAATAACCACCTCGCCGGTTTGTTGATTGCGCTTTTCTTCGGAACCGTAGGCCTGCTCCGCGGGAATGCGGAGGCGGTACTTGCCGCCCGCCTGCATCGCCTGGAGCCCGGTCGAGAAACCGGGCACCACGCCGGTAACGGGCATCGGCACCCCCTGCCCCTGGTCGAATGCCTTGCCGTTGGCGAGCATGCCCTTGTAATTGATCAGCGCGATGTCGGAGGTCGTCGGGTTCGGCCCCTTGCCTTCCTGCAGCGTTTCCAGCGTCACGCCGCCGGCGAGCTTCTTCGCGTGCGGAACGTTGAACCAGGCGAAGGCGGCCGCCACCAGCAGCACGACGACGATGCCGGCCCAGACCTTGGTCAGCGAGCCCTTCCTGATCGGCTGAAGCGGGACACGGGTGGGTTCGACCATTGTGGGTTCCTGATGCAAAAAAGGCGCGGGAGATGTCCCGCGCCCCTTTGGCTTATCGCCAGTCGGCTTACAAGCTTACTTGCTGCCGTCGCGCTCCGCCCGCTTGCGTTCGAGCTTGCGCGCACGGCGCACGGCAGCGGCCTTTTCGCGGGCGCGCTTCTCGCTCGGCTTCTCGTAGTGGCGGCGCAGCTTCATTTCGCGATAGACGCCTTCCCGCTGCAGCTTCTTCTTCAGCGCGCGCAGGGCCTGCTCGACATTGTTATCGCGAACCATGATCTGCATAAACTAAGCTACCTCTTGTCTCTTCAAATCCGGTAAGAGCCCGCATCGTCCGGAGCAGGCGCACCAGCGTAAAACCAAATGAAAAAGCGGCCGAATCCACAGGGGACCGGCAGAACGGGGCGCCCGATAAGCGAAACGGGCGGGAAAGGCAAGGATTTCGGGGCGGAACGCCTTCCAACCGCGCTTCCTCGCGGCTAGAGCCTCGCGGATGAACCCGCCCACGCAGCTCCTCGCCTCCTCCTACGTCGCTCTCGGCGGCGCGATCGGAGCGCTGCTCCGCTACCAGAGCGGCCGGCTGATAACCCACTGGCTGGGAGTCGCAGTGGTAACGGCTTTCCCGTGGGCGACCCTGATAGTCAACGTGGTCGGCAGCCTGTTCATGGGCGCGCTCGCCGGGTTTCTCGCTCGCCACGGGCACGGCGGCGAGCAGTGGCGGCTGTTCATCGGCGTCGGCGTGCTCGGCGGCTTCACGACTTTCTCCAGCTTCAGCCTCGAAATGATGCTGCTGATCGAGCGTGGGCAAGCTTTCCAGGCGCTGACTTACGCTCTGGTCTCCTTGCTGGCCGGCCTGACGGCGCTCTACCTGGGCCTGATCATCATGCGCATCGCGGGATGAGCCAGCAAGTCCGGCAATTCACGGTCGCGCCCGACGATGACGGCATCAGGCTCGATCGCTGGTTCAAGCGCCACCTGCCGCAAGTGGGCTTCGGCACGGTTTCCAAGTGGGCGCGAACCGGGCAACTGCGGGTAGACGGCAAGCGGGTGAAGCCGGAAGACCGGCTCGCGGTGGGTCAGGTCCTGCGTGTGCCGCCGGGCGGCGACACGGAGCCGAAAAAACGCGAGCCGAGGCCGCTGACCGAAACGCAGCGGGCGGAGGCCGAAGCGATGCTGATCGCAAAGACCGACGCCGCACTGGTGCTCAACAAACCGCCGGGTCTGGCGACGCAGGGCGGGACCAAGACGCACAACCACGTCGATGGCCTGCTCGATGCCTATGCGGGCGAGGACGAACCTCGTCCGCGCCTGGTCCACCGGCTCGACAAGGACACCAGCGGAGTCCTGCTCGTCGCGCGCACGCCGGGCAGCGCAGCGTTCTTCTCGAAACGCTTCTCGGGGCGCAGCGCCAGGAAGGTTTATTGGGCGCTCGTCGTCGGCGTGCCGGAGATTGCCGAGGGACTGATCGACGCGCCGATCGCCAAGCAGCCGGGCACCGGCGGCGAAAAGATGCATGTCGACGAGGAAGGCGGCCAGGCCGCCCGGACCCGCTACCGGGTGGTCGACCGCGCCGGCAACCGCGCCGCCTGGCTGGAACTCGAGCCGCTCACCGGCCGCACCCATCAACTGCGCGTCCACTGCGCGGCGATGGGGCACCCGATCGTCGGCGACGGCAAGTACGGCGGGCAGGATGCGTTCCTGACCGGTTCGATTAGCCGCAAGATGCATCTCCATGCCCGCCGCCTCATCATCGACGCACCGGAAGGCGGCAAGATCGACGTGACGGCGGACCTGCCCGAGCACATCGCGGCGAGCATGGAACAGCTCGGCTTCGATCCCGCGACGAGCGACGCCAGTCCGGAGAAAGGCCCGCCGCCGCCGACGCGCGCGGCGAAGAAGCAGGCGGCGAAGGCGCACGCCAAGGAATACCGCAAGGCCCGCCGCGGCGAGCGCCGCTCGCGTGGCCCGGCCAAGCCGAAGAAGCCCGCCGGGAAGCGCCGCTGATGCATCCCAATGCCCTGTTCCGCAACGACGACCGCGCGCTGCATGAGGCGCTGATCGAGGAAGTGAGCTTCGGCATGATCTTCGCCCAGACCGCGGACGGCCCGCGCGTGGCGCACACGCCGATCGTCTCGACAGGGGACGGCGCGATGCAATTCCATCTCGCGCGCGGCAATGCCCTCACTCGCCATCTCACCGGGCAGGAAGCGCTGGTGGTGATCAACGGGCCGGATGCCTACGTCAGCCCGCGCTGGTACGCCGATCCGAACACGGTGCCGACTTGGGATTACATCGCGATCGAGCTGCAAGGCCCGGTCAGGACAATGGCCGAGGAGGGTCTTCTCGCGATGCTCGATGCCATCGCCGAGCAGCATGAAGCGCGGATTCCGGGCGAGCCGTGGAAGCGAGCGAATGTCGATCCGGCCAAGATCCGTTCGCTGCTGCCCGGGATCGTCGGATTCGAGATGGAAGTGCGCGCCTGGCGCCCCACCTTCAAGCTGTCACAGAACAAGGCGGCCGAAGACCGCGCGGCGATTGCGGACGCGTTCGAAGCACAGGGCTCGCCGGCCCTTGCCGCCTTGATCCGCACACTGGCGCCGTAGCGACACTTTAAGACAATTGCTGCATTGCAATATCGCAAGTGCACATCATATGGGCGCACTCAGGAGATTGGCCCATGAGCAAGCAGTTATCCATATCCGCCGCCATTGCCGTGTTCGCCATGGCGGTTTTCGCGCTGCTCGCCGCACCGGTGTCGCAACGTGTCGATGAAATGGGCGCGCCGGCTTCCGCCAACGCGCCCCACTTCGAAGTCTCGCTGAAGGGGCTCTGAGCCCTTCCCTTACTGCAGCACCACGGTGACCGCGCGGCGATTCTGCGCCCAGGCCTGCTCGTTTGAGCCGAGCGCCACCGGGCGTTCCTTGCCGTAACTGATCGTCGTCAGCCGCGCTGCCGGCACACCCAGGCTGACGAGATAGTTCTTCGCCGCGTTGGCGCGACGCTCGCCGAGCGCGAGGTTGTATTCGCGCGTGCCGCGCTCGTCGCAATGGCCTTCGACCGTCGCGCGGATGTTGGGATATTGCAACAGATACTGCGCCTGCTGACGCAGAGCCGCCGCATCGTCGCTGTCGATGTCGTACTTGTCCGTATCGAAATAGATCACGTCACGCCCATTCATCACCGACTTGAAGTGCTCTTCGGTGCCGGGCGCCGGGCCGGTCGAAGGCGGCGGACCGCTCTCGGGCGGCACGGTGTTCTCCTGCGGAGCCGGCGGCAACTGGGCCGGCGGTTTCTTGGAGCAGGCGGTCAGAGCCAGGGCGCTCGCCGCAACTAGGGTGATGGCTAGACGGTTCATTCATGTTCTCCTGTCTTCGATCGCATCGGTTGAGGGCTCCCTGATGCCCGCTTAGCTGGGAAACGCGATTACGGCAAAACCGGTCCCCAGGCCGGGTCGGACGCACCCACCGGGGTCGGCAGGCGCCGCAGGTTCTTTCCGGTCAGATCGACTTGCCAGATCGAGGCCTGGCCCGATCCCTTGGCGGTACGGAAGAATTGCACGATGCGACCGTTCGGGCTCCACGTCGGCGCCTCGTCCTGCCAATCGTTGGTCAGATAGCGCAAGCCGCCGCCGCTTGGCGTCATCACCGCGATGCGCAAATCGCCGACGATGTGCGTGAAGGCGATCAGATCGCCGCGCGGACTCCATTCGGGCGTCGCCGCGCGGCCGCCGAAGAAGCTGATGCGGCGCTGGTTGGAGCCGTCCGCGTTCATCACGTAGATCTGCTGGTTGCCGGAGCGGTCGCTTTCGAAGACGATCTTCCGCCCGTCGGGCGAGAACGAGCCGCCGACGTCGATCCCCGGGCTGTCGGTCAGCCGCCGCGGCTGGCCGCCGGTGGCCGGCACCGCGTAGATGTCGGTGTTACCGCCGGTCGCCATAGAATAGAGGATCGTGCGGCCGTCGGGCGACCAGCGCGGGGCGAAGGTCGTGTTGGTGCTCTGCGTGATCAGCTTCTGCGTGCCGCTGCCGATGTCATAGACGTAGATGCGCGAATAGCCGTTGAGGAAGCTGACGTAGGCGATCTTCGAATAGTCCGGCGAATAACGAGGAGTCAGCGCGGTCGCCTGGCCGTTGGTGATGAAGCGGTGGTTGGCGCCGTCCGAATCCATGATCGCCAGCCGCTTCACGCGGTGATCCTTGGGCCCGGTCTCGGCAATGTAGGCGATCTTGGAATCGAAGAACGGGCTCTCGCCCGAGAGGCGCGAATAGACGAGGTCGGCGCACTTGTGCGCGGCGCGGCGCCATTCGGCCGGCTGCACCACCCAGCCGCCGCGCGTCAGTTCTTGGCCCAGCGCCACGTCGTAGAGGTAGCAGCCGACCGTCAGCCGGCCGTCCGCGCCGGCGCGGACGTAGCCTTGCACCAGATCCTCCGCCGAGCGGCCGCGCCAGGTGCCGAAGTTCGGCGCGGTGATCTCGCTGTAGCCCGGCTTGGGCAGCGCGTCGGGCCCGGTCGGCTTGAACAGCGCGTTGTTCTTGAGATCGTTGTAAATCACCCGCGCCAGTTCGAGCCCGAGCGCCGTCGTCCCTTGCGAATTGGCCGGCGTCGCCTGCTCGCGATCGGTGGCGAAGGCGGGGATGGCGACCTGCAGGTCCTGCCAGGCATTCTCGTCCGTCACAGTGACCGACAGACCCTGATCCTCGGCGGGGACCGGCGAAGGCGGAGGAGGCTGCTGCTGCGCGGCCAATGGCGCGGCGGCGAGAAGGAAGGTGAGCATGGCTGCGAGGCGGAACGTCATTGCGAGAGCCTTCTATCGAAAGTCGAATTGATGACCTTCCAATGGTCATAGAATTGCGCGGGAAGATCGAAGGGAGCGGCAAGGCGGATCGCGCGGATTGCCTGCTCGGCATGGCGACCTTTCTGCGCCTCGTTGCTCGGCGTGACACCGGTCTGGCTGACAACGACCGGATTACCCGCCAGGCTGCCATCAGGATTGAGGCGGAAGCGCACCACAGTGACGAGCTTCTCGACATCGACGCCCTGCGGGGCCGACCAGTGCGGCTTGATCTGGCGGGCGATTGCCTGCGCAAGCGAAGCCGCCTCGGCCGATCCGAACGCCGCCGCCGGAGTGCCGGCATCGGATCGTTCACCGGCGCTGATGCCTTTCAGAAAATCGCTGCCGAGACGACTTCCACCGCCACTTTTCTGCGCTTCCTTCGGCGGCTGCTTGGCCGGCGCTTGCGGCTTGGCCGCGGGTTGAGGTGCCGGTTTCTGAACCGCCTTGGGTTGCGGCGCAGGCTTGGGTTGAGGTGCCGGTTTGTGAACCGCCTTGGGCTGTGGGGCCGGCGCCTCTACCGTCGGCCGCGCCGGCGCTGGAACGGGCTCGGTCACCGGTGCCGGGACCGGTTCCGATTCAGGCGCGAGCACCGGAGCGACCGCGGCTTGCGCGTCCTGCGAAGGCTTGGGCGCGGTGGATTCAAGGCTGACGTTGTCGCTCAGGCTGACTGTCATCCGCTCGGCCGGCGGGATCACCGGAACCTGGCGCCGCGCTTCGAAAATCAGCGCGGCCACCAGCGCGATGTGGGCGACGACGGCGATGCCGAGCCCGAGCTTTTCCTCCCGCCGAAGATGGGCAAACGCAGCCATGGGCAAAGGGCTATGGAGCCTCCCCTGAACCGTTGGTGACCAGCGAAATGCTGTTGAAGCCGGCGTGATTGAGCTCGCCCATCACCGCCATGACCTGGCCGTAATCGATCCCGCGATCGGCCCGCAAAGTGACCAGCGGCGGCTTGCCGCCGTGGTGCAGGCCAGCCAGCCGGTCCGGCAGGCTGCCGTTCGGCACGCGGTCGTTGTCGATGAACACTTCGCCTTGCCGGTCGATCGAGATCGTCACCTGGTCGGGTTCCTGGTCGAGCGGATTGGCGCGGCTGTCGGGCAGTTCGATCGGCACGCCGCTGGTCAGGAGCGGCGCGGTGACCATGAAGATGATCAGCAGCACCAGCATCACGTCGACCAGCGGGGTGACGTTGATCTCGGCGATCGCCGCGCGCCGCCTCGAGCGTCCGCGCCCTCGCGATGAGGACTGAATGCCCATCGCCATGTCAGAGCCTCTCCAGCTCGCGGCCGATGTGCGAGCTGACGCGGTCGGCAAAGCGCTGCAGGCGCGCTTCGTAGGAATTCACCCGATGGCTGAAGCGGTTGTAGGCGATCACCGCCGGAATCGCCGCGAACAGACCGATGGCCGTGGCGAACAAGGCTTCGGAAATGCCCGGCGCCACCACCGCGAGCGAGGAGTTCTGCTGCTGGCCGATCTGGAAGAAACTGTTCATGATGCCCCAGACGGTGCCGAACAGGCCGACGAAAGGCGCTACCGAGCCGGTCGTGGCGAGAAAGTTCAGGCGCTCGGCGAGCGAATCCGCCTCGGCCGCGACCTGGCCTTCCATCGCCAGCGCGACGCGCGCCCGGGTGGCCTCGCGATCGACGACACGGCCCCCGGCGGCGGTCGAATGCTTCAGCTCGTCGAGGCCTGCCGCGGCGACCTTGGCCGAAGGAAGGTCCTGCCGCCGCCCCTGCAGCAGCGTTTCCGGGTGCTGCGCCTTGAGGAAATCGCGCTCGAACAAGCGGCTGCCGCGGCTGACCCGGCCCATCCTGAGCGAGAAGCTGACGATGATAGCCCAGGTCCAGATGCTCGCCAGGATCAGCCCGATCATCACCACCTGGACGACGATGTCGGCGTCGAGGAACAGCTTGACCGGATTGAGCCGGTTGGGCGCGGCCGCATCGTGGATGGCGGCGAGAAGATCGATCGTCATGCGGCTGTCTTGTCTTCCATCAATGTTGCAAAGGCTGTGCGCCAGGCATCGGGCTGACGGCGCGGGCGTCCGTCCGCTCCAACGAAGGCGACGCGCAAATGTGCCTCGGCCAGCAGATCGGCGCCGCGCCAGGCTTTCTGGTGCAGGCGGCACGAAGCGGCGCGCAGCTCGATCGGGCGGCTTTCGACGATCACCGCGTCGTCGAGCCTGGCCGGCGCGGCGTAGCGGATCGTCAGTTCGGCCACCGCGTAAGTCCCCTCGCCCGCCTCCTGCGCCGCGCGCTGGTCGATTCCGAGTAGGCGCAGCAGGTCGGAGCGCGCCCGCTCGAACCACTTCAGGTAGTTCGCGTGATAGACGATGCCCGACAGGTCGGTGTCCTCATAGTACACGCGCACCGGGAAATAGTGCGCCGTTCCGTCGAAGCGTCCGCCCGGCGGGGAGAGATCGATGGCCATCACCGATGGCCTTAGCCGCACCGCGACTCGGCTGACAACCTCGCCAGAGTCAGAACGTGCGCGGCTGTCGATAAGAAGTGAATGCCCTCAGCGGCTGAGCATCGGGCCGAGCGGACGGCCGCCGAAGATATGCACATGCAGATGGGGGATTTCCTGCCCGCCCTCCTGCCCGGTGTTGACCAGCAGCCGGTGTCCCGGCGCGACCAGCCCTTGCTCGCGCGCGACATGCCCGACGGCGCGGACGAAACCGGCGATCTCCTCGTCGGAAGCCTTGGCCGAGAAATCGTCCCAACTGACGTACTCGCCCTTCGGGATGACGAGAATGTGCACCGGCGCCTGCGGAGCGATGTCGTGGAAGGCGAGCGCCCATTCGTCCTCATAGACCTTGTTGCACGGCAGCTCGCCACGCAGGATGCGGGCGAAGATATTGTCGCGGTCGTAGGGCAAGGTGGCGTCGATCGGCATCAGCGGCTCCGGGAAGCTTTTTCTTCGAGGCCGGACACGCCTTCGCGCCGCTCCAGTTCGGCGAGCACGTCGGCCAGCGGCACGCCCTTTTCGCCGAGCAGCACGAGCAGGTGGAACAGCACGTCCGCCGCTTCGCCGGTCAGTTCCTCGCGACTGCCGGAGAGCGCGGCGATGACGGTCTCGACGGCTTCCTCGCCGAGCTTGCGGGCGATGACCGGCAGGCCGCGGGCATGGAGCTTGGCGACGTAGCTTTCCTCGGGCGAGGCGCCGAGGCGCTGCGCAATGGTGGCTTCGAGGCGGGCCAAAGTGTTGCCGGGCGTGTCCATGGCCGAGGCATGGGCAAGCCGGCGCGGCGCGTCAATCCTGCTCGCGGTCGTCCGGCTTGTGCATCGAGGCGCGACGGCCGACGATGACTCCGAGCAGCCCGAGCGCGAAGAGGGTCGCCTGCGAGCCTTCCGGCACGGCGGCCGCTCCGGCGGCAAGCGCCGCCGCGGGGGTGACGAGAAGCAACAAGGCGAGGAGAAATCGAGCGGGCATGGGCCGGCCATGCCACTCTCGCGCGGGCGCACAAGCGGCGCGATGGCCATGTCCCGGCGTGGGACCGTTACCCCCTGGCCGGTAAACCCGCGGCGCGGAGAGCGGCGTGGGCGTCGGCGATCGAATAAGTCCCGAAATGGAAGATCGAGGCGGCGAGGACGGCGCTGGCGTGGCCTTCGGTCACACCTTCGACCAGGTGCTGCAAAGTGCCGACGCCGCCGCTGGCCACGACGGGGATCGAGACCGAATCCGCAATAGCTCTAGTTAACTTGAGATCGTAGCCGCGTTGCGTTCCGTCGCCGTCCATCGAGGTGACGAGCAATTCGCCGGCGCCCAATTCGGCAAGCTTTACAGCGTGTTCGACGGCATCGATACCAGTCGCTCTACGCCCGCCGTGGGTGAATATCTCCCAGTGATCGTGACTCCACCGCGCATCGACCGAGGCGACGACGCACTGGCTGCCCATGCGCGCGGCGATGTCGGACACCACCTCCGGCCGGGCCACGGCGGCGCTGTTCACCGCCACCTTGTCCGCGCCTGCCAGCAGCAGCGCGCGCGCATCCTCGACCGAGCGCACCCCGCCGCCGACGGTCAGCGGCATGAAGCATACCTCGGCCGTGCGGCGAACGATGTCGAGCAGCGTGCCCCGCCCTTCGTGGCTGGCCGAGATGTCGAGGAAGCACAGCTCGTCCGCCCCCGCCGCATCGTAAGCCTGCGCCTGCTCGACCGGATCGCCGGCGTCCTTCAGGTCGACGAAGTTCACGCCCTTCACCACGCGCCCATCGGCGACATCGAGGCAGGGGATGACGCGGATACGAACGGTCATGAATCCTCCCCGGCACGGGGAGGGGGACCGTCCGCATGACGGTGGAGGGGACTCGCGCCACGCACCGCCGTTCCAGGGTGAGAATCCCCTCCGTCAGCCGCCGGCGCCGTCTGCCACCTCCCCGTCCCGGGGAGGATCTGAGTGGTCCCGATCATGTCCGCGCCGCCATCTGGATCGCCGTCGCCAAGTCCAGCCGGCCGTCGTAGAGCGCGCGGCCGGTGATGACGCCCTCGATGCCTTCGTTCGCATGAAGCGCCAACATCCGAATGTCGTCCAAACCCTTCACCCCGCCGCTGGCGATCACCGGCAAGCCGGTGTGGCGGGCGAGATCGACGGTCGCTTCGATGTTGCAGCCCTTGAGCAGGCCGTCGCGGCCGATGTCGGTGAACAGCAGGCTGGCGACGCCGGCGTCCTCGAAACGGCGGGCCATGTCCGCCACCGGCACATCGGACACTTCCGCCCAGCCCTCGGTCGCGACCATCCCGTCGCGCGCATCGACGGCAACCGCAAGGTCCTCGCCGCGCAGCTGGCCGATGCCAAGTTCTTCTACGAGACCGACCTCAAGGTGCCGCTCGACGAACAGCGCAAGAAGCTCGGCCAGATCGTCTTCCACGAAAAGCTGGGGACGGTGGCCGACAAGGTCGATCGCGTGGCGAATTTGGAAAGGTGGCGGGTCGAGGAAGGCGTAATCCTCCCCGGCACGGGGAGGGGGCCCGCTCGCGAAGCGAGTGGTGGAGGGGGCGTGCCGCAAGCGTCCCCGCCTGTGGA
>Ga0164242_10006123_pt1 | contig 13289 bp, 7 predicted proteins | sample OricomgcompostMG_FD_108783 | JGI IMG/M metagenome (GOLD analysis project Ga0164242, IMG submission 108783) | Miracle-Growth compost microbial communities from Emeryville, California, USA - Original compost - Miracle growth compost (MG) ...
GAGACCGCGGAACGCGACCGCCACGCGCGCGCTCATCCTTGCGGCGGCTCGAGCGCAGTTCGCTCAGAACGGCTACCGGCCGACCACGGTCAAGAGCGTGGCCGACGCGGCCGGGGTGTCACCCAATCTGATCACCCGCTATTTCGGCGGTAAGGACGGCCTATTCGTCGCCGCTTCGCAGGCCGAGATCGCTGTCGACGGGGTCTACACGGGCGACCTCGACGGCTTCGGCGCCCGACTGGCACGCAGCGTCCTTCGGCGCTGGACCATGCAGCCGGGCGAAGACCCACTGCTCGTGCTGCTGCGCGCTGCAGGCGAGCATCCGGAAGCCGCGGAGACACTCGCGCGATTCCTCGACGAGAATTCCACCGATCGAGTGGAGAACTACCTGCGATCGTGCGGTTTTGCACCGCGGGACGCCCGCGACCGGGCGGAAGCCGTCGACGCCTTGATGCTGGGCCTATCGGCCCGACGGCGCGTCCTGCGTTCCGACCTCGGCGACCTCAAGAAGCTCGAGCGGTGGCTCGCTGCGGCGATCCAACGCCTCGTCGAGGGATGATCCGCCCCGTCGGCAACCGTCAGGCGGCGTTGCCTGCCACTCGCACGAGACCGACCATGTGCTTGTAGCGGGGTCTGGTCGCGAAGTCGTTCCAAGACCAGAGCGCGGGCCTGCCCTCTTCCGCGCAAAGGTGGAGGAGCCGAGCGCCGGCGACAATCGCGACATGCGCGCCCCAGGCGCTGTGCGTGTCGTTGAACAGCACCAGATCAAGGTCCTGTGCATCGTTGCGTTCGGGGTGTGAAAGACTCTCGTCTTCCCAGAGCTGGCCGGAACGGTGTGGGGGTACGCGGCGATCGAAGAGCTCCAAGACGGCGTACGCGTACCGCTGGCAGTTTGCCCCGGCATCCATCTCATCCAACGCGGATGCTTGCGGATGCGCTTCGTAGCGGTACGGCGCGGACGTCGCCCAGGAGGGCCAGCCGCCAATCGGCCGAAGCCGCTGGTCGAGATCCCGCGCTTCCACCCGACGATTCCAACACACGCGCCCGACCCGGGGAGGGCGCCCTCTAGCGGGGCGCCGCGCGGACGATCACGAGGGAACCGTTGTACGACGGCTCCTGCCTCAGCGCGCCGTGTTTCGCGTCCCATGCGCCGGTTCTCAGATCTGCGGCGAGGTGGTCCGCGTAGGCGTGCGCCAGCCTGCCGTCGATGAAGCTCCACGCCGAACAAGACTCTCTGGCCTCCGGAATGAGGAGCTTTTCGGGTCGGCCGTAGTAGGCCTCGTTGAAGCCGTCTGTGCAGTCCAATGGGATCGGTACCGGCTGGACTGCCACCGTCCCGCCGAGGCCGGTCCGCAGGGTAGCGATCGCTGGGTACCTCTGGTGTTCGGTGGCGATCACCGCTGGTGCGTACTCGGCGAGCCAGAACCGGTGCAGCAGGCCGGGGTCGCACGTGAGCACCACCACTGGACCACGCGTGACCCGCCTCATCTCACGCAGGCCGGCCGCAAGATCCCGCCACTGGTGCACGGAAAAGGTCGTCATCGCAGCATCGAACGAGTCGTCTGGGAACGGAAGGCTCTCGGCTGTCGCATCGATGGCCGCCGAGAGGTGCGCGGGCCGCTGGGCGCGCATGCTTGCGGATGGTTCCACCGCGGTCACGTCGCGATCGACTGGTTCATAGCCGCCAGCACCAGCGCCGACATTGAGAACGGTCTCGGCATCGCCCAGCGCATCCAGGATGAACCTAGCGATCCGAGGATCAGGGACGCGAAACGAGCTGTACTTCGATCCGATGCGTCCGTAGTCCGCATCCCCTGCGCTCCCGTCGGACGAGCGCGCACGATACGTCTCCGGCACCGCTCAATCCTCGCACCCAAGGGGCGTGAATCCCCGCTGGAGTGCAAGCCGCGGAAGCTCTGCAGCTTTCCGGAACTTGAGCATCCGCTGGGTCATGACGGGGCGACGAGCGCATGCTGGAAGGGTGAACGCGATGACGCAGAAGGCGCTGCGCACCACGACAGACCGGGCTGGGTCCTGGAAAGCCGCGTGGCGCTCGATCGTCGAGTCCCCGAGCCACCGGGCGGTGCACGATCTACACCTGGCCGCGGAGCGCGGTGACGGCGCACGCGTCGCATCGTTGCTGGCGCCGAACGTCGCCGTCGTGGTCGACGCAGGCGACGACGAGCATCCGCACGCGCATATCGTGCGAGGTGTCGACGATGCGGCGACGGTGCTGATGCGGGGCCTTGCGGCCCGGCCTGGGCTCGTCGTCCTCGAGAGGCCGGTCAACGACCAGCCCGGACTGATCCTGCAGCGGAACGGCGAGCCCATCGCCGTCATGACGGTCGACTTCATCGCTCGGTGCGCGGTCGTGCTGTGGATCAGGCTGCGCCCGGCGAAACTGCGGCACTGGAACCACGTGTAGAGCGGCACGCAGCCGAGTTCACGTCGCGGCGCCGAAGCCGTCCCAGGTCAGGTGCTCTCGCTCAGGCATTACGTCGCTCGCTGGTTCTCCTGGCGCGCACTGCATCGTTCGGCGACTCGGCTCAGCCCGAGTAGCTCCCGAAGAGACGCAGCTCGGCGATGTTGATCCAGTTGTTGTTCGCGATTCTCAGGTATCGGTATGCGGTGACCGCGGTTCCGTCGGGCCGCGCCCAGGTCTGCCAGGAGAGGGTGCCGACGGCGTTGCTCGTCACCGGCGTCCAGGTCGACAGGTCGTTAGAACCTTCGATGCGGAGACCGGATGCTCGGTTGAGACCGTTCGCATCCTGCCGAACGAGTAGCTCGGCGTGGTCGAGGCTGACGCTGTGACCCGCGCCGACGTCCAGGATCTCGGCGTACTGCCCGCTCACGGGTCCGATGTCGGAGAACGTGGAGGCATTGCCGTCGAACATGTTCGCGACGTACTTCTGGTTAGCCGTGTCGGGCTGACCGGTCGCCGTCACCGGCATGAACAGGCTGCCCGGGTCGGCGATCAGCCCGGCGTTCGAGGTGAGGAATACACCGGATGCGTCGGTCGTGCGGGTCAGAGCCTGACGCGGCTCCCCGTTCGGGCCGGCGTAGGTGACGCGAAACGAGAGCAAGCGGCCGGGTGCGGCATCCGATGCCTCCTTCAAGGAAGCGTGCCAGGAGGTGCCGCTTCCCGTGACGGTCGCCGAATGTCCGTCGATCGTCGACTCGACATCGGTGATCGCTTCGGAGGTCGTGAAATCGAGGTTCACGGTGTCTCCGCCGACCGCGATGCCGGGCTCAGCATCCGTCGAGCCGAGATGCGCAGCGGTCACGGAGTCGAGCGGCGGGGCCACTCGGGCGCCGAAGAGACGCAGCTCGGCGATGTTGATCCAATTGTTGTTCGCGATCTTGAGGTAGCGGTACGCCACCGGCGACGTGCCAGGACGGAGCGCGAGGGTCTGCCAGTCCAGCGTTCCTCTGGCGTTGTTCGTGATGGTGGTCCAGGTCGACTGGTCGTTGGATCCCTGGATGCTCAGCCCGCTCGCCCGGCTCGTGCCGTTGTTGTCCTGCCGTACGAGCAGCTCAGCGCGGGAGAGCGCGACGGATCCTCCGTCGCCGAAGTCGAGCGTGATGTAGTACTGCCCGTTCACCGGCCCCACATCGGAGAACGTCGACGTGTTGTCGTCGAACATCTTCGCGACGTACGCCTCCTTCGATACCTCGACGTCGCCGGTCGGCGACACGGGCGTGCTGACTGCCGGCACGTTCGAGATCAGCCCTGACGAGTTCGAGAGGAAGAGTCTCGAACCGTCGGTCGTAGCGACGAGCGGATCCGCCTTCCGCCCGTCGGCCGTGGTGTAGCCGATGGAGAAGGCGGCCGGCTGCCCCGAGGCGATCGTGTCCGGCAGCACGGCCGTCGCCTTCCAGGCCATACCCGCTCCCGTAATGGTTGCAACCTGCCCGGCGATTGAGCCGGCGACATCCGTGATCGGCTCTGTGCTCGTGAACGCGAGGGTTACCGTGTCGCCGTTGCTCGCGATCCCGGGTTCGGCGTTGGTCGACGTGATCGTCGCGCTCGCGATGCGATCGACGGCCTCCTGGCGGGCCCCGTGGATGTGGAACTCCGCTAGGTCGAAGATGCCGGGAAAGTTCGGGTCGGTGGGCACTCCCGGGTCGTCGACCTGCACCTTGAGGAAGCGGAAAGCGGTGTCGGTCAGCTCGGATGCGACAGGTAGCGTCTCCAGCTCATTCGTGTTCGTCGTCTCCTTGGTGGTGAGCTTCGTCCAGGTGACGTCGTCGTTCGATCCGTACACGTTGGCACCTTGCGAGCGATTACCGAACGTCTGTCGCGCCTGCAGATCGAACGCCGTCGTCTTCACCCGGTAACCGCGACCGAAGTCGACGGTGAAGGAGTTGACGTGCAGGTCACCTGGGAAGGTGTAGTTGTCGTCGTCGGTCAGGTAGCCAAGGGTTCCGGCGGGCAGGGTCGAGCTGGTGATGCCCACGTAAGCCAGGGTGCCGTCGGCGGAGACAGGGTTCAGCAGCTGCAGCCCGGCGACCGCATTCTGGATGTTCGCCAGCGCGGTCGCGAAGTCCGAGTCGCTGTCGGTCGTCAGGCCCGACTTCGCGTCGGCCACGGCTGAATCGAACGCCGGTTTGGTGCCGCTGGTGTAGGTCTCGGCGGCGTGATATCCGGTCTCGGCGAGCGCGATGGCATCCGCACGGTTCTTCGCGATGGCCAGCGTGACCTTCAGCGCCGTCATCGTGGTTCCGTCGTCCGCCTGCACGATCATGGTGTGGTCGCCCACATCGCCGCTCGCCGGGCGCCACTGAAGCTCACCGCTGGACGACCCGACGCTTACTCCTGTCGGCGCACCCGAAACGGTGTAGGCCACCACGTCGCCTGCTCCCGAATCCTTGGCGGCGAGACCGACGTCCATCGGAACACCGGCGATTCCGACCAGTGTGACGCTTGCTCCCTGCGGGAACAGCGGCGGCGTCACACCTGGAGCCGCGTTCGGGACGACGTAGTCGAGGTCGATGTGACCGCTCGCGCCGGTGAACGTGTAGTAGACGATGTTGTTTCCGCCGGACTGCCAGCCGGGCACCACGCTCGAATCCATGTCGTAGGTGACCATCCGCCACCGGCCGCCGGTGTCGGGCACCGTGAGCGTCTGATACGCGGTCGCGCCCATGCGACTGCGCACCTGCAGGGTGGACACGGCGTTCGTGCGCACGCGGATCGCGACCGGGCTGTAGCCGGAGAGCGAGCCGTACTGCATGGTGCGAACGGCAAGGGTCGTACCCTTCTTGTCGACGCGAGCGCTCAGAATCTTCTCGCCGCCGTCGGAGGTTGTCTTGACGCTGCCGCTGATGAGGGATGCCTTCTGCACGAACGACACGTTCTTGTTTGGTTTCGGCACGGTCTGGCCCTTCGCCGCCGCCGGGATGGAGAGCCAGTAGTCGTCGCCGGTCAGCGTTCCGCCCCAGAAGCTCTGCAGCCCGTCGGAACCGATCTTGGTACCGATCTCGTTGACGTTGAAGTTGTAGTAGAGGGCGCCGTCGCGCTGCTGGAATTCCTGCTCGACGTATGGGGCAGCCTTCGCCACGTCCACGTGCTCCAGGTACTTGTAGATGTAGTAGATCTCGTTGAGCGATTCGCTCCACCGTCCTCGGTACGCTTGCGCAAGCCTGCCGCCCTGCTGCGTGATGTCGATCCATGGGATCTTGTAGCCGTCCATGAAGCCGAAGAACGCGTTCGTGCCTGCCAGCAGCCGGTCGCCCAGGAACCGGTAGGGGTCGACGGCATCGCTCGCCGTCGAGACGGTGCCCGCCTTCGGATCGAGCTTCGTGCCCTGCGTATTCACGAGCCGGGCGAGTGTGGTCAGTGTGAGCACATCGTCTCCCGCGTGCGCCTGATCACGTCCCATCTCCAGGTCGTTGACGAAGGAGTAGCCGTACGGGTTGCGCGGGTCGTTCTTGTCGATAAGCCGATACATCGAGCCGAGCGCGCCGTTGACATCCTGATCGGGAGCGGTCGAGTTCATGGTGAACCACTCCACTGCCTGGTCGTACCTCGCCTTGTTGTTCGTGAAGATGTAGCTGGCCATCGCGCCCTCGAGAGGGAGAATCCCCTGGTTCATGTACCAGGCGTTGCCGTAGTCCATCGTGTTCACGATCGGGACCGCGAAGTTGTTCGTGAAGTCGGCGGTGTCTTGATCGGTCCAGGCCAGCGGGTACCCGTCGGTGCTGGGCACAACCGAGGTGTAACGGAGCAGCTCGGCCGCGGCCATGATGCGGTAGACGAAGGGACCCGTCTTGATTTCGGCATCCGCGAAGAACTTGTAGCCGGCCGGATCCATGTGGCTCCAGATGCGGATGATCTTCATCGCGTTCTCGCGGTAGACCGGGTCACCCGTCAGGTAATAGAGGATCGCCTGGGTGTACGCGCCCTCGGAGTCCGTGCCCAGCTTGTTGCTCTCGTCGACGCTGTTGAACTCGCTCTCGGCGGGAACGCCGACGCCCGAGCCCTGGTTCGCGGAGGTCAGAGTGGTGCTCGCGTACTTCGTGGCGAGCATCCCCTGGTAGTAGCTCGTCCATGGGTCGGCGCCGGCGATGAGCTCGTCCCGTGTGGTCGCGAGGCTCGCGGCGTCGACGCCGACGCCCGGGTGCACGAAACCCGCGGTCGTCGTCTTGTCGATGGTCACCGTCTTGGTCACCGCAGGGGCCGTACTGCTCGTGGTCCCAGCGTCGGCCAGCGCCGCCTGCGCCGGCACGAGGCCGGCCGCGATCACAGCAGTGGCCGCTACGGCGGCCGCCCATCCTCCTCGGCGTCTACCCAACCCGAACATTCGTCTTTTTCCTCCGTTGCAGATTTCGCGGTACTTCGTCGTGGTGCGTGATGCTGCGGGCAGACGTCCACCACGGCTCGATGGATCGACCCGACCGGACGTGCGGGTTCAGTTGCTGAGGTAGAGAACCACTGTGCTCCGCGGCGGCACGGCAAGCCCGCTCGCCAGGGCGACGTGGTCCTTGTCGCCATGGAACCCTCCGGGCGGGGGCGTCAGCAGGCGGCCGGTGCCCGCTCCGGTCTGCTTCAGGGTGAACGTCTGGTCCTCTGTGGTGTTCATCGCCACGAGGTACCGGCCGTACTTCAGCTCGTAGTACGGGGCGATGCCGACGAGTGCCTCTTCGACCCCGAGCTCGGTGGAACCCAGCGCGGGGTGGGCGTCCGCTGGGATAATCGCCAGCGGAAGCACCTCGCCCGCGTAGGCCTGGTGCACGGTGTCCCCGGGCGGGGTGATGCCGCCCTCGGGGAAGTTCGAGCCGCCGTTGCTGTCGTTGATCGTGTAGTCCTGGTTCACCCAGTCCTGCACCGTGAAGGTGCTCGAGCTGAGCTGACCGCCGGTCTTCTCCCGCACGGTGGCCGACTGCTGGGACGACGGCGTGAGAAGGTGCACGCGACCCCAGTCGTTCACGCCCTGCCGCGCTCGCCAGTACAGCGAGGCGAAGAACAGCTCCTGCCCGTTCTTCACGGCGATCACTCCGTCGACCTCATCCGTGAAGGCGAAGTCGGGAGCATTCCAGTTCACGGGCATCCGCTCCTTGGATGCCGGCAGCTCACGGAACGCGGGAAGGTCGCGGGCGAGCATGCGGGTCGCGTTCAGCTGCACTCTGTTGCTCGTATTGGTGAACATCAACTCCAGTTGCGGTGCGAACTGCCCATCGTCGAACATCTCCTGCGTCCACCCGGTGAGCTTCGGGTCGTCGAAGGGCGCCGCCGCCATGACGGGGCTGCAGTCCCAGACGGTGCGCGATGCGTAGATGACGATGCCGGGGTACTGCTCGTTGCGCCAGCCGACAACCGTCTCGAGGCGGGAGACCCGGTATCCGCCGGCATCCGCGTCGAGCTGCCTGAAGTAGCCGCGCGCCTGCACCATCTTGACCATCTGCTCGCGCACTTCGGGCGCCTCGACGGCCTGGTATCCGCGGGTGATCGACTCGTACATCATCACGAGCCAGTCGGTAACCTCGCCGTAGCTGCCGACGTAGCCCAGCTCGCGAGTGAGTCCCTTCGGGGTGACGACGTAGTAGTCGGTCCCGAGTGGCTTCGTACGCGTACCGTCCGGCAGTTCCGGGCCGTACCAAGGCTTCAGGCCGATGCTCTCGTAGACCCATTCGCGGGCACGCGACTCCGGCCACGCATCCTTGGGTGAGATCAGGGACAGGCCACGATTGCATTGGTAGATGCCGATCGCCGTGATCTGCGCCTGGTTGGAGTAGTGGCGCATGTTCTGCTTCCAGTAGTCGCGGCTGGAGAGCAGCATGTCGGCGTACGCGACACGACGGCTCGGCTCGCCGGATGGCGCTGGCGGGGTGCCGTCCACCTGCTGCATCGTGACGTCGTCGAACCAGGCGGTTCCGGTGCCATCGACGCGCAGGTCGATGCGCGCCTTCGTGGCTCCGGACGGAACCGCCAGGCTGGCGGTCAGCTGCTGCCAGTCGTGCGTGCCGGTCGCACCGTAGAACTTCTGATCGGACTTCACGATCTGTCCGGCGTCGTTGTAGAAGAGGATGTCCAGGTACGGCCCGCGTCCCGAGACGGCGTCGGTTCTGCACCACACGGCGAAGGCGTACGTACCGGTGCCGACCAGCGGCCGGTCGGCGATGGTGACGCCGACGGCACTGCCCGTCGCGCCGTTCGCGTTCGCGGTGATCTTGAGGGATGAGTTGCCGGAGTGCGCGACGGCCGAGTCGGCGCTCACCGTGCCCGAGCCTCGCCACCTGGATGTCGTCCATCCGGCTGTGCCGAGTTCGAAGCCGGGATTCGCGACGGTGGTCGGGCCGGTGGTGACGGTCTTGTCGAGCTCGTCCTGGATGTCCTCCCACAGGTAGGCGAGCACAAGGCCCACCCTGCCGAAGCCCTGCCACTGCTGGTCCGACCCGGTGAGCACGGTGGGATCGGCCTTCCAGGCGTTGTAGCGGCTGTCGATCGCAGCGCAGATCGCCGTGAGCGCGGCCGGGTTCTGGTAGGCGGGGCTTGCCTTCCACGCGTAGCCCTCGGCGAGCATGTTGAAGCCCCAGGCGTCCGCACCGTACGCCCCGCCACCGTAGATGAGTGCGTTGTGCTCGGCGAGCACCTGGGTGGTCAGCTTCGCGATCGCAGCGTCGTCCTCGTTCGGCCGATTCTTGGTGGCCGGCGCCGCACCGAGCACGTCGGATGCCCATGGCAAGAAGTATGGGTCGGTGTGGGTGTACACGCGGTAGACCGGGCGGGACGGCTCCGTCTGCTTGTAGAAGTAGGTGTCGGTGGTGCCGCCGTAGTCCCAGATGCGGCCCATGGACCGGATCTCGAGTTGCAGACTCGTCTTGCCCTTGGTGTAGCTCTCGGGGAGCGGGAGGGTGTGGAAGAAGAACCGGCCCGGGCTGCGCGGGTCGGTACCGAGCTGATCGAGGTTGTCGACCGGGCCCTCGTCGTACCAGCCGACAGATTTGCCATCGACGAAGAGCTGGAGGCGCCAGTTGTGCGATTCATCGGCCTTATCGGAGACGTCGCCGCCCCACAGCTTCACGGTCAGGTACGTCGTGTGAATGGGATCGACCCTGACGGTGAAGACCGCTGAGCCGCCCCACCAGTTTGGGGTGCTCTGCGGATTGAACACGCGGGCGGGCTGGGACAGCGCCCCGGTGACCACGTCGGAGAGCGTGCCGCTCAACGCATGAGCGTTCTCGGAGGCCGCATCGCCGAACACGACAGTGTCGAGCGGGGCGCGCAGCGCTGGCCTAGTCGTGCTCGCACTCGCCGAACGCCCGGTGCTCGCTGCCGACGCCGGCGCGGGCGCCCAGGTGAAGGGGCTTGTCGCCGCCACCCCGGCGGTGGCCGCAGCAACCGCCAGCACGCTCCGCCGACTGATCTCTTTGCTCATGTCTTCTTCCGTTCACTTCGTCGTGGGGCCGGAAAACGCGCGGCCGGGCTACTTCTGGCTCTTCAGGTAGGCGTTCACCTGCTTCTTCATCTCGTTCTGCAACGTGCTCAAGCCGGCGGAGTCGGCGGCGGACTTGAGCTTGTCGAGCTGGCTGTCGACATCCACCACGCCGTAGTAGAGCGGATTCGCGTACTGGGTGATCACGTTGTTCATGGATGCCGCGGCCTGCTTGACCGGGGTGACGTTCGGGATGAAGGATGCGAGCGTCGCCTTGGTGAAGTTGCCGTAGTCCTGCGCCCAGTCGAAGACCTTGGACTCGGATTCCGTCATGAACGACGAACGGCGCTCGAGCTTGGTGCGCCACAGCAGCGAGAAACCGGGGAAGGCGTATGTGCTCAGCTGCTTCACACCATCGGATCCGACGGGCTCCCAGTCCGTGCCCTTGATGCCGTACTCGAGCAGATCGTGGTTCTCCTGTACCGACAGGTAGTCCTGGAGGGCAAGCGCTCGTTCGACGTTGCCGCCGTTGGCATTCACCACCACGAGGTTGTCGGCCTGGAAGGTCTGAAGCGGCTTGGCCGAGGTCAACGGGCCACCGAAGGGCAGCACCTCCTCGAGATCCGCGCTCGGCACCGCCTTGCGTAGTCCGACGAGCGCGTTGCTCGCCGTGCCGTCGGTGATCGCCCATGCGCCCGCGAACTTGCCGGCCTGGAACTGGGCATTGATGGTCGCACTGTCGGCGTTCAACCCGTTCGCGTTGATGATTCCGTCTTGGTAGTACTTTCGGATGCGGCGCAGCGTCTCGACGACGCGCTCGTTCTCCCAGAACGGCACGGGGTCCGCGGAGCCGGCGGCAAGATCCTTCTCCTTCATGCTGAAGTAGAGGCCGGAACCGGCGAACAGCGTGTTGAAGTACGTCGTCGGATCCGCCCAGCCGCTCTGATCGAAGAGACCGACCGGACCCTGCGGACCGATCGCGAGCTCGAACGTCTGGTTCGACGAGACCGCGAACGGCGTGATGCCCGACTCCTTCTGCTTGACGTCGTAGAAGAACTTCTCGAGCGTGCCGTAGTCCTGGATCGTGTCGAAGCCGAGCTTGTCCGCGAGGTCCTTGCGGATGCTGAAGTGCTGCACGCGACCGGCACTGTTTACCTGGGGGACGCCCCAGAGGTGCCCGCTCCACTTGTTCGACGCGATCAGTTCCGGTGCGAGCTGCTTCGACAGGTTGGGCCACTTCGAGATCTCTTTCGTGAGATCCACCAGCGACTTGTCCTGCTGCAGCTGGGCCATGTTCAGCCAGAGCGCCTGCAGGGCGGTGTCGAACTTCGCACCAGCGGTGAACTTGAGCAGCGACTGCTGGGCGTAGTTGGTCCAGTTGATGAACTGCGCGTCGAGCTCGAAGCCGTGCTCCTTCTTCAGTCCGGCGTTGAACTTCGCGAGCACGGTCTTCCAGTTGCTCGGTGCCGTACTGGGCAGAATCGCGAGCGACGTTCCGCTGAGGCTTCCCGAGGAGCCCGTGCTGCTGCATCCGGCCAGGGCTCCAGTCAGGCCGAGGCCGATCGCAGCAGCGCCGCCCAGGGCGAGAAAGCCGCGACGGCTGATTGTCGTGGACATATCCGTGTACTCCTTTGTGAACAGATTGCGGGGGGGTGGGTTGGGGTCAGCCCTTGGTGGCGCCGAGGGTGAGGCCCTTGACGAAGAACCGCTGTGCGAAGGGATAGGCGAACAGGATCGGGGCGATCGTCATGACGGTCATGGCGAAGCGCAGCTGGTAGACGGGCGCTGCAGCCTGTGCCGCGGATGCACCGGGCAGCGATGCAGCGTTGGTCACGTTCGAGATCAGGTTCTGCAGGATCAGCTGCAGCGGGAACTTGTCCGGATCCGAGATGAACAGCAGCGCCATGAACCACTCGTTCCAGTACGTGACGGCGTAGAACAGGCCGAGCACCGCCAGGATCGGCTTGGAGAGCGGTATGACGATCTGGAAGAAGATGCGCAGCTCACCCGCTCCGTCGATCCGGGCCGAGTCGAGGATCTCCTCGGGCAGCTGCCGGAAGAAGCTGACGGCCACGAAGATGAGGAACGGCGCGAGCATGACCGGCAGGATCACCGAGAACCAGCTGTTGGAGAGGTTCAGCACCTGGGTCACCAGCAGATACAGCGGCACCAGCCCGCCGGTGAACAGCATCGGGATGTAGGCGAAGACCGTCAGCGGCCTGCTGATGCGCGGCAACCGGCGCGCGATGACCCAAGCGAGCGATGCCGTGCACGACAGTGACAGCGCCGTTCCCACGATGGTGATGAACAGGGATGCGACGTAGCCGTTGACCAGCGATTGCCCCGTGAACAAAAGCTGATAGGCGGCCAGCGAGAAGGGTGCGGGCCAGAAGCTGTAGCCGTTCGCCGCCAGTACGGATTCGTCGGTGAACGAGCCGGCCAGGATCATCCAAAGCGGAACGAGGCAGAACAGACCGAAGATCGACACGCAGACGTAGCTGACGATCGTGAACGGCTCGAATTTCGCGCGGGAGCGTCGCCGTGGAGCTGAACCGGCCGGCTGAATCTCCGCGAGCACGGTCTCCGCATCGATGTCGGTGATGGTCTGCGTTCGACCGGATGCGATGAGGCTCACAGGATGCTGCTTTCCTTGTCGACCCGGCGCTGCACGAGCACCGCGGCGGAGACGAAGACGAACCCGACGACGGACTGGAAGAGCCCGATCGCGGCGGTGGTGCCGAAGTCGCCGACGGTTCGGAGCGAACGGAACACGTAGGTGTCGATGACGTCGGTGGTGGGGAAGAGCGTGCCGTTGTCACCGACGATCGCGTAGATCGTCGCGAAGTCGCCGAAGAAGATGCGGCCGACGCCGAGCACGATGAGGATGCCCATGGTGGGCAGCAGCAGCGGGGTCGTCACCGATCGCGCCATGCGTGCCCGGCTCGCGCCGTCGATCGATGCCGCCTCGTAGACCTCTTCGGGGATCGAGGTGATCGCAGCGAGGAAGATGACCGAGGTGTAGCCGCCGAGTTGCCAGACCTTGACGATCGTGAGGATCCACGGCCACGCGCCTGGCTCCGTGTACCAGTTCACCTGCGGCAGATCGAAGACGTTCAGCATGTTGTTGACCATGCCGCCGCGGCCGCCGACACCGGCCAGCACGGCCTGCAGGATGATGCTGATCACGATCGGTGAGACGAAATACGGGAAGAAGATGATCGACTGCCCGAACCGTCTGATGAAGTGACCCTTGATCTCGTTCAGCATCAACGCGAGCAGCAGGCCCGCCGCGAGCGACGCCGCCAGGAACAACGCGTTCAGGAAGATCGTGTTGATGACGATGCGCGGGGCGTCACCGCTGGAGAAGAAGTACGCGAAGTTCTGCAGACCGTTCCACGGGCTGCCGAAGATGCC
>Ga0164242_10006124_pt1 | contig 13288 bp, 12 predicted proteins | sample OricomgcompostMG_FD_108783 | JGI IMG/M metagenome (GOLD analysis project Ga0164242, IMG submission 108783) | Miracle-Growth compost microbial communities from Emeryville, California, USA - Original compost - Miracle growth compost (MG) ...
GGCGTTGCGGAGCGGGGCGAGAGCTTTATGCAACAAGCTAGGGAAGTAGTCATTAAGGAGTATTTCTTTGGGGATGCGAGGAGGACCCTCAGCCCGTTTACGTTGCAGGTCGACTTTGCCGACGTGACTATCTACAAAATACCAGAGCGTATGTCTCCCCTTCCAGGCACCACTCCGTCTACCCTTAATCCTATGTTGCCCATAGCACTAATATTGTTTATCTCCAGCATCGGACTATATGGCCGATGAAGAGGAGCTCGAGAAGATAGACCCCGTCCCAGAAATGGCACACTGGACCCTGGCCTTGGTGAACTCTCCCGGGAGCATCGAGGAGATGCGTCGCGGGCCAATTCGGGGCTTCGTCTACGTTGCGGAGGTCGATACGGAGAGAAAGAGGCTGAAGATCCTTTCCCCCGTGAGCGGTCGGCTCGGAGATCAGCCTCTGGTATGGGGTCGCTGGCCGGAACCTTATATCAACTTATTAGGCTAGTCGTTCTCGGGGGTTACGCAGCGGCGGCAGTTGGTGGTGGGGGGCCGCACGGGAGGTGTGTGTGCGTTAGCGGACTAAAAGCTGGATTATGCTTGCGGGCGATACCCAATAGATTATTATTGTTTGTGCTTTGCAGCTATGCCTATCTGCGTCTATCGCGAAATGTGGCTTGGTAAACAAGACGTGACGCGATCATGATAAGCACCCTGTGCATGCTTTCTCCTCGCCATATAATAGCAATCCTTGAGCGGTTCCAGGAGCAAAGTCGCCAATATCGGCAGATTATGCCTAAGCCTTTGCTTTCTCAGTGATGCCGTCAGCCCCTGTCTCGACAACCTTGTATCCATCGGCATTGCCCTCCCCTGTAGCGGCACGCTCGTACGCCTCGTCACTCCTATCGCACAACACGGCCAAGTCCCGGTCGCTCAATATTTCCTTATCCCCAGAGAACTCATATACCTGCCCATCCTTCAAGAGGAGTGCTCGCAGCGTCTCCTTGTCGAGATCTTCCCGCATCTGCATCTTCTGGCCCATCGACCGGAACCCACCCTTCTTGATGACTAGTTTCTCGAGTCGTCGCTTGGCATCGGCGCTCATTAGGAGCTCCTCCTCTACAGTGCCCTTGGTGGCGAGTCGGTACACGATGACGGGCCTGGTCTGGCCGATTCGGTGGGCCCGGTCCTGGGCCTGGAGGTCCTGCTGCGGGTTCCAGTCGCTGTCGAAGAGGATGACAGTGTCCGCGCTGGCGAGATTGATGCCTTGGCCTCCAGCCCTGGTGGACAGCAGGAAGATCTTCACCTTCTTGCTCTTGTTAAACTCCTCTATTTGCGAGCGCCGGTCATCCTGGGCGACTCCGCCGTCAATGCGGCAGACATTCCAGCCGCGAAGTTCGCGGCAGTAATCCTCTAGGATATCCAGTTGAGTCTTAAATTGCGAGAAAATCAACACTTTGTGCCCCGCCTTGAACAGGGCCGGGAGAAGACGGTCCAGGAGGAGCATTTTGCCCGATGATGTGACGATGCTTTCGTCCACAGGAGTGGCGCTATCGGCCCAAGGATTGTAGAAGTTGTGCGGGCTGTTGCACACTAGGCGCAGTTGCAAGAGAGGGTTTCCGAGTTTCTTGTTGGCGATCTCCTTTTCTACGATGTTGTTAATCAACGTACAAGGGCAAAAATATACATAGAGTATAAGTTGGTGGAACTTACTAGCAATATCAAGCGTTACTGCCCGCTCGAAGTCCTCAGCGCTCATGGTATTCTCAGCCTCCTGTATGTCCTCTTCAGTGAACTCTTTGACAAGCTTCGCCTCGAACTCGTCATCATCAAGCAGGTCGTCATCAGAAGGATCCGAGTCTTCGTATTTGCGCTTCGCGTTTCGAGCGCGACCACGGGTACTTGCAGGTGTAGACTGCCTGCTCGACTTCGCACTCTTCGAAACAGACGATACCCCTGTTGGAGGGTTCTTCCTCTTCCCTACCGGCTTGACGGGTGTCTCAACCACAGCTACAGGCTCCGCAGCCGGTTTGAGTGACTGAGCCTTGCCTTTCTTCCCCATCATCATCGCAAAAGCATTTCTCGGCGGCGGCCCGGTAGGAGACACGGATGACTTCTTTGTGGAGCGAGGACTACTCCTCAGGCTCAACTCCATTGTGTTTCCGTTTGTCTTAGGCTCCGTCTCGGGACTGGTACTGTTTGTCCTCGACGTCTGGGGAGTCGCCTTGCTCGAGACAGCTGGGCTATTTGTGGTGCCAGTCAGACGCTCCACAACCTTGCTCTCCAGGTAGGCCCGTGTATCGATGTTCTCGTCATTGATCACATTGTACAGGTCCGTCTGCTCCTTTGTCATTGGTGCGAAGAGCACATATTCGCGCTTCTGTGGTAGGTAACTGGCCACGTCCGCCTTGACCCTGCGTAGAAGAAGCGGCTGGAGGACGAGGTGTATCTTCTTCACGAGATCCTGCTTCATCTGGTCGGCGATGAACTCTTCGGTGCCTGCTTCATCCTGCAGGTCACTAAAGTCGAACCAACTCTCAAACGCCTCCCAGTTAGTGAAGATGTTGGGTAGGAGGAAGTTGAGTAGAGACCATAGCTCCTTCAAATTGTTCTGCAAGGGCGTTCCTGTGATCAGCAGACGGGTAGCTGATCTAAATGTCCGGAGCTCCCTGAACAGTTTGGAGTCAAAGTTCTTCATGCGGTGTCCTTCGTCCTGCTCCTAAGTTAGAAGCGATAACCATCCAACCGCAGCGGGGACAACTCACGATGATGATAAACTCCCAATTGATCTTGGACAATGTTGCACGGTCCTTTAAAACCATCTCATAACTCGTACAGACCACCGGGAACTTTTCTGTTGGCCTTCCGCCGTGGATGTGCCTCATCATCTTGGTGGTTCGAATCTCGTCACGCTGCTGAGGGGTGCCATGGTACATGACAACAGGGATGGAGGGTGTCCATTTATGGAACTCGTCCAACCAGTTCGAGAGAGTACTCAGGGGCGCGATGATTAGATGCGGGCCAAGATAACCCTCCTGCTCGCGTAGCAGGGCTATCAACGAAATCGTTTGGATGGTTTTACCTGTTGCCTTGTCAGTGGATGGCGGACTTACGAGGGAGTAGCTAACTATTATTCGCACTCACCTAGTCCCATCTCATCGGCGAGGATGCCACTCATGCCCTGCAAGCATATCTCATACATCCACGTCAACCCTTCCAGCTGGTAGTCCCGCATGGTCCCACCGACCAAGCATTTAGGCTGCTCGGCCATTTTCAGATCATGCTCGCCAAGAGTCTTCCCATCGAATCCGCTCCCTACACGGCCGAGGACTTCCGTTTTCTTCGTCAAGATGTCACTGAACGCAGCACTCTGTCGCAGCAGCTCATCCAGCTCTTTCGCCTTGGCCTCACGCTCAGCCTTGGTCTCGGCCTTCTTCTTCCTCCTTTTCTTCAATCCTGCTTTCCGTCTCTCCTCAGCCTTCTGGTTTTCAACACGTGCCTTTTCCTCTTCTACAAGCAATTGCTGCCCTTGCAGATCAACGGAACCCATCTTGGACTGTGATGGATCATGGGCAGGTGGAGGAGAGGAGGGCGCGCTTGTGGGAAGACGAGAGCTTGACAGAACTGACGCGGCATCCGACGAGGAGTCCGTCGCCATTATTGTTGTCGTCTTAGAGGGGTAGTTTTGCTTGATTCTGCTCAAGCTCGGCCAGAATCCTCCTTGGAGCGCCGGGAGGCAAGATTTACGTCGCAAGGGTCCTGAACCGGGCACGAGAAATCAGCTCCGAGGAAATAGAGGAGTGTAAATTGTTGCACAATAGAAATTCAATCGAAAAGAAAAAGCGAGTTTTTGCAATTGGATGGGAAGATATGACCGTATCCTGGTGAAGTGTCGAGGACAGGGCGTGGAAGACGCGGAGGGCGCCGCTCGAGAGACGCGAAAGACCGCGTCGTCACGCGATTTCATTAAAAAAATTGACACATGCCTACACCCCAGGGTGAAGCTAGTCAAAAAGACTGCTATTATACAATTCCACAGCCATTTCGTTTGAGTTCAGCTAAAATTTAAAGATGGTCCCACACCCTGGGGTGTAATCAGTTGAAACAAAGACACAGTCACGTGGATTTTTGACGCTCGAGCCACAATTAAGCTCCCCGACCCCGCCAACTGTCCCTGATTCCCGGTACCTTTTCCTGACTCAACGGAATGCCCCGCTCCACCATAAACTTCTGCCCAATTTTTCAACGACTGTGAATACCATCTTACGAGCCACAGAAAAGACAGCACGGGACACCTCACAGTTCCGTCAACATACCAATCAAGCTGTCCTCCCTGCGGCCCATCCTCCCCGCTCTTCGAAGCGTCTCGCCCCTACGCCGTCTTCACCAACAACGTCAATCCCCCGCAATCATCATGGCCCTCTCCTCGCAGACCTACACTCCGACCGAGGAGACCGAGGTCGCACAGTGGCTGCAAACCTCCGAGCGTCTGAAGGGCTCGCCCGGCGATGCCTCCATCCTCGACACGCTAAACACCCACCTGTCCACACGCTCTACCCTGCTGGGCACCAAGCCGTCCAAGGCCGACGTCGCCATCTATCAGACCCTAGCGCCGCTAGTCAAGGGCTGGACCCCTGAGCAGCGCACCGGCAAGGATGGGCGTCCTCATGTCGTGCGACACGTCGATTTTGTACAGAACAGCCCACTGTTCGAGCTTAGCGTTGCCGATGCCGACAAGATCCCGGTAGACCTAGATCAGGTCCTATACGTGAAGCCCCCGGTTGATGCCAAGGCGGAGAAAGAGAGACTAAAGAAGGAGAAGGCCGCCGCCGCCGCCGCTGCCGCCGGTACAACTGCTGCTGCCGGGGGGAAGACCCTAGTCGATCGGACCAAGGAGGTGGCTGACAAGGCCGGCGAGAAGGTGGCTGCCGCCAAGGACCAGGCCGTCGCGGCTGTGGCACCGGGAGAGGGCAAGCAAAAGCAGAAGAAGGAAAAGAAGGAGAAGCAGCCCCGGCAACCTCCACCTCCCCCCGCGCCGGTCGTACTCTCCCCTTGCTTAATTGACCTACGGGTCGGGCACATCCTGAAGGCGATCAAGCATCCCGAGGCGGACTCGTTATACGTATCGACCATCGCCATGGGCGACAAGGCCGGGACGGACGACACCTCCGAGTACGAGGGCCAGGTTGTGCGGACGGTTTGCTCCGGGCTCAATGGTCTTGTACCGCTTGAGGACATGCAGGGCCGCAAGGTGGTGGTTGTGTGCAACCTCAAGCCCGTCAAGATGCGCGGCATCCGCTCGTCGGCCATGGTGCTGGCGGCGTCACCACGGATCAAGGAGGGCGAGGTAGACGACCACAAAGGTCCGGTTGAGCTGGTTAGCCCGCCGGAAGGCGCAGTTGCCGGCGAGAGGGTCTTCTTTGAGGGATGGGCTGGCGATCCGGAGAAGGTGCTCAACCCGAAGAAGAAGGTCTGGGAGACCTTCCAGCCTGGTTTCACCACCACGGATGCACTTGAGGTGGCGTTTGATGCGGCGGCTGTGAAGGAGCTCGAGGGCAAGGATGGTTTGGGCAAGCTCGTCACCCAGAGTGGTGGTGTATGCACTGTACCGAGCCTGGCTGGCGCACAGGTGCGGTAAAGTTGGCAATCCTGTGGCGTTGGGAAGACCCAGAGAGCGACCATAGAGATATGAAACGAGAACAATGATAGAATTGATGACAAAAAATCGAGTATCAATGTCTACATGAGTAGTATTGAGGCGTTCAGCGATACGTCGCTCCCATTTTCTGTTTTGGTGACTCCACTCCCCTCGCTCTGTGTAGCAACGATACCCCTTTTTAGCCTCTTCTCCCACAGTTCTCCTTCTGGATGAGACCTTACGCCTTTCCTGGCCAGAGAGTAACGTGGGCGGTAGGATCCGGCGTTATGACTGGACCTGTGGTACTACAGCCGGTGGTCTCGATGATGGTCTGCGTGGGGATCACACATCCCGTAGGGCAGGAAGCGCAGGGCTTGGTCACGATCTGGGTTGGCGTGGCTGGGCAACAGGCATTGCTGGATGGTTCGTCAGCACTACGCGGTGGAACTGCAGGTAAAGGTGCTGCTTGTGTCTATCAAGACGTGGGAACATCGCACCTGCAAGGAACCTGAAGTGTTTCAATCTTGATGATCATGGGGCACATCAGACCCGTGGGCCTAACGCACTCGGGGCAGGCTGGAATATGGTCAACATCTCTTGGTAAATCCAGTAGGGTTTGAATGGAGACAGACTTGGCGGAGCGGTCGTCATTGTGTGTGTATAGCATGAGTGTGGCTTCGTGCAGCTTGCCGGCAACGTTATCAACGCGTCGGCCGCATCGCGAGCCTGGTCTACTGCTGGAGCAGCGGAGCTGGGCAAGTCAGCTTACTAGAAGCTATGGGGGTTATGTCTGGTAAAGGATGTATCCAAGGTTAGCATACCAGGACCATGCGGCCGTGAGGCTAAGAAGGACGGAGGTGGAGAACTGCATCTTGGACGAGGAAGCTTTAGTCTGACGGAGTTCCAGATATGTTTACGAATGAGTGACCGAGTTGGAGGGGGTTTGCACCCGAGACTTATATCGCCAGGAGGGAACGCTCGACACTTGATAAGGCGAGTTTTAGGATGCGCAACCAGGTAGGGCTCGGGGGATCCGAGTCTCTGTTAGTCCGTTGTTGTGTCGGGTTGAATACCCGCCATACCACGTTAACTTGGAAGTGAGAGTCCAATAATTAGAATACCACCCTCTCAGCTGGCCTCAACCATACTCTCTCTCTCTTCTCAACCATTCGACAACCGAAAGTGGTATTTGAGCCGACCCGAGTAAAGAGTGCCGCTGGTTGGCCCCAGTCTCGCTCATCGACCTACTTTTTCTCTCGCTAGAGCTTCACCAATGTCTAGAGGTCAACGCTTTCGGGGATCTTCCAGTCGCCACCCCTGAACTGTTGTGACATGATAGACAACCTGCATCTGCAACCTGGTAGATCGAGCCGGCCGCATCCTTGGCAATTTATCCAAGTTGCTTGGAAGCTGGATAAAAATAGAAGGGTGTGATCGGAATAGAAGAATGCGATTACGACGTTGATCAAAGTTTAGAGGACCAACCCGGCAGGGCTGCACTTCCGGCTGAATAGGAGACGCTCTGTGACGTCCCCCAATAGGTTCCGCGACGGGGGTTAAGGTTGCAGATCATTCCAGACCGAGGTGTCGTTCGGAACTCTACGCTTTTCCCATGCTCCGTTCCGATTCCATTCACGGAACGGTGCGGAGTGTCTAACAGTTCTCGACGAGTCTTGGCCCTGAGCCCGTACGGAGTCGGTCGATTGTCATCCCCTGCTTACAGTTGCAGAGGGGACTATTCTCGCAGCATCGCGGGCCCTTGACAGACGCGGAGCTTCGTGACGGAATATTGAACATGCTCTGTCAGATTCTCGAAATCCTATCGAGTATCTATCTGAGCTAGGTAGGTAGTATACAAAAAAAGGGGACGTATTATACATCTAGATGCTCATCGTCTAAAGCATACACCCGTTACAAAATCCGGGCTGTTTGCCCCAAATACCCTAGCCAACCTCTACAGAAGAACACGCAGAAAGAACATGTCCGATGGACTGCTTTTGATGTTCTATGCATATGCACACCCGCTCCAAAGTCCAGATGCCACGCCGTGACCCATTAAAAACAGATAAGAGAGCTTTAAGAAAAGAAGTATTTGCTCCCCTTGAGCCGTCGAACGTCGAAGTCGCCCTTGGCGGGAATCGTCGGGAAGGTTAGCGGCAGCCAGACCTGCGTCGTAGCCTGCGCGGCCTTGGTCGGTCGCTTTATATGCGATATCTTCTGGGCGAAATGGCCCGTGCCGATGAGAGATGCGAGCCTTGATTCGGCCGTATCACCCTCTTCGACTTCCATGTCCTCAACCGCACCGATGTGCTCGGACTCGCCGGATTCCAAGGCGGCTGCTGTTTCCTGCTCCCGAGCCGGAATGCTTCCGAGCCTAGTATCTTCCATCTCTTCAGGTTCGGCAAGGTCTTCGCTAGCCGCCATCTCGGCGAAGATGCTAGCCGGGGTCACCATCAATTTCCCCTCCTCCACCTCCTCTGGTACGCTAGAGTTTAGAAGCTCTTGCCTCCGCTTCTCCATGAAGAGCTCTTGTCTCAAAGACATGGGTTTCGTCTTCCGGAACGCCGCGATTGCCTTCTCCACCTTTGTCTTTTTGTTGACCTTGGCAAGATAGATGGAGCCCTTGTACCGCGCTTCGAACTCGGCAGCAAGTCGCCCAATCACATCCTCGCTGTGTATCCTAATGAATGCGTCGCGGATGACGCCGTTCATGGCGTCGACATCAGAGGCGTGCGTCCAGAACGAGTCGTGGACGGCGGCGAAATTGAGGCCGAGCTCGTCGCACTGCAGGGCCGAGAGGATCATGTGGCTAGCATCTAGCGAGTGGATGAAGTTGGGCGGGAAAGCCTGTAGCTGTTTTCGTCGGTGGACAGGATCGGCGCGCTCAGGTGTCGTAAGCACGAGGGACTGGAGGCACGTCTGGATTACACGAGTGCCGCTCTTCCTGTACGGTTGAACAACGGGCATTCGTAGTGGCGTGGTCCACACTAGAGTGGATCTGAACTGGGCAAGAAGCTCGTCCGTCGATGTAGGCTTTCTTACTTTCGACTTTGAGCCTTTGGGGGTCTTTGCGGGTTGGATCTCGATAGTCTTCATCTGCTCTGGCGTCAAGGCACGACAAACCCGGCCACCGATCTCGCCTAACCAATACTGGATATCATGGGCACCCTTGAACATTGTCGACAGTGCCTTGAAGATCTTGGTCGCGATGTATGAAGCGAGCAAGATGGGATCCATCCCAGTATCGGCAAGCATGGTGGGGTAAAGGGCATCCAACTGCCTCAAGACCTGCTTCTTCGCCCCGGCAAACGTGACACCGTACACGTTCGTCATAACCGTCTGCTTGACCACCTTTCGGGTAATCTTGCCATCCAAGGCTTTGGCGAACTGGTTTCCTTCCTCGAGGTCCTTCGCGATGCTCTCTTTGACCAAGTCGGCAACGGCAGAATAGACGTCTGCCGGACGGTCGCCGGGCTCCAGGTTTACCTGGCGAGCGCCCCAAGTGTCACCACCAAGGGCAGCGTAGTGTTGGAGACCGTTACAGGTGCCGTCCTGGTGCACCGGCAAGTGTGAGACGTGCTTCGTAGGGTCGGGGAGATCCAAGGCGGCCTTCAGCTCAAAACAAGTAGCTAAGCACTGCCAGGGATCCTCGGCTTTCAGCCACCACCTGTTGCCGTCGAGGGGGTTGTTGACGGAATCTCTAATATTGTCGATGTTTTTGATGGCAAATTCCTCTCGGTCCTTCAAGCTGGCCTTATCGTATCCGAAGACATTAGCCAAGTGAACTTTGAGCCAACGAAGCCCTCCCTCTCCGAGCTCCTTGCCCTCGGCGAAGTGTAGGAGCCCTCGTGCATTATCGGCGCCCATGTGGTTTAGGTAGGTAGGAATTGGGTATGCGCGTCCACGGAAGTCGATGTTGTGGGGGAAATAGAATGTCTGGTCCCGGAAAGCCCTGGCAATCTCGAGTTGAAAGTTCATGAAGCATCGAACCGAGTGAAGACCCGATTTCTCATTCTCGGCAGCCTTGACAGATCTGATCCAAACCCGTCGCTGCATAGGATCCTCGCTCGCCTCAGGTTCTGGGGGGACAGGAATATCCGGGTTTAGAGGTGGGATGTCGGCGATTGCTTCCCCCTTATTCCAGGCTTCGAGCATAACGTCGAACACAGGCCGGTTGATCCGCCACGCCGTCCTTCCCAATATATCTAGGCCCTTGAGAACTTGGTCCATGTCTCCCCGGGCGAGCGCTGCCTCTGTGTATATTCTTTGGTCTTTCTCGCCGTTCTTGACACGGACCAGGGAGGCTGGATACTCGATGAAGCCGCCTTTGTCGAACTTAGACCATGGCTCTGGCTCCACGACCATTGGTAGATGGCGAGCAAGGAAATCGCCTCGTGGCTCGCGCTTCATGAGATCAACGAGAGCTCGGTTGGGGACGATCATGCCAAGCTTCTTGCCTTTTCTCAGGAGGCTAGCATGTGAGAATGCCCGCTGAAGTTGGGCCACCAACGCCTTGGTTTCCGGGTGCTCTTTTACCACGTTGACTTTGGCGGTTTCGATCAGGGCCGAGAGCAACATCGCCCCAATCTTCGTCCGGATGGTGATAGGCCAGGCGTTTTCCTCCATTTGACTGGAAATGAGAGACGGCGCAGCAGGCGCCTCAGCCTGGTCCCCTGCCGTTGCTGGCTTGTCGTGATGTTCTGGAGCCGTAGCTTGTTGCCCCCCAGTCGAGCGCCTCAGCATCCGTCTCGCGTTTATCCTCGCGGCCTTGAAGGATGCTGCAGATCTCTCCTTGGTCTGTCTCTGTGCCCGAATCTCCTCCTCTGCCACCTTGGCAACCTGTGTGACCACAACGGTCAACGGAACACCACTGTCTGCTCCCTGCATGGCAAGAGTGCTCAAGGTACTTAGGATGGTAACGGCAGCGAGTCGACTAGGATCGGATTGACGGAGGACGGGTCCGTACAGGCACCGATCCAAGTCGTCTTTGTTCTTCTTGACAGCGGCTTCTGACTTTTCGACATTCTTTAGTTCCTCGACGAGGCGACGTTCAAGTGCACATTGCCAGTCGTATAATCTCGAACTCAGGGTCGGGGTTGATAGGCTGGTGTTTAAGCCCATCTTCAAAAGCGCCTGGTTCTCCTCACGCCAGCGCTCAATCGCCGCACCAACGCAATCTCGTTCTAGGCGGGACTGGATTTCCCTGCGTTCGGCGTATGATAGCTTCGAAATATCACGGCCTTCCGGGATCTCGGAGAAGAGGGAGAGAGTCTGCTTGAGCATCTTCAATCCCATGCCCTTTTGTGGTGTGCTTAGAACCTCCGGGGCAACATATGGTTGTGTCGATTGTTCGTCTTGTCGCTGTGGCTCCTCGGACGCGGTGTCAATGGCAGTAGGGGTCGGCAGCGAGGCCGCCATGTCTTCGGGTAGGAGGTTATAGGTCTGGCAGATTCGGGTAATTGTGGCAAGGTCCTCGTCGGTCAAGATGTCCCCGATGTATAGAACGTCTAGGCCGGCTTGCCCAGGGACCATACCCATATAACGGTCGACTAGCCTCTCTAATCTCGAGCCTCGAGCGGTGAGAAGCGAGGCTTTCAACATACACGCGATCGTCTCCGGGGTTTGGGGGAGCTGCTCGCTCCGAATTCGGAGCTCATACCACTGATGCAGGTCCTCGGCTTCCTTTGCACGGGGGCTGTGTTGTATCTTGTCTAATCTCGCTCGCAAGTATTGGTTATGGAGCCGGATCATGTCGTGGCCACCAAGCGCTCCCATTCTTGCAAACCGCTCGAGGACCAGGGCCGCTCTATCTAGCTTGCCGACCTGCAGACACGCATCAAAAACAGACAGCATCTCATCAATGTCTCCGGGTATGCCGGAGGGATTGATTCTGGCCCGGGGCGGCCGCGGAGGCGGCTCCTTGACGATGAGCGGAGATGTGACATCGAAGGGTCTGAGTTCGAACAGCGGAGCAGAGGATCGGCGGTAAGGAGAGGATGGGCGTGGGAGTCCTTCGAACGGGACGTCATCGAGAGGTTTGTAGTCGTCCAGCGCGGTGGCCAGATTCCGATCGAAGGCGACGAGACTGCGCGTGCTTTTCCTCATCCATGGTCGCAACTCTTGTCTTGTGGTGAGGAGCCTTCTTGCAGCCCGCAAGGGCCGGCATTGTGTTGGTTGGCACCTAGAGAGAATGTCCGGCGCGCTGGAGGATATTAAACGGCGGAGAGGATAATTGTGTCGGGAGCCCCCAGATCGGACGAGCATCGTGGAAGCTCGCGTGACGGCGTGGATCCGGAAACAAAATGAGTGACAGTCTCGACGGAGGATCCAACCTATCAACGGGCTCTATGCGCACCCGACAGATTCATTAAAAAAAACGGAATATCAAATCTAGTAGTGTACAGGAGAAAACATGTTGTCGATTACTCGAGTATCAGAGAAGGCGAAAAGTGTCGGGAGTCGAGATCCTAGCAAATGGATAGGAGATAAGTTCTTGCTAGGAAAATTTGCCAAAGATTTCCAGAGCGTTGATTGGCTGGAAGGTCTGGAGCTCCAATGCAGTGCACGGGCCTAGGCATGCGACGAAATTCGAGCTGCTGGAGGATGTCGTCAGGACTTTTGGAAACTAATTCTTTACCTTCAGGATTCGACCTGCTTCACTACTTTCTGTGAGGTCCAGCCGTCTGTTCCCTCAAAATGGCTTCAATCCCGCCACTCAGGGCTGCCACTGGTTGCCCCGTATGCCGAACCTCGGCTTTGCGACTTTTCATAGGCAGCGCAGCAGCACCGCGAATTCCTCGACTGAGCCTCCAAGGCCAACCCCGTATCCAAGCAGCTGCACGGTTCACGACCTTTCGACAAACCCCCGTGTTCCAAAAAGGGCCTGCAATGGTGGAACACAAAGAGGCTGAGACGTCAGAAAATGCAGAAAAAGAAGAGACCGAGGTCTTGGACTCCAATGAGGCTAGTCCATGGTATCTCGAGGTCGAGCCACCAAAGCATCCAACCTTGGTAGACCACCTCCCGCCGCTCCCCGATGTTCCCGAGGACTCGCCGCAGCTCATGGGCCCGCTACTCAAATTTGTGTCGGAAGATCTGGGTCTTGACGAACTATCGCTGCACGACCTCCGTACTGTGGATCCTCCCCCAGCACTTGGGCCGGGCCTCATTATGTTGTTCGGAACGGCGCGCAGCGAGCGGCACTTGCATGTCTCCGCAGACCGCCTGGTCCGGTGGTTGAGGGGTCGCGGGATTTCGGCCAACGCGGATGGGCTCCTCGGACGGAACGAGCTGAAGATTCGACTCCGGCGGAAGGCCCGCAAGGCAAAAATGCTCGGGAATCATAAGAGCCGCGGTCGTGACGTGGACGACGGCATCACCACCGGCTGGATATGTGTCAACCTGGGCACTATTGGATGGACTGAAGGAGAAGCAGAAATAGTGGGCGAGGACGGGAGACTTAGTGGTTTCGGAGTCCCGCAGACTGGCACGACGATAGTCGTGCAAATGTTCACCGAGTCTAGGAGGGCCGAGCTGGACTTGGAGACCTTCTGGACCAAATTGGCGAAGAGAAGCGAAGACAGACTGGCACACCAAGATGGCACAACCCCCCCGCAAAAGCCAGCCCCTCGTCCTCGGGCTACTGAGCCGAATGCCAACCCTTTCCAA
>Ga0164242_10006125_pt1 | contig 13287 bp, 11 predicted proteins | sample OricomgcompostMG_FD_108783 | JGI IMG/M metagenome (GOLD analysis project Ga0164242, IMG submission 108783) | Miracle-Growth compost microbial communities from Emeryville, California, USA - Original compost - Miracle growth compost (MG) ...
AGGATCCCGCCACGCACCGCGAAGTCGCCGCGGCGCTCGACCATATCGGTGCGGGTGTATGCCGCTGCCGTGAGCGCCTCGACGGTGCTCTCCAGGTCGGCGTCGTCGCCCGCTTGCAGCGCCACCGGAGCCAGATCGCCCAGCCCCTTGGCGATCGGCTGCAGCACGGCGCGCACGCTGGCCACCACGACGTCGATCTGCCCGTATGCCGTGTCGTCGGCGTCGGGGTGAGCCAGCCGGCGCAGCACGGCCAGCCGGCGGCCCACGGTGTCACTGCGTGGACTCAGCCGCTCGTGCGGAAGCGTCTCCCAGCTCGGGAACCCCGCCACGCTGTCCTCGGGCAGGAAGGTCCGCAGGGCCGCGGTCAGGTCGTCGGCCTCCCGGCCGGTGGCAGTGACCGCCAGCACCGGCACCCGTCTGTCCCCCGCCCGCTCGCCCGCGAGCATCGCAATCAGGGGTGCGCGAACGCCGGCCGCGGCGGCCACGTCGACCACGTTGGCGGCATCGACCTGGGACAGCACCTGCTGCACTGAGGGGTCCGCGGCAAGCACGTCGAGCAGTGGATCAAGGCTCACGAGTGCCTTGCCTCCTTGGATCTGGACAGCACAAAGGCCCCCGGCCTGACAACCAAGGGGGTTCCAGGGTAACGCCAGGCACAGTCCACTGATCTGGCGACTTGTTGCGGCGTTGCGACCACGACCGCAATAGCGACGCACGCACCCCAGCCACTCCGTAGCCTTAGGCACTATGGCCCGGGTTGGAGGGTGTCCGCCAGGGGGAAAGGAATCGTGCTGCCTTGGCATCTCTGAACTCCACAACTGCGTGCCACGTTGCAAGAACTCGCCGCACCGGCGCTGATGCACATGACATCAACCGGCCGATGACGCCGAGCCAGAGCCCAAAGCGGCGAATCCGATCAGAAGCGAGGTCAGCCATGCGAGGTCTCCGAGGTGCACGGCCGAGTCTTCGTCGCTACGCCGAGGGCGCTCAGCTGTTCGGAGGCTTCGCGGCCGGTCGAGTGCCCAACCACGCCTTCCGGCTTGCCTACTATCGCAACATATTGAAGATGCGGATCGGCAGCGGATCTTCTGTCCACTGGCGTGCGGCATTCTATGCGCCGTCCGGCATCATAGTCGGTGATCATTCGATCATCGGCAACGACTGCTTCCTCGATGGTCGACGTGGCCTGGTAATTGGCGACAACGTCAATATCGGCGGACATGTCCAGGTATTCACTCTCGAGCACGATCCCCACTCACCAACATTTGCAGTGCAAGGAGGACCCGTTTCGATCGGCGACCATGCGTACGTTGCGTCTCGCTCGACCATCCTGCCAGGTGTGGAGATCGGCGAAGGCGCTGTCGTCGCGGCCGGAGCGGTCGTGACAAAGAATGTCGACCCCTATTCGATTGTCGGCGGCGTACCTGCTAAATACATCGGGGACCGTCCCCGTGACCTTCACTACACCCTGAACTTTCATTTGCCATTTCAGTAGAAGAGAAAGGATAGTCTCGTGCCTCACCTCGCCTCTGCCGGACCATCCTGGCTCGGCATCGGTACTCAGCGTTCCGGTACGACTTGGCTGACCAACCTGCTGCTCGAGCATCCCAGCGTTGGCTTAGGGCTCTCTGGGAGCAAGGAACAGCATTACTTCTACCGCGACGTACTTCCTGGTTACACGCCCTGGACACCAGAGTCTTCGTCGCGACCAGCTCGCATCGCAAGATCGACCGTCGGGCACCTGAGGGGGCTTCTCCATTCGACGACTGAGGGCCAGAGAGTCTGTCCAGAAGCACGACAAGAACACTATCTGCAAGAATTCCCCACCGACAAGATTAGGCGAGGCGAGTGGACTCCGGACTACATGCCTTGCATTTGGGCGGCCTCAAGAATACGCCACCTTTTCTCGGAGGACATCCCACTGTTTGTCGTGCTGAGAGACCCTGTGGAGCGATATGCGTCGGCCATGAGACTCGAAAGCAGTAGAAGTACGTTTCCTTCCCCTGTATTGGCCGAACTTTACGCTGGCGGATATGCAGTCTGGGGAGGCATGTACCTGGAGCAACTCGACACATGGGCCTCAATCGTTGGCAGAGACCGCCTTGTCGTCGCCCAGTACGAGACTGTGCGACAAGCACCCCAGGCTTGGGCCGACCATGCGTGGAAGACTATGGGCCTGGACTCGATTGAGCTCCGAAACGTCGAGAAGCCCTCAGTGACCTCGCGTTCGTCGGGCTGGACATGGCCGGATGGCCTCAGAGAGGTTCTTATCCAGCATTACCAGTCTCAGCGAGCGGGACTCGAGAAGCGCTGGGGAATTGACACCGCCTTGTGGCAGAACGAGTAGCCGAAGCCGGATTTTCCAGTCTCCGCCATGCCGAACCGCACTTACTGGAGTCGCTACAGTCGGCCGAGGTGAATCAGAGACCTACTGGCCTCAATCGCGCGGTCGAGATCCTCCAGGCAACGCCTTCTTCACGACGCCAACTATCTGCATCCCGTCAGAGCGATACCACGGTATGGCGATCGCGACAGCGATACATACCGCAACCGATGAACCGGTGGCGATCATCAGTTGCAATGCTGCTGGGATCTGGGTTGTCGCGAGACACGCCAGCCAGGACACCACAGTCACGAGTCCGCCGACAATCGTGATCCGGATTCCACCGATCAAGATTCTGCCAGTCGGGATGCCAACTCTTCGACTCAGCCACCAAGTGCCCAACGGCCAGGCAAGTGCGGGACCTATTCCATACCCTGCAGCGACACCCACAACACCCCAATGCAGCCCACCAAGCACGCACGCCACGCGGATCGCGGCGGAAATCAATGTATACCTGCGCAACTCATCCGTGATGCCCTTTGCCAGATATACCCAGAAGCACACGAATCCAAGGGTTTGGAATACACCAGCGATTGCGAGGAACCGCAATATCGGTTCAGCCGACAACCACTCCTCGCCAAGTACAACGCGAACTATTGGATCGGACGCACCAGCGATCACGCCCATCAGAATAGCAATCGGGTAGCACAGCACGACCTGCCCAGTAAGCAGGTACTGCTCAAATCTACGATACTCGTCCTGAAGTTTTGCTAGCGTCGGAAGCGCAACAGTAATTGACGGCGACCGCAACTGCGCGAGCGGCCTTGCAAGAAGTTGGAACGCCCGATTGTATACCCCAGCTGCATTGGCACCGAAACAATACCCTATGACGAACGAGTCCGCATTGTTTGCGACGTAATTGATGAGCTGAGCCCCAACATATTGCCACCCGAACGTAATCAGCGATTTCACGGGTGTGCCGCGTGACCATCGCCGCGGGATCCATCCGGCGAAGATGATGACAAGGATGAGCATAACTCCGCCCTGAATGAGCTGCTGCGCCACCAGAGCCCAATATCCCGCACCACGCAACGCCATAAATGTGGCCACACCGAGTGCAACAATCGCGGAAAATATGTCTGCTATGGCCAACCTGAGAAAGTCCATCCTCCGATTGAGGTCTGCCCGGAACTGTGTCGCTGCACCATTCAGAAGAAACGTCAGCGCGAGAACGCGGGTGATGGCTGCCAGGTGGTCCGCGTGATAGACGGCTTGGACGATTGGCGCACCGATACAGACGATCGCAGTCAATACGACGCCTATCCCGGTATTAAGCCAGAACAAGTTGTTGCGCTGGGCCCAGGACAGCGTCGGCGCCTGGACAGCTGCAGACGACAGTCCAAAGTCTCGGAAGATATGAGCAACGCCGACCACCGCCAGCACCATCGCCACGAGGCCATACGCGGTGGGATCGAGAAGCCTGGCAAGGATGACCACCGAGGCCATCTGCACAACAAGGGACCCACCTTGCCCCAACAAGGTGACAAAGGTCCCACGTGCGGCCCGCTGGCCGAGTCCTTTGGCGCCCTCGTGCCGGCCCCCACGGACCCTTGCGCCGCCGCCCTTGGCAGCGCGCAACACACTATCGGTGACGTCCGCCGGATCCTGGGCTGCGGTCTGGGCAACAGCCAACTCGGCCTGCGCCTCGTCAGCTGCAACGTGCGAAGCGTGCGCGCCCGGCCGTGCCTGTTCATTCATCAGGTTGCGTCCTCTGTCCTCCCACCACCGGGCCTCCCCTGCCCTTGTGGGCCCACAACCGCGGAAGACATATCCGCTTGATGCTGCTTATGAGACTTGCTCAAATGATGTCAAGCAACGCGGCTTCCTGCCTTCTTACGACGAGTTGTTGCTCCTGGCCAGGTGCGGACGAAATATGGCCTCGCCAACCATGCAGTCAGGCGCTGAACTCCTCTACCAGACGGCTGGTCGCTTGGACGTGTGCTCGACTCGACGCACCGAACACGATCGACTCGACGCCTGGCAACTGACACACCCACTCCAGAGCTTCGTCCGGGGCGATCGCCCCGGAGGCGAACACAGACATGGCGACCGCTCGAAACCTCCGGTTCTCAAGTACGTCGCGGTACGCGTCCACACCCCCAGACATGCGAAAGCCGAGCTTGTTGATGCTGGAGCAGACAAGAGGATTGTCCAGCCCGATTCGTTCAAAGGTGTCGAGCGCGAGTGGAAGGTTCATCGTGATGTACCCGGGCTCCGCGTCATACTGCGCCCGTACATATTGATTGAAGACCACAAACGCATCGTCGAACTTGAGGCCGAGCAGAAGATCGACCACGACGTTTTGGAGCCAGACGACCGGAGTCCGTACATTCCGAAACATCGCCATCTCCGCATCGACCAGGAGACGGATCAGGCCTTCCACATCCTTCGTCGCCAGTGAGCGTCCTCCCCGCACCGCAGCGCTGACGATTCCACTGTCGGGCAGGAACTGCCGGATTGCTCCGAGCATCCCATTCTCGGTGACTGCATCAGCATACTTGTGGGCGTATGGCATGGACGGCAGGAAGGCGAAGTCTCGGTATCGCTGAGGGGACGCTCTCACCACATCGCAGATCCGACCGACCCGGTCGTGGGTGGTGCACATGAAACTCGTGACGCCCTCGTCATAGGCAGCGTCGAGAACCTCCATGACTGCGGAGAGATCCTGAAAGCGCATGGCCTGTTGTCTGGCCTTCTCCTCAGACATGTGGTTGATGCCAAAGAACTGATTGTCGCCGAACAGGAGGCGCGGCAGTGGAACAACGGACACCCCGGAGGCATCGGCCGACATGACGTGATCGCTCATGAATGTCTCCTGAACAGGTGCCGCTTCAGCGAACTTGCGCTGAGTGAAGCGTCGAGCCGGCCCGGACTCGCGAGACCGTGCGCAGCGTCTCGTGTCATCAACTCAAGTGCTCGATCCGTCCTTGCCGCCGACACGAAAGTGTTCATTCCATCGGTTCGCCGTGCGGCGACCCGTCGCACGAAGTGGTCCAGCTGGGCGCTGTACTCCTCGCCCCGCAGGTAGAACCACGTGGCATCCGTAAGCTCAGTGGTGTATTTGGTGTTCCACCCGAGTCGGTATCCCGCTGGCGGGGTGATCGTGTCACGAATGTAGACGCGGCACTCTTGCCGGTCCGCGATGATCCTCCCCCCGGTGCCCCACACAGTGATCTTTGTCGTCATCTTGCGGCATGACTCGTCGGACCAGTCGACGCTCACCTGGCCCGTCACACCATTGGGAAAGAACAGGGTGGCGAAAACCTGATCCTCTGTCTGCTCGGAGAAGACCGATCGCAGAGCAGTCCCGGCAGCTCGAATCGGACTACCCAGATACCAGGTCACGAGGTCGACAGGATGCGCCGCGTAGTCATAGAGCGAACCACCCCCGTCAGACTTGCGACTGCGCCAGGTCGAGCCTCTCGGGCGGAGAACGACGGGCCCGTACGCTTCAGCCAGAACGTGGGTCACCTCGCCGATGGCTTCCGCACCAACCAGTCGGTGAACTTCGCGGAACGCCCCTACGAACCGATTGTGGTAGCCAACCTGAGTCACCAGGTCACGAGACGCGGCCAGCTGTACCAGTTGCTCCGACTCAGCTGCGCTGAGGCAGAGGGGCTTCTCGCAAAAGACATGAACGCCACGCTCCAGTGCCATGCGCACCATTGGGGCATGCAACCTGGTTGGGGTTGCGATGATCATTGCGTCGGGCTGGGCTGAGGCGAGCATCGTTTCGATATCGCCGAAGGCCGGAACCCGCGTGTACTTGTGCAGGATGTCAAGAAGGTAACGCGTCGAGTCCACGACAGCCACGACGTCAACGTCCGGATGTGAGCGAATCATGGACAAGTGAGACAGCCCCATCTTCCCGAGCCCCACCACAGCGATGTTGATCATGCGGGTTTCCGTTCTGGTACTGGAGGACGGTGGGAGGCGTTTACATATGGGGCCAGTACTGACTCGTATTGGCCCGCAACATGCTCCCAAGTGAATTCCGAGCGGTGACGGGTTCGACTCGCCGTGGACAGTCGTTGTCGCAGAGCCGCCGATCCGAGTAGCTCAGTGATGCGATCGTCAGCGGTGAGGGTCGAGTGAAAGTAGATGGCCGCGTCCTGAGCAACCCAACGGTTGTAGGGATTGTCATGCGCGATGACCGGATTCCCGGCAGCCAGTGCCTCGACCAGCGATGGGTTGGTGCCACCAACCGTATGGCCGTGTAGATAGCCGAGGCTGTGAAAACGGAGGGCTGCCACATCGGCCGGGGCGTAAATGGCGCCAGGAAACATGACCTCGTCACTGGCCGCCTCGAGGACGGCTCGGTGGTATGGGTCGGACTCGGGTGTGTAGTCACCTAGAACGAGCAGGCGATGGTGGCGACGCCTCGCGGAGAAGGCTTGCACCAGCTCGAGGATGGAGTTCTCCGAGATCGGTCGGCAGATGAGAGTCAGGTATCTGCCAGGGACGAGCCCGAGACGTCTTGGCACATCCGCCAAAGCGTCGGTAACCTCGTGCGCCCCATAGGTGATCGTCGTGATCTTCTGGGGCGACACCCTCTGGCGAAGATGTTGCTCGATGCAAGGGTGATCCGCGATCAGGTGGTCGCCGATCACACAGGCAACTCTCTCATTGGCATAGAGAATTGCTTGTCGGAACTTTCCCCAGCGAGCACGGGACCACTCGATTCCATCCATGTTGATCACGTTGGGCACCCTGAGAACTCGTTGCAGGATGTTGAATACGGCGGTGTTGTAACCGAAGGTGAGGCACGGATCTCGGAACTTCAAGGCATGCCTGATGCTCATCCAGTCGAAGGCGGATGTGCCGAGCCAGCCATCACGAGAGACGAAGATCGTGACTCGCTCGATCCCATTCCACCTGTCCTCGCGGATCTCACCACTGCCCGCAGCCTGGCAGTAAACGACCACACGCCATCCTCTGTCGCGAAGATAGATCGCGACATTTTCGGCGGCCGTCTCGAAACCGCCATATGCCGCCGGTATGCCGTGAGTTCCCAGAATCCGAATCGTCGGCCTGGAAGCATCATTGGTCATCGCGTATGTCATGAGAAACCGCACTCCCCTGGAGGCCACGATGGGCCGCCCGGTGACGATGCTAAGACCAGCCCTTGCCGTGTCGCCGCATTCGTCGAATAGTTGCAGTAGCGACGTAGAGATGAAAAAACGTCTCGGACAGGCAACTCACTCACGACATGCCAGCGTCGGAACGGTGGGCTGAGATGCACCTTTATTGCGACCGAGGCTCCTCTCAGCAATAGATCGGCACGAAGGGACCGCAGTCCGTACTTTGGTGAGTGACAGCGCAGGGCTGCTCGCATGCCAGAACGCCCCGTGGGACGGGCTTGGGAGGGACATGAAGTACAGAGTGGGGTATGCCCCGGGTGTCTACGACCTCTTCCACATCGGGCACCTCAACATCTTGCGCCGTGCACGAGAGCGCTGTGACTACTTGATCGCGGGCGTGGTGTCCGACGAGATGGCCATGCTCGCCAAGGGCAAGGACCCCGTCATTCCAACGTCGGAGCGTCTGGAGATTGTGCAGCACATCGTTTACGTCGACGAAGCCATCGTCGAGACTGTGCCGAGCAAACTTGACACGTGGTCCCAGCATCCCTTCGACGTCATCTTCAAGGGCGATGACTGGCGCGGCACCACGAAGGGTGAGCGTCTCGAGAGTGACTTCGCCCGCGTCGGCGTGGAAGTCTGCTATCTCCCGTACACCATTCACACCTCCAGCACGCTGCTTCGACAGGCCCTCCATGATGCTGCGTCCTGAGCCTCTCAAGCGGCCGGCCTTCCAACTCAAGGCGGCAACTGTGCTGCGACCGAGTCTGCGTGCCTACCGTGAGTTCCTCGTGAACGATCGCCTCTCACCGGAAGAGCTCCAACGCCTCCAGGACGAGCGCTCGATCGCCCACGCGCGCTTCGCCATGCAGCACACGCGCTTCTACGCGCAGCTATATCGCGACGCCGGCTTCCGACTTGACGACCTACGGGATCCCGCAGCATTCACGGAGTTACCCACGATCTCGAAGACGGACGTGCGGGAACACTTCGAACGCTTCAAGACGGATGAAGCGATCAGTCGCAATGTCACAACCAACGTCACCGGGGGAAGCACCGGTGAGCCGTTACGCGTGCTACGCGACCTGCGGGTTCCCGCGCGCGCACTGGAATGGAGGCTGTTTCGCTGGTGGGGCATCGACCCATCTGTCGACGTCGCACTTGTACAACGCCACACCAAGACAACTAGGCAGGCGTTCAAGCACAACCTGACCTGGTGGCCGTCGGTTCGATTCCAGCTTGACGCCTTCCGCATGGACCGACGCGAGATTGAGGCCTTCATAGAACGATGGCGGCGTGTGCGACCCGGGCTACTCATCGGGTATGCCGGAGCGATCGCCGAACTTGCCATGGTCATTGAGGAGCGGCAGATCAACCTTCCAGCTCCCCGTGCCATCGCCGTCACGGCGGCGCCGATCACCGAGCCACAAAGGCATGCGGTCGAGTCGGCATTCGGCGCCCCTGTCTACGACCACTATCGATCGTCCGAGGTGCCGTGGATCGCCGGTGAGTGCTCTGCCCACCGCGGACTGCACGTGTTCTCCGACGTCCGCAAGGTCGAGATTCTGGCGGGAGACGGAAGGCACGCACCTGCGGGCGTAGTTGGCGAGGTGGTCGTCACGGATCTGAGCAACCGTGTATTCCCGATGATCAGATACCGGCTCGGGGACCGTAGCTCGACCCTTGACGGGCCATGCTCATGCGGCGTGACCTTGCCCCGGATTGCACCGATACGCGGACGAGCCGTCGACGCGCTCCGTCTGCCCAACGGGCAGGTGGTCGCCGGGGAAGGGCTCGCCCAGATCTTCAGCAAGACGCCCGACGCTGTGCGGCAGTTCCAGATTCATCAACGCGACGACTTCTCGGTAGTTCTCAAGTGCGTACCGACCGAGAGGCCGGAGTCATCGTCCTACGTCGAAGCCGTGTCGGAGAACCTTCGTTCGATGCTCGGCCATCAGGTGCCTGTCACCTGCGAGCGGGTGGGCGCCATCGCGCATGTCGGCGGAAAGGTTCAGTGCGTGGTCAGCGATGTCCGCTGACTATGCGTCGCAAGTCGTCACCGACCCGTGGGAAAGGATCCACCTGATGCAGCCGGCGGTCCCAGCCACAGCACCCGGGACGTCGAGTCCGGTTGCAGGATCGCGCGGCATCCATCGGGCACAAAGCCTGGTCCTGACGGTTGCCGTCCTGACCTACCGTCGAGTCGATCAGCTCAGGGACAACCTTTCAGTCGTCTGTTCACACGTCGCCGCACTATGTGAGCAGGAGATGGCTGTCTCAGCATCGGTGCTGGTTGTCGACAACGATCCCGCCGCGTCTGCACGGAGCATCGTCGAGGAGCGTTTTCCCTCCGCATGCTATGTCGTTGAACCACGAGCTGGGATCTCGGCAGCACGGAACAGAGCCATCCACGAAGCAGGCTCGTCGGATCTACTCGTCTTCATCGATGACGACGAACGACCTCGAAGCACGTGGCTTCTACCGCTTATCGAGACCTGGCAAGCATCCGGCGCGACCGCCGTGCCGGGTCGGGTTGTCCCTCATTTCGAGTCGCCACCCGAGCGTTGGATCCTCGACGGACACTTCTTCGATCGCCCGGAACGTGCCTCTGGGACACGCATGCGATCGGTCGCAGCCGGCAACCTCCTCCTCGATCTGCGCCAACTACGAGCGTCCGGCATCACCTTTGAGGAACCGTTCGGTGCGACAGGCGGAGAGGACAGTCTCCTCGGGCAGCGCCTGGCCAAAGCAGGTCACGAAATCGTCTGGTGTGCGGAGTCTGTCGTTGAGGACCTCGTGCCAACCGAGCGGCTCACGAAACGCTGGGTTCTGCAACGCGCGTACAGCCAGGGCAACTTGCAGGCGCTGATCGACTGTCATCTGGCCGACGGATGGCTGACCGGACTTGCGGCTCGCGCGAGGCGGGCGGCAGCGGCCATGTGGTACATCACAAGGGGTTCTGCGGGAACCACCCGTGGCTATGTCATTGCAGATCAGAGTCGGCAGGCCATTGGACTGCGCACTGCCTACAGAGGACTCGGGATGCTCAGCGGTCTCATGGGACGTGCCTACACGCAATACGCGCGAACTGACGCGCTTGACAGCAGCGGAGACTCGTAATGCGCATCGCTCTCATCGGTACGCGCGGGGTACCTGCCCGATATGGCGGTTTTGAGACTGCCGTTGAAGAGGTCGGCCGCAGGATGGTGTCCAGTGGCCACGACGTCACCGTCTATTGCCGTGGCGACGTCGACCTCGACTCATATTTCGGGATGCAGCTCGTGCGACTACCGTGCCTTCACCGACGGTCCCTCGAAACCCTCAGTCACACCGCCTTGTCGATCGCCCACGACCTGTGGCGGGGTCACAGCGATGTCGCAATCGTGTTCAATGCAGCAAACTCGATCTTTGTTCCGCTGCTTCGGCTCCGTCGGACTCCCGTCGCAACTCACGTCGACGGCCTCGAATGGCAGCGCGGCAAGTGGGGGCCATGGGGGCGTCGATACTATCGACTCGCAGAAGCGCTCGCCGTCCGCTGGTCGGATCGGCTGATCGCCGACGCTCAGGGAATCGCGGACTACTACAGCCTCGAGTTCGGTGCCACGAGCGACCTGATCGCATACGGCGCGCCTCTCGTGACTCCGAAGCAGAACAAGCTCGACACGTTGACGCTCGACCGCCGGGCATACCACCTCGTGGTTGCACGTTTCGAGCCGGAAAACCATGTCGACATGATCATCCGCGGGTATCTGCGGAGCGAGGCCCAACTCCCTCTCGTCGTCGTCGGATCCGCACCATACGAGAGTGACCACGTCAGGACGATCGAGTCGCTCGCGGCACAAGACTCAAGAGTTCGTCTGGTCGGCGGCATCTGGGACCAAGAGCTGCTCGACGAACTGTACGCCAATGCGGCCACCTACCTGCACGGGCATTCGGTCGGTGGGACGAACCCGTCCCTTCTACGCGCGATGGGTGCCGGAAGTTCAATCCTAGCATACGACGTCACCTTCAACCGCGAGGTACTCGGCGTCGACAACATCTATTTCATGGATCCGGAGACGCTCGCAGCGCAGCTGCGCTGCGCCGAACTGGATCCCGCGCGGATGGATGAGCTCGGCGAAGAGTTGCGACTCCGCGCAGCGTCAACCTACACCTGGGATCACGTCGCCAAAGAATACGAACAACTGTGCGAAAGTCTGCTTCGGCGACGGTCGCAACGGGGGCAGTTCAGCGGACGCCGGTCTCACAGCAAGGTGTCCACGGAGTGAGCCAGGGTCCAGACCTGGGCTCATGACATTGCCAACCACGACCAAGATTGGAGCGAATCTTCTAGGTACTCAACGCATTTCACACGTGCTCGCGGAGTGATCTCCCACCTAGCCAGGTGAGGCCTCCGCACTTTGGTCTGCCATCTGAAGATGACAGGCGAGCCAGCATGCGATACGGTCCGGGCTGCACAACAGTTGAACATTGGGAGGGATTGACCGGACCGAAACGGAAGGACTGGGCCCTGCCCAAATTCGCTGCTATGAGCTCCTCGCATCTTAATCGTCGCCAACTGCTCACCATCGCCGGCACCGCCGCCCTTGTCTCGGTCGGCTCCAGGTCCGACGCTGCGGTTCGCCCGGTGCTGCCCGTGCGTCCACGGCCTCCAAAGACGAAGCAGGCGAATCCCTATCGCCCGCTGAGTGTCTCCGATCCTCGCGAGCTTCCTCACTTCCCCACCACGGCTCGGCCGGTGCGATGGCGTTGGGCTCGCACTTCTCGCACGACCCTGCAGGATGCCCTCTCGACGCTCGACAGCAATGAAGTTCTGGTGCTGCCGGAAGACGAGAAGCCCTACGAGATCGACACAAGCCGCGGCTTCCGCGTCACTCGACACAACTATCACTCGATGGCTTCGCCCACTCGAGGCATCGTGGGTCTGGGACCCAACGCAGTCATTCAGCCATCGGCCTCCGCTTTCCGCAAGGGAAGGCAGACCTACCGGAATGGTTTGCAAGAGAAGATGATCGAATCCCGCCAGGCGAACGCCTACTTCGGCAACTTCACAATGCACGGGCGAGACTTCGGCGGAGCCGCCTACAACGCAATCTGGGCAAGTGGAGCGGGCACAACCTGGGAGCGGATCCACTTCCGCGGCGCCCACCGGGGATGGCTTGCTGTTCCCCCCGGTGAGGCGGGAGCAATCTGCGGCTACAAGGGATCCGGCATGAGGGTCTTCAACTGTGAGATCGACTGCCGGGACTCGTCAGGGCGATCGGTCGGAACATCGCCGGTGATGTGGAGTGCGCAGCGCAACGTCTCGCTCACCGACGTCTATGCACATCACACCTACACGGGCATGCCCACGTTCTGGCGCGTGGACAACGCGATCGCAACCAACCTCATCCACACGAACCTCGACCAGGGCAAACCGAAGTCGCCAGGCGTGAATGTCGAGGACTGCACGGGGACGTTCCAGTTCAATGACTGCACCTTTATCGTCGGCTACGGACCCCACAACCGTGGCCTACATCTCAACACCGGCAGTCAGACATCGAGCGTCCGATTCGAGATCCGCAACCCGACAATCGATGCGGGGCCGTGGCCTGGCTACTTCTCAATCCAGCAGTACAACACGAGATCCCAAAAGCGCGCGGACTACCGCATCACGCACGCCAACGGGTCCTCCTTTCCGTTCCGCGTTGCCACCTGATCGAGGTCAAGAGGTTGATTTCTTGTAGTACGCGGTAAAGGTGGGAGACCACCATGAGCCGCGGATGACCGCGCCCGTCGGGAGAAGCTCGAGGAATTCACGACGTGACAGCAGTCGGGTGAACT
>Ga0164242_10006126_pt1 | contig 13286 bp, 10 predicted proteins | sample OricomgcompostMG_FD_108783 | JGI IMG/M metagenome (GOLD analysis project Ga0164242, IMG submission 108783) | Miracle-Growth compost microbial communities from Emeryville, California, USA - Original compost - Miracle growth compost (MG) ...
ACAATCTTTATCCTTTCGGCAAAACAAAATACATTATCCCAACCTCCAAAAATAATAAGAGGTCTTTACCAATTGAGGAAATAAAAAAAATATTCGAATATCAAACGGTACCATATTCAACCGAAGATTTCAGGAAGGATATGTGGATATTTACTTCCTTGGCAAGGGGCATAAACTTCATCGACTTATGTCACCTCAAGTGGTCCCAAATAAATGGAGACATCCTTACCTACAATAGAATCAAGACCATAAGAACCAAACGAATAGTAGAACCTAGTCACGTCCCGTTAAAAGGCATGATCTGGGAGAATGGGGAAATGCCACCAAAGAGCATAATGATCTTATTTTCCCTTTCATTTTGGGATTGCCAAAAGCTTCACTAAAAGAAAGGGCAAGAAGAAAAGACATAAACAAAAAAATAAACACAGGCCTTAAATCAATTGGACTGCACTCAACCTAAAATTTCCATTGACTACATATGTAGCCAGGCACTCATACGCCACCATAATGGTTAAAAATGGTATCCAACTGACAACATTAAAGTCGCAGCTTACGCATTCAACCATCACTACAACTGAAAAATACGTTGGTTCCCTAGGGTTAAAAAGTCTGGCTGAAATTGCAGACACTCCCTAACGGATTTCTAAAAAACGCTAGCACCCCTTTTCCCCGAACTCATTAGTTAAACAGAAAATTCAGCTATTGGCTATGTCTTCTTTCTTTCAACCTCTTATATTGATCGGCCAAATGATACAAATACATTATTAATGCATCAAAAAATATCAGGGCATCACTCGCATATTCCTTCGTCACAATTTGTTCATGAGAATGAGCACCATCGTTGCCGATTAACCGTAATTCATCAGCCCAATCAAAAAGCGTTCCACCCAGAACCCCTCTATCTTTCATGTTCCTAAGCTGGCTTATTAATGGTCCAGTGCTTTCACCATTATCTTTACAAATAGCTTCAATTCCCTTCCGACACATAATTACACAAGCATCATAGGATTGGGCCCAATAACATTTTTTTGCCTCTATATATGGCCTAATAACAATCAATGGACAATTTTTAATAGCTTTATTATCCGAAGAAGGGAATAATTGATTGTTCGAATTCTCCCAAGACTGATCCATATCATAACCATAATCAATTTCTATTAGAAAGGGGGCCTGACAGCGAGGGCATCTAAATAACTTAACTACCACGCCACCGCCTTGCAACACATCATTACGATATTCATCCCTATCATATTCATATAACAGTTCAGAATCTACAATAGAGTTACAGCTTGAACAGAACCGCGGCTCCCTTACTACAATTTTGTTCTCATTATCCATAACCGATCATATCAGTTTTATAAAATTCGAATTCTTCAACTAAAAATATGTTAGACACTCTGAGATTTAACCCACATCATTAAATCTACACAACAAAAATTACCAATCTATATCTTTCAAATTTCCACTTACCTGTTTAGCTGGAAACCACAATTATCTTCTTTTAACAACCCCCGTTTTAGTAATTTCTCAGCAACAATCACTGCCAAGCCTTCATTGTTATCCATAATTAAATAATTTTAAACTTACTGACCATACTCCCTACACTTACTGTCCTGTTAATTTCATCGTGTGGAATTAATACGTAATACCAGGGCTTTCCTCCATTCTCCAGATTATACTCCGAAGCATATTTGCAATAACTTATAGCCGCTTCAGCTTTTTGAAGAACCTCCGAATCATACATTTTTTCTTTGCTCTTAGGCTCCATCAGATAAATTGCATCAACTGTTTCAACTACAAAATCCGGTTCATAACGTTTCGAGGTATTGTCCCAATAGATATGGAATTGATTGGCCGCAGGTCGTAACCATTTAATAACAGCTGGATCATTTTCAAATACGTATGCCAACTCCTTTTCCGTATTCGAATCAAACTTATACTCAAAATGGCATGCTTTTTCAAAACCTCTGAAAACATACTTCGGCACTAAGCTTAACGGACTAACTAAATCCCGATAATCCCTAAATCCATTAGATGCCAACGCAGAAAAGTTGTGTGGTAAAATCTCCGTAAATGGTAACACATAAGGTTTTTCATAGTTACTGTACTCCATTTTAAAGTGCCTTTTCATTTGCAGATAGATACGCTCGGCAATGGTACGTTTAAATTGGAATACCGCCTTCTTTACGTCTCTTTCTTCAGTGTTACTCTCTTCTATAGCTGTATAAGCTTGTCGTCCCAATTTGTTCAGAAGCTCCGCGTTATCATCATAATCTACATCCGAGAAGTTCAACAATTCGGCAATAATAAGCTGGATCGGATTGCCGTAGTTACCGCTCGAAGTAGCCCGCAAGGTTTCCACTTCGGCCTGGTTTGCTAAGCTAATGCGAATAATCTCTTCTTCTAAGGCCTTGAATTGAAAACCAGACGGATCAAGGTCGAAGTCTTCAAAATAAGCTCTGGCATTGCCCTGCACCAAGTCCATCCGGGGGATCTCAATAATCTGCGCCTTGAAACTAGACACAACCTTTTCGTAAATAGCGGCTGCCTCTCGCAGAATATCTCCCGCAAACAGATTGCCCTGCCCGCGCTCTAAACTTTCCTTGATTTTCTCAAGCACAACCACTTTCGCCTCAGGTTTGTCAAAGTCCTCAACTTTCTTGATTTCGGGCAACTTATTCAATGTAGGCAAAACTGTTATAATTGCTTTTTTGGCATCTATCTGACTTTGTGCAACTTGTTTCTCTCGCACGTTTACAATAGCATCAACTTTTGCCTGCTCATCCACAATCTCTTTTTCCACTTTGGAAACAGCAGTAGTGGCTATTGTTTTCTCTTTGATCTCTATTTCCTCTAGCTCTACAAAAGACACTTTATTCAATATCGAGTCGGGATTTTGGGCTTCTGCTATCACTGCATCAAAATTATCATGGGCGATTACGGTCAACTTGTCGATATTGGCTTCTCCTGTACGTTTTCCACCAAAAGGTAGGCGAAGCCCCCGTCCGATGGTCTGTTCAATCAATACCCCGGCATTGGCCGCACGCAAAGGCACAATGGTATATAAGTTGGAAACATCCCAACCTTCTTTCAGCATATTGACATGGATAACGACTTCGATCTCATTAGTTGGCTGCTCCAAAGAAACAAACAATTGCTCAATTTCTTCATCTTTTTTGGTCGAGCTATCAACCTGTAATACCTTACCTACATATTGCCCACCGTAGAAAGATGCCGAGTTAATCAACTCATAAATGGCCTTGGCATGTGTAATGTCCCGACATACCACTAAAACAAAAGGTTTGACCAACTTTTCGTCATGATTAAGAGCATAGAGCTCCAAGGCGGTCTTTGTCTGTTGATGTATGGATATGGCATCCTCTAACTTAACCTGCTCTACCTCTTCGGCACTTTTACCCTTTGGATCGAAGTTCTTCCTCTTCGCAATGGTCGGATTCTTTACATACAACCCATCCGCCAAGGCTTTGGCTAAGGTGTATTCGTACACGATATTCTTGAATGACTTGCCTTTTTCATCAATTGGTGTAGCTGTCAATTCCACCCCAAACACAGGGTTTAGTTCATCGATAGCTCTTTTGGAAGCATCAGCATGGTAGCGGTGTGCTTCGTCCATCAACACCACCAAATCATCCAAATCCGACAAGTACTGCCAATACGACTCGCCCAAATACTCCGACAATCGCTTCATCTTGGGCGCTAAGGCAATGCCGCCCTTCTTTTGCCCTTTGCTATCCGAATTGAACTTGGAAATATTGAAAATATTGATCCGCACCTCCGAACCACTGAATAATGCTCCCTGCTGTGTATAATTATCACCGGTAATGATTATCGGGCGGTTATGTACAAATTCAGATATCCCATTGAATACATACTTAGCATAACCAGGGTCTCCGAAGTCTCTAATCAGCTTTTCATAAATGGTTAGGTTAGGAGCCAGAACGAAGAAATTCCGAACACCCTTTGCCACGTACAAATAAGTAATAATCGCACCCATTAAACGGGTCTTACCTACACCGGTAGCGATATTGTGGGTAATGGATGGAAATGCCCGCTGGAAATCTGTACAGGAGGGATACAGGTTTTTAATCGCTTGCAAATGCTCCTGTAGGCTTGTGTTTCTTTTCGCTTTTTTTAGCGGTACTTGATCCGCTATCTGTGCAGATATTTCCAGAGCCTCTGCTAAAGGCAAACGCAACGATAAACGCTGCTTTATTTGGTTGAGTACAGTTTGGTTCATGGCTAATCAAATAATGATGATTGGTAACCGGTTTCTTTTTTTGCCGACACGATTTCTTCCTCGCTATCTAAATCAATTCCCCTTTCCTCGTCGCATTCCGTGTCCGATTCTTCTTGCGGTAGGTTGACGATATTCAAACTGTAGTCGTCTCTGCCAAACTCACAACGATCTAACAACAACTGAGGAATCTTCTTTATGGTGATATTCGTAAATTTATTGGTACATTCTGGCTGAAAGGCTTTGCAACAAATCAATATACTTTCCCCTGCCTGCATGTCTTCGGCTATGGATTCCAACTGCTGAACCGTCATGAATTGTGTAGTGGTGAAAATATAATCCTGTTCGGAAGAATGCCCTTGCTTCCAGAATTGGGTTTCACTGGGGTTGTATGCAAAACCTTCTTGCTTAGCCATGGCGGCGGCAAGCATATCTGCATTATACTCTTCGGACATGACCCATTGACCAAATTTATCTTTCTTGAGCAGGCTTGGCGCTAAAGTATAAAACTTGAAACCACCACCACCTTGCCAATTGACAGCTTTGGAGATACCACCTTGTTCACCATCTATGACATTCTTTAGTCTGAGGTAACAATGGGATATCGCGTGTTCTCCAAGTTCTACTGTAATCCATTTTCTTTTCATTTTCATTGCTACTGCTGCTGTTGTAGCGGAACCTGCAAATGAATCAAGCACAATATCTCCTCTATTTGTAGATAGTTGTAAAATTATCTTAATTAATAGCTCTGGTTTTTTCCCATTGGGGAACTGAACACCGCCTTCTTTAGTTAAATTATTAAGAGGAAAACCATCCCAGAAAGTTCCTAATTTTTCAGTTTTAAACAACTTATTTCCGCGCTTACTAGCCGAATCCTTTAACCAGATAACTCTCCTAATAGTAGGACTAATATAAAAATGTATCGCTTCTCTACCTTTTTCTTTACCAGATTTAGGTATATAGCTGGTTTCTAAAATTTCATCATCTTCTAGATACGTTGCTTTATCTATAATTCTTTGTCGAATACTCGTCTGAGCATTTGTATCTGAAAAAATTCTATCAAAGTATTTGATGTAAGCCTCTTCTCTAGTAAGGCCTTCTTCCTTCACAACTTTGTTAATTGTTGTTCTTTTTACTCCCTTATATCTTGATATTCTAATAATATCACCCGCTCCATCAGTTGTCGTTGTTTCCTCAATTAATCGACCTTTCTCTATTAAAATGCTTGTATATTTCCAACTTTTACCATTACTTTCCATTTCATCAATAAGGTCAAATAGGTTTTCCTCTTCATAAACATCATTGAATTTTTTAAAGCCCGTTATACTGTCCATATTCTTAGTATATATCAAAACATACTCTATGTTTTTTTTCAGCTTCTTATCCTCCCCACCACCACTAGCTCCTGCAGTCTGTTTCATTTTTGCAGAAACTTGATTAATAAAATTATTGCGCCCAAAAATCTCATCCATCAAAACCCTACAATACGCTATCTCGTTATCGTCCAATTGAACAAATATTACACCGTCTTCTTTTAACAGTTTTCGTAATATTTTCAACCGCTGAGACATCAAATTTAACCAAATAGAGTGTTCCAAACCATCATCATAATGCTCAAATGCATTACCTGTATTATAAGGCGGGTCAATATAGATACACTTTACTTTACCCGCATAGTCCTGTTCCAGCGCCTTTAATGCAAGCAGGTTGTCACCATGTATTATCATGTTCTCGGTATGTGGATCCCCGTAGGAGTATTCCGGATTTTCTATCAATATCCGAGGCTCCAGCTTAGGCTCTTCTCCTTTGCCAATCCACGTGAGTTCTAGTTTTTGTAAGTTTTTATTTCTAGCCATTTGTATGATACTGTTGCTGTTTTACTTCAAGTTTTGCCAAAAAGCTCAATAACCCATTTTTACGAGTTCCTTCCCTTATTGTTATTATTTATAAAAAACAGAAAGGCTACACAACTCTTTATTAATCAATCACTTTACTCCTTAATCATCTTCGTTTTACACCTAATCCTTCCCTAATTACCCCTAAACCTTCCCTAAACCTTAATCCACTTAGGGATCCCCCTAACTCCAACATTCATTATCAATCCACGGCCTCTTAATCCCTGAAGTATATTTTCAACTTTCTTCTTCCGCTGCTTATCATTCATAAAATCCGGAAGCTTATCCATTAGTAAGCTATCAATCTCCTCCCTGGTGGCATGCCCATGATTGTCAATATGTTTCAGGATAAATGATTCCAATATTTCTTTATCCAACCCTTTGTTTCTCGTATACTCCGCTTTTTTGTCGGTCATTTCGGCAACGCTTGCTGAAATATAGTAATGAGGCTTTCTTCCTTCGATGAATTCTTTACTTTTAAGCATCTTGGCAGCATCATCAGTAATATCCAGCCCCTTTTGCACACGGTCGATATTGATTACTTCCATTAAGGATAAATCATCTTTCCGCTCCATTAATAATTGTGAATACTTTTCATCTATCGCATGCCCGTATATTTCTAAGACAACCTCTCTGTCATTGGACTTTGCATAATCGGGCAGAGGAAAGTATCTTTCTTTTTGGCTTTTCAACATTTTGTAGATTCCGTAGCCCATTGAATCAATCATATTAAGGTTGACCATCGCTTCCACCAGCCATTTATTACGATAGTTTTTGGGCGTTTTTTCCCCGAAGAAGTAATCTTCGGCCTTACCCTCAAAAAAGCTTCCGGCGCTTTCAAAAATCAGCTTGTTGATTTTCTCAGTTACGATGATTCTCGAATTCAAGTTATAGTCTTGATGACCAATACAGTTATTCAATGCTTCAAGGATGACTTCATTATCGTATTTTGGCACTTCGACTGAAATTAGTTGGTTGCTCGGGAAAAACTTATAATTGACATTTCTGATTTTGGTTAACACTTCATTTACTGCTAAGAACAGAGGCATGGAGAAATGCTCATAAGCTTTTTCCTCGGTATCCAGTTTCCATGTAATCTGTGCTACTTTTGGAGACAAGAAATGAGATGATTCTGATTTGCCCAAAAGGATCAAGGCTGTATTTGTTATCTTTCCGTTGATAGTTACCTTCAGTTTATCTAAGAAAACTTCGTCTGTCCACCGATCTATATCGCTATAGAATGGTTTATTCTTGTTCTTTTCTTTATAGATGGAGCGTGCCCTTTGTACAGCGTACTCATCAAGGTCATGAAAAGAAGCTTTATCTATTATTTCAGCAGACCAATCTCGATGTGAATTTAAAATATGCCTTAAACGATCGGGGTACTTTTTCAGCTCAGTTAGGCTTGAAGAAACTCTAATCCATGCCTCGTTTTCAAAAGAAATTGGAATATGCTGTGCAGCGGGGATTCTGAAAATCTGAACTTTTTTACCAAGATAATTACAAACAAAATGTTCAAACTGAATAGATGGGGATAGATTCCTTCGAATGTAAAAATCTAGTTCATTCCCTTTTTCTTTTCTTGATAAATAGTCGAATTTAGTACCCACTACTTCTAACGACCCATCATTTATACCAAATAATAAATAGCCAAAGGGTAAATTGTTAAAATTAGCCGCATTAGCTAAACCAGAAATGTATCTACCCAATCTTTGATGATCCGTCGCATCACCACTTTTAAATTCGAGCCACTCCAATTCTTTGCCTTCCAGCAATAGCTGATCGACTATAATCATTAAATCTTCATTCGTCATATTAGATCATTTTCCATCGAATCGTAAACAATTCCTTTTCTTCCAGATTTTGGTTCAGTCTGCTTTCAATGTCACTCAACAACGACTCTTTCCTTTCGTCGATCTCATCTTGTGCGACGAATAGCCGTTTTCTTTTTTCCGATCGTTTATTTTCTAGTTCTTTTATCGTTCTTTGCGCTTTTACCTTCGACTCCAGATGCATGGTCTTTTTAGCTTCTGCTTTACGAAGTTTGATTTCTGAATCCAAGTCTTTGATTTCCTTCTCCAGACTAATCTTCATATCGTCAGCCCATTGATCCAACTTGTCCATCTCCGTATCAAAAAACCCATTATTCCTCGATGTATTTTCATCGATAATATCTTGTTTCAAGGAACAAGATATATCCTTCAACGTTTCTTCGACTCCTTGTGCAATCAAAATTACATCACTTTCCTTCGCTTCAAGGCAAAGAATACGCTCAACCATATCCATTGGTATAATTTCTCCCTCATCCGTCACGCAGGATGCAATGATATAATCTTCCGTCTCGAACGACTGGATACTAAGAAGCTGTAACTTCATCCAGCCCGAAGAACCGATAAACTGTTCCAAATACGCCACCCTCCCTTTCGTATTTTGGTAATCGAAAGTAACATTTTTTACAGGGGTATCCAAAACCTTACATTGCGTCAAAATACGTTGTGCTAACGGATGCCCTACGCGATATATATTCGTATCATCAGGCACAGATATCGTTGATTTTTTCTGGGTTTCAGAAGATTTAAGAATCATATAGGGTCCGGCATGGATATTTTCCTCCAGAAACGGATTCTCAAGCAAGCTAAATGTATAATCACTGGTAAATGATGCTTTCCCCGCCAAAAAATGCTGGGTCACAAGCCATAGTTGTTCCTCAAATTTAGAAAGCACTACTTTGGTCTCCTGGTAATGGGAACGTAGTTTCTCGCGTACCTCGTCATCAAAATTCTCCAAAAGTGTGGATCTTACCTGCGCTAAGCGCTCGGAAATCTGCGGTTTTAACTCTTCTTGCAGTTCATCAAAAGCAGTTTTAATCTCCTCTGGCCGTCGGCAGTTCTGATAAATTTGGGCTATTCTTTTTTCGAAATCGACCCCACTGCCAATCGCGCCCAATATTTCATCAGAAGCGCCAAAAACGCCATCAAACAGTTTAAACTTCTGGTCTAACAGTTCATATACCCGAATATCCGCTTCATTATTTCTATTCAGGAAATTGACGACGACCACATCATGTTCCTGACCATATCGATGACATCGCCCGATGCGCTGCTCTATACGTTGAGGATTCCAGGGCATATCATAGTTAACAACTAAGGAGCAAAACTGCAGGTTGATACCTTCAGCCGCGGCTTCTGTGGCAATCATGATCGTAGCTTCATTTCTAAAATAATCAACCAATGCAGCCCTTTTATCAGCCGTAGGGGAACCGGTAACTTTATCTGTCCCTTTATGTTTCTTTAGCCAGCTTTTATAGAGCTCCCGCGATTTAAGGTCATTATTTACACCATTAAAAAGTACGATTTGCCCTTGATAGCCTTGCTCCTCCAGCGTGTTAAATAAAAACTCCTGAGTTCTGCGGCTTTCCGTAAAGATCAGGGCTTTCTTCCTTGCTCCCAACTTGTTCAATTCGCTGAAGCCTCTTTCCAAAGCAGTTTGCAATTCCTCAGCTTTTGAGTTTCTTTTAATTATTTCAGCCAATGAGCGGTAACCCTTTAAATCTTCCAATTCGGATTGAATGTTTAGGATATCTTCGTCCGAATATATTGTTCCCTCCATTTTCTGGTCTTCACCATTCCATTCGTCTGCCAATCCATCTGCCGATTCGAAATCTTCATCGACAATTTCTAAAAAATCAGTTTCTCGATGATCCTTCAAAATAGTCTCCAGCCTATTCACCATCTTGTCCAAAGTGCCATAAATGGCAAAAGAAGAAGAAGCCAGCAATTTTCTGAGTATTAAAGTCATTAGTTGCCGCTGACTATTAGGCAAAGCATATAGCTTCGGCCTTTGTAAATACTCAGAAGTAAGCAAATATAACTTTTGCTCTTCGCTCGTAGGGAAAAACTCCTGAAGTATCGGGATTCTATTGGTGTAATTGATATATTCCAGCACTTGCTTCCTCAAAGTCCTGTGACAAACAGGCCGAATACGTTGCTGCAATTCCTGATAATTTTCTTCGTCCACTATACGGGAATACTGAGACTTAAAACTCTTTAAATCGCCAAAAGCATAATCATCTATTATCGAAACCAAACCATACAGCTCTAATATAGAATTTTGTAATGGTGTGGCTGTCAATAAAACCTTTTTGTAATTAAAAATAGCATCTTTAATAGCATTAGCTGTTTTATTTGAGGGTTTATAAACGTTCCGTAAACGATGTGCCTCATCAATAATAACTAAGTCCCATTTTGTTTCCTTTATATATACCGCTTTTGACTTTGCAAACTGATAGGAGCAGATCACTATGTTTTGCTCCTGATTGAACGGGTTAAGATTTCCGCTTTTAATCTCTTCATTGAATGTTTTTGCTTCAAGTATAATAGATGACAAAAAGAACTTATCCAATAGTTCCTGACTCCATTGCTTCCGTAAGTTAGCAGGCGTAATAATCAACAACCTACGCTTCCGTTCAGCCCAATTTTGTGACAATATGATTCCAGCTTCAATGGTTTTGCCCAATCCCACTTCATCGGCCAATATAGCGCCTTTCGATAATGGGGACTGAAACGCAAATAATGCAGCATCCACTTGGTGTGGGTTCAAATCGACCTGGGCATCTTGGAGGGATGCAACGAATTTACTAATACTATTTGAAGGCATCTGCCGAGTAAGCTCGTGTGCAAAATATTTAGCTTGGAAAGAATTTATTATACTCATTTATTTCCCCGAAATCGATAATTCTCATATTAATATGCTATCAATTTTAGCATTACAATAATCTACATTTAAAGTAAAGATAGTTAGTTTAGATCACATTCCAACGGCAAATTCCTCATCCCATACCAATCGTCCAATACGCTTGCATTAGTAAAGGTCGTTTCCTCCTTAGCAAAACTACAGTAATCCTCATGGATATGTCCGAAAATATGGTATTTAGGTTTTATTGGTTATACTCACAATAATAACTCCATACCCTGTCCATTTTCCGTAAACAGGTTCATCAAAAGTGCCAAAGGGCGGATCATGGGTAACCAAGACATTCGTATCATCGGGTCTCTGATTCCAGTGTTTCTTTATTTCACTTTCCCGACCTCGATTAAAAGCCCAATCGTTGAACCAAGGTGTAATGTGAGATCCCCAAATCTGGACACCGTCTATTTCTACAACCGAATCTTTGAGATCGAAAATGCCATTGGGAATCATTTTGCAAATAACATCGGTATGGGCATTTTCGATAAAAATCATGGCCGCCTATATATTCTCAAATCAAGTTGCCAATCATGGGCAGTTATCCTCCACCAGATCAATATTAAATTCAATACTCTAATTGTTTGGTAGTCTATATAAATAATACCTATTTATAATATTATACAAATATAATCCAATATATTTTAACAGCGGTTAAGAACGATACCACCTACCACCAAAAAAAAATACCACCTGATTTTGGTCAATTGACCACATTCTTGTTTTCAGTGGTCAAAATGGCAGTATGATTGATTGACCTGCTAATAGTATTGCTAAAATGATCAAGCCATTTCGTTTATATATTCAAAGTGTATTGATTGCCATAACATTACAGATAACTCAATTAGCTTTCATGGTAAAGGAAAATTTAGTGACCTTACAGGTCACTAATGGCTGTAGTCATGATCAAATCCTTTATCTGTCAGCATTGCGGTAAATCTGCGCCCCGTAATCCCCGTTTAAAAAGTGAACAGCATTACTGTTCTGACCACGATTGTCAAAAGGCACGTATGCGTAACTGGAAGCACAGTAAGTATGCTACGGTCCGGCTTACCGGGAGAAGTGCAAAGAGCAACGAGAAGGCTGGCGAAAGGACCGTCATGCAGACTAGTACCAAAAACAATACAGAGAACAGCATCCTGCGTACGTCAGCCGCAACCGAGCCCAACAAAAGACCCGTAACGTAAAACATAAAGAAAAGATAGCCCCCGCCGTCATCAAAAAATCGTCCCTGGTGCTCCAGGCTCGGGACGATGGAAGGCAAACGGTATCATTGGTCAACATGGACCTAATGATAAAGAGGAGCGCATTAACCGCATTAACTGGTTGATATATATAACATTAAGTTTATCTACCAGAGGCCAAAAATTGTAAAGAGGAACGCGTTAACCTCTTAACCGGTTGATAAATAGCCTATTAAAGTTTGTTTGCCGGAGGTCCAAAAATTGTAAAGAGGAACACGTTATCCCTTCACTTGACTGATATACTGCACATTAGATAGCCCTACCCGCTAAAAGACCCATTATTGTAAAGAGGAACGCGATTGTATAGTTCTTTTTACCCCCTTACTTTTACCAGCGTAAATTAAACGTTCAATGAAGGCCCATTTACAAGAGGTAACAATAGATAATTTTGATTTATCCCTTTCCAGGCTGCGGATTAGCAAGCCTGATCAGGTAACTGATATTGAGATACAAATGACCAAACAGGGCCAGCTTCAGCCGTTGGCTGTGCGCCAGGCAAATGGCAGGTATCAGATTATTGATGGGTTCAAACGCTATTATGCTGCCATGGAAATGGCGATTAAGACGCTTCAGTGTTATATACTGGATGTCGATTTGCAACAGGCCAAGATCCTAGCATTGAGTTTTAACCGAGTTGGCCGATCCATGGAGATCTGGGAAGAAGCTATGATATTGTCCGATCTTACCAGTAGTCATGGCCTCAGTCAGAAAAGTCTCGCAAAGCTCACCGGTTATAGCCGTAGTTGGGTAAGCCGCCGTCTATCCTTAATCGGTAAACTCTCGGAAGAGCTTATTACTGAAATTAGAATGAATACGCTCAGGCATTCTCAATATATTACTTCTTCATATCTGCATTGTGGGTATTAGTGACATCAGAATTATAAACAGAAGAATAAATATTTTGAAGTTCATTTAAGCCTTGATTATATTGAGCCTGTTTTGTAGACCATATGTTCTGAATAGCCTGAAAATTAGGATGATATAGCTCTTGGGGAACATAAGCATCCTTGGCTGATACTAGATATGAGTAAACACACGAGCTACTGCATAAGGCAGGCGAAGCCATATCGGTAGCAGCCCGGGATCTAGTATTATTCAGTATTCAATTTATGGTTGTGAGGTTATGGGTCTTTCGCCACCCACTTATGA
>Ga0164242_10006127_pt1 | contig 13286 bp, 12 predicted proteins | sample OricomgcompostMG_FD_108783 | JGI IMG/M metagenome (GOLD analysis project Ga0164242, IMG submission 108783) | Miracle-Growth compost microbial communities from Emeryville, California, USA - Original compost - Miracle growth compost (MG) ...
CCCAGGTAGCGCGGGATGGGCGAGCCGGCCGGCAGGTGGCGCACCACGGCTTCGGCCATGGAGCCCATGGCCGCCGGATCCACCGGGGCCTGGGCGTTGCCCGCGCGGACCTCGGCGAGCATGGCGTCGAAGGCCCGGAGCACGTGGCGATCCACCTCGTCGCGCAGCCCGTCCTTGGAGCCGAAGTGCCGCACCACCAGCGCGGGCGAGACCCTGGCCTCGGCCGCGATCTGCCGCACGGTGACGCCGTCTGCGCCGCGCTCCGCGAAGAGGCGCAGCGCCCCGTCGCGGATCCGGGCCTTCGCGGTCCGGTCGTCAGGCGGCGGAGGCGATCGCTTCATGCCGCGTACTCCGGCAGCGTGAAGTCGTCGGCCACCATGCGGCGGATCATCCACCCGCCGAGCCCCGGCACGTTCATCAGCCGCAGCGCCTGGTCGCGCGCGAAGATGCCGAGGCGCGTGGCGGGCGCGAAGCTGCTGGCAAAGCTGCGGGCGCCCTTCTGCTTGCGCTCGATGAACGGCCGGTACGTGCGCTCGTAGGCCGAGAACGCGGCCCGGTGATCGCCTTTCGCGCGCTGGAGCTCGCCGGCCAGCTGGTACGCCCCCGCGATCGCGAACACCGACCCCTCGCCGGCCAGCAGCGAGGGACAGTGCGCGGCGTCGCCCACCAGCGCCACCCGGCCCTTCGACCAAGAAGGAAGGTGGATCTGGCTCACCGAGTCGAAGTACAGCTCCTCGCAGGCCTCGAGGCGCTCGAAGATCGCGGCGTGCTCGCGCCAGCCGTCGGCGCCGAAGGCCTCTTGGATCAGGCGCTTCTGCCCCGCGCGATCCCGGGCCTCGAGCGGCGCCTGTTCGTCGCGGCGCCACACGAAGAGGAACGCGGTCCGGCCGCCCTGCACCGCGTAGCGGCTGATCTGCCGACCCGGCGCGGCGTAGCTCACGTAGGTGTGCGCGTCGCGCTCGGGGTAGTCATCGGTCACGAACGACGCGGCGCAGTAGCCCAGGTAGCGCTCGAACTCGGCCTGGGGTCCAAAGGTGAGCGCCCGCACCCCCGAGTGGAGCCCGTCGCAGCCCACCACCAGGTCGAAGCGGCGCGCCGGCCCACGCTCGAACGCCACCTCCACCCCCGAGGCGTCCTCGCGGAGCGCGCGGACCTGGTCGCCGTAGATCGCCTCGACCTGGCCCTCCACCTGCTCGTAGATGGAGCGCGCGAGGTCGCCGCGGAGGATGCTCAGGAACCGGTCGCCCAGCGCGCGGCGGATGGCGTCGGCGCCGAGCTCGGTGCGCGTGCTCCCGTCGTCGTTCACGTAGCGCAGGTGGTCCATCACCACGCCCCGCTCGCGCAGCGTGGGGAGGATCCCCATGCGCTCGGCCACGTCGAAGCCCAGGCCCCAGAAGTCGATGACGTAGCCGCCCTCGCGGAACGCAGGCGCGCGCTCGACCAGGGTGGGCACGAAGCCGCGCTCGCGCAGCCAGTACGCGAGGGTGGGCCCGGCGATGCCGGCGCCCGAGACGAGGACCGTTGTCTTGGACATTGCGGGCTCCGCGGAGACGAGGTGAACGAACGTTCCACGAAGTAAACGTTCGTTTACACCCTGTCAACAGGCGCCCTCGCCCTCGCCGTTGCCCGGAGCGTGCCGTGCCCATGCGTCCAATCCTGGAGCGGCGCTCCACGGCCGCCGCGTTCGATCGCCAGGCGCGGCGAGAGCGGCTGACCATCACACGCGCCTGCGAGCCCTTCGGTTCAGCGCTTGGCGTGCTTCGCGGCCTGGATCCACGCGGGTGAAACGGTGTAGCCGGTGCACGCAATCTCGAGCGCGGCCTTGCCGGCCTGCTTCACCTCGATGCGCGCGCTCGGCGCCTTGGGATCTTCGCTGGCGGTGATCACGTAGCGCGCGTCCTTGTTCTTGAAGGTGAGGCGGTCGCGCGTCCCCTTTCGCGACACCGCCTTCGACGCGCGCCTCCACGGCACGTCGATCACCAGGGAGGGCGAGAGCGCGCCGTGCCAGGCGGCGTACGAGAGCCGCGGCCCCGCGGTGCCCTGGGTCTGCTGCACGCGAATGTCCCAGCCGGGCGCGGCGCAGCGAAACAGCAGCGGCCCGCCCGGGCACTCCAGCGCATGGCCCAGGTTGGGGTCGGTGGCCGGCGGCCCGTGCGCGGCGGCGGCGGTCACGGTGAGCACGTTGGCGGAGAAGAGCCAGGGCGGGGTCTTGCGCGGCCGGCTCGAGTTGAACGCCAGCACCTGCTTGGTGCCCGCGATGGGCCGCTCCAGATGAATCCCCACGGACTCGGACCCGGGCGCGTTGGCGTAGGTCTGCACGGTCACCGGCCCGAGCTTCACGGTGCGGCTCACGGCGCCGTCCTGCGCGTCTTGAAAGCGCAGCTCGGCCCGCTGATCCGCGTCGAACGAGACCAGGTACGAGAGCCCGTGCGCGGAGTGGTCCGCGTGATCGGTGCAGAGCATGGCGGGCTGGAGCCACGCGGTGCCTTCGCGGACGAAGCTCAGACTGTCCGGCGGCGGCGGGGTCGCGGGCTTGGGCGCGGCGGCGAGCAGGAGCAGAGAGACGAGTGCGTTCATGGTGAGGCGAAGTTTAGCCCCGGCCGCGGGTAGAGTCCTCGGATGGCCTCGCCCGCCGTCGCCCTGCAGCCGCTCACGTGTCCGCGCTGCGCCGGCCCGGTGCCGCTCGGCGACGCGGACGTGGTCCCGTGCCCGTATTGCCACGGCGAGGTGCCGGTGCCCGCGCCGCACCGCGCGCTCGAGCGCGCGCAAGAGGCGCTCACCCGCGACCGGGCCGACGCCGAGAGGCTCTACCGCCGGCTCGGCCGCGCGCCGCCGCGGGCGCTGGCCCTGTTCCGGTTCTTCGACTCGCCGTGGTTCTGGATGTTCGGGGCGGGCTTCTGGATCGTCGCCGGGCTGGTGCTCTTCGTGTTCGCCACGCCCTGGGTGGGCGCGGCCGTCTTCCACGTGAATACGTACGACCTCCTCACCGAGAAGCAGGAGAGCGCCATCTCCATCGGCGGGACCTTCGGCTCCATATTGCTGGGGCTGCTGCTCGCCGGGTGGAGCCGAAAGCGCTCGGTGTCGCGTATGGGGTTGCAGGTGGCGCTGGCCGCCGCGCCACCCCGCTCGGCGGGCGGGCCCGCGCGGTGCCGACGCTGCGGCGCGGCGCTCGCGGTGGCGAAGGGCACGCTCGGGGTGCGTTGCCCGTACTGCCAGGCCGATAACCTGGTGGCCATCCCGCCCGCGTGGATCGCCGCCACGCGGCACCTCGACCGGTCGATCTCCAGCGAGGCGAACGCGGCGCTGGTGGCCGAGGCCGACGCGCGCCGGAGCCTGCGCTGGAGCCTGTTCTGGCGGCTACTCATCGGCCTGGTGCTGCTCTCGCTCCCGCTGGGGCTCATCGTCCAGCCGGACCACGCGCTCCACGACCCCGACCCCAAGCCCTACGCCGACCCGAACACGCTCGACCTCGGCCCGTGGTCGGCCCAAAACGTGCCCACCTGGTCGTGCGACCGAATGAGGTTCCCGCTGGGGCTCTCGCGCTGCCGTCGCGGCTCGTGCGAGGGTGCGCGGCTGGTCGAGCTCCGAGGGAGGAGGCCGTACCGCGTGCGGATCAACGGCGCGCCGCCCGAGACCCAGGTGGTGCTCGAGGCGCACCGCACCGACTTCTTCGACGTGCGCTGGGCGGAGGTCGGCCGCGCGCGCCTGGCCAACGGAGTGGCCACGGTGGTGCCGCCGCTCTCGGGGTGGTACCGGGTGCGGATCCAGGGCGGCTCGACGCCCGCGCGGATCGGTTGGTGCGGCACCCAGAAGGCGTCGCTCCCCCGCGCTCTGAAGTGAGCGAAAGACGACCGCCCCGGAGGCCCGAGGTCTGGGCGTGTCCGCGCGCGGGCGCCGTGTTACACGACAGGCCCCGTCCCCTGGAGCTGCACCATGTCCGACGCCGTGCCCAGCATCGAGAACCTCTTGGAGCGCGTGGCCGTGCTCCGGGGGCATCTTTGACGTCCCGCGCAAGCAAGCCCGCATCGCCTCGATCGACAACGACGCCAATCAGCCCGACTTCTGGGACGACCCGCAAAAGGCCCAGGCCATCCTGAAGGAGAAGAGCCAGCTCGAGGCCGTGCTCGGCGACTTCGCCAAGGCCCAGACCGCGCTCGACGACGCGGCGGTGATGCGCGAGCTGGCCGAGTCCGAGTCCGACGAGGCGGCGCGCGCCGAAGCCGAGGGCCAGCTCCTCGAGGCCCAGGCGCGGGTGCAGAAGCTCGAGCTCGCGCGGATGCTCTCAGGCCCCAACGACGGCGCCACCGCGCTGGTGGACATCAACGCCGGCGCCGGCGGCACCGAGAGCATGGACTGGGCCAACATGCTCCTGCGCATGTACCTGCGCTTCTGCGATCAAAAGGGCTGGAAGGTGGAGCTCACCGACTCCACCCCGGGCGAGGAGGCGGGCTTCAAGAGCGTGAGCTTCATGGTCGAGGGCGAGTTCGCCTACGGGTTCCTCAAGGCCGAGAACGGCGTGCACCGCCTGGTGCGCATCTCGCCGTTCGACGCCAACGCCCGCCGCCAGACCAGCTTCGCCAGCGTGTTCGTCTACCCCCAGGTGGCCGACGACATCGAGATCGTCATCGACGACAAGGACGTGAAGCGCGAGGCCATCCGCGCGTCGGGCGCGGGCGGACAGAAGGTGAACAAGACCTCCAGCGCCATCCGGCTCACGCACCTGCCCACCAACATCCAGGTGCACGTGCAGACCGAGCGCAGCCAGCAGGCCAACGAGAAGACCGCGTGGATGCTGCTCCGCTCGCGCCTCTACGAGATCGAGCGCAAGAAGCGCGAGGCCGAGAAGGCCGAGGTCGAGGCCGGCAAGATGGACATCGGGTTCGGCTCGCAGATCCGAAGCTATGTTTTGGCGCCGTATCAAATGGTCAAGGACCACCGCACCGGCATCGAGAGCGGCAACCCGCAGGCCGTGCTCGACGGCGATCTCGACGCGTTCATCGAGGCCCAGCTCCTGGGCGTGAAGAACCCCAGCAAGGCGCAGGACTGACGCATCGTGACGCGAAAAACAGAGGATCGGCCGGTGGCCTCGTTGAAGAAACGCGACGAAGAGGTGCTGTCGTTCGAGCGGCCCGCAGCGTGGCGCGCGTGGCTGGCCGCGCACCACGCGCAGACGGCGAGCGTCCTGCTGCGCATCCCCAAGGGCGCGGGCTTGGCGCTCACCTACTCGAGCGCGCTCGACGCGGCCATCGCGTGGGGGTGGATCGACAGCCAGAAGCGAGCGCTCGACGCGTCGGCGTGGCTCCAGCGGTTCGGCAAGCGGACGTCGCGGAGCCCTTGGTCGAAGATCAACCGCGGCCGCGCCGAGGCGCTCATCGCCGCCGGCGCGATGGAGGCGCCGGGCCAGGCCGAGGTCGATCGTGCCCGCGCCGACGGACGCTGGGACCGCGCGTACGACGGCGCGCGCGCGGCGACGGTGCCCGAGGACCTCGCTGACGCGCTCGCGAAGAACCGCAAGGCGCACGCGTTCTTCGAGGCGCTCGACGGTGCCAATCGATACGCGATCCTCCACCGCGTCCAGACCGCGAAGCGGCCGGAGACCCGCGCGGCGCGCATCGCCACGTTCGTCGCGATGTGCGCGGCCGGCGAGACCCTCCATCCCAAGCGGCCGCCGCGGCGAGCGCCCAGCAAGGCGCAGGACTGACGCGGATCCCGCAGCGAATGTGTCCAGGCCGTGAAGCAGCCGGAGACACCGCGGGCGCCGGGGATCCGAAGATCCGAGGCGCCCGCGCGTGAAATCCGACGATGAAGCGAAGCGCTAGCTCTGGGGCTTGCCGCAGTTGCCGCAGAACTTGGCGTTGGCCCCGAGCTCCGCGCCGCACTCGGTGCAGTGCCGCGGACCCGCCGCCGCGAGCGGACCGCCGCACGACGCGCAGAACTTGCCCGAGGGCACCATCTGGCTGCACTTGGGGCACTGAACCTGGCCAGCGGGGGCCTGGCCGGCGATGGGGGCCTGGCCGGCGGCGGGGTGCGGCTGTCCCATCTGCTGGTTGAACATGTTGGCCATGCCAAAGCCCATGCCCATGCCCATGCCGGCCATGGCGTTGCCCGAGCCCTCGCCGCCCTTGGACATGCCCTCGCCCGCGCCCATCATCATCTTGGCCTGCGCGTAGCCCTGCAGGCCCGGGTTCTGGCCCATGTCGGCGTAGCTCTCGAGCTCGGTGCGCTTCTGGAGCTTCTCGGTGTCGCTGTCGTTGAAGGCCACCTCCACCGAGCCCAGCCGGAGCACCTTCACGCCGTAGCCGGAGACCTCGGCCTGCACCCGGGTGAGCACCGCGGCCTCGATGTCGGAGTTGTAGGCGCCGGAGGTCATGTCGAAGAGGCCCATGCCCTTCTTCACCACCATGCCCGCGAGCTCCTCGCGGATGATCTTCTTGAGCAGCTCGGTGAACCAGCTCACGAACACGTCGTCCTGGCCGCCGGTGGCCATGCCGGCCAGGCCCACCACCAGCTTCTCGGGGTCGGTCACCTTGAGGCTGAACTCGCCGTGCACCAGCGGGGTGACCGCGATCTTGAGCTTGGGGTCCTGCATCATCCCCACCGGCGTGCCGAAGCGCAGGTTGGGGATCTCGCGGGTGAGCACGAAGAACAGCTCGGCCATGAACAGGTTGCCGCCGGTCACGCCCTCGAGCAGCTTGGACAGGAACGGGATGTTGTGGGTCTCGAGCGAGTAGGTGCCGTCGGGCTTGGGCGGCAGCACGCCGGCCACCGAGCCGTTCTTCACGAAGAGCGCCACCTCGTCGGCGCGCACCGTGAGCTGGGTGAGGACCCGGAGGTTGGTGTCCGGCCACTTGTAGACGATGGTCCCGGCCTGGTCGGGCGGACGCGCCACGAAGTTGCGGTGCGCCTCGGTCTTGATGGAGTCGAAAAAGCCCATGTGCGTGTGCTCCGTGAGTGTTTGGACGCGGGGTCTGCCGGTCGGAGTGCCTGCCCGACGAGTTAACACCCCGCGGATCCCGCCGCTTTGGTGCGGCGATTCTGGAACAGCGAACCCGCCAAATCAAACCGCGCCCCGCCACTTTTTGTGCGCCGCGCCTTCTGTGCTACGGGTTTGGCCCTGGAGTGACCGCTCCATCACTCGCCAGCCCGATCCCGCGCACGCTCCGAGGCCCCGTGACCCCCGACGCACCCGACAGCCACAAGAGGCTCCTGGCCGCGCTCGCGCAACCGGAGCCCGACCTGGTGGAGGCCGCGCTGGCGATCGCCGCCGACGAGTACCCGGAGCTCGATGAAGGCGCCTTGCAGGACCACCTCGACGCGCTGGCCGACGAGGTCCGCGCGCGCATCGACCCCGCGCACCCGCTGCAGGCGCTCACCGCCGTGCTCGGCGCGGACCACGGCTTCCGCGGCAACGTCTCGGCCTACGGCGACCCGCGCAACGCGTTCCTCAACGAGGTGCTGACGCTGCGGGTGGGCATCCCCATCAGCCTGTCGCTGGTCTACCAGGAGGTGGCGCGGCGGGCGGGGCTCGCGGTGCACGGCATCGCGTTCCCGGGGCACTTCCTGGTGGGCAACGCCCAGGGCGTGCTCGATCCGTTCCACGGCGGACGGCGGCTCCAGCCCAGCGACCTGCGCCGGCTGCTGGCCCGCACCGCGCCCCAAGTGAGCTTCTCGCCGCGCCTGCTCCACCCCGCGTCATCGCGGCAGATCGTGGTCCGCATGCTCACCAACCTGGAGCACATCTACGTGGGCGCCGGCGATTGGCCGCGCGCGCTGCGGGTGGTGGAGCTGCTCCTGGCGGTGGCGCCGGACCACCCCGGCGAGCTCCGGGTTCGCGCGCGGGTGCGCCAGTCCCTGGGCGCGTACGCGGCCGCGCTGGCCGACGTGCAGCACTGCATGGCGCTCTCCCCCCACGCGCCCGACGCCGTCCAGCTCCGCTGGACCGCCCAGGTGCTCGCCCGGCGCGCCGGCTGGCAGAGCTAATTCGATCCGGCGGCGTTACACCTGGCCCGACGCGTTGACCGCGAACGGCGCGGCGAACACAATGCGCGCCCGCTTCACCCCCGATCCCGAGGAACCATGTCCGTAGAGCGAGCGCGACGCTGGCCACCCCGACAGCGCATTCACCTCAGCCGCGAAGGCGACGCGGCGCGGGCCGCGTACCAGATCTTGGTGCGCGAGGCGCGCGAACAGAACCTGGCCACCGACGCGCTCGGGGCGCAGCTCGCGCAGTGGGCCGGGCAGCTCGGGGTGCGGCCCAGCGACGGCGTGCTGCTCGAGGAGCTCGCGGCCAAGCCGCTCACGGTGAACGAGCTGGCCCGCGCGGTCGAGGACTGCGGCGAGCGCCCCAACGAGGTGAAGGCCGGGGTCGACCGGCTCTACGGCGCCGGGCTGGTCCAGCCGCCCCAGCCGGTCGAGCCGCCCAAGCCCCCCGCGCCCAGCCCTTGGCGCTACTGAACCCGCTGGCAGATCAGCGCGCGGACAGCTTCGACGCCGCGGCCGCGTCGAGCAGCCAGCGCACGGTGCCGCGCGCGCCGCGGACCAGCCCCGAGGGACGCACGTCGAGCTCGACCGGGCCGTGGATCACCTGCTCGAGCACCTGGGCCTTCTCGTCGCCCGCCACCAGCACGTGCACCTCGCGCGCGCCCTGGATCACCGGCGCCGTCACCGAGATCCGATCCACCGCGGGCGACACGTAGGCGGGCGGCACCACGTGCACCACCGCCCGGTCGCGCACCAGCGCCTTGCCGGTGGTGGGGAAGAGCGACGCGGTGTGGCCGTCGCCGCCCATCCCCTGGAGCATGAGGTCGAACACCGGCACGCCCTGGTGCACCGGGAGCCGGTGGAGCAGCTCGTCGGCGTAGCGCGCGGCCTCGGCGACCCGGTCCGTGGCCTCGCCGCGGATGCGGTGGAGCTGCGCGTCCGGCAGGGCCAGCGCGTCGAGCAAGGTCTCCTGGACCATGTGAAAGTTCGAGGCCTCGTGGCTGGGCGGCACGCAGCGCTCGTCGCCGAACCACAGGTGCACCCGCGACCAGTCGATGCGTTCTCTCAGCGCGCCGCCGAGCAGCCGGTACAGCGGCTTGGGCGTGCTCCCGCCCGAGAGCGCCAGGTGAAAGGCGCGGCGCGCGGCGATGGCCTCGGCGGCGCAGCGCACCAGGTGCTCGCCGGCCAGCGCGGCCAGCGCGGTGGGATCCGACGCGACCTCTATTGTCGCCTGCGGCGGGTTCGACTTGGGTTCGTTCATCGGCGGGCCTCGCGGAGAATGTCGATGGCGTGGAGCAGCGCGCGCTCGAAGAGCGGATCGCGGCCGTAGGTTTGGAGCTCCTGCGCCAGCAGCCAGCGAACGCCGCGGTGGAGGCGCTGGCGCTGGGGCGGGAGGCCGGTGACGCCGGCGCGCGCCTCGGCCACCGCGCTCTGGCTCCCGGGCGGCCTCAGCACCGAGAGCTCCAGCGGCTCCGCGCCCTCGCCGCGGAGCACCAGCTCGGCCACCTCGCCCGGCGCCAGGTCCGACCGCGCGCTGCGCACCAGGACCACGCGCGGCGAGACCTCCACCCGCGCGAGCCGCGCACACGCGCTCAGGCGATCGACCACCCACGCGCCGAGCATCGCGGGCCCCACCGCGGTGGCGGCGCCCGCTGGCGGCGCGTGGTGAACCTCCACCTGCGCCACGCTGGCGCACCGCTCGCGCACCCGCGGCGACTGGAAGAACCGCGCGCACAGCGCCATGAACGGCTTGACCCGCGCCCAGTTGAGGTCGCCCAGGGCCGCGTGGTCGTCGCCCTTCACGAACGCGGCCAGGCGCATCAGATCCCAGGGATCGAGCTGGGCGGTGTCGACCACCATCCGGTCGCAGACGTGCGCCATGCGCTGCCAGGTGGGCCCGAACGTCGGCGGCGTGGCCCACCAGGCGCAGGCCGGCTGGTCGCTCTCGAGCAACGCGGTGAGCACCGAGGGCAAGAACTCCACCTCCGGCCCGCTGGCCGTCAGATCGATGAGCTCGGAGTAGGTCGGCGGCACGCCCACGCCCAGCGGGACGCCGTCGACGGCCACGTGGGCCTCGAGCACGCGGGCGCCGGCGTCGGGGAGCGCGTGCACCAGGAAGAGCCGGCCGGGGTGCTCGCTCACCATCGAGGAGAGCACGTCGAGCGCCTCGGCGCAGCGCGGCTCGTCGTGGCAGAAGGCCACCAGGTTCAAGGTGCAGACGCGCAGCGCGTTGGGATCGCCATTTTTCCGCGCCAGCTCCTCGCGCAGGCGGGCCAGCGCGGCGGCGATCTGGTCGACGGGCACCGCCGGGCCGAGCGCGAGCTCGTGCTTGGGGGGCATCAGAGCCTCCGCCAGCGCCGACCGTCCGCGGCCATCAGCGCGTCGGACGGCTCCGGGCCCCAGCTCCCCGCCTCGTAGGGGCTGGGATCGCCGGGCCATTCCTTCCAGCCCTCCACGATCTCCGAGACCAACTTCCAGGCGGTGTCGACCTCGTCCTCGCGGGTGAAGAGGGTGGCGTCGCCGATCATGGCGTCGAGGAGCAGGCGCTCGTAGGCCTCGGGGGGCGCGGCGCCAAAGGCCTGGCCGTAGCGAAAGTCCATGTTCACCGAGCGCACCCGCATGCCCTCGCCCGGGATCTTGGCGTTGAACCGCATGCTGATGCCCTCGTCGGGCTGGATGCGGATGGCGAGCACGTTGCGCGCGGTGGGCGCCTGGAGCGCGCCGAAGAGCGCGTGCGGGAGCGCGTTGAAGTGCACGCTCACCTCGGTGACCCGCTTGGGCAGGCGCTTGCCGGTGCGCAGGTAGAAGGGCACGCCCTCCCACCGCCAGTTGTCGATATATAGCTTGAGCGCGGCGAAGGTGGAGGTCTGGGAGCCTGGCGCCACCTGCGCCTCGGCGCGGTACGCGGGCACCGCCTGGCCGTGGTGCGCGCCGGCGGCGTACTGCCCGCGCACGGTGAGCGCCTGCACCGCCTCGCGCGGCACCGGGCGGATCGACCGCAGCACCTTGACCTTCTCGTCGCGCACCGCGTCGGCGTCGAAGGCCACCGGCGGCTCCATGGCGGTGAGGGCCAGGAGCTGCATCAGGTGGTTCTGCACCATGTCGCGCAAGATCCCGGCCTCTTCGTAGTAGGCGCCGCGCCGCTCCACGCCGATGTCCTCGGCGGCGGTGATCTGCACGTGGTCCACGAACTGGCGGTTCCAGATGGGCTCGAAGATGGCGTTGCCGAAGCGGAACACCATCAGGTTCTGCACGGTCTCCTTACCCAGGTAGTGGTCGATTCTGTAGACCTGGCTCTCGGCGAACACCTCGTGCAGCCGACCGTTGAGCAGGCGCGCGCTCTCCACGTCGTGGCCGAACGGCTTCTCCAAGATGATCCGACCCCAGGGCGGACCCTTGGCGCCGTTGTGCACCAGCCCCGAGTCGGCGAGCTGCTGGAGGATGAGCGGCATCACGCTCGGCGGCACCGCGCAGTAGTAGAGCCGGTTGCCGCGCGTGCCGCGCTCGGCGTCCGCCTGGTCGAGCGCCGCCCTGAGCCGCTGGAACGCCGCCGGGTCCTGGAACGAGCCCGACACGTAGTCCAGGCCGGCCGCGAAGTCGCTCCACACCTCCTCGTCGAGCCGCTTGCCGCGCGAGAGCTCGCCCACCGCCTTCTTCATCTCGGCTCGGTAGGCGTCGCGGCTGAAGTCGTCCTTGGCGAAGCCCACCACCGCGAAGTTGGCCGGCAGCACGCCCGCGAGGCTCAGGTTGTAGAGCGCGGGCAAGAGCTTGCGGTGCGAGAGGTCCCCCGAGGCGCCGAAGATCACCATGGCGCAGGGCTCGCCCACGCGCTCGGTGCGCAGGCCCTGGCCAAAGGGGTTCTCCGACGCCGGGTCCATCAGCTCTTCTTGACCGCGTGGCCGCCGAACTCGTTGCGGAGCGCGGCGATGACCTTGTTGCCGAACGCGTTGTCCTGGTTCTCGCGCGAGCGGAAGCGCGCGAAGAGCGCCTCGGTGATCACCGGCATGGGCACGGCCTTCTCGATGGCCTGCTCCACGGTCCAGCGGCCCTCGCCGGTGTCGTCGGACCAGCCGGTGATCTTCTCCAAGTGCGGATCCTTCTTGAACGCGTCGACCATCAGCTCGAGCAGCCACGAGCGGATCACGCTGCCCTGGCCCCAGAGGTCGGCCACCTTGGCCAGGTCGAGGTCGAAGCCGCTCTTCTCCAGCAGGTGGAAGCCCTCGGCGTAGGCCTGCATCATCCCGTACTCGATGCCGTTGTGGACCATCTTGGTGTAGTGGCCGGCGCCGCTCTTGCCGCAGTAGAGGTAGCCGTTGGGGGGCGCCAGGGTCTTGAGCGCGGGCTCGGCGATCTTGAACGCCTCGGGGTCGCCGCCCACCATCAGGCAGTAGCCCACGGTGAGGCCCCACACCCCGCCCGAGGTGCCCGCGTCGAGGTAGGAGATGCCCCGCTCGGCCACCCGCGCCGAGCGCGCCTGATCCAGCGTGAACTTGGAGTTGCCGCCGTCGATCAGCACGTCGCCCTTGCCGAGCAGCGGCGCCAGCTTGTCGAGGGTGCCCTCGACGAACTGGTTGGGGATCATCATCCACACCACCTTGGGGCTGGGCAGCTTGGACACCGCGTCCTCGAGGGAGCTGGCCCCGACCGCGCCCTTGGCCGCGATCTCCTTCACGGTGTCCGGGTTGACGTCGTACGCCACCACCCGGTGGCCGCCCTGCATCAGGCGGACGCTCATGTTGAAGCCCATCCTGCCGAGGCCGATCATTGCGATGTCCATCGCTGCTCCCTTTCGCCAAAATGCGTGGTGGATTTGGGCTCGCGAGACCCTCCCCCGAGCCCGCGCGCACCCTAACCGACGCCGTCCGAAGCCCGCAACACAATTGCCCGCAAACAACAACCAATTGCTGTAATTTACTTTACACAATAAGGTTTGGCCGTCGTTGACGCGACGGGCGCCCCGTGCGACACCTCTGCCGTCCGGCCGGGCGATTTTTTTTCAAGGATTCACCCATGTTCACCATGCTCCGCCACCGCGCGCCGCGCGAAGCGCTCGCGCTCGCCGCCGCGCTCTCCCTGGCCCTGCTGGGCTGTGGTCAGCCCGCCGGCACCGGCTCCACCGGCACCGGCTCCACCAGCGCGAACGCCGCGGGCAGCACCTCGAGCAGCGCCGGCGCCACCGACACCGGATCCACCGGTTCCACCAGCACCGGCACCGGCTCCACGGGCTCCGCCAGCACCGGCTCCACCACGGGCGGCCACGTGTACTGCGGCGCCGACACCTGCGCCGGCTGCTGCGACCCCAACGG
>Ga0164242_10006128_pt1 | contig 13285 bp, 11 predicted proteins | sample OricomgcompostMG_FD_108783 | JGI IMG/M metagenome (GOLD analysis project Ga0164242, IMG submission 108783) | Miracle-Growth compost microbial communities from Emeryville, California, USA - Original compost - Miracle growth compost (MG) ...
ACAAAACTGATGCTGGACGGTCTGGTACTGGTACAGTACCCTTGGAGGGGATGGTGCCATTTTGCAATCTGGAACTAACGGTGAGGCTGTCATTGCTGGAGTTGAATAGGCCTCGGGAAATAACAATAGACTGGTACTTGATTAACAAGAAGCATAGATTGCAGGCATTTCAAGTAGCTACCTATGTAATCAATTAGAGGAGTTTAAAGACCCTGGCTTCATTCATTCAAACACCCCCGTTTAAACATCCCTCAATATTTACAGTCCGACGCCCTTCTCCGCCTCCCTGCGCGTCCCCTCCAGTCCTTCCACTTCACTCGCTGAGGACTCGGGCTCTAGTGTTCTCAGTAAGCCAATGCGCCCAGTCTTTTTGGTAATTACCATGCAGCCGTATCGTCATCAAGTCCGATAGCCCGGCAATGTGACGGAGGAACCTCTCCTCCATCGGCTTCTCCAGAGTCTCTTCCTCCTCGGCCTCTAGGCTTTCCTTTGGTTTCGCTAGGGTTTCTCTGCTGGGGCCCCAAACTACCACAAGTTCCTCTAATTTTGTAGCAGCAGGCACCTTTTCCTCGCTGTAGTCTTCGAACAGCGACTTGAACCACGACTGTTGCGTTGTGAACGAGGTAATATTTTCGAAGAATGGCAACCCGTCTATCCACATAGCCCAGCGATTATCGACGACCAAGATTAGCTTGCGGACCCGAGCGAGGTCAAAGCGGCCAAAGACTCCAACGCCAATGCGATAACTGAATCCCGACCGAAAAGACCGGATCGATGCTGAATAGAGGACGTCGGGGGCAAGTTCGTTGAAAACCACCCGGCACGCCATCATGAGGGGCGGGAGGCTGGTTACGTACGGCTTGATAAGAAAAGCACGCTCCGCGTACTTTTATTCGGCCCAGTAGTAATTGGAGGTCTCGGAATTAGGGTCCTGGAGCAGCTCCAGGTAGTAGTGGTAGATGTTCTTGCGTACCTCCCGGGGAAGGCGGAGGAACACAGAATGGCTTGCGTCTAGCGCCATTATCACCGGCGGTTAGCAGAATCGTAGCGATTCTGGGGCTGAGACGGCAAGTAGCGTTTTTTTCTCGAACGCGATAGATTACAGCCGCAGGAATATGAAGACCCGTGCTGGGGTCTGGGGTTTTGCATCAGGCAGCATCTCCATACCTGACTTGATGTGCTAGCTGAGCTGCCTAAAGCGCTCCACATGTCAGTGTGTTGGGTCCTGCTAAACCACATTCATTGCGAATAACGAAAATGCGGGGATTTTCTACGACTCAAAGAGCAGATAGGCCATTCCAACGGGTTAACCATGGAAAAATCTTCAAGCCGACAACTTTCGAGATGTGGAGATGGAGGCCCTTTCCACTTGCGTAGCACGCCAGAAGTGTTTCTCTGCTTATGCTGGTACCTACGTGCTAGATTGACCTCGTCGGAGCCGCAGTCATCTCTTCGACAACTAATTTCAGAAGACACTATACTATAGGTAAGCATCATCGGTTTCTATGAGACATATTCCTGTAGGGCCCTGGTCCTCCTGGTGGTTCCGGGATCAGCTTAGAGGTGAGGACGTGCAAATATGACCCTCGAGATGGGCTCGCCTTGACGGAGTATCATTGAATTCGATTTACTGCGTAACTAACTTTAAGATTGCAGCATTTGGGGCAAAGAAACTGTAAAACTGCACGTGCTGTAAAGAGTAGGGCTCTTCACTCTATCCCGGCTAGACAACCATTTGTATCTCATTCCCGATAGGCTTACTGACCAATGAAGCCGCACTATCAAACCCCTAGGTATTTGCCGCGAGGTACAACTCCCTTAGGAGGCCAGTCTCCTTCCGCAACAAGTCCGCGGGGTGCCCCGACTCTGCGATCCTACCCTTATCCACCACCACAACTAGGTCGAAGTCTAGGATGTGCTGAAGCCGGTGGATTACCTCAATGACTGTCTTCTGCTTGAGGTCCTGCTTTATGATCTTCCTCACTAACATCTCCGTCTCGTGGTCCATGCTACTAGTAAACTCGTCCATGAGCACGATCTGCGAGCTGCTTTGCTGGAACAACGCCCGCGCTAGGCAGAACAGTTGCTGCTGACCGATACTGAGTCTCTCCTCTGGGTCTAGGTTGCTCTCCAGTGTTACAGCATCAGGTTCCTTGATGTCGATTTCTGAGTCAGAGGCGGAAACCTCCAAGTCGGAAGAAGGTTCCACCTTCTTCGAAGTCTTGCGGGTGAACAGGGCATCCCATATACCTACCCTCTTGAGCGCAGACTCGATGAGGGCGTCTGTATACTCTTGAGGTCGGGAGGAGTCCTCATCCCAAAGTGTCATGTTCTCGCGGATGGAGGCGTTGATAAAGAGAGCCTTCTGGGGCAGGGTCATGAAGCGCTTGCGGAGCGAATCTCGCGATACGCGGGTGATGTCCTGGCCGTCAATAATTACCGTGCCAGAAGTGAGATCAAGGCAGCGGAGAAGGGTTCCGAGAAGCGATGATTTGCCACTGTTATTTATTAGTCTATTGTCACCTGCTAGAAGAGGGTGATCAAGCGTATACCTTCCGCTTCGCCCGCAAATGGCAACTTTCATCCCGGGCCTAATAGTTAGGTTCATATCATAGATGGCCGGTGCATATTTAGTACTACAAAGAAGTGGATTAGCCACTGGAACTGGGTTCTGGATGCATATTGTGCGTACCTGTAAGTCGCGGAAACGTGCTGGAACTCGATCTCTCCTCGGCCAGGCCAATTCGCATGGGGTGTGGGGAGTTCCGTCTTCTCCTCCGGTTCTACGTCGTTATTGAACCGCTTAATTCTAGCAACTGCGCCAATCGACGTCTCAAGCTGTGCCCAGAAAGTGATGAGGTACTTGAAGCTTGCGCTAAGAGAGATCTAGAGGATGGTTAGCAGGTCAGGTAGGCGAAGACGTAGGAGGAATGTCGGGGTCGCTTCTGATCCAAATAAACTTACGAGGTTAACCAGAGCGAGACCAAGAAAGCCGAGAGATTGAGAAGAACGGAAAGTGACAGCGAGCGTAGTCACCAGTACCGCCAAGATGGCCACGACAAAGTCAAGGATCATCTTCAGCCAAACCTGCACAGACAGCAACATGTACATAGCCCGCTGGGAGTAATCCAGGTGGCTCGTATTCCTGGTCGAGAACTCTTTGGTGCGGCCAAAGGCTCGGATTGATACAATACCCTGTATCGATTCCAGCATGAAGGCTGACAGAGGTGCCTTCGCCTCAATGTCCATGAGACGAAGTTGTTTCGAAGTTCTGAGGTAGAACTTTTGAATGATCCACAGCATGCCGACAAGGATGGGAACCGACGCAGAGACGTATTTAGAGGAGATAAAGATGATGATAGACTCGGCACACGCTCCGAAGAGAGCTAAGATTGGGGACAACATTAGATATGCCAACATTATCCCGTTGTGATATCTAAATGAATAGAAGGAAGCCTACCAGTGGTGGTATTCACAAGAGCCATTGGTAACTCATCGTCAATGAGCATGATATCTTGGATAAATCTGTTCGCAATCGTAGTTGATCCCACTGACACGACGTATGAGATGGATGACCTAGTCTGAATTAGCGGTGCCCAACGTCAGTAGATGGGTTCAATCTCTCACCTCATCAAAGTGTTTAGCTGTCCGAAATATAGGTTTATCGATGATCGAGATAGTAGAACATCAAAGAAGAAACTTTGCATGTATGTTAGTGAGTGTTCATGTCGAGCTTGTTCAAACTTACTAGCATAGGCCGTAGAGGAGAGTGAGTCCGCCCACAATGAGACCCGTGAAGATAGAAATGTAATATGTCAGGGAATTCTGGTTTGACTCTGCCCAAATCTTTAACCAGACATCTAAGAAGTGATGAAGGATTAGCAGTCGACCAAGATATCAGAAAATCATAGGGCCTTCAGCTCACTCTCGAATGATCTCTCTGCAGCTAGGACTGCGGCAAGAACAAAGAACAGGGATATTCCCGCCAGACCACAGGACCTGAGGAAATACGAGTACACGGTCCAGTCAGAGGGAGCATGACTGTTCTCGGTTTCCACATCCTCCTTGTTTAAGCCGAGAACGGCGACTTGTGCGTTACCGCTCGAGCTTGGTTCGGGGTTATCAATGGAGTCGGATGAGTCCATAGCCTCAGCATTGATCACTCCGTCTGCGACAAGATCATCATACTCAGCCTGGTGGGTGATAATGCCATTGTCGAGAACGAGAATGGTCTCAAATTGGGATAGGAAATGAGCTACTACTTGTCAGCATCATCGAAAAGACAATTATTAATCGGATCTCGGGAATCGCACTGGAGTGGGTGGCTAGTACAACAGCGCAATGGAGTCTAGCAAGGAGCCCAGTTTGCGAGAATAGCGCAGAGAATACATGCTGGGCTGACTTCCGATCTAGGCCGCTAAAGATGTCATCGAGAAGAACAAGATCTGGTCTACAGTAGATAGCGCGAGCAAGAGCCTTGGCGAGAATTTGTTAGCAAAAAGGCGTTAAAGTATGTCCAGCGTATCCGCCTATGACTTACGATCCGACTACGTTGGCCGCCGCTCATCGCGGATCCTTGGCTCCCAACTCCGGTATCGTCGCCTTTGGTGAGTCCATTTAGGTCTTGTGTCAGGGCACAGGCATCGACAACCATGTTGTACCATGATTGATCGTATGGTAATGAACCGATGATGTTTTGCCGCACAGACTGGTCGAGTAGCCACGGCTCTTGGTCGCAATATGCTACCCTAACATTGGGAGACAGTCGCCTGAGGCCTGAAACTTGCTCTACCTCTCCGAGGATGGCCTTCAGGAGAGTGGATTTGCCCGAACCGACTCTATCCTCCTGTAAGCTAACGGACAAAGGCTAGCGTGGCCAGGGGATACTTACGGGCCAACGATGGCAGTGAAGGACGACGGCCGGAGTGAGAACACCAGGACGTATAGAGCGGGAATATTGCGGTCTTTCCAGCAGAAGGTGGCGTCTGCCATCTCAATGAGATAAGACGGGGGTACAAAGTCAGCTCTGTCACGCTGTGGTGTGCGCTGGGAGTAGACTGGGAAAGGGTTCAAGCTCATGTCACCATCGGCTACTTTGATGACTGAGGCTGCTGATGACGTTGCAGTACTCCCGGCACCCAGCCCGAACTGCCTGTCGTCGTTGAGAAGATCTTGGATTCGGCCAAGACACTTGAACATGGACACTAGAGTGGGTGTGCCTTGAATTAACAGAAATAGTGGGTCTAGAGAGATGCGGAGCAGGGCGAGTGATGCGAAGAGCGTCTGTGTGGTGAGCGGCACGCCATGGATCTTGCTTATAATCGCGAAGCCGCCGTAGGCAACAAGGATCGAAAGCTCAGTGGAGGCAGCAGCTACATGACTTATGTTAGAAATGCGTACAGGTAGGCCGCCGTCTTTGTCCTTGTGAGACTTACACAGCGCGATAAGTATTGAGAGAATCCGGCGGAAACGTCTGTGGAACAGTTAGTGACAGGGCTTAGCATATGCTTGCAAAATGATGGACACCAGTCCCTACCTTCCTAGTTCAACCTCGGTGAAGCGGAGTTTCTGGAGACTTTGGAGATAGTCACCAGAGAGACCGAGCATTTTGACCTCCTTAAAGCTTGAGATCATGCTCATAGTAGACTTGACGCGGTTTTCAGTCGAGGCAAGCCAGGCGACTTGCCGTGCCCCCAACGGTCCGCCAAAGAGGCCACCTGCAACTGTCATAACTAAATTGGTGGGCCTGATTTTAGTGTCCTTTCCATTCTAAGGAGACGCGGACTCGGACTCACCTAGCGTGCAAAGGAGAGGCGCGATGAAACTACGGAAATGGTCGGTTAGTTAGACTCAAAGGTAAGTTGCAAGGTTCCTTACGCAAGCTGGATCTGTAGGAACAAAAGGTACACGGCAATGCCAACGGTGAGTATACTGGCCCAGATATCATGAAGGATGAGAGAACCATCCATGATGTGCTGCATATCCACGTTGATTAGAGTTGTAGCCTTTCCCGTATCCAGTGCCGCCGGCCTCAGATGGAGTAGCTGTCGATAAGTCGCATCGACCAGCTGGCTTCGCAGCTCAAGAGCCAGTCTGTTAGAGGAATGTGCAAACCACGCATTGAGTACAGCAGTCATGAAATACAGGACACCAAAGGCGCCAATCAAGCTGTACCCAACATCAGCACGCTGTTCATAGCCTCCACCTTGGACAAAGTTGAGCATTCGTTCAAGTAACATGGGCTGCGCCAGAGTGACGGCCACAATAGCTAAGCGGGGGACAGCGGGTATAATAAAATACTCAGGCATGGACTTGAAAAGCGTGAGCAACAGCGCGGACTTCCCGGTTTTGTCCGGGCGCTGCGCCCAATGCGTGCGGAAACGGTCTCTAAGCATTTCTGAGGCCTCATCATCACGAGGTCCAAATAGATCGGAGGCATTCAAAAAGCGGTTAAAACCTGGCAATGGTTGGTCAATATTCTAAGGAGAGGACAAATAAACGGTTCTGGGAAACAAGATCGAGGAAGGCCTACCGTTCCATAGTGTCGGTCCCAGCCATAGGAACAGGGATCGGCTGTATAGCCCGGACAGTTGCTCGGTGGTGTAGGCCTTGTCATGGTCCTGGAGGATGCCTTGTTTACCGCATCCTTCGGCAACAGCGAGACATAGCTTGATGGCTAACGCGCCACACTCAACACCGGCTATGTATGTAGCCCCTGGAATGAACCATAAGGTTCTAATCCTCACGATATCAAAACCGAGGGTCAGAAGGACGTAAAGCTCTACCAAAAGACTTGGCGCAACGCGGAACACATGTTCCGAGTAGGAAAGCAGGCAGAGTGGAAAGACGACCAAAAGGTTGAGCGTCGAGGCGGCTAGAGTTACCTTGGTCTTCTCAGGTCCCAATACAACCCAGAGGATCAAGACGGCGAGCTTCAAGGTTCCTAAAATACCGATGAGGGCCTGGGCGTATCTCGTTAGTTGCATCACCATCCCTTGCGAACTAGGTGTACGTACTTGCTTGAGGGGAAGGAGAATTCCCTTTCCAGATTGCTTCGTTTGGCCGCGTAGCCATGCCACTTGGATCGGGGCAGCTACGAGCAAGAGGGCAGTTGGTAGGACAACGAAGAGAACTTCCTCAAAGAGAAGAGTAAAGTCAAACCCCCCTCGACAACGCCCAGCCCAGGGGCCCCATGTATTGTCGATAGCAATACAGTCGATGTCCATGGTGCTTGGGCCCTTGAGTCGATAGATGGGCAAGCGTAGAACAGGTTGGGATTGCAGGTAGTGCTAGGTAAGATTAAGGGGAGGGCATGGGATAAACGGCAGTAGAAGGTTCACTTTTATTCAGTGGTTCCAGCGAAGAGGACGACCCAGGACGGGGATGTTTTCTGCATGTGTATTCTCGGGCATGGTGAAGCCGATGTGCTTGTCGACACTCATGGTAAGGGATGGTGATTGAGGATATAGGTCGTAAGCGGAGAGCAAGACACACCGCTTGATGTGCAAGAATGCCATTTCGTTTTTAAAATAACGAATTGAAATTGATTTATTCTTTTTTTCTGTATTTTCGTTTATTTCCCGTATTTCGACGTTGGCATGAGCAATATTGTCGAAATCCATATTTTGACCGCTTACAAAAAGAAATGGCGGGAAGAGGGTCCGTTTGTTGCGGTTCGCTAGAATATAGTGCGGCTTCGTTCTATTTTGGGCGTCGGGACTCTGGGTACCACCGTCAAGTGGCTGAGCCGCGGGACGGTGGGTCTTCTCCACGCGGAGCGAGGGAAGCTCAGCTCTGTCGCATCTTCGTCGGTTTTGAACAGCTCTATGCGCGAATTTTGTGTGAAGGATGAGCCCTTCGCCGATGTAACAGCCGGCATTCCTGGTGCCGCATTAGCTGAGTTTGGCTCGGGCAAGACGGACCAACTCACACAGCAAGGAGCCGTTGCAACGCGGAGGACATGGTGACTCGACGCCGGCATTGCGGCATCAGCGCCAATCGTGGCCCCCCCATGCGGCTATTCTAGCCCTGCCCAGCCTCACTCGCCCCCTACCCGACAAGGTGCAGACTGGTGCCGGCGATGCGAGTAGTGAGGGTGCAAGGTTTAGCAGTTACATGAACGGGTTGAAAAGGGCGAATGCCTGACCGGTTGCCACCTCATATTGTCAGCGTCTTACTCAAGTCAGCCAAAAGACGGTCACAGACCAGAGCACCTGCAACGTCTCGAGGTTCCTCGAGGTTCTAACCTCGCCGCAAACAATGCCCGTCGAAAGTTTCGTCCTCTTTCTAACTACACTTTGAACGGCGACGATCGCGAATGGTGGTGGAGAGTTCGGGCTGAATGCATCGGGTATCGTCCCCGCACCCTAGGACACTCCCCTCCTGCTCGCAGACTGTGGAGAGGTTGATTGCATGTCGCGCGGTGTGCCTTAATTGGCGTAAGATTTGCGGGCGATCCTGTCGATCCTGTCGATCGCCGGCAAGGTCGACTCCAGCTGGTTAAGCTCCAACTTGCGCTAAAAAGCTTATTTCCTCATGCCCATCCAATGTCGGGAGGCACCGGCGTGCCGTGTTTCGGCCAAAGCTAGCTAGCGACACGCTAATGTAGCCCCTGTAGCTAAAAGTAGCACTCCGTCGCTCAAACCAAGATGTAAGCCTGCCCAGGTGAACGGTCCGACTGGCCATGGAAATTCCGACATCGTACTGCAACGACGCCGTAACGAGGCGAGCAGCCCCTGTGAAGGGTTGTACTGGACATGCGACATTGTCGCACAACGTAGTCACCAGTCCTTTTTAATACCAAAGTACTCTACTTAGTGTGGGCAGCACTCCTATCCCGGCAGTCAACATGGCATGGTCGACAGTGAGCTCTGCTCCTAGCCGATGTCTATGTTTAGTGAATGTGAACAGCCCCGCCCTAAAAATTTATTAACAGATCTTCCTTGTCTCATATCCTCACATCGCTCGTCATTCTTATTCAGACTACGCCTCACTCCACCCCGGCCCATTACTCTACTAAAGGATCTGAACAGGGGTCAAGCGGTGGTTATCCTGTTCGGCTGAGCAATGAGAGTCCCTCTAGGACAACCGTTTGCGAGCTTTATACTGTAAGAGCTTCAGCTGGCTGCAGATCATAACGGTAGCCAATAGAAAGATGGTCGAGGTGAAGGACCTCGAGATATGCGGCAAATGCCCCACGATGCCCACTTCGTCTTGGCAGCGAGTCAGAGGAATATCTATGTACTGCACTAGGTCCTGCCTCTTAGTAACGGGTCATGGTGTCCACCGCCAATATATTTGAGTTGGGGCAAAAATCATCCGTCTAGTACTTCCTAGATCATCACTTCTAAACCATTACTCCATAAATAGCCCTGAGATGTCGTACTATCGGCTGCTAGCCGACCAGAACATGCTTATGCCTCTTGAATGACCCGGATTCTAAAGCTGGAACTGAACACTCTTACTATCATTATGTCCGAACCATGGATAAAAATAACAATTCCTTCTGACTCGTCACCGCCTCTCTTGCAGTCACAGGGTGGTCCATCGTCCTGCACCCCTGTTAAGACCATAATCAGTTCTGCTCTAGCCATACTGGGCCATTAGGAACCTATCCTGCGTTTACACTTTCCCTAATATCGAAGTGGTCTAGGATAAGACGACTTGCTCATCGAGACTGGGATATATCGTCGTGGCGGAGTGAGTATTCTGGAGTGTCAGGGTAACATCCTGTTGAGCCGTTCAGGGTCCGATGGTGAAATCATTGCACCATTGGCTAGAGGATATGAACTCACTCACACTGAATCCATCATGGTAGACAACGAACCTATCCGCAAAATACATCGTCCACCACCTCTTCCTGTAGCCGATCGTGGCCAAATATATGCCAAGTCTGCCTACCACGTCTCACATGCGGAGAAGCTTTGCAGGTGATAAACAGAATAGTCTATCTGTCGACTCCCTCATATGCTTGCAGATCTAGTATCATCTCCAGTTACGATCGACATAAAGTCTATTATTCTTTGCCAAGCTACCCGGGCACATATCCTATCAAGCTCCAACCCTTGGTGCCATTACGTTTGGACAATAACCTAACCCGTCCATTGAGGTCAACCACCGCTAGCACTGACGCAAACGCAACCCACAAGCCGCAAATCGCGATTTTTGTGTATTGCTCCTCAATAACCTCGACAAAAGTTGCATATTTGTCCTCAAGTAGTCATTCCCTTCGCAGCTACGAGAGCTCTACCCACCACTGCATAATCGGACAACGGCCCCCGCTTCATTACAATTTGAAATCGCGTCCACCACTACAAGAGCTCTGGGGCAATAGAATCAGCCTCTTTCTTCTCTCATCAAGGCCATACCGTCAAACGGACATACCTCTTACCAAGGTTCCCCAACTCCCAACTCCCAACGGTTAAACCCCACTGCTGGTCACTGACCTCACGCCTGTTTGACTACGCCAACCTGAGCCACACGAGCTGGGAAATTTTGAGAAGAGATCAACATGCACTCCTCTCACGTCTCCACCGATATCACGAGGAAGTCATTCTGGACCCAGCGCCTCCAAGCCGCTGAGAGTGCCCCCACCACCCCTGGTTTCTTCGACCAGGCTACTATTCCACGGGCTCAGACCTCCGTCGAGATGGTTGACGCCTACCAGCGCACCGCCCTGGCCGCGGCTGTCAACTCCGCCAACCTAAAGGTAGCCGCTTGTATGCATCACCTCTCGGAGGACGCTATCATCCTGGCGGCGTGGGCCATTCTTCTCCGCTCCTACGCCGGGGAAGACGGTCCTGTCAGCTTCGGTGCCTGTCTCGACCGCGAGCAGGCGGCCTGGATGTTTGCTATGACAGTTACAGGCGATGAGCGCCTTCTGAGTGCCATGCGTTCCGCTGAAGAGGAGAAGAAGTTGGTACTTGACCACTCGCTCACCTTCGAATCACTCGGTGACTTTGCGGAGAGCACTGGTTATGGTGACATCGCAACGGCCGTGTATATCCACTCTGGGGACCCAACTGCTGCTGATATGCACCTGCCGGTGAGTAAATCCGTAACCCTTACGCTGATCTCTTTTTTTGCGCTTACATCCAGTTGTAGTCGATGGCAACCCTCATCGTCAACATCGCCGATAGCGCGATGGTGCAGGTGCATCTCAACTTCCGCAATGACGCCCTATCTCCGGATCGGGCTCAGAGCGTCGTGGACAATTTTGGCCACATCCTCTGCACGATGACGAGGAGGATGCAATCCGGCAACAAATTCGATATCGACGATATGATAATCAAGGACGTCGATACCGTGAGTCGCCGGGATTATCGCCGCATCGTCGACTTCAGCGCCCCGCTCCCACCAATGCTTGAGGCCTGTGTTCATGAAATGATCCTGTCGCAATGCGCCAATGCCCAAAATTTCCAGCGGGTAGCCGTTGCCGCGTGGGATGGGTCGTTCACCTACGCAGAGCTGGCCAAACACGCTATGCAGCTAGCCGGCACTATTGCTGGCGCCGCGCAGCACCACGTCCAGGCAGACCGCGGTCAGCTTTACGTTCCGTTCTGCCTTACTAAGTCCAAATGGACACCGGTTGCCATACTTGCCATCCTTGCTGCCGGGGGCGCCTGCGTGCCGCTAGAGCCTAGTCACCCTCCTGCTCGACGCAACGAGATTTTGGCCCAAACAAACGCGCGGATTGTCCTGACCAACTCGACCCTCTTCCAGAGCCTGACAGAGACATTTTCGGATGACACTTCGGTCCGACACGTTCTTTGCGTAGACCAAGACGACGCCTACACCTCCTCCGGTCGCCCTGAATTTCTTCCGCCTGTCCAACCCCACGACCTCTGCTATGTCATTTTCACAAGCGGCAGCTCGGGAACTCCTAAGGGAGTCAAATGGCTACACAATGCACTTTCCACCAGCATTTGGGAGCACGGGAGGGCGTTCCATATGGACCACACTACTCGCGTACTCCAGTTTGCCTCGCATGTTTTCGACGTGTCCGTGTCTGAACTCGTCACCCCGCTGGTCCATGGCGGCTGCGTGGTTATCCCTTCTGATGACGACCGCGTCGACCCCGATAGCATGGCTAAGTTTATCCAGCGGATGGAAGTAAACTGCGCGCTTCTGGTCGCATCCTACGCGCGGCTCCTGCAGCCAGCGTCTGTGTCGTCACTTAAGACCCTCATACTCGGTGGCGAGTCCATTGGCCAGGACAACATTGACAAGTGGACACCGGCGCTAGATCGACTAATTATCGGTTATGGCTCGGCAGAGACATGCATTAACTGCGCCAAAAACGAGCTTTCCGTGCACACGAGATCAGAAAAGCCCTGGGCGGAGGGTCTGGGACACGCTGTTGGCGCCCGCATGTTGATCTCCGATCGATCAAATAGCGAACGTCTTGTGCCTATTGGGGCTATAGGCGAGATTATTGTAGAAGGCCCCATTCTCGCACAGGGGTACCTCAACGATGACGCCAAGACGGCAAACGCGTACATCGAGAACCCAGCGTGGCTGAGAAAGGCGCACTTCCGCCCAGCAAGCCCGCGACGACGCTTTTACCGCACCGGCGACCTTGGGCGGCAGGCAACCGACGGATCGATTACCTTCGTGGGGCGCGCCGACTTCCAGGTCAAGGTGCGCGGCCAGCGGATGGAGCTTGGGGAGGTGCGCTCTCACATCGTGAACTGCCTACCTGAAGCCCTCGATATTCACGTTGATGTGATCTCTCCCGAACAGGATAAGGTCCTCGCGGCCTTCCTGTCATTTGGAAACTCTGGCGAGGGTCATGTTGACGGCATCAACATCCACCGTCCGGACCAGGCCCTTGCGGACGTGCTCCGTAACATGGTCACTAAACTGCGAGAATCTCTGCCACCAGCGGCAATCCCCTCGTTCTTTGTGCCCTTGGCTGGATTTCCTTACCTAGTATCCGGCAAAGTCGATCGACGGATGCTACTGAGCTTTGCCAACCAGGCGTCACTGGAGGAGTTAGCATCATACAACTCGAGCTTCATGACTGCTTCCGGAGAGTCAGCCCCTGGCTCTGCAATCGAAGAATCCGTGCTTGGCTGCTGCAGGAAGATTCTTAAACTACCGTCTCTAGGCATGGAGGATAACTTCTTTGCCTCCGGTGGTGATTCCATCGCGGCGATCAAGGTTGTCTCGGCTGCCCGTGCCGATGGCATCGATATTACTGTCGCAAACATCTTTGGGACCTCTACACTCCGGCAGCTAGCAGGGGTTGGAACTATTCCGGACGACGCCCGAGGTTCTGAAGATA
>Ga0164242_10006130_pt1 | contig 13284 bp, 11 predicted proteins | sample OricomgcompostMG_FD_108783 | JGI IMG/M metagenome (GOLD analysis project Ga0164242, IMG submission 108783) | Miracle-Growth compost microbial communities from Emeryville, California, USA - Original compost - Miracle growth compost (MG) ...
CGGCCCAACTGCCGCCATTCCGGCTCGGCTGCCCCTTGCCATCGTCAACGATATTCCACTATATCGCGACAGAGGTGTCGTGCCATGAACAAGCCTATAACCTTGAACGTCCGCGTGAGCGGAGCCCTGAGCGACTTCGTTGCCTCGAACGTCGGGGACCAAGGTGCCTATGAGAATGTCAGCGAATATGTCCGCGATCTGATCCGACGCGACAAGGAACGGGCTGAGGCGGAACAGTTCCGACGACTGAAGGCGGAACTCCGCCGGGCTTTCGCAGCGCCGACGACCAGCTATACCACGCTTGATGCCGAGGCGGTGATCGCTCGCAACAGCCGGGCCTGAAATGACTACGTTCAAGGTTTCGGCAATCGCCGGCCAGCGGCTCGATGAGATATTCGCTTATACCCGGGATAGCTGGGGGCAGGCTCAAGCCGAAGCCTATATGCGCGGTCTGTTCGACTGCTTCGACCAGATCGCCCGCCACGACCGGCTCTGGCGCGCCGTTCCCGCGGAATTCGGGGTGGATGGCCATTATTGCCGCTACGAGCACCACTATGTTTATTGGCGTCAGCTCGACGATGGCACGGTCGGCATCGTGACCGTTCTCCATGAACGGATGCATCTGATGGACCGCTTCCGCGAAGACAACGAAGCCTGACTGCGCAATTGATACTTCGCCAGGAGGCCCCGGTGGTTCCTCCGCATGACCACCGGGATATTTGAGCCGCTTGCCTTCGGCAATCAGTCGAGGACGGCGCCGCTACTAGAAGGGAAGCTTATTTGCTCCTCATTCGGCACCCTGAAGGGCAAGGTGGTTTTAGCGCTATAAACCCTTCATTCCGGTCGAATCGCAACTGGTCTGCAAAGGTGGTTTGAGGACCGATCTCTTGTCCACCAGTCGCGCAACGGCGGTCGATGCATTGGCCGCCTGCGCTCGCGGACGCATAAATTTTGATTATTCGGGCAGGCGGTCTGGGTGGTGTCGGAGAAACGCTTTATCGTCTGCCTTGGGCAGAAGCGACGATCGGTAACGACGCGGTGCTGACCCGGCTGACTGAGCAAAGCTTGGCTTGCCTCTCGGTAGCAACGCCGGATTGATGGCAAATTCATCGGGAAGAGACGCAGTGCGACAGAGATCCGGCGGATGCGTATGCGGAAATATCAGGATATCGGTCGAGGGAGATCCCGATCGAGTCGGCATCTGCCATTGCCTCGACTGCCGCAAACACCATGGTTCGTTGTTTTATGCCGCCGCAATCTTTCCCGAAAATGCGGTGCGAATCGAAGGAAAGGCGCATGCCTACAAGGGGCGACACTTTTGCCCCGACTGTGGATCGTCGGTTTTCGCTAGGTTCGGCGATGAAATCGAGATCCATGTGGGGACCTTCGATGTGCCAAACCAATTCGTGCCGACGTATGAGTGTTGGACAATTCGTCGGGAATCGTGGCTGCCAGCGTTTCCCGTAAAGCGGCACTATTCTCGTGATCGCGATGGATCCGGCCGCTCCGAACCGTAAGACCGCAACACGTTGCTGATCTGCACCGCGCACATGCCCGAGGCAGACACAAGACAACGAAACTGGCCTTACCGCTTGATTGTTGCGGCAGCGGCAAATGGACCCTTCCGCGGGATCACCGATGCCGAAAGGCCGCTAAAGGTTATCGCGTTTGGATAGCCGATGGTTCGCGAGTACGGCGGCCCCGGCGAGCGCAATTGATCTCAAACCCGGCGGACCTGGCTATATTAAGAGAACCCCTGTCGGTAGGGCCACACCGGCAAATCAGCGCCCGCTCACCCTCCAAACAGCATTTCCGAGGTCATCCGCGATTAGCAACGCGCCGGTCTTGTCGAGCGCAACACCGACCGGACGCCCGTGGGCTTTCTGGCCGTTCGTGAAGTTCGTCACGACATCGATTGCTTTGCCAGCCGGGCGGCCGTTCGCGAACGGCACGTAAACTACCTTGTAACCATTTAGATGGCCGCGGTCCCAGCTACCGTGTTCGCCGACAAAGGCACCTGAACGCCATCGGGAAGGCAGCGCGGCGGCGCCGAACGAGAAGACCATGCCAAGTGGCGCGACATGGCTACTCAGGCTGTAATCGGGCACGACTGCTTTTGCGACGAGATCGGGACGCTGCGGCCTTACGCGCGGGTCCACATGTTGGCCCCAATAGCAGTATGGCCAGCCGTAAAAGCCGCCATCGCGCACCGACGTCAAATAATCGGGAACCAGGTCGGGGCCAAGTTCATCCCGCTCATTGACCACCGTCCACAAAGTGTCTGCCTGGGGTTCGAATTGAAGGCCATTCGGGTTGCGCAGGCCCGTAGCGTACAAGCGGTGGGCGCCGGTCGCTCGATCGACTTCCCATATGGCGGCACGGCCACGCTCCGCGTCCATGCCGTTCTCGGTGATGTTGCTGTTCGAACCGACACCGACATAAAGCTTGCTGCCGTCGGGACTGGCGACCAGGCTTTTTGTGTAGTGGTGATCGATCGGGCCGCCGGGCAGATCGACCAGCTTGACGCCCGGCGCGGTAATGCTGGTTTGACCGGGCTGATACGGATAGCGGACGATCGCATCGGTATTGGCGACGTAGAGATCGTTTCCGACAAGAGCGACGCCGAAGGGCGAATTCAGGTCGGACAGAAACTTGGTGTGCACCTCGGGAATACCATCGCCATTGGTGTCGCGCAGCAGGATAATGTCCATGCCGGCCTTGGCGTCGCCATGACCGTGTGCCTGGATCATTTGCATGACGATGTCTTTCGGCCGATGAATCGGCTCGGGCGGACCGTCGGTTTCGACCACGAGGACATCGCCATTAGGCAAGGTGTAAATCGAACGCGGGTGGGCGAGCCCGGTCGCGAACGGTTGTACCTTGAGGTCGGCGGGAACGCTCGGGGAGGCGCTACCCCACGGGGTCGGGGGAATCACGTGCATGGGTGGCACGAGATATTGGCTGATGGCGGGCAGCGGCGGATTGGGGCCGATTTGCCTTTCGGGGTCGGCCCCCTTCTTGGCACAGGCGGCTAGCGCAAGAGAAATTCCCGCGGCGAGGACGATCCTACGCATTCAGCGAACAACTTTCCGCACGGCGGTACGCATCAACGGCACACCGATAAACGCCGCGATCACCAATGCGAGAACCGTCAGAACCGTGAGCACCAGTCCCGCCGGCATTGCGCCGTATGCATCGCGACTATGAACAAGGTTGTCGAACAGGCCCAAGATCATGGCAATTGCGTAAGCCGCCGCATATGGCCAGATCAGCCAATTGGAGCGCACCGAAGGGCGGGCAAGGTCGACCAATCCGACAATTGCGGCCAAGGCACCGACGATGATGCCACCGGCGAGCAGCCAGTCAGAAAAATTCTTCCAAATGACGTCGAAGGTCTGCGCGTACGCGATGTCGGTAATCAGCGCAGCGACGAAGCACACGAACGGAACACCTAAGACTGTCGGGTGCAACGGTCGATCGATTTTGACGATCGATTGGGAATCGGCATTGGGCACACGAACCTCCCGCACTGACGGCGTGAAGCATGAACGAGCGCCTTTAGTACCGGTTCCGCGCAGGCCTCAGGTTAACTGACGATCGCAAGCTCCTGACATGCCGTGACATAAGCTTCCCGGATCACGGCAGTCAGCGCCTTCTCAGCGGTGCGCCGGAGTTCGAGGAATGATGGAAAGAGGATCCCTTGCGCAAACGCGGGATCTCCAGATTGACATGGCCGGCTCTCGTCTCCCACACGCGCTTCCGATAGCCGTTGCGCTGAACCTGCTGCCGCGCAGGTCGCGTGCGCGGCGCTCGTCAACACCTGCACTTCCGCTTCCATCATCGGCTCAGCAGCAAACGCCAATATCTCGCGGACGAGATCCGCATCCGCACCCTTTTCAACGAGCTCGATAAGAGCCACGATGGCCCAGAGGCTTTCGATAACGCCAAGCTCTTCCTGCGCGCCTTCGGCCACGGCGTGGTTGCGTAGCCCGGGCTCGCTCACCCTTGTCGGACGCGGAAATTTCCCAACGAGGAATCGGGGCGGGTGTCGATTATGCCTGCCGCTTGTTCTTCCAAAGCGATTTGCCACTAGCAAAGACCTGCTTCGCATCGTTTGTGGCCAGAGCAGCCTTGCGCACGAAATTCTCGACGCGAATATGATCGGCCGCTCTCGCATTATCCGGGCCAAAATTGCTCAAATGGACGGGGCTCGCGAAACAACAAGCCGATTACCGCATCGGCATGTTTTCGGATCTCGTCCGGATCGAACCCATCGCCACCGTCCACGGCCCGAACTTCAGGCGCGAGGAGATAGAGAACATTTCGCGATCGCGTTATTTGCGGAGCCGTCTTGCGAATACCCTGGCGCTATGGTCATCAACGCCGCCCATGCTGACGTGCATTTCAATGATCACAAGCGCGTGCGGAAGCTGTCGATCCATTGATAATTGAATTGAGGAAGCCCGGTCGAAGGATTTGGAACGCAGCTCTGGTTGCAATAAAGCGCGTTCAGCATCCACGGATCCGTGGTGGGCCCGATACTGCTTTGCGATTGCCGCAACGAGTAGGTCGCGATGACCATGCCCTCGGAATCAAACAATTTGTCGGCGTTCTCGAGCGCCAGATGGTGGCTCATGAACCAGTCGCTGTCTTTAAGAAAATCGACCCATTCGGGCCGCGGCCGCGGATCCTGGAGCGAGTAGTTTAGATATTGGTAGACCTTCCATGACGGGTCGATGCCATATTGCGCGGCAAAGCCCGGATCGATTGTCTTGCCGAGCTGGTTTTTGAAATAGTTCTTGATCGAAAATTCTGTGCTAATGATCGACTTGGCACCACCGAGCTGCCCTTTTGCCCAATCGATCGCCTGCTGCATCTCCCCGATAGAGGCGGTATGCAGATGAAGATCGATGCCCGTTACCCCCGGCGTGTTGCGAGCGTAGGCGATCAAGTCTCTCGCCGGCTGCGTTTCCCAGCTCGCCTCCTGCAGGTTGTTGAAAGCGCCGACGTAGAGCGGGATGTTGCGTCCACTGTTGCGGTTATAGGTGATGACGTGGTTGGCCATATGTTCGTAAAACAACACGAGGTCGTTGTCGCGGTCGGCCGGATCGCTTTCGATAAAGGGTTCGTTTCCAACGACGATGATATCGACTGAAGGGAAGACCTGGTCGAGCAGCTGCGTGGTAAAGGCACGCAGGTCCTTGAATGCCTGGCTGTTGGCGTCGCTCGGGAAATCGGAGCCGGTAAAGTCGTACTTGAGGTTGAGAATAATTTTGAAGCCGTCGTCGTGGGCTTTGACGAGACCCATCAAGTCGGGATCGGTGCCAATCGTGGATGCGCCCTGCTTGTAAAGCCTGGTTACGTCGACGAATGCCCTGACCCATTTCGCCCCGGTTCGATCGACGTCGCTTTTCTGGTAGTTCCGGGTCAAGCCATTATAATTGACGCCGAGGTCAGACGCCGAGGCAGCCGTGGCGTGCCCACTCGCGATAATTGCGGCGCAAAGAAGTGCCGTCCCCTTCATGACTCTCTCCTATCTATAGCTATAAATCCGATATATCTCTTTTGTGGGCGAGTCCATATCGCTAATGAAACGACGGCGCTTCGAAGGGTCGTCTCACGCGCTCATCATCGGGGTCCGGGTGCGCAGATAACCGAACTCGGTCACCGCGGTAGCGCGTGAACCGGAAAGTCGATCAAGGCTGCCTTTCCTCCCCTTCCCGGCAATCTCTTCCGAGTGACTTGGCTAGCCCCGCCAGGCAGATGAGCGGGGCTCTCTCATACCAAAACGTACCTATTGAGCACGCAATAGCAGAATAATATGATTCATATTGTCAAATATCCCGAAAATGCATAGGGCGCGTGAAAACGGCGCCCCTGCGCCGCTTGGGGAGGCAAGTAAATGCGGTATTCCTGCAAAATTTCCGCCGTGTTCTCGGCATCGTTGATCGCCATCGCGGCGTCGTCGGCACACGCTCAGGCACAGTCCACGCCACCGGGGGCCGCCCCTCAAACATCGGCGGGCTCGGACGTCGTGGTGGTCGGAACCCGCGCTTCACTAGAGAGCGCGGAAGCGGTGAAACGTCGGTCCGACGTGATGATCGATGGCATCAACGCCGACAATATCGGGCAACTGCCCGACGTATCGATTTCGGAGTCGTTGATCCGCATCTCGGGCGTATCGTCGAACGATACCGCCCGCGGTTCGGACCAGGTGTCGATCGACGGGCTCGGACCCGACCTGTCGTCGACCGAATATAATGGCCGCGTGCTGCCCACGGCCGATGGCGTGACGCGGCGCGTTGGCCTTGCAGGCTTGCCGACTGAGGGCATCAGCGCCGCCTATGCGCAGAAGACTCCCGATCCAGCGACCATCGAAGGCGGCGTCGCCGGTATCCTGGAGCTACAGACGGTGAAGCCGTTGTCGGCCAGCCACAAGGGGCTGACCATCGTTCTGAGGGGACTCTATTCGGATAGCGCGGCGGTCATTCGCGGCGCCGATGGGATCGAGCCGTTCGGCTATCGCGGCGAGCTTAGCTACACTGGCAAGCTCGCGCCGAACCTCGGCATCACCTTCTCCTATGCCCATTTGCGCCAGTCGGCAGCCGAAACCGGGCTTCAACTCGACGGCTGGCGGCTGGGCACGGGCGCTCGCGCGGACCTCAACGGCGACGGTGTTCCGGACGCGCTGCCGACCACTGCTGGCCCGTTCGTGTCGGCGTTCACCACGACGCGCAATTCGCTGATCGCCTCGGCGCAATGGCAGGCGTCGCCGGCGGTCCTGGTGACACTCGACGGCCTGTATGACCGCGACCATTATGTCCAGCAAACCCGGCGGTACTTTGCCACGTCGCTATTCAACGGCACGCTGGGGGCGCCCACTTCGGCAACGGTAAGCAATGATTCCGCGACCTCGTTCGCCGGCGCGGCGCAGCAATATCGCGGCACGATCGGCCGGTCCAACGTCGTCGATCACACCTACGAGGGCGGCCTTAATGTCGCGGTCGACGACGGCGGGCCGCTCACCGCCGTCTTCGACGCCTCGATCGCGGAAGCTGGGCGCGACCGCTTTACGCCGCAGGCCAATTTCGAGAATGCCGCGGCGACCGCAACTGCGCAAAAGCAGCCATTCGCGTTCGATATTCAAGATCGCAGCGACATCACCTTTTCTTTCGCGCCGCTCGCGGCGGACGATTATGCGATCCAGCAGATTTCGACGGTCCAGCAGAATTCGCTCGATCGCATCGCTGCAGTGCGCCAGGACTATACCTACCGCTTCGACGGCTCATCGTTTCTAAAGTCTCTGCAATTCGGCCTGCGGGTTGAGCGCCGCCATCACACCCAGCGGGTCGACAACACGCTTTACAATTACGCGACGGTAGGCGTGCGGCCGGGGCTCGATGCAACCGACCTCGCGAGGACGAACAATCCGCTGGCGCGCGATCCAAGCCGGTTTGGCGGCGATACCGCGACGACCTTCCCCTATTACGATCTCGATACGCTACTGCAGCTTGGTGAGAACGGCGCCGGCGTTCAAATTAACCAGCAATATCCGTCGGATTACGGCGGCAGCAGCGATGTCCTCGAGTGGAGTTACGCCGGCTACGTCCAAGCCAATATCGACGCCGGGGCTCTGACCGGCAATGTCGGCGGACGCTACGTGCTCACCGATGAGACCGATAAGGGGCTCGAGGGCACCGATCCCAGCAATGCGGTGCTGCAGCGCTTCAAGAATTCATACGGCTATTTCCTGCCGTCGCTGAATCTCAAATACGCGATCACGCCAAGCTTCGATGTTCGCCTCGCCGCCTCGCGGACCATGGCGCGCCCAGTGTTCGGGGACCTCGCGGTCGGCAGTTCGAGCAATCTCGCCGCGGTCGACTCCAACGGCTATGTCGAAATCAACCGAGGCAATCCGGACCTCAAGCCGTTCACGGCCGACGGGATCAACCTCGCTGCCGAATGGTACCCCGACCGCTCGACCGGCATCTCGTTGTTCGGCTATTACAAATGGGTCAGCAACTTCACCACCGAGCAGACCACGACATCGACGGTCGTCTTGCCGGACGGCAGCGTTGTGCCGGCGATCATCACTGAAACTGTCAACGATCCCTCGAAGCGCCACTTCCGCGGTTTCGAACTGCAAGTTCGGCGCGACCTGAATTTCCTTCCCGGCGCGCTGCGGTATCTCGGCGTGCAAGGCAATTGGAACCACAACATCACCGATGCGCGCGACAGCTTCACCTCGCTGGTCGGCGAGACGATTGACGTGTTGCCGATCAACTTCTCGCGCGATGTCGTCAATGCGCAGGTCTATTACAGCCGGCCTAGCCTCGATGTCCACGTAGCTTACCGCTATTACAGTGGATATTCGCGGACCATGTCGAATGGCTACCAGTTCATGCCGGGCGGCCAGTTCGATGCCAATGTCAGCTTCGCCGTCCTTCGGGGCGTCCGCGTTTCGGCGACGATGACAAACGTTCTAAACACGTCCTTCTATCGAACGACGGCAGATTATCGCTATCCCGGTATCAATGGAATCCTGCAGCACTATGGTTATCAGGGCCGAACGGTGACCCTAGGCGTCCGGGCGCAGTTCTGAAATTCCTTGCGGCCCCGCCATGGCTACATGCGGGGCTGCCGCTCGGCAGCAGCCCGTCCCCCTGCCGATCCATCCTTTTTTCCCACTTCGGTTTCTATCCAACGGCCGATTTTGTTAGCCGATTGACGACAATTGAGTTGGCCGCGGGTCAGGGCTCAAGGCGGAAGCGGTAGCCACCCCGTGAGCGTCGCAGGGCGCGAGTGATATTTTTGTTGATTGCATCGAGGTCGAATTTTTCGGGGTTGAAGGCGCGCCCCGCCCAACGACGATAGGCTTTGTGCTCTTCGTGGGTTGGATCGTTCCAGGCTTCGAGGAAGCTGGCATATCCGAAAAGGGCCGCCGACGTCTTCGGGCGGCCCGGCTCGACAGCCGGCGACGCAGCGTGGGTAATCGACGCCGTCTTGCCTGGGTTTTCGAGTCAATTCGATGACATGGATCCAGCTGTCTCCATAGTCGTATTCATAGAAGAGGATGATCGGGTCGTCCCGGCTGAACGAGAAGTCGATCAACTTGACGTTGCTGGCTTCGAAGATCTGGTGGTCGAAAACGCCGCCTTCGTCGAACTCGGGGGCGCCGTAGATCAGGCCGCCGATATCGAAATGGTGGAGGTGGCTACCGGTCCATCCGAAGCTTGCTTGCAGGACTTCGTGGAGCTGGGCGAGGTTGAGCGAGACACGTCCCAACCGAAGACCGCGGACGCTACCCCCCGTCTCCGGGCGTGATCTTCCCCATGAATTTCGAGTCGATGGATCAGGCCAGAAAGATCGTGAGCGCGATGCCGTTTGCATCCGCCGGCCAGCTCGATTTCGAGTTGCTGCCGGTCGGCCCATTCAAGCCGCTCGGGCTGCTTCTCCAGGGCCACCGAGTCCGCGAAGGCGCCGTCAGTGACCACTCCAATCTCATCGCGGCACCACCGGAGCTATCGGCCGCGTAACAACGCCAAGGACCAATATCTTCGCGCGGCGTGTTCGATTCCAAGATCATGACGATCGGTCATCCGGTCCTACACCGAGGTGAAGCGCTGCTTGCCGCCGACGAAAGTGTGGAGCACCTTGACCTCGGGTATCTTCAATGGATCGATCGTCAGCAGGTTACCGTCGAGCACGACAATGTCGGCATAATAGCCTCGCGCGAGCTTGCCGGTACGGTCCTCCATGAAGCCTGAATAGGCGTTGCCGCGCGTATAGGCGACCAGTGCCTGCTCCGCGGTGACCTTCTGGTCGGGAAGCCAGCCTTTGGGATTGGCGCCGTCGATGGTGCGCCGGGTAATCCCGGCGTAGATTCCGGTCAGCGGATCGAGTGGTGCGACCGGCCAGTCAGACCCGAACGCGACATGCGCGCCGCTGTCTATTAACGATCGGAAGGCATAGGTGCCATTGAGCCGCTTCTCGCCGATCCGCTTCACCGCCCATCGGCCGTCGTCGATCGCATGATAGGGCTGGAGCGAGGCGACGATACCCTGCGCCGCAAAGTGAGGAATGGTCGTCGGGCGCAAATGCTGGGCGTGTTCGATACGGAAGCGTCGATCCCTGGGACCGTTGGCCCGCGCGACATCGGCGTAGAGACTGAGAATGTCGTCATTGGCGCGATCGCCGATCGCATGGGTGGCGACGTGGAGCCCGTGCGCATCCGACGCGCCAATCCACTCGCGCAGGTCCTCGAGGCTGGTCACGCGGACGCCGCGCTGTCCGGGCGCATCGGTATAATCGTCGTAAAACAGCGCCGTGCGCGAACCGAGCGAGCCATCGGCGAGCGCCTTCACCGCGCCCCAGCGTAACCAGTCATCGCCGCGGCCTTCCTCGGAGACGATCGCGGCCATTTTTTCCCAATCGGCGATTGGCACGAACGCATAGAAGCGCATGTCGAGCTTGCCGGCGGCATGGAGCCGGCGCAGCGGATACCAGGTATTCCAGTCAATCTCGGGATTGTGGACCTGCGCCAGCCCCTTGCTTAGGCCGTAGGCAATTCCCTCCAGCACCGCCGCGTCGGCCTCTGCATCGGTCCTCGCTGGGACGACGCGGTCGACCAGCGCCTTGGCATTGTCCTTGACGATGCCGGTAGGATTGCCGACGGCATCGCGAACGATCACGCCGCCGGCCGGATCGGGCGTGTCGCGGGTGATACCGGCAAGCTTCAGCGCCACGCTGTTGAGCAGATAGGAATGCAGGTCAGTGCGCGGGACCGCCACGGGCATGTCGGGCGTCGCTGCATCGATCCAGTCGTGGCTCGGCAGCTCGCCACCCATCCGCTGCTCGTCCCACGTGCCGCCGAGAATCCACTTGCCTGGCCGCTTGCGCGCGGCAGCACCGAGCCGTGCAGCGAAATCGGCTTTGCTGGTTGCACTGAGCAGGTCGGGCTGGCTTAAGGTCACCGCGCCGCGCAGGAAATGGGTGTGCCCGTCGGTGAATGCAGGCATCGCGAAGGCGCCGCCAAGGTCGATTACGCGCGTGCGCGCCGTCGTCAAGCCGCGCACCTCGGCCGCACCCAGCGCGGCGATCCGATCCTCGACGATGCCGATCGCGGTCGGTGGATGGCCGGGCGTGCCGGTCCAGAACCAGCCATTGACCAGCGCGAGGTCAAGTCCACGCTGCACGGCGATTGCCCTTGCCCGCGCGGCCAGCGCCAGCGTAGCGGCGACGGCCAGAAAGCCTCGGCGGTCGATCATGACCCTTCCCCCTTCACGATTGCCAGGCCAACGCTCTCAATTTCCGAACGCTCGCGAAACATCCAATCACGGGAAATTCGAAGGGACCAATGTCCGTTCGAACTAATCCGAGGCGCGTTCGAAGCGTCGACCCCGGGAAATCCGAGGGTTTGCCGAACGTGGTGCAGGGTGCAACGGTAACGACCCTGCCCCGCCGCCGCCTTCAGGCTAGGCTCGACTTTAGGTACATCGAGACCTTCAAGCCGGCTTGCCCGGCGAGCTCAACACGCTCATCGAGCGATCTGATCAGCGTATTCAAGGCCGGCCCCGGGACCGAAGGCCTAGCCGGCGATTTGACCGATACGCTTACTCCGGACTTCTCTCGTCTCCCCCGCTTGGCATTCGCGCGATTGGTCGGCGTTCATTCGCCTTTGACAGCGGGCGGCGGCGTCGTGGCGAGGCGGTGAATCAGGTCGACCTCGGCCTGTCGATAAGGGCGGCCATCTTCATGCAACACGTCGTGAAACCACACGGTCGGCTCGGTTTTGACATAAGGCCTATCCCAGCTATCCCAAGGCAGCCAGGTTTGTTCCTTGCCCTTGACGAAGCCCCAGTTGATCATCCCGACATCGTGGCGCCAGCCGATCGGCAGCGACCCGTCGAAAGTCGAGCCCGCGCCGCGAGCCATATATTCGGTGCAGATAATCGGCCGACCGTAGGTCTCGAGCTGCTCGATCCGAGCTTCCATGCTCTCCGGCCACCCGTAATCGTGGAAACTGATAACGTCGGATTGCTCCAGCTGCACGGTCTCGACCGCATCGTGCGGCCGGTTTCGCGACCAATCGCGTCCCTTGCCCCACAGGCCGCTGGTCAGCGGCTGGGAAGGGTCGGCACTGCGCGCCCAGGCGAAGACCTGGGGCAGTAGTTTGGCGACCAGCTCGGCCTTGTCCTTGGGCTGGCCGCGATATTGCCCCGCCGGGTTATCGGGTTCGTTCCACACGTCCCAGCCGAGGATGCGGTCGTCCCTTGCGAACGCACCGACGACACCCTTCACATACGCTTCAAGGCGCGGATACTGACTTGGATCTTGCAGTGCGTCGGTGCCCGGCGACTGCACCCATCCCGAATTGTGTACCCCGGGGATCGGCGGATGCTGCGGACCGAGCTTGGGATGCGGATCCCAGCAGCTGTCGAACAGCACGAACAGCGGCTTGATGTGATGCTTGTCGGCAATCGTCAAAAAGATATCGATCCGCTTTTTGAAGCCTTCCGGATCGTGTTGCCAAAGGAGATCGTGGAGGAACACGCGCATCGTGTTCATGCCCATGGCCTGCGCCCAGCCGAGCTCGTGGTCGATACGCTTCGGATCGAACGTTGCCGGCTGCCACATTTCAAGCTGGTTTATTGCGTCCGAGGGAACGTAGTTTGCGCCGACCAGCCAAGGCTGGCTGCCGTACCAGGCTTTGGCTTCGGACGGCGTCCAGCGCGGTCGTGCCGCGGCCGGGTTTGCGAATGCAATCGCGGCGCAAGTCGCCGCGAGGCTCGTGACGATCCCGCGCATGGGTATCCTTTTCATGGCCGGGCGACGCGCCGGCGCGGTCGTGAAACAACTGGCGATGTGATTTACGCCTTGACGGGCGGTCCACCTGGCATGGTGCCCAACTGCCAGGCGGTCGCCGCTTGGCTCCCGGCTGGAACTGCGATGGCTGTCGCGCATGACCCCGCCACGATGCCCGTTTCCCAATGACCTTCTCCCTGCGCTGGCGCCCCGCCATCCTGGCCTACATTTGGACCCGGACGTGAATAGGCTTGGCAAAGCACTCGGTAGTATATATCAGACTAATCAGCAAGCCATTGCGACAGGTAATAGGGAGGGGTAGAAATGACAGGCCGGTTCGGCACCCTTACGCGCTCGGCCACCCTCGCGGGATGTATTGCGGCCGCTGTATTCGGTTCGGCCCAGGCGGCCGTTCGCAAAGACAATCCTGCGACGATACGCGGTGCCATCTACGTTCCGGCGAAGGCCTATAACGCTCCA
>Ga0164242_10006131_pt1 | contig 13283 bp, 9 predicted proteins | sample OricomgcompostMG_FD_108783 | JGI IMG/M metagenome (GOLD analysis project Ga0164242, IMG submission 108783) | Miracle-Growth compost microbial communities from Emeryville, California, USA - Original compost - Miracle growth compost (MG) ...
CGGTCGGCCAGGAGGCGTAGGTTGCCGATTGCGGAATCGCCAGGGCGTCGCCGGTAAGCTCCTCGCGGCGGACGCCCTCGACCTCTTGAAAGATCGGGGTCTTCGGGGCCGACGCGGCGACGAGCGTGCAGCGGTCTTGCGGCTTGACCTTCGCCAGCAGAGCGCCGGCGACCTCGCGTGCCCGGTGAAACGCGGGAGGACCGCCGCCGGCGTAGCCCATGCTCAAGGAATCATCGACTAATATGACCTGGCTCGACCGGCCGCCGCCGGTGAGCCAGCCCTCAAGGCCGGTGGGGTTCAGGATCGGCCGGGCGAGGAACAGGAACAGCAAGACCGGGATGGCGATCCGCGTCAGCAGGAGCAAGAGCTGCTCGATCTGAATGCGCCTGCGGTTGCGGCGGATCGTCAACTTCAGGTGGCGCATCGGCGCCCACTCCACCCGGCGGAACCTTCGGCGGTTCAGCAGGTGGATGATCAGGGGGATCAACCCGAGGAGCGTTCCCCAGATCAAGAGTGGGCTAAGGAAGGTGAGCATGTTTAATGGTTCGTTTGTGTGTCCCGTAGGGTGGGCCAAGTCTTCGCAGGCCCACGATCTGTGAACACCGTCGTGGATTCCGTAGGGTGGATCATGATCCACCAGTTTTTTGTGGGCGTGGGGATGGTGGATCATGATCCACCCTACAAGAGAGCAAGCTTACGACCGCCTCCTTCCCGACCGATCCGACTCCTCGCGGGCGTGGAGGAAGCGGGAGAGGGAGACGCCGAGGGGCTCGTCGGTGCAGAGGCGGACGTGGTCGTAGCCGCGACCGCCGCATTCGTGTTGGATACCGGCGAGAAAGTCCTGCAACGCGCGCTGATAGTCGCGGCGGAACGCGCCCGGCTCGGCGAAAAGTTCCTCGTCGCCTTCGATGTCCTTGAAGACGGTGGGGCCGTCGAAGGGCAGGTCGAGCTCATCGCGGTCGAGGACTTGGAGGACGAGGACTTCGTGACCGAGGAATCGCAGGCGGTTCAGGCCGTCGTAAACGGCGTCCATGTCGGTGAACAGGTCGGAGACGACCACGACGAACCCTCGGCGGCGGATTCGGTCGGTCAGGGAGCTGAGCAGGCCGCCGAGCTCGGTCTTGCGGGCCGGGGCGCAGTTCTCCAGGAGCTCGGTCATCACCGTCACCTGCGCCTGCTTGGCGCTCGGGGGCAGGGTGGTTCCGGCTTCCTCGTCGAAGAGGACGAGGCCGACGGGATCTTGCTGGCGGGCGAGCAGCATCGCCAGGGAGACGACCAGGGTCGAGGCGTAATCAAACTTGCTGAGCGCGGCGCGGGTGCCCTTGTAATTCATCGATGCACTGGCATCCATGACAAAGGTGACGCGGACGTTGCTCTCTTCTTCATATTGCTTGATATAATGCCGATCCGACCGGGCGAACACGCGCCAATCGAGCCGGCGGAGATCGTCGCCCGGCGTGTATTCGCGGTAGGCGGCGAACTCGATGTTGAAGCCGTGGAAGGGGCTGCGGTGCTGGCCGCTGATGGCCCCTTCGGCCAGTCGGCGCGACCGCAACGTCAGGTCCGCGATCTGGGCGATCACGTCAGGATCGGAATACGCCCGCGACGCCGGCATCGGCGGCCCCCTTCCGAACCGGGATGTCCTTGAGGAGCCGTGCGATGATCGAGTCGCTCGTCTCGCCGGCCGCCTGGGCGTTGTAGTTCAGGACGATCCGGTGCCGCAAGACCGGCGCGGCGACCGCCCGGATGTCGTCCACCGAGACGCTCGGCCGTCCGGCCAGGGCGGCCTTGGCCTTGGCGGCGAGAATCAGGGCTTGCCCGGCGCGGGGACCGGCACCCCAGGACAGCCAATCCTTGACGAATTTCGGCACGTCGCCGTCGGTGCCGCGCGTGGCGCGGACGACGTCCATCGCGTAGTCGATGCAGTAGTCCGAGACCGGGATGCGCCGGACGGTCTTCTGCAGGGCCGCGATCCGTTCGCCGGAGATGAGCGGGGTGATGTCCGGCATCTCGGCCCCGGTGGTGAGCCGGTAAATCTTCCGTTCCTCGTCCTGGGTCGGGTAGCCGATGAAGATCTTGAAGAGGAACCGGTCCAGTTGCGCCTCGGGGAGCGGATAGGTCCCTTCCTGTTCGATGGGGTTCTGGGTGGCGAGGACGAAGAACGGGTCGGGGAGCTTGTGCCGGTGCCCCCCGGCGGTGACTTGCCGCTCTTGCATCGCCTCCAGGAGCGCGGCCTGGGTCTTGGGAGGGGTGCGGTTGATCTCATCGGCGAGGACCAGGTTGGCGAACAGCGGGCCGGGGACGAACCGCAATTCACGCGCGCCGCTGGCGCGGTCTTCGTAGAGGACTTCGGTGCCGGTGATGTCCGAGGGCATCAGGTCGGGGGTGAACTGGATGCGGTTGAAGTCCAGGGAGAGGGACTGCGCCAAGGAGTGGACCATCAGGGTCTTCGCCAGGCCGGGGACCCCTTCGAGGATGCAGTGGCCTCGGGCGAAGACGGCGATGAGGAGTTGATCGACGACTTCGTCCTGGCCGATGATCTGCCGGGCGATCTGTTCGCGGATCTGCCGGTGGGCGTCGCGCAGTTCTTCCAGTTCGGCGAGATCCGGCTCGACTGTGGTGGCGGTGCTCAACGTCGCGGCCCCTTTGTTTTGTTCGTTGGTGGAAATCAGCGCTGAAAGACGGGGAGATATTTGTAGGGGAGTTGCAGGATGATCGTGGCGATCGCCGTTCCGTACACCTGGCCGATTCCGTCGCCGGACCACGAGCCGTCGGGGCCTTGGAGGGCGAGGAGTTGGTCGCGGGTCTTGGGGAAGTAGTCGTCCCAGTATTCGTCGCCGGCCATGTAGAAGCCTTGCGAGGCGTAGAGGTGGGTATAATAGTCGTGCCCGCCCCCCTTGCTCCAGCCTTCGTTGGCCTGGAACTGTCCCCAGACGTATTTCAGGCAGTCGGTGGCGATGGGGCTGTCGAACTGGCCGGCGTTGTACAAGGTGGCCACGGCGGCGGCGGAGATCGGCAGGCGCGGCCCGCCGCCGGAGCCGAGCGAATACTGGATTCCCCCTTCGGGGGTCCGGCATTTTTCGAGGTAGCCGGAGGCCGCTTCGATCACTGAGCGGGGGACGAGGAATCCGGCGTTCTGGGCGGCGCGCAGGGCTTGGACCTGGGTGACGGTGACGGAGCCTTCGTCGCCGGAGCCGGGGGTGTAGGTCCAGCCCCCGGCGCTGCTTTGCCCCTGGCTGGTGAGGGTCACGGCCTTGCGCACGGCGTCGCCGACCTGGCGGCGGAGGGCTTCCTTGGAGATCATGCCGTGGACGCTCGCCAGGAACATCAGGGCGAAGCCGTGGCCGTGCATCGGCTGGCCGTTGTCCTGTCCGGGGCCGGTGAGCAGGCCCGATTCGGTCGAGCAGCGCACGAGGAACTCGACGGCCCCTTGCACGTTCTTGGCGTACTTGCCCCGCGTCGGCGAGTTCCCGTGCGCCAGGAACGCGGTGCCGGCCAGGCCGGTCATGGCCACGGGGTACGCCTGTCCGCCGCCGTCGATCCACGAGCCGTCGTCGGACTGCGTGCTTGCCAGATGATCCAGCCCCTTGATGACCGCCCGCAAGGTTTCCGGGGTGACGTGCTTGGGCAGGACCTCGCTCTGGGCCAGGGCATTGCGGCCGAGCCATGCGGAGGCGAGGCCGAGGCCGCAGGTTTTGAGAAAGGCACGGCGGATCGGAACGGAGCCTCTGTAGGCTGGGTCGTGACCCAGCCCGGAGCCGTTGACGGTCGCGTGGCGCTCGGAAAAAGGGGACAGGCACCCGGCCCGCGAAGTGTTGTCCTCAGATTGGAAACCGGGGGAAGGGCCGTGAGCCAATCCCCTTTTTCCTTGCTCGCGGGCAATTCGAGCGAAAACCGCTCGACGAGTCGCGGCGAACTCCGATGGCTGTGATCGGTTCATTGGCCCCCTCCCGCCGGCTTGGTCGTCGTGGCCTTGGGATTGGGAGCGGCGGCGGCGACCTCGAAACGGACCTGAAGCGCGACCTCGACGGGGATCTTCTGGAATTTGTCCGAGGTGATTTCCTTGTGCGGGGCCTCCTTGTCCTGGCCCGCGTTTACCCCGTACTCGTAGGCGACGATGGTTTGCATGAGGGACTGCGGAGAAACATTGTCCCCCGGCACCTTCAGTTCGCGGACCCCGGCGACGCGGCCGACGGCCGTGCCGCTGAGCTTGGCCAGGCGCGTGGCGCGGGCCTTGGCGTCGACGATCGCGGCCTCGTAGGCTTTTTCCTGCAAGGCGTCGAAGTCGTCGAGGATGAACCGGACGAGGGCGTTGCTGCCGTTGCCGTAGCGGCCGTAATAGGGGTTGTACTCCGTCGCGTTGCCGATCTTCGCGCCGGCGTCCTGGGCGACGTCGAGCAGGCGGGCGACGAGCTGGAGGAGCGACTCCTCGTCGAGCTTGCCGATGTCCTTGCATGAGACGACGAGCTTGCGGGAGAGCTGGACCTCGACCTTTCCCTTATTGGCGGCGGGCATTTCCATGTAGTAGGGGCTGTACGCCTGCCCCTTCTGGTCGACGGCCAGGGCACGCTCCTCGACGGCGACGTTGGGGAGCTTCAGCGTGGCGAAGGCGTCTTCGAGCCGTTTCTTGGCGTCGCGGTACTTGACGATCGCGTCGGCGGAGAGTTCCGAGGCGGCGGAGACCTCCAGGTCGATCTCCAGCCGGTTCGGCAAGGCCGAGGCCGTTCCCTTGCCCGTGACCGTGAAGCCGTCCAGGCCGTCGGCGACCTGGGCGCGGGCCGGTCCCGCGACAAGAAGCGTCAGAAGCGACACCGTGACAACCGCCAGGTTCGACCGCGTCATTCGATCTCCTTCGTCGTTTTGCCGGATACGGCCGCGCCGTCGGGATTGCCGCCGGGAGCTTGGCCAAGTGGATAGGCGGAGATCGCCCGGTTGGTGATCGCCAGGAGCAAGCCTTCCGCGAGGATCAGGTCGCCGCCGGAGGAGCCGTCGTCGTCTCCCCGGAAGATCCGCCGCACCGCGCCGGTTCTCGGATCGACCTCGAAGATGCCTCGGGGGGTCAGTTGCCAGATTCCGTCGGCCCGCGCGATCACCCGGCCGTCGTCGCTGCCGCCGGGCAGGGGGGTTGACCAGCGCAAGGCACGGGTCTTCCGGTCGAGCGCGCCGAGTTCCGGCCCGCCGAGATAAATCGCCTCGTCGTCGAGACCGAGCAGCCGCGCGCTCTTGGCGATCGGCCGCTCCCACAAGAGGGCCATCCGGTCGGGGTCGATGGCGCAGAGACGGTCGGACTTCGCCCCCTTGAAGATCAGCGCGTCGCCGGAACGCAGCGGCGCGCCGCCGGCCGACGACGACGGGGAACTCTGCGTGAGCATCCCGTTGATGATGATGAGGCGGCTCATGCTGTTCTGCACGGGGTCGGTCGGGTAGCCGTAGCCCCAATCGACCGCGCCGCTTTCGGCGTCGATCCGGGCGAGGATGCCGTTGTGGGTGTCGATATAAATCGACCCCGCCCGATAAATCAGGCGAGGCTGGGGCGAGTTGTCGGCCTGACCGTAATAGTAGTAGCGGGTGCCGTCGCGGAGGGCCCCGACGTCGGCCGTCCAGACGATCTTGCCGTCGCGTGGGCGGATCGCCATCACATATTGGTGTTGATTGCCTGATGATCCGTAGAAGGAAATATTGGAGCTCGACGATGTCTCCGTCGCCGACTTCCGGCCGGCGAGGAACAGGGTGCCGTGTGCGAGGATCGGCGTGCCCATCATTTCCATGCCGCTGTACTCAGTCAGATCGGGCGACTGCCAGATGACTTCGCCGGTTTCGGCCCGCCGGCAGACGAGCGGTGAGGTGGCGTTGTAGCTCTGGTTTTTCGGGTCGCGGCCGAGGGTCCAGACATGGGCGTCGTCGGCGAGGACCGCGTAGTGGTTCGTGGCGATCATCTGGTTCTGGTTGGCCAGCTTCTCCAGGTCGTGAAACGACGCCGAGCGCCAGAGCATCTTGCCCGTGGTCAGGTCGATGGCGAAGACGTGACCGAGATAGTTGGCGTAGAGCTTGCCCCCCTGGACCGTCACGGCGGGCACGGCGTTGCTCAAGGGGGATTTGTCCCACTGCGCGCGTTCTTCCGGCGTCATTCCCGCCGTGACCGAGTCGCCGAACCGGACCTGCCAGGCCGCGCCGACCGATTCGGGCAAGGCGGGCGCGGGGGTGTCGGCGGACCTGGGAATGGTGTCGTCGGCCTGCTCCTTGACGACCTTCAGGCCCTGGATCAGATCCGCCACCTTCGTCTTGCGACCGCCGAGGGTGACGGTCTCGCCGGCGAACCGGTCGTTGAGATCGGGCCGAAGCGCCTCCAGTTCCGAGCCTCGCCCCGCCCTGGCCAGCGCGAGGGCGGCCTTGACGGTGAGCAAGGCGGGGGAAAGCTCGGAGTCGGGCCGTTCGCGCAGGATCGACAGCCAGCAATCCGCGGCGCGGTCGGCCTGGCCTTTTTCAAAGTAGAGGTCGCCGAGCCGGTCGGCGGCGTTGTCGCCGACGGAGGTCAGGAAATACGAGGAATAGAGCCGTTCGAGCGTCTCCTGCTCCTTCGGCCCGTTCGCCTCGGCGAGCAGTTTCTCCGCGTCGGAGTCATAAAACAGGCGGTACGCCGCCTGCCCTTCGGGCGAGAGGGCGGAGAGGACGTCGCGTCGTTTGCGGGCGACGGGGACGATGAATCCGTCCTTGCCATCGACGAACCGCCCGGCCTGATCTTCGGCAATGGAATAAAGCGCCTTGGTCGCCCGTTCCCAGGCCCCTCGGCGGGCGAAGCGGTCGAAATCGTCGAACGCTTCCTTCGTCTCGCTCGACGCGGCGGGCATGTGCAACGGCCGATCGGGGCGATCGTTGGAGATCTTCTTCTCCTCATCATCGGCCCTTGCCGACAACGCCGCCGCACAGAACATGACAGCCACGATCGCAATCCGCAACACGATGGCAACACCCTCAATGGCGCGAGTCGTTTCCGTTCCTCGCTCTCCGGCAGCCCCTATTGGACGGCGCTCTCGGATCGCGGCGTCCCACTGTTTTAATCTTCTAGGCGCGCCGGTGCAAAGGAATTCCGTGGAATACCGAAGAAAGATTTCACGATCGGAAAATTTGAGGCGGAGCGCTGTTCTGGATCTTCTCATCGTTGTCCGATTTCACTTTCCGTGACTTGCGTTTTCCGCTTTAGCTTTAGCGGATACGCTTCGGGTGTTTTCCGAAAAATCGGTTGCGCTTGGGAGGCGTGTTCCGAGTGGCCCGCTTCAACGATTATCATCGTACGGTTGTCGGCTATCATGGCACGGGACTCTCCGCCGCTCTTCGCATTCTGAATCGCGTCGAGGGATTTCGTTGGAGTGAAAAAGATTACGACTGGATGGGGCGAGGCATCTACTTCTGGGAATACGCCCCGAAGCAGGCCCTGGCATTCGCGGAGACTCGCCGGAAACAATTCAAAAGAAAGAAGAACCCGACGGTCGAAGACTCTCGACGGGCGACAGAGCCGCTCGCGGTCGTCGCGTGCATGATTCGGTTGGGATTTTGTCTGGACCTGACGGAACCTGAGAATATAGAATATGTTGCGGAGACCTTTGTCGACTGCCGATCACTCATGGAGTTGGCCGACGCTCCCTTGCCGAAGAATACGCGGAAATACCGCAAACTCGATTGCGCGGTTTTCGAGTATGCTTATGGAGTGTTGAAGGAATCCGGAACAGGCTCGGAAGTCGATGCCGCCCGTGGTATCTACGTCCCCACGGATGGGACCAAGCGGATCTGGCCAGGGAGTTGGATCTCCAAGGATACTCACGTTCAACTCTGCGTTCGCAACCCCGCGAACCTTCTTGGAACCTGGCTTCATTATCCAACCGGACTTGAGGTGAACGATGTGTGCGAAGCATTACAAGCTGACATTGCCCTCGTCAAGCCAGAGAATTCGCAAAGCGAAGTCCACACTAAAACATATGGCGAAGTTGAGGAAGATTGAGCTTCTGGTAGAAGTGGGGGCGATGACCCCTGGGCAGGCCGAGCGCGCGAAAAAGAAATTGATTCAAGAATCCGCATCTGTTGAGCCGTAGGGAGTTGGGGGAGCCATGCCAAACGACGATCTCGACATCGACGCAATGGAACGCGAATTCCCCTTACTCGCCAGCCACGCATTCGCCACCGCGCGGAAAAACACGCTTGCCGCCGGTTTGAGCGTCTTGGAATCCGACAATGGGGCACTCTACGAAGTCTTCCCCGATGGCCGACGCCGATTCGTGAAAGCTCTTGAGCCGCCGATTCCGGTCGTGGTCGGAACGAAGATCCGCCTCAAATGAGTGAATAAAGACGTTCCACGACTGCCCATGTTGACCGGGCCGAATGGATCGGCGAGCAGCGATTTCGGCACCGGAGCGCGCGGCCCTCTCTTGCAATCCCGCCCCACCTCCCGCACGATGGCGTACCCCCCCGTCTCCGGGAGAACGCCGCGCCATGTCCGCACAGGTTCCGACCCAATCGGCAGCGACCGACCGATTCTTGCCGCTATTGCTCATGCTCTTCGTCGGCAGTGGTTGCGCGGCGATGGTGTATGAGGTGGCGTGGCTGCAAATGCTGCAATTGGTGATCGGATCGTCGGCGGTGTCGCTGGGGGTGCTGCTGGGGACGTTCATGGGGGGAATGGGGGCCGGAAGCCTGCTCTTGCCGAGGTTGGTGTCGGTGCGAAGAAACCCCTTGCGCGTGTATGCGATGCTGGAGCTTGGCATCGGCGCGACGGGCTTGATGATCCTCCTCGGCCTGCCGGCGGTGGAGCTCGCGTACGTCTCGTTCGTCGGGCGGGGGATGCCGGAGATTTTGCTGCGAGGCGGCGTCGCGGGGGTCTGCTTGCTCGTTCCCACGATGCTGATGGGGGCGACCTTGCCTGCTATCGCTCGTCGCGTCGAAACCACCCCCGAAGGGGTGACGTGGCTCGGCCTGTTTTACGGCGGGAACATCGCGGGGGCCGTGTTCGGATGCTTACTTGCGGGATTTTATCTCCTGCGCGTGTTTGACACCGCCGTCGCGACATACGTTGCCCTGGCCATCAACGTGACCGTCGCCGGGATCGCTCTCGCGCTGTCGAGCGTTTCGGCGCTCGACGACGCGATGGCCGAAATCGCGCCGCCGGTCGAGGCGCCGGAAACGGCCGCGGGGTGGGGCGTGTATCTGGCGATCGGGCTTTCGGGAATGTCGGCCTTGGGGGCGGAGGTGATCTGGACGCGGCTGTTGTCGTTGATGCTGGGAGCGACGGTGTACACGTTCTCGTTGATCCTGGCCGTCTTCTTGATCGGGCTGGGGATCGGCAGCAGTTATGGGGCGTTCCTGGCCGCTCGGGTGAAGTCGCCGCGAAGGGCGCTCGGGGTGTGTCAGTGGCTGTTGACGGCGGCGATCGCGTGGACGGCGCTGATGATCGCGGAGAGCTTACCGTACTGGCCGGTCCTCAACGATCTCTCATCAAGCCCCTGGTACACGTTTCAGCTTGACCTGGCGCGCTGCCTGTGGGCGATCCTGCCCCCGGCGTGCCTGTGGGGGGCGAGTTTTCCGCTGGCCCTGGCGGCGGCGGCGCGAGGACAAGACCCCGGCCGGCTCGTCGGCGGGGTCTATGCCGCCAACACCATCGGCGCGGTCGTGGGGGCGCTGGTCTTCAGCCTCGTGCTGATTCCCGCGATCGGCACCGGGACATCCGAGAAGGTCTTGATTGGAATCGCCGCGCTGGCATCTCTTGTGATTTTCATGCCGTTACTTGTTTCGGTTCGCGGCGCGAGGCGCGTCGGGGGCGCGTCGGCCGTGGCGTTGGCGTTGGTCGCGTCGGGTTTCCTGGCGTGGCGGGTGACGCCGATGCCGTGGGAGGTCGTGGCGTTCGGCAGGCAGACGATCTCGCTGCTGCCGCAGTCGGCGCCCGGCATCGTGAAGGAAGAGGACGTTCCCACGAAGCCCGGCGAGCCGGACGTGTATTGCACGTATGTCGGCGAGGGGGCGAACGTCTCCGTCGCCGTCACCAAGACCCGCGACGGCGTCCGCAGCTTCCACGGCGCGGGGAAGGTGCAAGCCTCCACCCAGCCGGCCGACATGCGGCTCCAACGCATGCTCGGCCACATCCCCGCGCTGGTCCACAAGAAGCCCGAATCAGTGCTGGTCGTCGCCTGCGGGGCGGGCGTGACCGCCGGATCGTTCGTCGTCCACCCCGATGTCAAACGGATCGTCATTTGTGATATTGAGCCGCTCGTGCCGAAGGTCGTCACCCCGATGTTCGGCGAACAGAATTACCATGTCGTCGATGGCATCGCCCGCGAGAACCCCCATACCGTGAACGGCAAGGAGGTCGAGGTCGTCTACGACGACGGCCGCCACTACTTGCGGACGACCCGCGAAAAATTCGACGTCATCACCTCCGACCCGATCGACCCGTGGGTCAAGGGATGCGCGGCATTGAACACGGTGGAATATTATCAAATGTGCCGCGACCACCTGAACCCCGGCGGGATCGTCTCGCTCTGGATTCCCCTCTACGAAAGCAACCTGGAGACGAGCAAGAGCGTCATCTCCACGTTTTTTCACGTTTTCCCGAACGCCCTTCTGTTCAGCAACGACCGTGAGACGTTCGGCTACGACGCGATCCTGTTCGGGCAGGTTGAGCCCACCGTCATCGACCTCGACGCCTTCCAGGCCCGCATCAACCGTCCCGACCACGCTCGTGTGAAGGAGTCGCTCCACGAGGTCGGCTTCGGCGAGGACCCCGAATATCCGATCGAGGAGGGGATCGACCTTCTTTCGACCTACGCCGGTCAGGCGGCGCTGCTCAAGGCTTGGTCGCGGGGGGCGCAATTGAACACTGACCGCAACCTCCGCCTTCAATATCTCGCCGGCCTCTGGCTCAACACCAACACCGGCGAGGCCGCGCTGGGCAGTATCCGCGAGCATTATCGATTTCCCGAGAAGACGTTCGTCGGCTCGGCGGAGCGCGTCCATGCGCTAAAGGCGCTGCGGTTCCGCCCGATCCGCTGGCGGTAGCGGGCCTGGCGCGGTTGTGGAGAGCCGTCGTCGCGGATAAGATCGGCGATGGCGTCGATGGTGGAAGTCGCGGAATTCCGAGGAAGCCCCGAAATCATGAGCCGATTGACCGGTCGTTGGCAGGTTGGGTTTCTCGTCGCGCTGGGGATGACGGCGGCGGGGCTTCGCGTGAAGGCGGAAGACCCCGATCGACCGCCGAACATCGTGGTGGTCTTCGCTGATGATCTCGGTTACGCCGACGTCGGCTGTTTCGGGGCGACAGGATACAAGACGCCGAACATCGACCGGCTTGCCTCCGAAGGGATTCGATTCACCGATTTTTACGCGGCCCAGGGCGTTTGCTCCGCCTCGCGCGCCGCGCTCCTGACGGGCTGTTACTCGAACCGCGTGGGAATCCTCGGCGCGCTCGGGCCGGGGTCGAAGGTGGGGATCAACGCGGACGAACAGACGATCGCCGAAGTCCTCAAGACGCAAGGCTACGCCCCTGCGATCTTCGGCAAGTGGCACCTGGGCGACGCCCCGAAGTTCTTGCCGACGCGGCACGGTTTCGACGAATACTTCGGCCTGCCCTACTCCAACGACATGTGGCCCCTGCACCCGACGAACCACTCGTTCCCCGACCTTCCGCTGATTGACGGGGAAACAGTCGTCAAGCTGAATCCAGACCAACACATGCTCACGACATGGTACACGGAGCATGCCGTCAAGTTTATCGAAAAGAACCGGGACCGGCCGTTCTTTCTGTACGTTCCGCACAGCATGCCGCACGTCCCCCTGTTCGTCTCGGAGAAATTCGCCGGGAAGACGGAGCGAGGGCTGTTCGGCGACGTGATCGCGGAAATCGACTGGTCGGTCGGCCAGATTCTCGCGGCGCTCCAGCGGCAGGGCATCGACGAGCGGACGCTGGTGATCTTCACGTCGGACAACGGCCCCTGGCTCTCTTACGGCAACCACGCCGGCTCGGCCGCTCCGTTTCGGGAGGGAAAGGGGACGTCGTTCGAAGGCGGAATTCGTGAGCCGTTCGCCGCGCGCTGGCCGGGAAAGATCCCGGCCGGATCGGTCTGTCGAGAGCCGGTGATGACGATCGACCTGCTGCCGACGTTCGCCCATCTCGCCGGCGCGACACCGCCGCAAGAGACGACGATCGACGGCAAGGACGTCACCCCATTGCTTCTCGGTCAGGCCGATGCGCGCTCTCCGCATGAGTCGCTCTTGATCTACTGGGGCCGCGACCTGCAAGCCGTCCGAAGCGGCCGATGGAAACTTCACCTGCCGCATCAATATCGACATGTGAAGGTCCCTGGGTCCGACGGCAAGCCCGGCCCTTACGTCACCGAATCGATCGGTCTCTCCCTGTTCGACCTGGATGCCGATCCCGGCGAGACCCGCGACGTCGCCTCGGAACACCCCGAGGTCGTCGCTCGCCTTCAAGAAATCGTCGAGGCCGCTCGCGAGGACCTCGGCGACGCCGCCACCGGCCGCCCCGGCAAGAACGTCCGCCCACCGGGACGGCTTTGAACCGCGACACAACCAATCAATTCAAGGATACCGATGCAATGAAGACAACGATCGCGGCGGTCGGACTGTGGCTCATCCTTGCCGGCGCAACGCGGGCCGATGAACCGGCTCCTTATGCGCAGCGGGCCAAGGAAGTGACCGAGCACATCCAGAAGACGTTCTTCGACCCTCAGAGCGGCGTGTACCTCAAGAGCCTGTCGATTCGCAAGCCCGATTACGTGTGGCTGCAAAGCGTGCAGTTCTCAAATCTCGTCGCCGCGGCGCGGACGGAACCGGAGACCTACGGCCCGTTGCTGGAGAAATACTTCACCGCCCTCGACGCCTACTGGGACTCGAAGGTCGAAATCCCCGGCTACGAGGCCGCGCCGACGCAAGGCAACGGCGACGACAAGTATTACGACGACAACGCCTGGCTGGTCATCACGTTTCTCGAAGCCTATCAATCCAACCACGACCCGCGCTACCTGAATCGGGCCGACGAGACCTTGAAATTCGTCCTGAGCGGCTGGGACGATGCGTGCGGCGGGGGAATCTGGTGGCACCAACGCCACAAGGACGGCACCAAGAACACCTGCGCCAACGCGCCGTCGGCCGTCGGATGCCTGCGCCTGGCGAAGTATCGCGAGGGGGACGAAGCCCAGGCCCTCGTCAAGCAGGCCCGCGCCATCGTCGCCTGGACGACCGACGCCTTGCAAGATGACGACGGCCTGTTCGACGACCGCAAG
>Ga0164242_10006132_pt1 | contig 13281 bp, 8 predicted proteins | sample OricomgcompostMG_FD_108783 | JGI IMG/M metagenome (GOLD analysis project Ga0164242, IMG submission 108783) | Miracle-Growth compost microbial communities from Emeryville, California, USA - Original compost - Miracle growth compost (MG) ...
AACTTATATTATGGATGGTATCCCTGGTTGACTCATCCGCGCCTGCAGCAAAAGCAGCCTTCTGTCCGCCCAGGTAGATAAAAGCACCGCTCGCGCTGGCCTGACTCACGATAAAAGTTTCAAAGGTATGCGTATTCAATGCAGACCATAGATTATTATCTGCTGTTGAGTCCGCCAGGTGTGCATTGCCCGTAAAATTAACGTGGTCTGCATTTTCTGTATAGGTGGGCGCATCCGCGCCACCTGCCACCGATAATGTCAAATTAAGTGAACCACTGTTTTTCCATGCAGACACCGCATGCGTAGTGGCATCGGCCGTAACCGATTCCGCGTCTGCCTTAAACCAGATAACGGGTGTACCGACTCCGGCAGGAGCAGTTTGTCCCATAAGGGAAGTTGTGGTAAGTCCTACCACGGCCGCAAGTAACATTTTTCTCATTTTGCCTTTTTTAATGATTAATTTTTATTCAATCATTGAGGCTTTATGTCTTGGTAGCTCATACGCAAACGTTTGCCCAAATTGCAGTCAAATTTTAAATTATTGGGGTTCAAAATTAAATTTGAGCATACGCAGCAATCAAAAGTCATTTTTTCATCATGTGTTATGTTTTGATTATAAATTCTAAATACCTTACCTAAGCTTAGTTACTTTAAGTTAACATAAAGTTGGCAACCTAACAAATCAGGGACCTCTTGCTGCCTGTTTGTACGGAGGGGATCCTTGTTTATCAGGCGTTATCATACAAATAAAAAGCCGGCAGGTTATCTATTTTCCTTTAGATACCCTTCCGGCTTTACAATGGATGCGGATGGATGCCAGCAATTAATAATCATCCATCATTTGGCAGGTGTAATTGTGATATTTCTAAACATGATCGGGCCATGATCCCCTTGAAAATAAATAGGGCCGGGCTCGCTTTCACGGCTACTCAGCGCACCGCCAGTAATGCCTGGAATTTCCCGGTTACAGATGACCGTTTTTCCATTGGCCACTACCGTGACCATACGACCGATTAAGGTAATATCATAACGCTGCCATTCATCTGGCCCTTTGGTAGGCATTTCACTGGGTGGTAGAAAACCATATACACCGGCAAATAAATGACTATTGGGCGCATCAGTCGGTGCATTATCAATTATTTGCACTTCATAACGACCTCTCAGATAGACGCCGCTATTACTTCCTTTTGTATATTTAAATTCAACATGCAGCTTAAAATCATTAAATTTTTGATCCGATATCAGGTTAGCCCCAGAATGCGGACTGATCAGGGCCCCATCTTTTACTAACCACTGATTTTTGGTTCCCGATATATGCCAGCCATCCAGATTTTTGCCATTGAACAACTGTATTTTTTGTCCCCAAACGACCTCTCCCGTTCTTTTTAAACTAGGCGCACGGACTCCTTTAAACTGATGGACGCTCCCATTGGATTCCCTGAATTCTCCCTCTATGTGGTCTTTAAATAGTTTGCCCTTTACCACAAGGTCATTAGAATCCTGTTCCCATTGTGGAGGAATACTAAAATCAAAACTTCCCTTGTCAAAATGCACAACAGAAACAGGACGCGCGCTACCGCCAGCTCCGACGAAGCGGCCCACCAAAGTTTTAATGCCTGACACTTCGACTTCCAGCCAGCTGGGCCGCTCTATAGTTCCGGTCCCGCCGTCACCATTTTCCATCACGGTCAGATCCCATCTGCCGGCCAGGGAAAATGGATGCATCGGATCGGTGTCTACCGGCTTTACTTGAGCATGTAAGCAGGGGCTAAGGATTAGCATCAGTACAAGAAAGACGGCAACCTCCTTTATAAGGACTTTAGTTTTGTCAGAGATTAACGGACCGGAAAAGAAGGAGGGAATCATTTTCATAAATATTTTTTTATGAGGTGATGAAATTTTTAAATAAACCGGATTAAAATAAAATGCGCCAAAAGTTTATACCGGAGCTAAAAGCCTATCTATTACAATCATTGATAACCTGGCGCCTAAAAATTAAAAAATTACCTAATAAAATTAAGGAAATTTCTGCTTAAAGATCGTTTTCTTGTAACAAGAAAATTTAAAATTAGATGGATTGCCTCATTTTTTTAAAATTGATCCCGGATTTTAAATCAAAATTCTAATAAATATTGAGGACTTATTTATATATTTATATTATCAAATCAAAGAATAAATAATTTTCACTAAACAATTGTTAACTACCAGCTATTCAACAATTGGTTCGCATACTTTTTTTATAACATTCCCCGTAAACAGCTATGGCAAATACGCAACATTTTCAGGATATTAAAAACCTCTTACATCACTTTTCCAATGAGGGGAAAAAGGGATTACTTAAAGTGCGTATTATCCGTTTTATCTTTGAATTAAAGGAAGTATCCGTAGCCCAGATTTGTGATGAATTTAATTTAAGTATTCCAAGCGTCACCAAATTACTCCAGGAACTCACGAGCGAAGGATGGATTGAAAAGAAAGGTGAGGGCGAATCCAGAGGGGGTAGAAAACCAGTCCTGTTGGGCCTGGTATCCAATCTATTTTATGTCCTCTGTATTGATATAGCACTTTATGAAGTGAAAATTGCCCTATTTGACAATACCCTGCAGATGGAAGCCAAAACCAGCTTTCCCTTTCAGCTGTCCAAAACAAGAGAAAACACCGATTTAATCAAGCAAAAGGCTGATGAACTTTTAGCAGAAACAGGTATCAATAACAAACAATTGATTGGTGTCAGTATTTGTATGCCCGGACTGGTGAGTGAACAAAAAGGAGAAAGTCATTTCTATTTAAAAGATCCCAATAGCCACCTTAGTCTGGCCCATTATTTTGAATCCATGTTCAGTTTGCCGGCTATTATCCAAAATGATGTCAATGCCGCTGCGGAGGGTGAACTGCAGCGAGGCAAGGCCAAAGGCATTAAAGATGCATTGGTGCTATTGATGGATTGGGGATTAGGGCTAGGCATTATTATGGATGGCAAGGTCAGGAAAGGGGCAGCCGGGTTTTCAGGAGAAATAGGCCATATTCCCTTTGATTATAATGGCGAGCTCTGCTATTGCGGAAAACAAGGCTGCCTGGAAACCGTTGCGTCAGGCAACGCACTCATCCGCTTGGCTAAAGAAGGCGTGCGGGCCGGTCAGCATTCTATTTTGCTGGAACTATGCAAAGGAGATATTGATCAAATTGATCCACAAATGATTACGCTCGCTGGTAATAAAGGCGACCTTTTTGCCATTAAATTATTATCTCAGGTCGGCAGTGCCATTGGCAAAGGGATTTCCACGCTGATTCAGATCTTTAATCCGGCCTTAATCATATTGGAAGGCAAGATGGCCGCAGCAGAACAATACCTTACCCTTCCGATGCTACAGTCTATCAATACCTATTGCATGACTCAGATCAGGGAACATACGAACATAGCTGTGTCTGAACTCAAAGAAGAAGCTAATTTGATTGGCTGCGCCGTGGAAGGTATCGAGCAATTCCTGATTGCCGAGACCTACTGATGGTTGCATTAAAAAGCCCCGGTCCTATTCGTAACCAGGGCATTCACAATGCTAATCTATCGCAAAAAATCAGTCCAGCTAACCCTACCACCTGGTGGCATATTCAAATATCAATAAAATACTGTCTTGCTCCAGAGATTCCATCTGCACCTGGTCTGTATTCCAGAGCATCAGCCCATCCCTGTCTTGTAACAGACGGCCTTCAATCTCAAAAGAACCGCTGACCACATAAAACAAGGTTTTATTGGCCTCTCTTTTATGGGGATAATAATTAAAGTCTTCTCTCCCGTTATAGCGGCCCATACTTACTTTCTTAAAGGTCCCGGAAATAGATGGATGACCGATGGAGTGAATCTCCAGCAGTTTCTGCCTCGATTCTTCCCCGTTTGCCAGATCAAAATATATAAACTGAGTCATTTTGGAGAATGTCGCCATGGATTCCGTGGAGAGGACCAGGTAATTGCTGAGCTCGTCTCTTTGCGGATTGGTGATCTTAATAGAATCTCCAGCACTTAAATCCAGTATATAGAGCGTTCCGGGTTTTATAATATGCGGTTGCCCCTTATAATTAATATTCAGCCGCCCACTCAGAGGAATCAGATAACTCACCTGGGACTGCTTGGCCACATATTCAGTACTGTATTTGGCGGCCAGTGTTTCGTCATTAAAATGAAGCAAGGGCTTGTTTAAGGCAGAAGTATGTTCTGTCGGACCATTAGACAATACCGGCAGGCTTCGATAAAAAGAAGTCTGAGGGCCTTTTCTAAATGCCACTGGATAGAACTTACCGTTTGCAATGGTTAATGGGAACGACATAATATTCAAATTATAAGTTAGGGGTTATAATATAAATGGGATGAAAATTGCTGCATGCAGCGGTCAATTTACGCACGCTGAACCACGCCCCTGTTTGGAGTATCCAATAGACCGTTTGCTGCTTTTTGTACAAATCATCATCACCAATTTGATATAAACGTACAAAGACTTTTGTTGGGCGGCATGAGAAATCGACTAATTAGAACCAAATATCGCCCAATGCCCCCTTTTATAAGTTCGTTAAGAACCGCAAAAATACGCCTATTTTAAGAAAGTTTTAGCCCGGGCAATCTCAGGCTAAAACTTTTATAGCATTCATTTTAAATGACTTATCAAAAACTATTTCTATGCTTTAACGTGTAAGGTAATGCTTAGCGCATATCCTTTTGCCAGACTACCGGTGACTACAGACATTTCCTGTGTAAAACCATCGCTGAAAACATTGTCTGCATTATTATAGGTATAGCCGCTCATACCCTTTGTATAGCCATAATCTGAGCCATTGGTATTAACATCTGTTGCCAGGCTATCCTGAAAGGCAATCTGAGTGACTAACAAAGAATTACCGCTCTTATCAAAAATGTGTGCATGAATATGCGTAGCACGGCTCTGATACCATCCGGGGAAAATAGAAGTAAAGGCAACCTGGCCGTTACTATCCGTTAACTGACGGCCACGCAACCAGTGTTTTTCTGTATAGTCTGTAGGCTGCATCTGCGAGCCGCCATATTCTGAATAATCTCCATTGACATCACAGTGCCAGATGTCTACATACACATTTTCCAGTGGATTACAGTTATCGTTGACATCCACCACGGTAATTGTAGAGACCAGCCCCGCTCCTACTCCATCGCCTTTACGCAAATCACTGCGCAGATAACTTGCAGGATCATGTGTAGGAAACGGCCCTTCTGTCTCTTCAGGTGTTGCTTTACAATCCGTATCTGGCGTTACGTCCGTGGCCGAACCGCTTCCACTGCCACCCGTACCGTTATCGGGTTCTGTTACCGATCCCGCACTACAGGCCTGAATAAGGGGCGCCACCACGACTAATCCCAATGCCGACAGCGATTGCTTTAAAAACTCTTTTCTTTCCATGCTTCCAAAGGTTTTGTTTAATAATGATTTTTATTAAAACTATCAATGGTTAACATTCTAAACAAGCGATAATCGACCAAAGCAGGGATAAAATCGCTTAGCCAAAGTATTAAGCTGATATCCTCTCAGGGATGCAGGAGTATAAGACAGCTGGCCGCACAACAATCTTTTAGTGTTCCTTTATGGCCTTTACGTAATTAAATCAACTGATTTTCAGTATCTTTACTAATGAACGCAGCGTAGTTTTCTTTACCTATTTAAACGCTGGCGGCATTTGAAGCAACAAAGTATGACAAGCTCCGGTACATCAGCGACTCCCTCAGGTACAAAAAGGTATACTTCCCCTTATCAAAGAGCCAAGGCCTGCAGGCTGCATTGGCCGGATGCCGCCTGCAGTTCCACCGTCTGCGTAAAAGCCGTTATCAAAAGACTATTCCCTGGGCAAAAAAATTTGCCTGGTTATCCGCTATCTAACAAAAAAAATAAAAGCCAGGCTAACGTAATATTGCAGTCGGGCAGCTACTCTGGTAAAAAAATAACTGACGCTCATCAGAAAATCAGGCATCCGTCCTTAAATGATAACTGCCCATACCTCCCATTTACATTCACTTCCAAAAAAAACTTTATTCATCCGGGGGCAACCTGCGGATCATATCAGGAGTCAAATCATGCAAAAAAGCAGAAACAACCTTTTAGTTTCGTGCTATCTTATCAATTTAATTTGCCTGCGTCCAAAGGCACGATTATCTTAAAGGCTTTTTATCATCCTGATATAGAGACCTTTATGATTAAGTTTTACAACAAGAATTGTAGAAGCCTCAACAAATACGCCGTTAGAACCAATAAGGGCGGGGTCAGAATTATATTACAGACCTGCTTTATGATTTTAAAGCAGTTAGCCTGTCAATACCCCCGGGCCAGCTTTGGCTTTATGGGAGAAAGAAGTTTTTTCAAGGACAAAGCCCAAAAACGAACTTTATTGGAACCTGTAGCAGCCAATCAGCGTTTTAGAATTTATCGCTTATTTTTAAGCGCGCCTCAAAGAAATCAGTGGCTGATACAACATTTTTATACGTACGAGCTAGAGGCGCTCAGTACTTGTCTATTGCTATCTCATCAAAATAAACCCTTCATTGAAAATCAAAATAAATTGCAGCAAATCCTTGCCTTTATGGCCCGTAGTTACCCGGAATTAAATTATGCCGACCTCTGACGGGTTATTGCAGCGAGCTTTTGCCCAACCATTCCCGCTTTTCGGGACAAAAGCCTGAACCAAACGTTAATAATTTCTGACAAGGTAAAAGCCTGCTTATTTTTAGGTGCTTTACAAAACCACATACAAATTGAGATGAACGCAAACAAATCCAGTAGAAAAAATCAAAGTCAATGCCGTACCACTATAGTCAGGGCCTGCATATGGTTGGCGGCCTTAGGGCTACCCGGACTCTCCCAGGCGCAGACGACTTCAGATAATCTGAGGTACCTAAAACCAGAAATTGGCGGCGTAGGACGGCTGCTTGTGCCCACAAGACCTACCATCCAGCAACCCTATCAGATGATCCGGATGACACCAGACAGAGATGACTATCTGGATGACCAGATCAGCAGCTTTCCTTTACAGTTAGTATCACACCGTTTAGGCCAGGTTTTTCCCATAAAGCCTAATGCAGACCACCAGGTCACTAAGGCCAGCTGGGACGAAAAACTTGCCTATGACCAGGATCTGGAAATCAGAAACCCCTGGCATTATCATAATTATTTTGCTGACCCAGACATAGAAATGGATTTTGTCCCCGGCAAAAAAACCGGGATCTTCCGTTTTGGCTTCTCCAAAAACAGCCCCAGACAAGTACTATTCGGTTCTTATAATCACATGGATGATCAGTGGCGTTTTAATGCGGACGGTTCGCTGGAAGGCTGGCAGTTTTTTCCGGCAGAGCAAGGTAAGCAACCCGTAAAAGTATACATGTATGGGCAGTTTAATGCACCTGCTGTCTATTTAAAGGATAATGGAGATCAGATCGCCAGCAATAGCGATATTCAGGGAAAGGGAACCCGGTTTTATGCTAAATTTTCTGCTGCGGCGGCAACCCCTCTGGAGTTTAGATATGCGATATCCTATATAAGCCCCGCACAGGCCAGGGAAAACTTTAATCTGGAGCTCCATCATCATCCTTCCCTTGAAGCTTTTGCCAAGTCTGCCAGAGCTCCCTGGGAAAAAGTATTGAGTCAGATACAGGTCGAGGGCGGAACAGTAGAACAAAAGGAAAGTTTCTATACAGCGCTCTATAGATGCTATGAAAGAATGGTCAATATTTCCGAAAACGGTAAATACTACAGCGGCTATGACAATCAGATACATACAGACAAAAGAGATTTTTACGTGGATGACTGGGCCTGGGATACTTATTTGGCCCTGCACCCACTGAGAACCATCCTGCAACCCCAGCTGGAACAAGATATGCTGCAGTCCTATGTCAGGATGTATCAGCAAAGCGGCTGGATGCCTACTTTCCCGGTGATTTATGGTGATCATGCCTGTATGAACGGTTTTCATAGTTCTGTATCCTTTCTGGATGCCTATAATAAAGGACTACGGGATTTTGACGTCCAGGCAGCTTATGCCGGCATGCGTAAAAATTCAGCAAGCGCGACTATGCTCCCCTGGAGAAATGGCCCGGCTACCGTGCTGGATAGTTTTTATTATCAGCACGGATATTTTCCCGCCCTGCATCCGGGAGAAAAAGAGCCCTACCCCTTTGTCAATGGATTTGAACGCAGACAAGCCGTGGCCGTTACCTTAGGGACCAGCTATGATGACTGGGCCGTAGCCGAGCTCGCTAAAAGCCTTGGAAAATCAGCAGATTATACCCATTTTATCACGCGCAGCAAAAACTATAAAAACCTCTGGAACAGCGAAAAGCAATTCTTCTTACCCAAAGACAGCGCCGGTAACTGGATTGATATCAATCCTGCCTTTGACGGCGGCCCCGGAGGCAGAGATTATTATGATGAGAACAATGGCTGGACTTATATGTGGCAGGTCCAGCAAGACATACCGGATCTGATTCATTTAATGGGTGGCAAACAAGGCTTTGAAAACAGATTGGACGAGCTGTTCAGAGCCAGTCTGGGCATGGAAAAAAAGTTGTTCTGGGTAAAATTTACCGACGCCACCGGCCTGGTAGGCCAGTTCTCTATGGGTAATGAGCCAAGCTTTTTCATCCCCTATCTGTATAATTTCACAGATGCGCCCTGGAAGACCCAAAAAAGAATCCGGATATTATTAAGTACTTGGTTTAATAATGGCATATTCGGTATTCCGGGCGATGAAGACGGAGGGGGCATGTCTGCCTTCGTTGTCTTTTCTTCCATGGGATTTTACCCGATTGCGCCGGGTAAACCCATTTATACCATTGGCAGCCCGTTATTTACCAAGACCACCATTCATTTGCAAAGCGGTAAAGATTTTACCGTCTTAGCGCCCGGCGCTTCTAAACTGAATAAATATATTCAGTCTGCCACCTTAAATGGCCAACCGCTCAATACGCCATTCATCACCCATAATGATATTATGCAGGGAGGAACTTTAAAGCTGATCATGGGCGACCGGCCCAATAAAAGCTGGGGCCTGGGTAAATAATGCATTTTTAAAAGAAGATTCATAAAAAAGCGGGCAATGACTGGGGGCGTTTATTTGCGCCCCCAGTCATTGCCCGCTTTAATTTTTGATTGTAAGGTAATGATACGATGGAATGCATGAAGTCATGAATGTTTGCCCTAAGCATTTATTTTATCCTTCCGACCGTCTTTATCCGCTACTTTGCCCCATCATATATAGCCACGCCCACCATCGAATCAGCGCAGCCATAATACAGATACCATTTATTGTTATAGTAAGCCATTCCTTCTAAAAAAACGGTACCATCCTTATATTGCCCGGTGCGTTCAAAAGGCTCAGTAGGTACAAAAAAAGGTGTATCCAGACGCCCGATTAGCTTAGCAGGATCTTTTACATCAAATAAAGCCTGGCCGCCACAATAGGCGCCTCCCGGATAATGGGCATCTCCATTATCTCCCTTATCATTTTTACCATTATATAATAAGAGGATGCCTTTATCTGTAATAATGGCCGGCGGACCACATTCTGTCAGCTGGCTATCAAAATGCCCCTTTCTGGGTGCAAATAACCTGACCAGCGCTCCAGTTTTATCTACCATAGGTGTCCAGTCAATAAGATTATCCGAAGTGGCGAGATTGACAAACTGCTCCCCCCAATACATCAGATAATGGCCATTCACTTTTTGGATATATTGCTTCCCGTTGATAAGCCCTGTTACAATAGAAGCGCTTTTGGTTGCCACACGGGCAAACTTGCCGCCATAGGCTTTTTTAAAAGCCTCCCCGTGTTTTTTCCAGTGAATCAGGTCTCTGGAGGTAGCCACTGATAGCCGAGGTAACGTATGATCCCACTCTGTGTACATCATCACATATAAACCGTCCGCCGTTCTGGCGACTCTTGGATCCTCACAGCCGCCCGGCCAATCATGCGGTTTTCTGTTATCATTTGCGGGATATAATACGGGTGTCGGACGTTTTTGAAGATGTATTCCGTCCGTTGAAGTGGCATAACCTATCCTGGAGGTATGGCCTCCGATTTTCAATGCACCAGACAAATCCTCTGCTCTGTACAACACCACAATTTTACCGTCTTTAATAGTAGCAGCCGGATTAAAAGCTGCACCGGACTCCCAATGTACCTGCTTGCCACTCATGGGATCTTTAAATGTAGCGGTGCTGTCAGGCTGCAGCAGCGGATGAGCGGGGCTGGGTCTTAAAAAAGGCCCCATCGCCCAGTCAGGCAACTGACTGGATGCCCTATTATTCCCCTTATAGCTGCAGGTCACCAGTACGGGAAAATGATCCGAAAATAGCATCGCTTTTGATTTTTGCTGATGCACTTGTCCCGGAAAATTATTGGAGGCCACACGCTGGGCGCCCGCATCAGGGCGCAACCGATAGGTTTCTGTCAGGACGCCATAACGGTTGGCTGCAAATCCTCCGCCTAAAAAGACATGGTCTATTCTGCTTTCTGTAAAGGCGTTTGTATTAAAGGCGTTAAAGGTTCCATTAAAAGCCATTTTAACAGCAGCTGTTTCAAAGGCATCTTGCATAATACCATTATCATGCATCACCTTATAGCTGGCACTATGCTGATCTACATTAAAATCACCGGTCAAAACAAAGGGTGCATTGCCGGCTATCTTTTCTATTTGAGCCGTGATCAGTCGGGCACTTTCTGACCTGGCTGTAACACCCACATGATCAAAATGCGTATTAAAATAATAAAACATCAGCCCGGTCTTTTTATCTTTAAATTCAGCCCAGGTGCAAATCCTGGGAAGCACCGCATCCCAACCTTTATTGGGATGATGGATATCGGTTCCCGATAACCAAAATGTGCCACTGTTTTCAACTGTAAATTTATCCTTCTTATACAAGATGGCAGCGTACTCTCCTTTTTGCCCTCCGTCATCTCTGCCAACACCTACATAGCTATAGGCCGGAAGTCTGTCCGTCAGGTCAGTCAGCATATGATGAAGTCCTTCCTGCGTACCAATACAATCATAATCAAAAAACTCAATAAGCGTTGCCACCTTATCCTTACGATGGGGCCATGCATTAATGGAGTCTCCCTTATTGTCATAACGCAGATTAAAAGACCCAAATGTATACTGCTGTGCGCGAAGTTGTCCGCCGCTGAGGCTAATTCCTACAAACAGTAGTAAGATAGCGTAAAAGAATTTCCGCATGAATCAAATTTTTATTTTAAAACGAAATACCTGAACAGGGCCTTACATTATATTTTTTAAAAGACCGATTGATGACTTAAAAGCATAGGTATCAAAGATATTTTTTTGCATTGGTATCAAAAACTCATTAAGATTCCGTTTTGTATTTGTGCAAATTGCAAAACAAAGCCCTAACAGGCACTCAATACAATCAATGGCAGCGCTAAAAGTGTCGATTTTTTCCGATTGCGACAACGAAAATTCCCGATATCGACACAACTTATATGCATGATGGAGTTATTTCGCAGCGCCAACAGGCAAAGGAACCCGTCTGCAGTTATAAAACAGCATCCATCCTTACATCTTTTCTGCATTTTTAGCGTTCCGAATACAAAAAAACAATATTAAAAAAAAATGATTTCTCTAGCAAATAGAAAGAAAAAGGCCGTCTATAGTCAGTTATTCAAATTCAGGTTTAAAAACCATCTCCATCCCCACACATTGCCTCTTAACCCAAAAATCAGTCTCCTAGTTCTAAGTATTTTCTGCAGCTGGCATTTTAGCGCCCGGGCACAAAAACAAGCAGCGACAGGAGTTTTGGCGCCCGAACTAAAAACAAATAATCATTATACAGCAGCTGTAACGCATGCTACAGCCAGCCAAAATTCACACCCTTTGAATGCGTCAGATAAACCGAGGCAGACCGAGACAGGCGTTCTGGACGGGTACGTCCAGGCCAGTGACGGCAGCCCGGTACCAGGAGTGACAGTGGCACTTGCTGAGACCAGAGTCGTGCGGATTACGGATAAAAATGGATATTTCCAGCTAAAAGCACCTTCCGGCAAATACAAAATGCTGGTATCTTACACGGGTTCCAGAACCTTTGAAAGTGATGTAGAGATTACGGCCCGGGATACCGTGCATCTGGCGCCCATCCATCTCCAGGAAGATATCCATAGTCTTTCAGAGGTTACCGTCAAAGGGCGTCGCAACCGCTATGGAGCAAAAAATTCCCTGTACGTCATGCGCCTGCCTGTTTCTGATATGGAAAATCCGCAGGTCTATACCTCAATTAGCGGCCAACTGCTGCAAGAACAGAATTTGACCTCTTATCAGGATGCCTTTAAAAATATTTCCGGTTCAGGCGTTCCTTCTACGGCCAACAACGGACGGGTGACCATGAGTTCCAGAGGCTTTAAAGTCCGCAGCCAGATCGTAGACGGCGTATCCGGTTATACCATGACAGACATTGATCCTGCCAATATTGAAAGAATTGAAGTCATCAAAGGGCCTTCCAGTACCTTGTTTGGCGCCGGAGCCGGCGGAAGTACCACTTCTTTTGGCGGTGTTGTCAATATTGTAACCAAAACGCCTTATGACGGCGTGGGTGGCGCTGCCAGCTATACGGGAGGCAGCTATGGGTTAAACCGCATTACCTTTGACGGCAATACACCGCTGAACAGTGATCACACTATTTTACTTAGGATGACAGGCGCGCATAATGACAACAAAACCAATCAGGATGCCGGTTTTTTAAAAAGTACCTTTTTAGCGCCAAGTCTGTATGTCCAGGTCAATAACAGGGTGTCTGTCAATGTGAATACAGCATTTTTCCACCGGGACGCCACCAGTCCTTATTGGTTTACCCCGACCAAAAAAACGGTATACAACCGCGCCACCGAGTTACCGATTAATTATGATCTTTCCTTTATTAACAACGATGTTTATTTTACGGCTACCCAGTTTAATGTCAATGCACAGATTAAGACCCAGATCAGCAAAGAATGGCTAAGCCAGACCAGTATTGCCCATACGACCAACGACCTCAGCGGTCCGATGGTTTCTTTAACCGGCATTACTGATTCTACCCTTTACCGTTCAATTTCTGCCGGGCTCAGCAATTACCAGACCTTCCAGCTTCAGCAGAATTTTATCGGGGACTTTAAAATAGGAGATAAACGTAATCGCATTGTCATGGGTCTTAACTATCTGGATTATAACAGCAATGCCAATACGACTACCGTAAAGATGGACACCACCAATTTTATGCATCCTGATCCATCCTATTA
>Ga0164242_10006133_pt1 | contig 13280 bp, 13 predicted proteins | sample OricomgcompostMG_FD_108783 | JGI IMG/M metagenome (GOLD analysis project Ga0164242, IMG submission 108783) | Miracle-Growth compost microbial communities from Emeryville, California, USA - Original compost - Miracle growth compost (MG) ...
ACAAAGGCAAACTGCTCGAGCGACCCACCGACATCACCCCGTCGGCGGACTCGGCACCGACCGAATCAACTGGAACGGAGGTCGCCTGAAACAAGCCGATCCACAGGTATTGACAATTCCTCTACATGCCCAGGCGTTGATGCAACAGGTCCACCGAGCGCAGGTACGACGGGCTGCCCTTGACCCGAGATCCCGGGCTGCGGAAGATCTGGCCGAAGAGCTGCTTGAGCACCTTGTCGGCCGCTGCGGTGGTGCCGCCGTGTTCGGACATCCACATGCGCTGCGCGCCGGGGGGTCATGCCCGCTAGGGCACCGACCGCCCGCGCCATCATGGTGGTCGACTATCAGGGGTCATTCGGTCGGTGCGCCGGGGGCGTTACTTGCGCGGACAGGTGATGCGAGGTGCTACACCAGTACCTGGTTACCGACATACGCATAGCTCTGGGGAGGTACGCCCGACGGTAGGAGGTCGGCGATCAATGCGGGCACGTCCAGACGTACGGCCTTTCGTATGGTGATACCCGCACCAGTGCTGGTGCCTGCGTAGTAGCGATCGAAGGCACTCCTGTCGATGCACCCGACTTTTCGGAACTTGCGCCAGAGATCAGCTGGCCGGGCTGTGTGCATTCCGCCAACCTCGAAGTACCCGATGATTCGCTGAACTGGGGCAGTGGCGTAGACCCATACCACCGTCACGTCGTCGGCAAGCGGCCTCTTGCGGAACTCAACCTTCTTGCGCCCATCCATGATGGCCTCGGCGAACTGAGGGTGCACCGACATCACTACATGGCGGCCAGCTGCTGGTGAACCCATTGGGTACCTGCCTCCTTCACTTTGGTCACGGTCTGTGGGGGTGCCTTCAGCACTTCGTTGTCCTTTAACACCGTGAGTGTCCACGCAGGGGTGATGACCCTATCCTTTCGGAACAAGATCACCAGCACCCCGGAAGGGTGAGACGCCAGCTCGGCTATGTCACCGGCCCCGTACACCGTGCGACCGCCGACAAGGTTCAGGACTTCATCTGCTGACGACGTGCGGACAGTCTGCTCGACCACACCGACAACAGACACCGTCTGGAAACTGGAGCGGTAGAACAGGATCGCATCGCCGGGCTGCATCTGTTGAGAGGACGCATTGCATAGGTATGCCTTGCGGAGGGCATTTCCCCAGGGACGCGTGGAGACGCCGAATCCTGGCAGGGGAAGTTGGTTGTCATCGGGGATGCACTCAGGGAACAACTGGTCGTGCCAGCGTGGGACGATCGGGATAACGAAAACGTTTGCTTTCGTTGATACAGCCGGTGGACCGTACCTGATGTGGTATTTCAGCGGCGGCAGCGTCTCGTCGCGCGGCCGGAATGTCTTGACGAGGACAACTTCACCCTTGGTCGATTTGCCCGCCTCGACGTAGCCAAACAGATTCAGGAAATCGATCAGCGGCTGGTGGTGGTCCCAGACCTCGACGTATGCGCTATCCACGTGATGATCGTGGTGTGACTGCAGCACCGCCTTTAGCAGCAATTCTCCGTATCGACTACCCGAAAACTCCTGCCCGACCTTAAATGTGGAGATCTTAGTGACAGGTTGAGCGAATCCATACGCGCAGTCAGATTCATTGATCTTCAATATCGCGATCGCGGCGTAGTTACCATCCGGATCTTTGACGACGAAGCACTCCCGATTGTCGGAGTCTTTCTGGACTTTGGCGATCCACTTGTCGAATTCGGCGTAGTCGCCCTTGATGCTTGCGAAGATGTTTTGGTCGAAGTCCAGTGCGTAGGATTGCACTGGGTGCACCATGGGGGGGCGGCGAAGCAACGGTGGGCTCCAGCCCTTCAAGCATTGCTGTTGCATCGTTGAGGGTCAGGACCCTGTCTCCGATGCCGACACGCTTCGCGCGTTTATGGAGTCCGGCATCGTCGCTGACCAGAAAGTTGGCGGCATTGGCGTGCAATGCGGCGAGTATCCGCAGATCCCTGTCGTTGTTAGAGTCGGGGACGACGGGCCCGAGTTCTGCTCGAAGTTGGGCGCTAACAGGCGATTCGTCCAACATCTCGAACTTGTCCAGCTCGGCGAGCCGTTGCCGTACGCGATCGGGGTTCTTGCCCTCGACCAGCTCATCCCGGCTGGCCGGGTGGACGAAGATTCGATTGCCCTGTTTCATGGCCAAACGCATGAAAGTTGCGGCAGGGCCCATCCCCGATTCCATTTGTCCGGCGAATGGCTCAAGTGCGATGAATGCGTTGGTATCGAGCAGGAATCGGGTCGGCGACGGGCTCATTTGCGTGTTGGTGTCGTCCGCCACGGCCGAATTATCGCCCCTGAGGTTTCCTTTGTTGGCTGGTGACACACGCTCCGGACATTCGATTTTGGCGACTGCCCAGGGTGATCTTCTGGCCGACGTCGAGAATCCCGACAGCGTGGGGGCTGGGCAGGTCCTTGGACGCTGCGGTCAGTTCGACGGCAGGAGCACACGGCCTTCGTCTTGGCAGCCCGCGATGAAGTCCGGGGGTGAGTCCACTCGGGCGACTTGGCCGCTCTTGAGTTCAAATCCGAGCAGGGTGTTGCAGTAGCGCGTCAGGTCGGTGACGTGCAGGGGACCCTGATGTGCTGCGTCATCAATGGCCTGTTTGCCTTGGTTGTACGACGGTGATCCCGGATCGGCCTGCGCTGCGGGTGTTAGCGCAATGACTGCGGCGGCGAAGGCCAGCAGCAGCGTCAGAATTCGATTGCGGCTCACAGAAACCATCGTACGTCGATCATGGCGGGCGGCCCGACGCAAACATTCGTAGCGGCCCCAGGAGACCGTGTTGCCGATGAGCGGGGCCAGTGCGGTATCTAAAAGGTCCATGAGCCGGATGATTGCAGGACGAACCCGCGATTGAGGACGGGATCGATGCACCCGGTCAGTTGGTCAGCACCCACCACGCAGGTGATGTCACCCTTGGTGATTTTCTGGCCCACCTTGAGTAACGGCGAGGTGAGGATGGGGCAGCCGGTCCCCTTCTGAAAGCTGTACGGGCCCAGGTCGGTCGGAAGCGACGATGGCGTGGTCACTTGCGAGCAACCGTCGCTTCCCACTGCAGCATTGTCGGGCAGACCAGGCAGATGACCGTCGCAGCTGGCGCTGACATGATCGCCGGGCTTGGCCGGGTTGGGCAGGACGCATTGCAGGCCGTCTGGGGTAGTGAAATAGGTTGCGCCACCGGCGCGTGCGGAGGCGGTGTAGCTGGCGGGATCGACCGGTTGGAAGGCGTTCAGATCGGGGAAGCTCGGCGGTTGTGCAGCCGCGCACCCGGCACCGACTAGTGCAAAGCCCAGCCCCACCGCCGTGACGGTGGCTCGTAGTGCTCTTAATGTCACTGTGCTCGGCACGCGCATGATCGCTTTCTCCTAGTGCTGGACGCCGAACGTCGTCGTCCACGTGTTGGGGTCGTAGGTTCCTCCGGGGGGCCAGGTGCTGACCCGCAGTTGAATCGTCTCAAGTCCATTCGCATCAACCGAGGTTCCCGTTACGGTCGGCCCGTAGACGGTGGGCAGCTGGGCCTGAGTGATCAGTGTTTGGGGAGCGGCGGTTTCCAGTCCCTCAGGGGTGGAGGCGGTGATGGCCTGCACTGGTCCGCCGTTGGTCGCACCGACGAGGCCGTACCCGCCACCTTGGAGAGCGATCAGTTGGCTTTCCCGATCGCCGGGAAGGTTGACATCGCCGACGCGCTGCAGGGAATTGATCCAGTTGTTGGGGTGGGCCGGGTCGATCGGTGCCGATACCCACAGGCCGCGAGTGGTATCACCGATGCGGTTGCTGCCGTTGCCGACGATCACCATCTGGTGGGTGTTTTGGTCGTAAACGCCGCTGCCTTGAAAAATCCCGGGCAGGTCGCCCACTTTCACGGGATGGGCGGCGTCGGTGTAGTCCCACACCGATGAGGTGCCCACATAGGGGTTGATGGTGTCGTCGGTCGGTGGAGTGTTGGGGGCGTTACTGAAAAACGCATACCGGTGCCCATCGGGACCGATCGCGGTGCCGGTCGGCAGCGGACGGGTCCCTGGTGGACCTTGCGCGAGCTGCGACGCCGGGCTGCGGGGCACTCCGTCACGTGGGTCGCCGCCGAACGTGGGCCCCTGGCCATCTTGAAATTGGTCTTGCAGGTCGTAGCCGTTTTGTTCGTGCTGGGGCGGACCAGCCGGACCGGTGATTTTCGGGTCCGGCTTCGGGTCGTCACCACCAGGTCCATTCTCCTTGAATGTGTTGCTGACCAGCTCAACGCCGTCCTTGCCTTTCGGGCGCGGGAGTTTGAGTCCGTCGAGTTCGGAGGCCTTCTTGGTCAGCTCGCCGTTAATGGCGGAATCGGTGTCCACCAGCGATTTGAGGTGGTAGCCGATGTTGTCGGCATGTTCGGCGGCGGTGTTCAGCGTGCTGGAGTCCCAGGTGCCGGTGGGGATGACAGACCAGTTCGACGTGACTTCGAAGCCCTCCTGCTCAGCGGTGGAGATGGCGTCGTTGAGCTTGGACATCGCCCCCTGCACTGAGTCCCGGCCCCGTTCGGCGATGCCGATCAGATCCTGGGCAGCGTTGATTCGTCCCTTCGTGGTGTTGACCGCCTGCTCGGCGACATCCGCCGCCGCATCGGCGCCCTTCCCGGTCCATTCGGTGCCGCCGGGGTTGCGGATCATGTCGAGATGGCTGTTCGCCCAGCTTGATGACTGTTCGATCTGGGTGCGCAGAGAGTTGGCCAGGGCATCGAAATGGCTTGTGCCCCATTGGGTGTACTCATCGCGCGACGGCGTGGTCACATCACACCAGAGATGCTCTGCCCGCCGTGGGCATCGGTGTTTTCGTAGCTCTGTGACGCGGAGCTGAGGGTGTTGGCCATGGTCTGGTGGTACCCGGATTCATCGGTCTGCCAGTTGCGCATCTGAGCGCTGATGTCCTGGACCCCGGTCACGCTGGCCTGGGTGCTGGAAGCGCTAAGACCAATGACCCCGCCCGTGGTTGCCCCGGCCTGTGCCCCCAGTGTCGCCGATGCCGCCTGCAGGCCCTGGGCACTGACATGCAACTCGGTCACCGCCACCCCCTTTTCTGTCATCAACGGCCCCCGCCCGGCGCTCTGTCCAGAATAAGTCCACGTCGACATCGCCGACGACACCGATCTCACCGGTGACAGCTTCGTTTTTCGTGATGATCATCCGCTGTGTTGACCCCCGAGAAGTCGGTGCCGGGCGGTAGCTTGCACCTGTCTCAGTATCGAATCGGGGAGTCAATCGAGAATATGGCCCAGACCAACGCCAACCTGATCTGGAAGATCGCCGACCTGCTTCGCGGGCCATACCAGCCCAACCAGTACGGCGACGTGATCCTGCCGTTCACGATCCTGCGCCGCCTGGACTGCATCCTGGAGCCCACCAAGGACGAAGTTCTCGCCGAGTACAAGAAAATCCAGGCGACCAAGGTCGACCCCGCCGTCATGCTCAAGGCCAAGTTCAAGCTGCCTTTCTACAACACCTCCCGGTGGACCTTCGCGGCATTGCTGGGCGATCCGGAGGGCGTCGCGGACAACTTAATCGACTACATCGAGCGATTCTCGCCAAATGTGCGCGACGTGTTCGACGGCTTCCGGATGGCCGACCTCATAGTCGACCTGGCCAAGTCCGACCGGCTGTACCTATCGTCAAAGAGTTCGCCGCCGTGGACCTGCACCCGAACATGATCTCCGGGCACGACATGGGCTACATCTTCGAAGAACTCATCCGCAAATTCGCCGAGTCCAACAATGCCCAGGCCGGTGATCACTTCACGCCGCGCGAAGTCATTGCCTTGATGGTGGACCTGCTGTTCCACACCGAAGACGACGCGCTCACCAAACCCGGCACCGTGCGCACTATCTACGACCCCGCCGCCGGGACCGGAGGCATGCTCTCCACCGCCTACGATCACCTGCTCGCGATGAACCCGAAAGCCCGCCCGGTGCTCTACGGCCAGGACATCAACCCCCGCTCCTACGCCATGTGCAAGTCCGACTTGATCATCAAAGGCCAGGACATCGAGAACATCCACCTCGGCGACACCCTGACCGATGACGGCTTCCGCACCCGACATTTTGACTTCCTGCTTTCCAACCCACCGTTCGGGGTGGACTGGAAGACGCAGCAGACGGCCGTGACCAAGGAATACAACGAGCGTGGGTTCGCCGGGCGATTCGGCCCCGGCTTACCGCGCGTCTCGGACGGCTCGCTGCTGTTCCTGCTGCACCTGATCTCCAAGATGCAGCCCGTCAAGAACGGTGAGGGCGGCAGCCGTCTGGCCATCGTCCTGAACGGCTCGCCACTGTTCACCGGCGGGGCAGGTTCGGGCGAGTCCAACATCCGGCAGTGGATCATCGAAAACGATCTGCTCGACGCGATCATCGCCTTGCCGACCGACATGTTCTACAACACTGGCATCGCCACCTATATCTGGATCTTGGACAACAACAAGCCAGCCAAGCGCAAAGGCAAGATCCAGCTGATCAACGCGGTCGAGATGTTCGGCAAGATGCGCAAATCCCTCGGGTCCAAACGCAAGGAGCTGCGCCCCGATGACATCGCCCGCATTTGCTCGGCATACGACGGATTCGGCAACGACGACGGGACCGACGATGAGCCCGCCCTATCGAAGGTGTTCAGAGGCGAAGAGTTCGGCTATTCGACCATCACCGTCGAACGGCCCCTGCAGCTGCGGTTCGACGTCACCGAGGTGACGCTGGATGAAGTCCTGGCGCAGAAGAGCGTCGAGAAGCTGACAGCCGATGAACAGACCGCCATCAAGAAGGCTTTGACCGGCATGCTCGGTCGAGCCTGGCTAGACCGAGACAAGTTCGTGGCCGATGTGAAAGCCGCCCTTATCGATGCAGGGATCAGTAAACCCTCCGCCCCGTTGATCAAGACCATCTGGTCGACCACTGGAGAACACGACGACAACGCCGCCATCATCACCACTAAGGGCAAAGCTGATCCCGACCCTTCACTCCGCGACACGGAAAACGTCCCGCTGACCGAGAACATCGACGAGTACTTCACCCGCGAAGTCCTACCCCACGTGCCCGATGCCTGGATCGACCGCGACAAGACCAAGGTCGGCTACGAGATTCCCTTCACCCGCCACTTCTACCGATACACCCCGCCCAGACCTCTTGACGAAATCCAGAAAGACCTCCGCGCCCTCGTCGAGGAGATCCAGGAGATGCTCGCTGAGGTCGGCGCATGACGTGGCCCAGTTACCCCGAATACCGCAAGGCCAGCTCGAACGGCATTCTTCCAGAGATTCCGTCGCATTGGGATATTGCACCAATCAAGCGGTTAGGAAAAATCCGCTACGGAATCGGTGAGCCGCCTTCCTACGTCGAAGTCGGCACCCCGCTCATCCGGGCCACCAATGTCTCGGCGGGGCGAATCAGCGAGGGCGGTCTAGTACTCGTCAACCCTGACGATATCCCTATGCGACGGATTGTCTGGCTGAGCGTCGGCGACATCGTCGTTGTCCGTAGCGGTGCATATACGGGAGATTCTGCACTAGTGCCGAAGGAATATGCGGGGGCCATCGCGGGATTCGACATGGTGCTCACGGTGTCCGGCGCCGACCCGGAGTTCGTCCAATACGCACTCCTCTCGGAATATCTCAAGCAAGGTCAGATCGATATCGCTCGCACACGGGCCGCGCAACCGCATCTGAACTCCGAAGAACTCGGAAGCTGCTTGTGCATCGTCCCGCCGCGAGGCGAACAGAAAGAGATCGTTCGATTCCTCGACTGCGAGACGGCCAAGATCGACGCGTTGATCGCCGAGCAGGAGCAGCTCATCGCCACCCTGCGCGAGGACCGCACCGCCACAATCACCGACGCCGTCACCAAGGGTCTGAATCCGGCAGTTCAGAAGCGCGACTCGGGGGTGGAATGGCTTGGCGCGATTCCGCAACATTGGTCAGTGATGAAACTGCGGTATGTCGGGCAGCCAATCATTGGGCTGACTTACTCACCTGATGATGTGGTCGATGACACGGAAAACTCGACACTAGTGCTGCGTTCCACCAACATTCAAGGGGGGGTGCTAGATCTGTCGGATTGCGTCTACGTATGCTGCCCTATTCCGGACCAACTACGGCTCCAGCACGGTGACATTCTGCTCTGCTCCCGAAACGGCAGCAGAGCGCTGATAGGAAAAAACGTCCTCGTCGATGAACAAGTTGCTGGCCAATCGTTCGGCGCGTTTATGACGGTCTTTCGTTCGGAGTTTAACGTCTTTTTATACTGGGTGTTCAATTCGCGGTTGTTTCACTATCAGACAGCGACGTTTCTAAGTTCGACAATAAATCAGCTCACTACCGGGAACTTCAAACGTATGGAAGTGCCATTCCCGCCCGCGCACGAGCAGCGCGAGATTGTCAGCTTCCTCCTGGGCCGCACCGCAACTATCGACACGCTGATCACCAAGTGTGACAGCGTTATTGCAACCCTTCGGGAATACCGATCTGCGCTGATCACCGATGCGGTGACAGGTAAGATCGATGTGCGGGGAGCGGCGTAGCGATGGCGCAGCACCACGAGTCCACCTTCGAGGCCGAGATCTGTGAGCACCTGGCCGCCACCGGCTGGTTGTATTCGCCGACCGACGCCGGATATAACCGCGAGTTAGCCCTATTCCCGGAGGATGTGTTCGGGTGGCTGGCCGATACGCAGCCGGAGCAATTGGCGAAGCGTGTGAAGCCGGACCTGACCGGCGATGCGGTGGCGAAGGCTCAAGCCGGTGTGTTGGCCACCCTGGTCAAGCAATTGGGTGCTGACCCCAAGGCCAACGGTGGAACCTTGTCGGTGCTGCGGCGGGGCTTTAAGGACCTCAATGCCCAGTTTCAGATGTGCCAATTCCGGCCCAACACCACGCTGAACGAAACCACCCAGAAGCGCTACGACGCGGTGCGGCTACGGGTGATGCGCCAGGTGCACTACTCAATCCAGAACAACAACAGCATCGACTTGGCGTTCTTCGTCAACGGGATCCCGGTGGCCACCGCCGAACTGAAAACCGACTTCACCCAGAACATCACCGACGCGGTCCTGCAGTACAAAAAGCACCGGCTACCCAAGGGCGAACCCTTGCTGGCGTTCGGGTCTCGGGCAGTGGTGCATTTCGCGGTGTCCAACAGCGAGGTGCAGATGAGCACCAAGTTGGCGGGCAAGGACACGTTCTTTCTGCCGTTCAACCGAGGCAACCATCACCACGCCGGAAACCCACCGAACCCCCACGGCTCACCCACGGCCTATCTCTGGGAAGAGATCCTGGCGCGCGACACCTGGCTGGACATCCTCGGACGATTCCTGCACCTGCAGGTGACCGACAAGATCGACCCCGTGTCGGACAAGAAGATCCGTAGCCAGAGGATGCTGTTTCCGCGCTATCACCAGTGGGATGCGGTGACCCGGCTGATCGACAATGCCCGCACTGTAGGCCCTGGACATCGGTATCTGATCCAGCACTCCGCCGGGTCGGGGAAAACCCACAGCATCTCCTGGCTGGCGCACCGCCTATCGGTGCTTCATGACGACGCGAACAAGCCGGTGTTCGATTCGGTCATCGTGATCACCGACCGCAACGTGCTCGATGCGCAACTGCAGGAAGCGATCCGCCAGATCGACAAGACCCCCGGCGTCGTGGCGCACATCGACGGCCTGGGTGGGTCGAAGTCCCAACTGTTGGCCGACGCCCTGGCCGACGGAACCAAGATCATCATCGTCACCATCCAAACCTTCCCCTACGCGCTGGATCTGATCCAGAGTCAGAGCTCGTTGAAGGGCAAGAGCTTCGCGATCATCGCCGATGAGGCCCACTCCTCGCAGGCGGGGGAGGCCTCCAAACGTCTGAAAGCGGCCCTGGCGGCCACTGAGCTTGACGAACCGGGCGACGGTGGCATGGTGGACGCCGAAGATGTTCTGGCGGCGGAGATCACCGCACGGGCCGAGTCCAAGAATCTGTCGTTCTTTGCGTTCACTGCGACCCCGAAGGCCAAGACCTTGGAGTTGTTCGGGCACAAGGGCATCAGCGGCAAGCCGCACCCGTTCCACTTGTACTCGATGCAGCAGGCCATCGAGGAGGGCTTCATCCTCGACGTGCTGAAGAACTACACCCCGTACAAGACCGCGTTCCGGCTCACCCACAACGGTCAGTCCTACGAGTCCGAATCGACCAGCACCAGCACCGGCACCATCGCCGTCACCGGCAGCGCCAGCAGTGATTTGGTGGATAAGTCGGCGGCGGTGAAGTCGGTGATGAACTGGGTCAAGCTGCACCCGACGAACATCTCCCAAAAAGTGGCGATCATCGTCGAGCACTTCCGCGCCAACGTCGGTTGGCGCCTGGACGGCAAGGCCAAGGCCATGGTGGTCACCTCCTCGCGCAAAGCGGCAGTGCGCTACAAGCTGGCGTTCGACAAGTACGTCGCCGAGCAGGGCTACCAGGATGTGGCGGCGCTGGTGGCGTTCTCTGGTGAGGTCACCGACTTTGACTCGGGGGTCGAGAAGGCCACCGAGACCTCGCTGAATCCGGGCCTGAAAGGCCGGGACCTGCGCGATGCGTTCGCCACCGACGAGTACCAGGTGATGTTGGTGGCCAACAAGTTCCAGACCGGGTTCGATCAACCGCTGCTGGTGGCCATGTACGTCGACAAACGATTGTCCGGGGTGGCGGCGGTGCAGACCCTGTCGCGGCTCAACCGCACCGCGCCGGGTAAGGACCAGACCTTCGTGCTGGACTTCGCCAACACCGCCGAGGAGATGGTCGAGGCGTTCGAACCGTACTTCGAGGCCACCACCCTGGCGGATGTCACCGACCCGAACATCGTGCACGAGACCATGGCCAAGCTCGACGCCGCCGGGATCTACTACGAAAACGAGATCGACGGCCTGGTCGCGGACTATCTGGCCAAGAAAGGCAACAATGCCCTCGACAAATGGGTGACCCCGGCCCGCGACCGCTTCCGGGACCGTGAACGCACCGCCGTCGACACCGACGACAAAGCCGCGCTGGATGAGCTGGTCATGTTCCGTAAGGACGTCGGCACGTTCCTGCGCCAGTACGACTTCCTGTCCCAGATCGTCAACTACGAAGACCTCGAACTGGAGAAGCTCTCGATCTATCTGCGCCACCTGGCCCCGGTCATCACCGCCGAGCAGCTCCAGCATGAGATCGACCTGTCCACCGTGGATTTCGACTACCTCGCCCAGCGCGAGCAAGCCACCACCTCGGGCAAGCTGGCCGGGGGCGTGGCACTGGAGCCGAGCAAGGAAGCCGGGACCGGCAGCGTCAAGGACCCCGAGATGGTGGCTCTTGCCGAGGTCATCGAGAAGATCAACGACCTGTTTTCCGGTGATCACCCGGATTCGAGCGTGAAGAGTGTCATCACGCACGTCAAAGACCGGCTCAAAGAGAGCCAAACCCTGCAAGAGCAGGCTCAGCACAACTCTTTGGCTCAGTTCTCGGCCAGCCCGGACCTGCACAACGAGTTCATGACGGCGGTTATCGGGGCGATGGCGTCCTCCGAGGACCTATCCACCCAAATCCTCAACAATCCCGACCTGTCGCAGAAACTGTTGGCGGAGTTGGTGCCGATCATCTACCAGGGGCTGAAGGCGAGCGCATAGTGTGCCTGGGTCGTAGCGGTCGGCGTCGGACAACCGACGGTCGGGCGCGAGCGGATTGCTGCACGTAGTGGGAGGTTTTCGATGAGCGACGTGACACGCGAGCTGCGAGACGAAATTGGACGGCACCTGCGTGCAAGCAAGGGCATCCGGCATGGAATGACCTTCCGAGATATGGAGGAAGGACTGGACGCCGAGCAGATTGCGTCCCGTCAAGGCATCAGCGTCGCAGCTGCAAAAAGCTATATGAGAGGCGTCGAGGAGTTGCTTAGCGGGACGCTGCCGACGGCCCCGTCCCCGGCGGAAAAGTGGGCTCGCACCTACCGCTACCTGGCGAGCTGTGACTTGTCACCTTCGCTCCGCAGCTACATCACATCGTGCTTACATCAGCTCGCGACAATCAATCCAGACATCGACGTCAACCAGCAGTATCGGCCCGGCACTCTGAGCGGCGCGCAGACACAGCAAAAACTCGCGCGAAGGGTGTGGATATTTCAGTCCAACCCCCAGCTGTTCGACCTGCGGGACTTTCTCACCAAGCCGTCAACCCAACCTGGAACGGTCGATAGCTGGCTGCTGCGACAGCACACCGATGAAGTGGCGGACGGCGACATCGTGCTGTTGTGGACAGCGGGCGAACATGCGGGCATCTACGCGACCGGCTCGATTGTTGGAGAAAAGTTCACCAGGGCGCGAGAGGAGTGGGAACCTGCCGACGCGCCGCCGGAGAGCCTTGCCATTGGCTATCGCCTCGCGCGCATCCTCGTTGACCGACCGATACTTCGTCGCGATCTGATCAACCACCCCGTGTTGAAGGATCTGTCGGTCATCCGCCAACCGCAGGGCACCAATTTCTCTGTCACCGAACAACAGTGGGAGGCATTGCGGCCCATGATCGAAGCGCCGAGTTATGTGCGGACGACGCCTCTGCAGTCAGTTAATCCGCCAAATGATCTGGACTGGTTGATTCGGGAAACCTTTTGGAGCAGAGCCGATCTGGAAGAGGTCCTTGACACGCTGCGCACCCGTCGACCTCAGATCATCCTGGCTGGACCGCCCGGCACCGGTAAGACCTGGGTCGCCGAGAAGATTGGGCGATTCCTTACCGGAGGCCGAGCGGACGCAGTCCATGTCGTGCAGTTCCACCCGAGCTACGCCTACGAAGACTTTGTCGAGGGGTTGCGCCCGGTGGCACGCGACGGGCAAGTGGCATTTGACGTGGTTCCTGGAACATTGGTTCAAGTCGCAGACCAGGCGCGCGAAGTTGACCACCCCGTTGTCCTGGTGATCGACGAGATGAACCGGGCCAACCTTCCCAGCGTTTTCGGTGAACTTTTGTACCTGCTCGAATACCGCGACAGTGAGATCCGCTTGCTGCACCGAGCCCGATTCTCGCTGCCGCCGAATCTGTACGTCATCGGCACCATGAACACCGCTGACCGCAGCATCCGCAGTGTCGACACCGCCATGCGAAGGCGCTTCGACATCTTCGACTGAGGAATTGTCAATACCTGTGGATCGGCTTGTTTCAGGCGACCTCCGTTCCAGTTGATTCGGTCGGTGCCGAGTCCGCCGACGGGGTGATGTCGGTGGGTCGCTCGAGCAGTTTGCCTTTGTG
>Ga0164242_10006134_pt1 | contig 13278 bp, 8 predicted proteins | sample OricomgcompostMG_FD_108783 | JGI IMG/M metagenome (GOLD analysis project Ga0164242, IMG submission 108783) | Miracle-Growth compost microbial communities from Emeryville, California, USA - Original compost - Miracle growth compost (MG) ...
CGTCGCGTAGCGATCCGCCGCAATCCGTTTACGTACGCAACGGCCAGGGGATGGCGCCAGTCGTGTTGGCCAGGACGAGGTTCTCATGCCAGGGAGCAGCGTCGTGCGCCAGGCCCTCGACCTTCACGGTGTGACTGTCGTCGAGCTGGAGCTGGTCGCGGTACCGCTGATGCCAGTGGCCGTGCCATAAGTAGCTCGGATGGGTGTGCTCCGCCACCGTCCGCAGACGTTCGCGGGTCAGGGGCGCCTCGTGGATCAGACGCGCCGGCCAGTCACCGTTCGAGCGCATCGCGGCCCAGTCGATCGTCGGAACGCCGACCGGCACGTCGTGCGTGAGCAGGACGTCGGCAGGCCCGGTCCCGGCGCGCTCGACGTCCAGGTCCGTGACTGCTTCTTGCGGCCACCAGGAGCGGCCGGGGCGTGCGGTGATCCTGGTCGGCCGAAACGGCGCCGCCGAGTGCCATCCAGGTCGTCCCGTTCCAGTTCCATCGGTAGCCGCGCGGCAGGTGCCAGATGCGGTCGGTGATCTGTCGCAGGTCGGCCTCGGGATCAATCGGCAGCTCGTCGAGGTGGTCGTGCCAGTCGTGGTTGCCGTCTATCCAACACAGAGTCATGTCGCGACGGCCGAGCCATTTCGTGATCCGCTCGAGGAACAAGATGCCGTCCTCCCCGGGCCACAGCCCGAAGTCACCGAGCTGAAGGATCAGCTCGGTGTGGTCGACGGCCTTGTCTGCGGCTCGACGCATGGCAGTGAGTTCGCCATGCGTGTCCCCGAGCAGCGCGACGAGAGCGGGCGCACCGCCTCCGGGATAGAGCGGATGAGTCACACATCTAGTGAACCGGGCGTGGGCGAAAGATTTCAATCTGTTGGTTGCCCGGAGGAGTTCACGAGTGTCCCTGGACCCAAGACTGTCAGTGGACCGTGTTCTGATTGTGAACTGACAGGCAACCTACCTCCCGGATCCCACGGTTCCGATCCCGATTGGACGAAGATCATCCCCATGTCCGCCACGATCCACGATGTCCTTGAAGACCTGCGCGAGTCCGCGACCAGTGAGGCAGGCAACGGCAGCAAGTTCGAACGACTGGTCAAGGCAGTCCTGCAGAAGGCCCCCGTCTTCGCTGGCCAGTCCTCCGACCAGATGCGGCGACCCACGAGGTCTGGATCACGGAGTCGGGCAAGAGCTTCCACAACCGGGACTGTCAGATCATCGCCGCTAACGACAGCGCCATGAAGGTCAAGGTCAGCGTCGCACGCAGCCGTGGACTGGAGCGATGCACGCACTGCGCCCCGACGGTGAGGTAGGCGACGCGTGGCATCCTCGATTGCTTGGCTCGATTCCACAACTGAAGAGCAGAGGGTCGCTCGCGAGCTGATTTCGCTGTTCACCCAGCCTGAGAGCCGGGAGGAACTCGGGATCGGACAGGTTCGCGACGCGTTCTCGGACATCCTCTTCCCGGGAACGTCGGTCATTCAGACCCGCGCGCGCTACTTCCTCTTCATTCCTTGGTGCTACAGCACCGGCAAGGCGTCGCATCTGTCCGGCGCACGACTGAGGGAAGTTGGGCGCAAGCAGGAGCGCGAGCTCATCCACACGCTGCACAGCTCTGGTCTCGACGACCTCGTCGGAATGGTTGGCCGCCGCGTCGGGCCGAGCGTCAAGACATTGCCGTTCACGATTTACTGGTCGGGGCTTCGGCGGTTCGACATCTTGACCCACGACAACGATCTCGGGACGCTCGGTGCGGTCAACTCTCGTGACGGAGCGACCGAGCTGGGCGACCGCCTCATTTCCGACTGGGATCCGGGACTTCCGCCAGCGCCAGCGGGTTTCCCCGCGGCCGTCCCCGGCGGCTTCCGCCTCACCCCCACCGAAGCCGAGTGGCTCGCCGAGCGAATCACTGTGGCCTCTCCTGACTCCGTCACGGCACACCTGCTCGAGCGTCGTGTCCCGATCGGGCCAGAGCACCGTTTCGCCTGGGAGGCCGTGCCCGAGGGACGTTTCGAGGCGTTGGAACACGCGCGACGGTTCAGCGGCATGATGCTCGGCGCGTCGCTGCTCTACAACCTGCTGATCGGAGAGGCGTACGACAAGATGCCTCCGCCGAAGAAACACGAGGACATGGCGCAGCGGTACCGAGACGAGATTGACACGTGGGTCCGTGAGGACGTCGAGCCGTCGCTGGCTGATCTCCGTGCGTGGGACCTCGCGCGTATGTGGGAAGTAGCGCTGACGCAGAACCCACGCATCGACCCACGAGCGCAAGCCTTCGCCACGGCGTGGATCGAAGGAATCCGAAGTGGCGGCTACGACGGACTGGCCGACAACCGTGCCTTGAGACAGCTCGTCCGTGCTCGAGAAGAGCGCAAGGGCAAGCAGTCGAGGCTGTTGAACGAGCGGATGCTCGCGACTTGGTCGGGAGCATCAGGGACAGGTCGGCTCGAGTACAGATGGGGAACCGTCCGCGTCATCGTCAACGACATCATCCAGGGGCTGAATGACGATGCTGGCTCCTGATAGTCGGGTGGTGTTGCTCGATGAGCTCAAGCCTGCGCCCGGCTTCTCGTTCGACAGCGCTGTCGCCACCACCTTCACGCTCGACCTCACGGCGACTCTGATCCCGGCGCTTGCGTTCAGTTCATTCTCGTTCTCAGGTCGGATCCCCGATCCGGAGTCCGCGCTGCTGTCCATCCGACGGACTGCTGAACGGCTTGATGTGTTCTGTCAGGCCGGGAACATCGGCGTACCAGCGCAGGCGCCTGACCTCCACGCCTTCCTCGAACCGATGGTGCACGGCGTCCACCGGCCGAATGCTGGCCTGTTCCACCCGAAGGTTTGGTTCGTCAAGTACGTCGACGAAGACGGAATGAAGCCGTCGTACCGGTTGCTAGTGCTCTCCCGCAATCTGACTAACAGCGCCTCGTGGGATGTCGCCGTTCGGCTCGATTCAGCCGCAGCAACACGCCGCACCTACGCGGCCAACCGGCCACTTCAGCAGTTCATCACCAGCCTCCCAGCGCGCTGCGTGACGCCGCTCGACGCCGGCCGCGCTGCCCGGGTGCAGGCGCTCGCCGACGAATCCCTGGGGATCGAGTGGGAGTACCCGAGCCATGTCCGCGAGGCCTCGTTCCACTATCTGGACGGTGCCAGCAGGTCGAGCGTCGACTTTGCTGGCAGCAGGCACCTTGTCGTATCGCCATTCGTGAACGACGCCGGGCTTGATCGCATTCGCGCCACAGGGCCGATCGCGATCCTCTCCAGGGCGGAGGAACTCGAGAAGCTGACTCCCGAATCTGTGCAGCGGCTCGACGCGTACATCATCGACACGCTCGCAGCGTTCCGGGACGTCCCGGACGAGGACCCGACAGGCGTGGCGGCACCAGCTGAAACAGAATCACCGAAGGGCCTGCTCACCGAGTTGCACGCCAAGATGTATGTGATCGAGGCGGAGGACAGGCGATCAAAGCAGGCGCGAGTGATCATCGGTTCGGCCAACGCCACCGGCCCGGCGTTCGAGAACAACGTCGAGTTCTGCGTCGAGTTCGCCGGGCACCGCGACTACTTCGGCGTGGACGCCTTCCTCGGGCCGGACGCCGCGTTCCGCACCCTCTTGGAACCATACGAACCGCACGGCGGAGCGCAACCCGACCCGAAGGAAGAGGAGCGGAGGCAGCTAGACAACGCCCTTCGCGCGATTTCCGAGATCCAGCACGTCGTCACTGTCGGAACGAGGGCTGGCGATCAGACGCATCCCACGTTCTCCCTCCGCGTCACCGCGGAGAGGGCGTACCGGCTGCAGCCGACGTGGTCGGCGACGTTCGAGCTGCTCACCAAACGCGGCGCGATCTACCACATCGCCCCGGACGACCCGCTCGACCAGGAGGTCGTGGGAGTCGAAACGGCGGACATCACCCCGTTCCTCGTTGTGCGCATCACGTCGAAGTCGGGACTCGAAGTCGGCGCCGTCGTGGTCGCCACCCTGATCGGCGATCCGGACGATCGCTTCGACGTCGTTCTCGCACGACAGATCAACACGCCAGAGAAGTTCCTCCGCTTCCTCTATCTCCTGCTGAGTCTCGGCGACCCGGCACTGCTCGCACTTCTGCAGACGACGGATAGGGCTGGCGGCGGAGAGTTCTCGCCGATCACCGGCGGACCGGGGGTCCTGGAGCTGGTACTGCGCGCGCTGGCCGCCAAGCCAGCGGTGCTGAATGACCTCGATCGGTTGATCGGCACGCTTCAAGCCACCGAACGTGGACGGGAGATCCTGCCCGAGGGGCTCGACGAGCTTTGGGAGCAAGTGCAAGAGGCCCAGCGGAGACTGGCGGCAGCCGAATGACTCCCTACGTCGCCGCTCCGCACCTCCAAGGGCTGACCGAGTTCCAGATGCGGTCGGTGGATCACGTCTTTGACCAGTTCTACAGCTACGGAGCGCAGCGATTCCTCGTTGCGGACGAGACTGGACTTGGGAAGACGCGTGTCGCGCAGGGCGTGATTGCCCGAGCGATCGAGCACCTCCAACATGTCGGAGACATCGACCGAATTGACATCGTCTACGTCTGCTCGAACGCTGACCTCGCCCAGCAGAACATCAAGCGGCTTAACGTCACGGGCCAGCCGGAGTTGCCGTTCTCAAGCCGACTAACGATGCTCGCGGCGCACAGTTCGCGGCTGAATCAGAATAAGGTCGACGACTCGAAGCCGGTGAATCTTGTGTCCTTCACGCCCGGGACGTCCTTCGACGACGGGAACCGTCTCGGGATGGCGCCCGAGCGGGCGATGCTCCTGCTCTGCCTCGAAGCCGCAGGTCTTCAGTTCGACGGATGGACGTGGAAGGCGGCGTTGCGGCTCTTCCAGGGCGGCGTCCGGAAACTCGACACCTTCGAGCGGCGAGTCGGCGAACTTCGGGCGGAGCTGAGCAAGGACGGAATCGACCCGCGGATCGTGAAGAGCTTCCACAAGGGAATCCGCGCCGGTGGCTCGAAGGGGCTGCTCGCCGAGTTCGAGCGGATCGTTGCAGGAGTTGGTCGCAAAGACCACGTCCCAGAGGAACTTCGCGAGTCCAACCTGCAACTCGTTCGCTCGCTACGTCGGGAGCTTGCGCGTGCGAGCGTGGAAACCCTCGAACCCGACTTGATCATCTTGGACGAGTTCCAGCGGTTCCGGCATCTGCTCGACGACAGCGATCCCGAAACGAACCCTGCTGGAGAGCTCGCACACCACCTCTTCAACTACGAAGCGGCAAAGGTACTGCTGTTGTCGGCCACCCCCTACAAGCCCTTCACGTATGCCGAAGAGCGCGAGGACAACCACGCAAAGGATCTGTTCGCCACACTTGGCTTCCTGGCGAAGGGACGCCACGACGTCAGCGTCGAGCAGATCAGGGCGGGCTTGAAGGAGTATCGCGAGGTCGTCACGGCCGGGGCGCCCGCAGGAGAAGTGATCACGAGGCTCCGCGGCGAACTGATGAAGCTGATGAGTCGCGCCGAACGGCCCGTCCTCCCGGAAGGCTCGATGGTGCGGGAAGTGGTCACTACGGCAGAACGGGTGACCGCGGACGACCTCGTCGGGTATCGACGGCTCGAAGACGTCGCTTGGAGCGTTGCGCATGACGGTGACCGAGGCTTGGTAACACCCGAGTACTGGAAGTCGGCACCCTACTTCATCAACTTCTGCGACGGCTACAAACTCGGTTCGCGCATCGACCAAACGATCCTCACCGCAGACTTCGCCGCCACGCTCGCTGCAACGCAACGCATCGAAGCTGGGGCGATCACCCGCTTCCGTGAACTCGACGCGGGTAACGCGCGACTCCGCCAACTTTCCGATGCAACCGTAGGTGCCGGTTGGTGGCAACTGCTGTGGGTTCCACCGTCTCTGCAGTACTTCGAGCCGAGCGGACCGTACGCCGAACCAGGTGCACAGAACATGACGAAGCGGCTGGTGTTCTCGTCCTGGACCGCGACACCGAGTGCGGTCGCCAGCGTTCTGAGCTACGAGGCTGAGCGGCGAGCTGCCGCAGGGACGAACTACGCCGAGTACACCCCGGACGGTCGGAAAGGACTGACTGGTCGTCTCGGCTATAGCCTCCGAGGTGACAGGCCGGCCGAGATGTCGACGCTGCTGCTGCACTGGCCGATGCCTGAGCTGGCCGCCGCGGCGGATCCGCTGGCACTTGTTGCCGCCAACTCCGGTGCGCCTCTTGGAAGGGATCACATTCGAGAGCGTGTCGAGCCAGTCGTTCGACGCTTGCTTCGCGGCGACGTTGCGGGCGGCACCGACGAAGCTGACGGTGACCTGCGCGAAAGCTACTGGCGCGTAGTGTTCTCGCGCCCCGGAAACTGGCCCGAACCGACTTACGACGGCAAACCGGTTAGCGACCAGGAACTTGCGTTCGACCTGATCGGGGCCAGCATCGGGGAGGTCGAGTCTGAGGACACCAAACCGGTGAACGCCGCCGGGTTGACGCGCCACGTGGCCCTCGCCAGGACAGCGCTCGACGCCGGACCTGTCGGTCCCGACGATGAAACCACGGCGATCCTCACCCAGGTTGCTCTGTTCTCTCCGGCGAACATCGCGTATCGCGCTGTGGCTCGTCTGGTTGTAGCGGAAGGCGGCGTCGACGGCTGGACGCGCTTCAGGGCCGCCGCCTACCTGGCCGACGCGATCCGCAACTACTTCAGTAACCGGCTCGACGCGATCAAGGTTGTGGAGCAGGCCGCGCTCGCTGGGGCAGCGCCCTACTGGCGTCAGGTCCTGGCCTACTGCGCCGCGGGAAACCTGGAGGCCGTCCTCGACGAGTACCTCCATCACGTCGCTGCGGAGAGCCAAGGCAAACCGATGAATGCCGACCGGCTGTGCGCGATCGTCGAGGAGGCGTCGAAGGCGATTGGCCTACGAGGCGTTACCTATCAAGCCAAGGATCCGGTGAATCCCGGGCAGAACCTGAAGTTCTCGCCGCGATTCGCTCTACGATACGGCGGCCGCAAGACCGACGCGGAGGATGTTCGCCAACCTGAAGTCCGCCGCTCGTTCAACAGTCCGTTCTGGCCGATGGTTCTCGCCTCGACATCTGTAGGCCAAGAGGGAATCGACTTCCACTGGTGGTGCCACGCGGTATTCCACTGGAACACACCGCCCAACCCCGTGGACTTCGAACAACGCGAGGGCAGAGTGGACAGGTACAGGGGACACGCGATCCGCAAGAACATCGCCGCACGCCACGGACGAACCGTCCTCACGCAGTTCGACGGTCGAAACCCGTGGGATCGGCTCTACTCATCGGCGGACGAATATCGCCGCGAGTACGGCGACTTCACGCCGGGTTGGGTATACCCCGGCGACGCCAAGGTTGAGCGCCACGTTGCTCCGTTGCTTCTGAGCTCCGACGGAGCCCGCTACCAGCGAATCAAGCAGGACGTCGCCCTCTACCGTCTGACATTCGGTCAGCCGCGTCAGGAAGACATGCTTGAGCTCCTGAGAAGGCGCGGCATCCAGGCCGACCCGGAGATGCTCCAGAACCTCCGTATCAACCTCGCGCCGTAGCGAACGCATGGACGGCAAACGCATGGCAGTTGATTTCGTCTGGCACTCGCCGAACCAGCACGGGCCGAAGTCGTGGGAGCTTCGACTTGACGACGCTGACGCCACGCTGACCACGCACGAAGGAGCCGTCCGGTTCCACGGGGCGGATGCGGCCCGCGTCGGGGTACGCCGTGGCTGGTTCCGGCGCTCGCTTGTCGTCTCCGGCCCGGATGGCGGCAAGATCGGTCCTGTCACGAAGGATGACGGGTCGGCGATCACCGCTGCCTTGCGGCGGTACTTGGGACGGCTCGAACTGCACGACGCCGTCTCTGCGGCGGTCGTGTTCCAGGCGCGATTCGGTGAGCTCATCGACTCGCACGTGGGCCAGCAGCGGTGGATTCCACACGACACGGTCGTGCAGATTCTCGGGACGCTCCCGGCTAGCTTGGTCGAGTACGCGCGCGGTGATAGGGGTGCCGCTGCCGAGTTCCTCTCTGATGAGGAACTCGCCGCGTACGAGTTCCTGACGGAGGATCACTGGGCGCTTGTGCGTGCGGCGAACGCGAAGATCCTCGCGGCGGAGCGGCGGGATCGGGCCGACTTCTTCCAACGGATCGAGAAGAGCCCGTTCACCGACGAGCAGATCCGGGCGGTGGTCGAGTTCGACAGCCGCGTGCGGGTGATCGCCGCGGCTGGCTCCGGCAAGACTTCGGTGATGGTGGCCCGTGCCGGATACGGCATTTCGCGGGGATTCGTGAAGCCGGATCGGGTGCTGCTCCTCGCGTTCAACGCGGACGCAGCAACCGAGCTGCAGCAGCGCGTCGATGCGCGACTCGCAGCGGCGGGGATCGACGTCACCGGCGTGAGGGCATCCACGTTCCACTCCTTCGGCCGTGCGGTGATCGGTGAGGCGACCGGCAAGAAGCCGTCTATCGCGCCGTGGGTCGAGTCCGGCAAGGATGTCGAGAAGATCGTCGAAATCGTCGACGCGCTGCGCGACGAGTCGCTGGACTTCCGATTCAAGTGGGACGCGTTCCGGCTGCTCTACGGGCGGGTGTCGGACAGTCCGGACGGCGGAGAGCCGGACTCGTACGACAAGGCATCCCGCGTCCGTGGCTTCCAGACGTTCCGCGGCGAGACGGTCCGCAGTGAGGGCGAGCGGATGATCGCCGACTGGCTCTTCCTCAACGGCGTCACCTACGAGTACGAGCGCCCGTACGGGCACGACGTCGCCGATGCCGACCACGCTCAGTACCGACCGGACTTCTATTACCCGGACGTCGACGTGTGGCACGAGCACTGGGCGATCCGGGCGGACGGCACGTCGCCGTTCGACGGGTACCTCGAGTCGATGGAGTGGAAGCGCCAGACCCACGAGGAGTACGGGACCGATCTGGTCGAGACGACGTGGCACGAGATCCTGAACCTGTCCGGCTTCGCGAAGTTCGCCCGGGACCTGGAATCGCATGGCCTGACCCTGGACTGGAACCCCTACCGGCCGACGCCCGGCGCGAAACCGCTGGAGCACGAGCAACTCGCCCGCCTCGTCCGGACGTTCATGTCGCATGTGAAGTCCAACGCGCTGACCCGAGAAGACCTCGCCGCACGCATCAGTGCGGCCAAGTCCCCGACGATCTCCCGCTCGACGCTGTTCGTTGAGCTGTACTGGCAGATCCACGACCGGTGGGAGTCCGAACTTCGCTCGGCCGGAGTGATCGACTTCGACAACATGCTCTCGCTCGCCGCCGGCCACATCGAGGCGAATCCTGAGCTGGCGACGTACGACCTCGTCCTGGTCGACGAGTTCCAGGACACCAGCCGCTCCCGTGCCCGACTCGTCGACGCCCTCGTCCGCGGAGGCGGGAAGTACCTGCTTGCCGTCGGCGACGACTGGCAGTCGATCAACCGGTTCGCCGGCGCCGACATCGCGGTGATGACCGACTTCGAGCGGATCTTCGGCCCGGCGCTCACCGAGCGTCTGCAGACGACGTTCCGTTGCCCCCAGCCGATCGCCGACGTTTCCAGCCGGTTCGTCTCCGCCAACCCGGCGCAGCTGCGTAAGGAAGTCCGCGCAGTAGCCACCGGGACCGCCAAGGCTCTGTCGGTTGTGCGGGTCTCGGACCGGGAGTCGTTACCAGGCGCGATCCAAAGGCACGTCGCATCGTTGGCTGCCGAATCGCCCGGGGCCACGGTCGACGTCCTCGGTCGGTTCCGCCACGAACGAGACCTCGCTCCACGGTCCAAGGTCGACAATGTCACCGTCACGTTCCGGACGGTGCACGGGTCGAAGGGTCTGGAGGCCGACTACGTCGTCCTGCCGAACATCACCAATGGCCGGTACGGGTTCCCCAGCCAGATCGAAGACGACTCCGTGCTCACGCTGGCAATGTCCGGCACCGACGACTTCCTCTTCTCCGAGGAACGCCGGCTGTTCTACGTCGGCCTGACCCGTGCGAAGAAGGGCGTCACGATCTTCACCGTCGCCGGGCTGGAGTCACCGTTTGTCGTCGAACTGCTCGACGACCCGGACGTGACCGTCACGACCGTGGGGGAGGACGGGCAGGAGATCGAGGCCGATCAGGTCTTGGTGAATGTCTGCCCGAAGTGTGGCCAAGGAACCCTCGTCCTGCGCACCGGACGGTACGGCGACTTCTTCAGCTGCAGCCGGTTTCCGAAGTGCGACGGGAGGGCCGAGAAAGATGAGGTTGTTGCGGGCTCGGCAGCGAGTGTGCCTGCTAGGAGGGTGTCGAAGGCTCCCGCGAGGTCGGGAGCTGCGACGAAGGCTAAGTCCGCGGTCGTCCGTCCATGTCCCTCGTGTGGAACCGGTGGCCTGGTGGCGCGCACCGGACGGTACGGCAGGTTCCTTGGCTGTACCAACTACCCGATTTGCGAACACACGGAGCCTCTCTGACGCGGGTTTCGGTGTCTGCCCGGCTGCGTTCGCAGGTACCATCCCGCTCATCACGCTTATGCTTATAGCCGTTGATGTGATCTATGCAGATGTTGGGCCCGCGCGTCAAAACTCAAGACTCGCACGACCGACATCCTCGTCACGCTGCTCTCCGATACTTGGCTGCTGGCAGCCCGTCCGCCCCGGCCAAACTGTCGGGGGCTGAACCGTCTGGGCTGCTGGATCGCAATCGTCAGCGGCTTCGCTTACGCTCTCCTCATGGAGCCAGACGACGCCCCGCTTGGCGAAATCGAGTTGATCAGCGACGAGCATGGCGTAGCTGTGATCGGTGACCCCGCCACGGTGGAGCTATTTCTTGCATCCGAGGGGTTGGACTCCAAGGAGCTTGGTCTGCCTAGGCTGAGCAAAGCGCTCAATGCCGGTGGCGCGTTGGCCCAGGGTGGTTCGGAGATAGCCGCTAATGCGGGTCGGTGGGTGAAGCTCACCGAGGAGTCCGCGCAGAAGCTTAAGAGGTTCAAGCTCATGAAGGGCTCCAGCCCCGGAACCGCGCGGACTGTTCTCACTCAGAACGGGAAGAGCAAGGGCTTCCTCGAACTGGTGAAGACGCCCGGGTCCATCGCAGGCAACCCGGCGGTCTTGGCGGGAGTCGGCGGCATCATGGCTCAGCTTGCGATGCAGCAGGCGATGGACGAGATCACCGATTACCTCGAAACCATCGACAAGAAGCTCGACAGCGTGTTGCGCATGCAGCTCAATCAGGTGCTCGCAGAGATGGACGCGGTTGATCTTGCGATTCAAGAGGCGATGACTGTCCGCGAGCACGTGGGACGGGTCTCGGAGGTGGCCTGGTCCAAGGTGCAGACAACGTCGCAGTCCATCCTTAAGACGCAAGCGCTGGTCGTTCGCCAACTTCGCGACCTTGCCAGCGAGCTTGAGAAGAAGCAGAAGGTTGGTGAGCTGACCGACGCCACCAAGGAGACCGAGGCGGACGTTCGTAAGTGGCTCGCCGTACTCGCTCGGTGCGTTCAGTTGCACGACGCGGTGGCGGTGCTCGAACTGGACCGCGTTCTGGACAGCGCACCCGACGAGCTAGACCGTTACCGCATGGGCCTGAAGGCGGCACGGGAAAGCCGTCTCGCGCTCCTCGCCTCCGCCACGGGCGATGTGTTGGAAAGGATGAACACTGTTGTAGAGATCGCCAACGCAAAGGTGTTGCGGCACCCAAGCGCCTCGCCCGCGCTGGCGCTGACGGGCAACCGCGTCGCTATCGGCGTCATCGAGTTCCACGAGACGGTCGGCATCGATGCGAGCGTGCAGCTCGCGGAGGGCAAGGAGTGGGCCCTCGCCGTCGCGGAGGTGAAGGATAAGGCTCTGGACGCGGGCGGTGATGGCTATGACGCTGCTAAGCGGTTCGGCAACGAGACCTACGACCGAGCGCGGACCGCAACCAGCAGGGTGTCCGCGCAGGTGAGCGAGCGAATCTCCCGCTGGCGCAAACGCTGACGACTCTCCCACCCGATCCACGGACAGCTCCGGCGACACAGCCAGGGCCAGCGCCGCCTCGACCGCGGCGTCTACCTGCGTGAGCGGGAGGCTGCCGTAGCAGGCGCGGCGTTCGATCTCCGCTCGGAGGGTGCTGCTGCGCCACGTGCTCTGCTGCTTGGCACCGATCGGACCGCGTCCGCTGCAGTGCGGGCGACCCATGCGCCCTCAACCGCTTCGGCGGTCGCGGCGAGCGGCTGCGACAGCGCTTCGCGCACCATGGCGAGGACGCTCTGGTCACTGCCGAGCACGGCCGCGGCGTCCTGCCACCAGGCGGCTCGTTGCTCACGTTCCGACCGTGGCGCGTGCCTGCGTTGGCGGGTGTCGGTCGTCGCCCGCGCGAACAGCCGGGTCTGCTCCGCGAAGTCCGGCGTCCGCCCACGTGTCGCCGCGAACTCGGCCTCCAACTGCTCCTCGCGAGCGGTGATCACCTGTCGCCGCTTCGACCAGAACCGGGCCAGCCGCGGATCGACACCGACCATCTCGCGCACCGGACGCTTCCCGTCGCAGGCGTCCGGACGTTCGGCGAACCGCGGACCCAGCTCGATCTGCCGCTGCCCGTTCAGGCCGCGATCGCGCACGCCCAGTTCGAGACCGTCCACCCGTTCCCGGACGGCAGCGGCCGTACGGGAACGGGCACTGATCCATGCGATGCTCCGCGGCCACGGCCTGACACGCAACGTCACCGTGCCCGTCTCGGCCGGCCTACTGACCGACACCGCCGGCTACTTCGAGACGCTCACCGCGTACCGAGGCGGCGACCCGTCACGGGTCATCGCGAAGCTCGTCGACGCCTCGTTCGCCGCGATCACCAACGGACGGCAGCTGGTGATCGAGCTGCGCGCTACCCGTGCGAGCTGGGACGACAGGATCAAGGCCTGTCGAGGCGCGACCGCCTGGCGGCTGGTAGACCTGCTGGTGCGTCAGCCAGTCGTCGACGCACCGACCATCGCCGCCGAGCTGGACCTCGTTCCGCAAAACGCCCAGCGTGCGATCGCCCTGCTCGTCGAGGCCGGCGTGCTCACCGAGTTCACGGGCTTCAAGCGCAACCGGATGTGGCAGGCCACCGAGATCCTCACGGCCCTCGACGAATTCACCGCCCGCGCGTTCTGGCTCGCCGGACCGATCGGTCTGATTCAGTTTGAGCGACTTCGCTTGTGCCACGCCTGTGATCCGGAACGCTTAGGCGCTCGGGGAGGTCGCTGCGGGGACGTCGGCGCGCGTCGCGACGTGGCGTATCCGACCGCGGGGTGGGGTGGGGATGTGGTCGGGGTGCAGCATCCAGGCGATCGCCTCGAC
>Ga0164242_10006135_pt1 | contig 13278 bp, 10 predicted proteins | sample OricomgcompostMG_FD_108783 | JGI IMG/M metagenome (GOLD analysis project Ga0164242, IMG submission 108783) | Miracle-Growth compost microbial communities from Emeryville, California, USA - Original compost - Miracle growth compost (MG) ...
ATTCCGGACAGCAGTGGGCCTACGCCGGAATGACGGGCAAATGCCTGAGGCGAGTTTGCGCCGCCCACGGTGGCAAGTATTCGAAATGATTCCGGACAACAGTGTGCTTTCGCGGGAATGACGATAGGACTTTTGTTGATCATTGATCGCGATTCCGTATCAACCGTTCGCCCTGAGCGTAGCGTAGCGAAGTCGAAGGGCCGCCTGGGTGCTGCACTCCCGCAAAGCATTTCCGCCGCGCAGGCGCGGCCTGGTCGGGGATGGATGACACGCCCTAGCCGCGCGAACGTCCTGCCCGGCCTTCGCCCGCGCCACGGCGCGAGCGGTATTCCTCCCGCCCCACGTACACCCCGGCCGCCAGCACCATCAGCGCCAGCAGATACCAGGTGATCAGGTAGTTGAGGTGGTGGTTGGGGAAATGGATCACCGTCATGCCGCCCTCGGGCCATGCGGCGGCGCCGCTGTCCGCCGGCGCGGCGTCCTCGTCCACGAAATAGGGCGCGACGTCGCCCAGGCCACGGGCGCGGGCGATTGCCGACACGTCGCGCGTATACCAGGTGTCGTGGGCCGGATCGTTGTGGCGGAACAGGCCGGACGGCTCGCTGATGCGCAGCAGGCCGGTCACCTCGACCCTGCCCGCCGGCGCCGGCGGGCAATGGCCGTCGAGGCTGCACCAGCCCTCCGGCGCGAAGCCGCGGTTGACCAGCACGATGCTGCCGTCGGCCCGGCGCAGCGGCGTCATTACCCAGTAGCCGCTGCCCTTGTCGGTGGCCGTCCATACCCGCGTCTGGCGGTCGCTCAGGAACGTGCCGGACAGGCGCACGTGGCGGTATTCGGCCGACGCGGCGGTCACGCCCGGCCACTCGGCCCGCCCCGGTGCGTCGACCGGCGGCGCGTGCACGCGGCTGTCGACGCGGGCGATCAGCGCGCGCTTCCAGGCCAGCCGATGCACCTGCCAGGTGCCCAGCGCGACAAAGCCGGCAAACAGCACCAGCCCGAACACGGCCAGCATCGCCAGCGCCACGGGGCCCCGCGTGTTTCGCTCGATGTCGCGCGAAGAGATATCCGACATGATGTCCCGGCCGTGATGGAAGGAGCGCGCCCGGCCGCACGGCGCCGCGGATGTGGCGGATCGGCCCGACTGGCCTGCGCGATTCTATCGTGACCGGCACGGCGCCATGACGCCGGGAAACGGCCTGCGACGTTTTGCGGCGGCAACCTGGAGGACCAATCGCGGTTGGAGCCACCCCACGAAATTCAGCCTGGCCGGCGGCCCCAACCGTTCGCCCTGAGCGTAGCGCAGCGAAGTCGAAGGGCCGCCCGCGCGGCGCCCCCAGGACAGCCCCCACAATGAAACGGCAGGCAGGCGACGAGCAAAACACCGCGACTCCCGCACACACACGCTTTCAGTGATAGCGACGCGCCATCGCCTCCAGCGGCAGCGGCTTGATCCGCGGCGCCTGGCCGGCCGACCCGAACGCCTCGAAGCGCAGCTTGCACAGCCCGCGCGCCGCCTGCTTCGCCGCCAGCAGGGCCTTGCGCGGGTCGAACTCGGTCCGCTGCCCGGCCAGGAACCGCCGCATCGCCCCGGTCATCGCCAGGCGGATGTCGGTATCGATGTTGACCTTGCGCACGCCCTGGCGGATGCCGCGCACGATCTCCTCCACCGGCACGCCGTAGGTCTCCTTGATCTCGCCGCCGTGCTCGCGGATCACCGCCAGCCATTCCTGCGGCACGCTGGAACTGCCGTGCATCACCAGGTGCGTGTCGGGCACGGCGGCATGAATCTCCGCAATCCGCCCGATCGCGAGGATGTCGCCGGTGGGCTGGCGGGTGAACTTGTACGCGCCGTGGCTGGTGCCGATGGCAATCGCCAGTGCGTCGACCCCGGTGCGCTCGACGAAATCGCGCGCCTGCGCCGGATCGGTCAGCAGCATGTCGTGGCTCAGCTTGCCCTCGGCGCCGACGCCGTCCTCCTCGCCCGCCTCGCCGGTTTCCAGCGAGCCCAGGCAGCCCAGCTCGCCCTCCACCGAGACGCCCACCGCATGCGCCATCTCGCCGACCCTGCGGGTCACCTCGACGTTGTACTCGTAGCTGGCCGGCGTGCGGGCGTCCTCGCGCAGCGAGCCGTCCATCATCACGCTGCTGAAGCCCGAGCGGATCGATTGCTGGCACACCGACGGCGTGGCGCCGTGGTCCTGGTGCAGCACCACCGGCAGCTGCGGGTGCGCCTCCACCGCCGCCAGCACCATGTGCCGCAGGTACGCTTCGCCCGCGTAGCTGCGCGCACCGGCCGAGGCCTGCAGGATCACCGGCGACTGCGTTTCCTCGGCGGCTTCCATGATCGCCTGGATCTGCTCGAGGTTGTTGATGTTGAACGCGGGCACGCCATAGTCGTGCTCGGCGGCGTGGTCCAGCACCTGGCGTAGCGATACGAGGGCCATGGCGGTCTCCGGTGAAAGTGGGGCCTGTTCGGTCTGTCCATCAGATCGCTTCCAGCGCGCGCTTGCGCCGCTCCATCATGCGCCAGATGAACGGGGTGAAGATCATCTGCATGGCCAGCTCCATCTTGCCGCCCGGGGCGACGATGGTGTTGGCGCGCGACATCCACGAGCCGTGGATCATGCTCTGCAGGTAGGGAAAATCGATGCCCTTGGGATCGCGGAAGCGGATCACGCAGAGGCTCTCGTCGGCGCTGGGGATGTCGCGCGCGATGAACGGGTTGGAGGTGTCGACCACCGGTACCCGCTGGAAATTGACGTCGGTGCGCGAGAACTGCGGGCAGATGTAGTTCACGTAGTCGGGCATGCGCCGCAGGATGGTGTCGGTCACCGCCTCGGCCGAGTAGCCGCGCACGTGCTTGTCGCGCCACAGCTTCTGGATCCACTCCAGGTTGACCACCGGCACCACGCCGATCAGCAGGTCCGGGTGGCGCGCGACGTCGACGCCGGGCGTGACCACCGCGCCGTGCAGGCCTTCGTAGAACAGCAGGTCGGTGTCGCCGGGCAGCTCCTCCCATGGCGTGAAGGTGCCCGGCTCCTGGCGGTACGGCGCGGCCTCGCCGGCGTCGTGCAGGTACTTGCGGTACTTGCCGGTGCCGCTCTCGCCATAGCTTCGGAACAGCGCCTCCAGCTCCACGAACAGGTTGTTGTCCGGCCCGAAGTGGCTGAAATTCCGGTTGCCGCTGGCTTCGGCCTCGGCCTGGCGCTCGCGCATCTCCTGGCGGTCGTAGCGATGGAAGCTGTCGCCCTCCACGATCGCCGCGGTGATCTTCTCGCGCCGGAAGATGTTCTGGAAGGTGCGCGTCACCGAGGTGGTGCCGGCGCCCGACGAACCGGTAATGGCGATGATCGGATGACGCTCGGACATGGCGCTTCCCTTCAGTTGCGGAACAGGCCGCGCTGGGCGAACAGCGGATGCGGGACCTCGCGCAGCGCGCGGTCGTGGTGATAGGCCTCGATGCGCTCCACCTCGCGGCGCGAGCCGAACACCAGGCCGATGCGCTGGTGCAGCGCCGACGGCGGCACGCCCAGCACCGGCTGGCGCCCGGTGCTGGCGCGCCCGCCCGCCTGCTCGATCAGGAAACCGACCGGGTTGGCCTCGTAGAGCAGGCGCAGGCGCCCGGCGCGCTGCGGGTGACGATCGTCGCGCGGGTACAGGAACACCCCGCCGCGGATCAGGATGCGATGCGCCTCGGCCACCATCGAGGCGATCCAGCGCATGTTGAAATCCTTGCCGCGCGGGCCGGCGCTGCCGGCCAGGCATTCGTCCACGTAGCGCTTCACCGGCGGTTCCCAGAAGCGGCTGTTGGAGCTGTTGATGGCGAACTCGCGGCAGTCCTCGGGCACGCGCAGGTCGGGCTGGGTGAGCATGAACTCGCCCAGGTCCGGGTCCAGCGTGAAGCCCGCCACGCCGAAGCCCACGCTGAGCACCAGCATGGTGGCCGGGCCGTACAGCGCATAGCCCGCCGCCACCTGGGCCTGCCCCGGCTGCAGGAAATCCTCGGCGCGCACGTCGCGGCCGCCGGCCACCGCGTCCTCCGGCGCGCGCAGGATCGAGAAGATGCTGCCGACGGTAACGTCCACGTCCAGGTTGCCCGAGCCGTCCAGCGGATCGAACACCAGCAGGTACTTGCCGCGCGGATAGGCCGGCGGAATCCGGTAGGGCTCGGCCATCTCCTCCGACACCATGCCGGCCAGGTGGCCGGACCACTCGGCGGTGCGCACGAAGATCTCGTTGCTGACCACGTCGAGGCGCTTCTGCACCTCGCCCTGCACGTTGACGGCGCCGCCGGGCACGGCCGCCATGCCCGGCCCCGCCGCGTCCAGCTCGCCGCGCGCCACCGCGCGGGCGATCGCCTTGCAGGCGTTGGCCACGTCGAGGATCAGCGCGTTGAGCTCACCGCTGGCCTGCGGAAAGCGGCGGCGCTGCTCGATCAGGTACTGGGTCAGGGTGGGGCGATTGGCGACGGCCATGGCGCGCGTCTCCTTCAGCAGTCCGGGCGGCGGAACACGCGGCTGGCCAGGATATCGGCCGGCAGCAGGGTGGTCAGGTCGTCGCGGCCCAGCGCGCGGTCGGGCTCGCCGAACAGCCGGCTGGCCTGGCGCAGCCGCGCGCGGTCCAGCGCGTTGCGCACGCTGCGCGCGTTGGCGAAATGCGGCTGCGCGATGCGCCGCGCCAGGTAGTCGGCGAAGGCCTCGGCCGCGCCGTCGCCGAAGCGGTAGTGCTGCTCGTCGAGCATGCGCCGCGCGATGCGCGCCAGCTCGTCCGCCGAGTAGTCGGGGAAGTCCAGGTGGTGCGCGATGCGCGAGCGCATGCCTGGGTTGGAGCGGAAGAACGTCTCCATGCGGTCCGCGTAGCCGGCCAGGATCACTACCAGGTCGTCACGCCGGTTCTCCATCACCTGCAGCAGGATCTCGATCGCCTCCTGGCCGTAGTCGCGCTCGTTCTCGGGGCGGTACAGGTAATAGGCCTCGTCGATGAACAGCACGCCGCCCATCGCCTTCTTCAGCACTTCGCGGGTCTTCGGCGCGGTATGGCCGATGTACTGGCCGACCAGGTCGTCGCGGGTCACCGCCACCATGTGCCCTTTGCGCACGTAGCCCAGGCGATGCAGGATCTCGGCCATGCGCAGCGCCACCGTGGTCTTGCCGGTGCCGGGATTGCCGGTGAAGCACATGTGCAGGCTCGGCGCGCCGGCGGCCAGGCCGAGGTTGGCGCGCAGCCGGTCGACCACCAGCAGCGCGGCGATGTCGCGGATGCGCCGCTTCACCGGCACCAGCCCGACCAGCTCGCGGTCCAGCTCGTCCAGCACCGCGCTGGCCTGGCTGCCGGCCAGCACCTGGTTGACGGTACGGGCGCCGCTGTCCGCGCCCGGTCCGCCCGCCTGCGCGGGCGCGGGCGCGGATCCAGGCGGCGCAGGCGCCGCGCGGCTGCCGGGAATGACGTAGTCGGGCCGGCTCACCGTCAGGCCTCCGCCAGCACCGCTTCGCCCAGTTCGGCGCGCATCGCCTCGATCACCGCGGCGTAGTCGTCGCGGCCGAAGATCGCGCTGCCGGCGACGAAGCTGTCCGCGCCGGCGGCGGCGACGCGGCGGATGTTGCCGACCTTGATACCGCCGTCCACCGCGAGGCGGATCGCGCGCCCGCTGGCGTCGATGATCCGCCGCGCCCGTTCCAGCTTGCGCAGCGTGGCGTCGATGAAATGCTGGCCGCCGAAGCCCGGGTTGACGCTCATCAGCAGCACCAGGTCGACCTGCTCGATCTCCCATTCCAGCACCGACAACGGCGTGGCCGGGTTGAAAGCCAGGCCGGCGCGGCAGCCGTCGGCGCGGATCTGCTGCAAGGTGCGGTCCACGTGCGCCGAGGCCTCGGGATGGAAGGTGACCGAGTCGGCGCCGGCGCGCGCGAACAGCGCCGCCAGCGCGTCGACCGGCTGCGCCATCAGGTGCACGTCCAGCGCCGCCACACTGCCGTCCGCGCGCCGGCAGTACGGCTTGATCGCGTGCGCCACGTCCGGCCCGAGGCTGAGGTTGGGCACGTAGTGGTTGTCCATCACATCGAAGTGGATCCAGTCCGCGCCGGCCGATACCACCGCGCGGACCTCCTCGCCCAGCCGGGCGAAGTCGGCCGAGAGGATCGAGGGCGCAATCACTGCGGGCTGTCGCATGGCATACCTCCAGGGAATCCGCGGCCGCTGCGGGCCGGCGCGCTTCAGTACCGCTCGCCCTCGGGCTTGCCGGCGGCGTAGCCGGCCGTGGTGTAGCGGAGGGTCCGGCCGTGGCTTTCCTGCCGCTGCAGGAAGAAGCCGGGCTCGTGCTCGGGCCGGTTGACGAGGAAGCTCATCGCGATCGACTCGACGCCGCGGCTGGCGTCGAAGGCGAGCAGCCGGATGTAGTGCCGCGGGAAGGCCTGCCGGCAATCCTGCAGCTCCAGCATCACGCCGGCGGCGTCGCGCAGGTCGAACATCGGCATGCCGTACATTTCCCAGAACGTATTGCGCGGATGCGGATCGTCGGTGTATTCCACGCTCCAGGCGTAGCCTTTGCGCAGGCCGTACTCGACCTGCAGGCGGATCTCCTCGTCGCTGAGCTCGGGCAAAAAGCTGAACTGGCCCTGGGTCAGGCGCCCGGTGGGATTGGTCATCATGGCGATGCGCTCCTTCAGGCCACGCCGGGCGTGGCGGCGTAGTCGCTGGTGTCGGTGCTGGCGTAGTTGAAGCTGACGTCTTTCCAGGTATCGAGCGCCTGCTTCAGCGGGGTACAGAACTGGGCGGCCTTGTGCAGGATCGCCGGCCCCTCGCTGCGGATGTCGCGCCCCTCGTTGCGCGCCTTGACGATGCTCTCCAGCGCCACCCGGTTGGCCACCGCCCCGGCCTGGATGCCGGCGGGATGGCCGATGGTGCCGCCGCCGAACTGCAGGATCACGTCGTCGCCGAACAAGTCGACCAGCTGGTGCATTTGCCCGGCGTGGATGCCGCCAGAGGCCACCGGCATCACCTTGCGCGTGTCGGCCCAGTCCTGGTCGAAGAACAGGCCGCGCGGCAGGTCCTGGCGCGTGTAGCCGTCGCGGCAGCAGTGGTAGTAGCCCTGCACGGTGAGCGGGTCGCCCTCGAGCTTGCCCACCGCGGTGCCCGCATGCAGGTGGTCCACGCCGGCCAGGCGCAACCACTTCGCCATCACCCGGAAACTCACCCCGTGGTTCTTCTGCCGCGTGTAGGTGCCGTGGCCGGCGCGGTGCATGTGCACCACCATGTCGTGCCGGCGCGCCCAGTTGGCCATGCTCTGGATCGCCGGCCAGCCGACCACCAGGTCCAGCATGATCACCACCGAGCCCAGCTCCTTGGCGAATTCGGCACGCTCGTAGATGTCCTCCATCGTGGCGCCGGTGACGTTGAGGTAGCTGCCCTTCACCTCGCCGGTGGCGGCGCTGGCCTTGTTGACGCCGTCCATCACGTAGAGGAAGCGGTCGCGCCAGTGCATGAAGGGCTGCGAGTTGATGTTCTCGTCGTCCTTCATGAAATCCAGCCCGCCCTTGAGGCCCTCGTAGATCACCCGCCCGTAGTTGCGCCCGGAAAGCCCCAGCTTGGGCTTGGTGGTGGCGCCGAGCAGCGGCCGGCCGAACTTGTCCAGCCGCTCGCGCTCGACCACCAGCCCGGTCGGCGGCCCCTTGAAGGTCTTCACGTAGGCCACCGGGATGCGGATGTCCTCCAGCCGCGCGGCCTTGAGCGGCTTGAACGAGAACACGTTGCCGATCAGGCTGGCGGTCATGTTGGCGATCGAGCCTTCCTCGAACAGGATCAGGTCGTAGGCGACCCAGGCGAAGTACTGGCCCGGCGTGCCCGGCACCGGCTCGACCCGGTAGGCGCGGGCGCGGTAGCTGTCGCAGGCGGTCAGGCGGTCGGTCCACACCACCGTCCAGGTCGCGGTGGAGGATTCGCCGGCCACCGCGGCGGCGGCCTCGACCGGGTCCACGCCTTGCTGCGGGGTGATCCGGAACAGGCAGATCACGTCGGTATCCACCGGCCGGTAATCGGGCTGCCAATAGCCCATCTGGCGGTACTTGAGGACGCCCGCGGCATAGCGCTTGCTCGGGTTGCCGCTGATCTCGGTGGCTTCGGCATGGATGTCGTCGGCGCTCATGGCTGCTCCCGGTGACGCGTCGCGTTGACGCGACCTGGGACCGACTGTAGATTGGCCAACGAGTCAGTAAAAGTCAGAATTTCTTTCCCAAGAATTCAGCCTTTTCTTAATCTTGAATCTCACCTTCCGCCAGTTGCGCGTATTCGCCGAAGTCGCCCGCCTGGGCAGCAACCAGGCGGCGGCCGCCGCGCTGCACATCACCCCGCCGGCGGTGTCGATGCAGCTCAGGGAGCTGGAATCCCAGGTCGGGCTGCCGCTGTTCAACCGCGAGGGCCGCAAGCTCGGGCTGTCCACCGCGGGCGAGTATTTCCTGGTCTACGCGCGCCGGCTGCTGGCCGTGCACAAGGACGCCGAGGACGCGATGGCGCGCTTCCTCAAGCTCGACCGCGGCGTACTCACCCTGGGTATCGTCAGCACCGCCAAGCACTTCGTGCCGCAATTGCTGGCGCGCTTCCACCAGGAGCATCCCGGCATCGAGCTCAAGCTGCGCGTGGCGCACAACCGCGAGAAGCTGGTGGCGCTGATGCAGGCGGGCGAAGTCGACCTGAGCGTGATGGGCCGCCCACCGAAGGAGATCGAGGCGCGCGCCGAGGCGTTCGCGGCGCACCCGCTGGTGTTCGTTGCCGCGCCCGGGCATCCGCTGGCCGAACTGCCGGCGATCCCGCCCGCGGCGCTGGCCGGCTACCCGTTCGTCGTGCGCGAGCCGGGCTCCGGCACGCGCGCGGCGATGGAGGCGTTCTTCCAGGAACACGGCCTGAATCCCACGATCGGGATGGAAGTGGCCAGCAACGAAACCATCAAGCACGCGGTGATGGCCGGGCTCGGCCTGAGCCTGCTGTCGCTGCACACCATCGGGCTGGAACTGCACGGCAAGCTGCTGCGCATGCTCGACGTGGCGGGCACGCCGCTGATGCGCACCTGGTTCGTGGTGCGCATGCAGGCGCGGCAGCTGTCGCCCGCCGCCGAGGCGTTCCGCTACTTCATCATCGAGCACGGCGAGGCCCACCTGCTGGCCCACGACACGCCGCTGCTGCGTCCGGCCGGCCGCTGAACCGGCCGCAAGAAAACAGGCGCGCCTGCCCGCCCTGCCCACCCGGCGACATGGCCGGTACGGATGGAAGCACGCCGTTTCCCCGGCTGCCGGCTTCGCCGTGCACAGACGGGTATCCCCTTGCACGTTATGATCGCGGCAGCATCGAGCGACCGAAACGCCCGTTGGCGGTCGAACGAAACGGCTTGCGTCCCGTGCGGCGGCGGCGGTTCGCATCGACGCCCGCCACCGACAACGGAAAGGACATCAATGCTCTCCACGAATCCGCTCCGCCGCCTGCCGGCCCGCCGCACGCTCGCGCTCGCCGCGCTGCTGCTCTCGGGCGCCACCGCCCTGCGCGCCCAGCCGGCCCACGGCGACATCCGGCTGGACAGCCACGCCACGATCCTGCTCGAGGCCGGCCAGCCGGAGCCGGTCCGCCGTGCGGCCGAAGACCTCGCCTCCGACATGCGCAAGGTGTTCGGCGAGGCGCCGCGCATCGTCGCCAGGACGCAGGACGCCGGGCCGGTCGTCATCGTGCTCGGCGACGAGGCCACCGGAGCGCCGGCCGACCACGCCTCGGCCCCGGAGGCGTTTTCGATCACCAGCGGAACGGCCATGCTCGACGGCAGGCGCAAGGCCCAGGTCATCCGCCTCGCCGGTGCCGACCTGCGCGGCACGCTCTACGCGATCTACCAGTTCTCGCAGGACGTGCTCGGGGTCGACCCGATGTACTACTGGACCGATCACCCGCCCGCGCGCCGCAGCGCCATCCCGCTGCCGGCGAATCTCGACCGGCGCTTCGCGCCGCCCGTCTTCCGCTACCGCGGCTTCTTCATCAACGACGAGGACCTGCTCACCGGCTGGGCGCCCGGCGAGGCCAAGGACCACACCGGCATCTCGCTCGCGGTCTGGAACAAGATCTTCGAGACCATCCTGCGCCTCAAGGGCAACATGGTGGTGGCCGGCTCGTGGCCGTTCGCCGACGAGCCGCAGGACCGGCTCGCCGCCGAGCGCGGCCTGCTCCTCAACCAGCACCACGCCACGCCGCTGGGCGCCAACTTCTCGCGCTGGCCGGCCGGCGTGCCCTACAACCTGACCAAGTATCCCCAGTACATCGAGAACGCCTGGAAGAACGCGGTTGCCGCCTATCCGGCCCATCAGCAGATCCTGTGGGAGGTCGGCCTGCGCGGGCTGTCCGACCAGCCCTACGCCGATCTCGACCCGGCGGTCCACGACGATCCCAAGGCGCAGGGCAGGATCATCAGCAAGGCCATCGCCGAGCAGATCGCGATCGTGCATGCCAGGCACCCCAACGCGGTCTTCATCACCGACCTGTGGATGGAGGGCGCGCAGCTCATGCGCTCGGGCGACCTGGTGATCCCGCCCTACGTGATCACCGTCTGGTCCGACACCGGCTACGGCGACATGCAGGACCACGGCCAGGTGCGCGCCGGCGACGGCGCCTACATCCACGTGGCGATGGAGAACAGCTACGCCAACCAGCTTTCGGAACTGATCCCGCCCGACCGCCTGTTCGCCTCGCTGGGACGTTTCCAGAAAGCGCGGGCGACCTCCTTCCTGCTGGTCAACACCAGCGACATCCGCCCGGTGACGATGGGCGCCAGCGCCATGCTGGATTTCGGCTGGCAGGGCCAGGCCATCGGGTCCGGCGACGACTTCTACGCGCGCTGGTCGAAAGAGGAATTCGGCGCGAAGGCGGCGGCGGCGGTCAGCGCGGTCTACAAGGCCTATTTCCAGGCGCCCGCCGACCCCGGCAAGGGCTTCCACCCGTACGGCGACAACTACTATCACACCTACGCCCGGCAACTGCTGCGCGACGCCATGGTGCAATGGCCTACCTACACCATCCTCGGCCAGTCGCCGTTCTGGGTGAAGCCCGCGCCGCACCCGGTGCCCTTCGATCCCGCCCGCGTCACCCGGCGGATCGACCAGGAAATCGCGGCCTGCGGCGGCGCCGCGCCGCGCTGGGACGCGGTCTGGAAACAGGCGCTCGCGGCCCGCGCGCTGGTCCGCCCGGACCGCCGCGACTTCTACCAGGCCGGCGTGCTCACCATGATCGCCATCAACCGCGAGAGCAACCGCATGCTGCTCGACGTGGCCCTGGCCGTGCAGGGTCTGCAGAAGGGCGACCACGCCACCGCGCTGTCGAAGGCCAGGCAGGCGCTCGCCGCCATCGACGTGCTGAAGGCGGAGGAACACAAGGCCGAATACGGCAAGTGGAAGCACTGGTACCGCGGCGACTGGCTGACCGGCGTCGAGCGCACCCGGCAACTGCTGCAGAACTTCATCGCCTTCCTGCAGGATCCGGACACGCCCATCCCGCCGCCCATCGAAATGTCCAACTGGGAGGCGTACTACTACATCCAGCACTATCAGGGCACGCGCCAGCTGGACGTGAGTCCGCATCCCGCCGCCGCCGCGAAAACCCCGGCGGCAGGCGCCACCGGCGGCATCGCGCCGCACTGACCGGAACCCGCGCGGCCGGGAACGCCCGGCCGCGACCGGTAGCACAGAAGGCGCCGACACCGCGCGTGCAACCGGCCGCCGCGGTCCTTGGAGCCTGTTTACGGGCTACGCGGAGATCGCACGCAGGCGCTCACTCCACCGTCACCGACTTGGCCAGGTTGCGCGGCTGGTCCACGTCGGTGCCGCGCAGCACCGCCACGTGGTAGGCCAGCAGTTGCAGCGGCACGGTGAACACCGCTGGCGCGATGAAGTCGCCGCCCGCCGCCACGTCCAGCCGCTGCCCGGGCGCCACGCTGCCTTCCATCGCGGCCGAGCGGTCGGCGAACACCAGCAACTCGCCGCCGCGCGCGCGCACTTCCTGCAGGTTGGACTTGAGCTTGTCCAGCAGCGGGCCGCTGGGCGCCACCGCCACCACCGGCATGTCCTCGTCGACCAGCGCCAGCGGGCCGTGCTTGAGCTCGCCGGCGGGGTAGGCCTCGGCGTGGATGTAGGAGATTTCCTTGAGCTTGAGCGCACCCTCCAGCGCCACCGGAAACTGCGCCCCGCGGCCGAGGAACAACGCGTGATGGCGCAGGATGAAGCGGCCGGCCAGCTCGCCCACCTGCGGCTCGAGCCGCAGCGCGTCCTCGATCGCCTGGGGCAGGTGCCGCAGTTGTTCGCACAGGTCGCGGTAGCGCGCCGGGTCCAGCCCGCGCTGCTGCGCCAGCCTCAGCGCGAGCAGCGCCAGCGCGGCGAGCTGGGTGGTGAAGGCCTTGGTCGAGGCCACGCCGATCTCGGGGCCGGCGCGGGTCATCAGCCTGAGGTCGGCCTCGCGCACCAGCGAGGACTCCGGCACGTTGCAGATCGCCAGCGTGCCCAGGTAGCCGCGCCGCGCCGACTCGCGCATCGCCGCCAGCGTGTCGGCGGTTTCGCCCGACTGCGAGATCGCCACGAACAGCGTGTCCGCGGGCACGACCGCCTCGCGGTAGCGGTATTCGCTGGCCACCTCCACGCTCACCGGCAGCCGCGCGTAGTCCTCGATCCAGTACTTGGCGACCAGGCCGGCGTGGTAGCTGGTGCCGCAGGCGATGATGTGCAGGCCCTTGGCACGCTCCAGCAGCGCGTCGCCGCCGGCGCCGAAGATGTTGGGCAGCACGCCGTGCGGGCCGAGCCGCGATTCCAGCGTGTCGGCCACCGCGCGCGGCTGCTCGAAGATCTCCTTCTGCATGTAGTGGCGGTACTCGCCGCGCTCCACCGCGTCGGCGGACAGCTCGCTCTCGTGCAGCGCGCGCTCGACCGGCCGGCCGTCGAGGCCGAACACCTGCACGCGCTCGCGGGTGATCTCCACCACGTCGTCCTCGTCGAGGTAGATCATCCGGTTGGTGACCTGGATCAGCGCCTGCGCGTCGGAACCGAGGAAGTGCTCGCCGATGCCCACGCCAACCAGCAGCGGTGCGCCGCGGCGCGCGCCGACCACGCGGCCGGGCTCGTCACGGCTGATCACCGCGATCGCGTAGGCACCTTCCAGTCCGCGCACCACGGCCAGCACCGCCTCGCGCAGGTTCATGCCGGCGGCGAGGCGCTCGTCGATCAGCGCGGCCATCACCTCGGTGTCGGTCTCGGAGGAAAACACGTGGCC